>Ga0308157_10001903_pt1 | contig 38383 bp, 33 predicted proteins | sample PhyBR1_FD_201035 | JGI IMG/M metagenome (GOLD analysis project Ga0308157, IMG submission 201035) | Phyllosphere microbial communities from UC Gill Tract Community Farm, Albany, California, United States - DLSLB.R1 | ecosystem: Host-associated > Plants > Phyllosphere > Unclassified | place: USA... | reverse complement strand
GGGGAATAAAATCCGGGGCGATATCTTAGTATCAGTGAAGCGTCTGCCTTTATCCTGCTGCTTTTGCTCTTTGGTTGATTTTTTTAACCAAATTATTAATCTATTTTTACTAATGCAAACTTACCATTGAACGGCATGTCTGAGCTCTTTTTGCCGCAAAGGAAAAGCACGGCGCAAAAAAGCGAGTAGTGAAAGCCGGAAATAGCTACAAGAAAAAAGTTGGAGGGTTGGAGAAATGGATGGGTTGGAGAGTTTTAGTTGGAAGATTTATCGGAATAGGTAATATTTATATAAAAAATACCTCCGACAAAGTCAGAGGTACATATATTTTTTAAGCTTTTAAGGCAAAATCAGAGATACTGTTTTGCTAATACCTTATATATATAGTATCCGATTAAGCATCCTATGGTATCAGCAACAATGTCGAGTGTTTCCATTGATCTGCCGAGTTTCATTTCTTCCTGGAAAATTTCTGTGAGAAATGCGTAAATCAAAATGATCTGGAAGAAATAAGAAAATCTGATTCTGGGAAAAGCAGCAATAAAGCAAAAACCTAATGCCGCAAATATACTTAAGTGCAAAACCTTGTCAATACCGTCGAACATAAAGAAGTATTCGTGATTTTCGACACCGGGACGCAGAAGCATATAAGTAAGAAATGCCCAATAAATGGGCAGTATCTTAATAAATATGTTTGAAATTTTATCCAATGATTGCTTGATATTCTTCTGCTGAAAGCAATCCTGAATGATCCGCACCTTCCGCAATCTCAAGCTTAATGATCCATCCGTTTCCATAAGGATCTGTATTTAACAATTCTGGCTGATCTTCCAACGCAGCATTAAACTCAGTTACTTTTCCTGAAATAGGCAAGAATAAATCTGAAACCGTTTTTACAGCTTCTACACTTCCGAAGACATCTCCTCCATTCACATCATCATCTACTGTATCTACATCTACATAAACGATATCTCCCAACTCGCCTTGCGCAAAGTCTGTGATACCAATTGTAGCAACGTTACCTTCGATCTTTACCCACTCGTGGTCTTTAGTGTACTTTAATTCTGACGGTGTATTCATTTTATTTTTTTTATGTTGACAAATTTATTCAAAAATACATTAATGCTCCAATAAAATGTTGAAATATTTAATGCTTTTCAAACTTCTCATTTTATTAGTTTTCTTTGAGGTCTGTTTTATTTAAAAGTTGGTGGAAAGATTCGCAATTTAGCTTTTTTGTACTATTAGATTTTCTTTCAATCGAGACATTAAATTTTCCAAAATAAAGATCATCGAGCTTCTCATCAGAACATAGGGCATTGTGGATATTGGAAATACTCATATTTTCTGCTTTTAAAAATTTATTGACCTCAACCTGCATATTTTCATCTTTAATAAAAAACGATACACGTTGATATTTCATTGTGAAATCTTCGGTTTCCACTTTGTTTAAAGTCATATCTGAAGTTTCGTTTCCTAAAACGATAATGGCAACTGCAACAAAATTATTGAGCGCGTGCAATAGTATTGAATATATCAGTCCGAAATTCAGAACCATCCAAATTAAAATCAAGCCCATTCCTGAAGTCATTACAATGCCAATCCCAGTGTCTAACAGTTTTAAGTCATTAAACTCATAATGCATCAAACCAAAAAGCACTGCATTACTATAATAGATATGGTATGGAATATTCTTACTCCTATTTAATTCAAATGCTACAATAAATATGGCAAGTATGGGAATCAGATAATAATTCTGTAATAATATAATGTAAAGTAAAGACCCTAAATACATTACATATTTAAAGATCTTTTTCCCCCTAAAAATTCCTCGGAAGATCAATTCTTCCAAAACGGGAGCGATTGTAAAAGCTGCAATAAAATGAATTAAGGTGAAATCGTTGAAACGTGTTATACGAGAAGAAAATTCTGATTCATTAAAATATGATAAAATAATACTGCCTAATAACGAACCAAAAAAAAGGATGATTCCAGATTTTAATAAATTATTTTCTGTATAAATTCTCTTTCTCTTGTTTGAAGTTTCCATGCTGGTCATTAAAAAAACAAAAGACACACAATACTGCGCATCTTTTATTCTTATTTAAATTAATTATTATTACCTACCAAAGATAATGATTGAAAACCTATTGTCCAATAGTTGTGAAATAAAATTCCTTTCTTATTTTAGAAAGGAATTTTATTAACTTATTTATAAACCTCCGGAATCACCAAAAGTGAATGTCGCAGAAATCCCGGCTCTGATTGTTGACAGCGGGAAAGCCGTTGAGATTTTGTATTTTGAAGTCATCTGCTCGTAGAATAATCTCAGATTCAGATTTTCCGAAACATTGTAATCTGCAGAAAGCTTGATATTCATTAATTTTTGTCCACCGGTAATTTGAGAATCATTTAATAAGATATTCATAATACTTGTCTGGCTGTCTCGCAGAGAAATATCACCACGGATATTTAGGTCTGAACCTTTCGCCCTTGCTCCTCTCTGATTATTGGTTCCCAAACGGAAGTTTCTTACGATATATCCCAATCTTACCACATATTCTGTATACGCATCTTCGGTAAGAGAGTGATTAACCAAACCAAGAATCATACTTCTTGTTTTGTTGTACTGCACCCCAAACTGCATATTGTTTCTCATCGTAACATCAACCCCGATAAGTGGTGAGAAAGATTCTGTATAACTTACCTGAGAGAATGTATAAGGATTTATATAATTATCATTCACGTCTCTTAAAGAACTCGATGTGTCATTTCGGCTGTTGAAATAATCAATATTCGATTGCACGCCAGTTGCTGTATACGTTGCGGTATAACTATGAAGAATATCAAATTTGGTAAACTGTCCGTTAATAATCGGAATATTTCTAAGTCCTGAATAGATAATTCTCCAGTTCGGAATCGGAAGTCCTGCTTTCTTTGCATTTCCTAAGCGCTCAGGATTTTTACCTTCCATTGCGGCACGGAATGCCGGAATTAAAACATATGCATTAGAAATACCATATCCTTCTGTATATCCATCAGGATTTAAAACTCCGCCCATTTGTTGTGAAATTAACTGAGCATTGGCTCTGATAGCATCATAAATCACTGTACTTTCTTTAAATGATGAATTTAAAAGAACCACCGTATTGGAATATGACACCATATCACTTGCAAATGTTAGGTTTGGATTCGCATTTCCAAAATCATCTACATAATTGAATCCTGTATGTGAGAAATTTCTATTATAGGTCTGTAAAACATTAAAACTTATATTAAAATCATTCACCGGGGAGACTTGTAAATCTGCCCTAAATTCTCGTGTGGACATCTTCATATAAGGATCGATCATATATGGTGAATCACTTACCCAGCCTCTTTCCATAGACAATCGTCTGATGTCTGCCTGCGAACCAAAAAGGAAACCTATAGATGGACCTCCCAATGTCTGTCCATAACCGTATCCGTTTGGAGCAGATAGTAAACCAGGAAGTACACTTCCGTTATTTTCGGTGTATGTTACATTCAATTGCTTCATAGAAGTAAGTACAAATGCCGCACTCTGTAAAATAGAAAGCTTGTTTTTAAACTTATATTTTTTGTACGTATATCTGTTTTTCTCCCAAGCCTGATTCACTGCATTATTTAATGAATCCTGTTCCTGTTTACGCTTTTGCAGTGTTGTAGAAATCTTTTTAAAGTAATTGAACTGCCCAAAGAATTTCGGAAGATCTGCAGTAGCATTTGCCGAAATAATATTGGTATTCTGACCAATTGATCCTAAACTTCCTTCAGGACTTGCAAGAAGCGCTGTAGATCTTGCATTCCAGTTATACGTAAATCCGTAACCTAATTCTGCATCAATGAAATCAAGATATGGAAGATATTGGAACGGTAATTTATAATTTAACTGAACTCTGTGATTGTATAAAACAGGTCTTCCTGATCTGAAAATATTTCCAAAGATCGAAGAAGTATCCATTGTATTCACATCAACCTGGTCATTCAATGTTCTCGTTGCTGAATTGATTTCCAGTTTCAAAGATTTAGTAAAATTAAATCCTAAACCATATTGCCAACCGAAGTAGAAGTTTCTGTTCTTCAAAGCAGCAAAATCATCATTAAGATTTCCGCTAAGAATGGCATCAATATTTCTAAATTCAAGCTCGTTATAATTCCTGTCGAGCTCAGTTCTGAAAGATAATCTTGTAGGAACCGGATTGAAATTAAACTCTTTTACCCATCTCAGATATTTTGTAGATTTTGCCGTATCGCTTATCATTTTATTGAATGGCTTTATTACCCACGGTTTGAATGTGTAGTTGTAATCTAAATATCCTCTGAAATACTGTCTATAGTTTTTCTTGGTGTAGATATCACGGTAATGATCGTCATTATAAACTGCCGTCAATGAAAGGTTTTCTACATCATAAAATTTAGGTTTACTGTCAGGTTTTACCCTTTCTTTATGCATGTTTACCACACCAATACTTCTCTGCTGAGTATACGTTCTGGCGACTTTTTTAAGCTCTTCCTTATTTGCAGCTTTGCTAAATTCTACATCGGTATCTAAAGGATTGTACTTCGGATCTTCGATGGTTTGAGAATAAGAATAATTCACAGGAATTTTCATACCTGTTTTTTCAGGTAAAAATTTATCTACGTTTACAGCCGTATTGATACTGAACGCCGATTGTGTAGCCTGACTTCTTTCAGCCGGCTTAGAATCTATGTTTCCGAAACCTACAGATGAATAAGATGCACTTGTATTAATCGTTGCAAAATCTCCCAGGTTGAAATTTAAACTCGCATTTCCTGCATAACCACCATCATTTTCGATTTCAGAAAGACGAATTTCGTTTACCCAAAGAACTACATTATTTGGAGTTTCACGACCATTACCAATATTCCTTACACCAATCATTATGGTTGTAATATTTCCTAAAGAAGGTCTACCTTTTATGTATATTCCTTTACTTGCATCACCAAATTGTGCGTCTTTTGTTCTTTGAATAATATTGTTAGGAGAATTTCGGTCTCTTCTGATTTTTGCATCTACAAAATCCTGAATATTAAAATCAACATCATTTTCTGCAGGCCAGATTTCTAAAGGTGTTGTCGCAAAATTTGATGTATATTTTACCGAAGCTTCATATTCGTAATAGTTATCTGTTGCATCGCTACCAAATCGAATAAAGAATTTTGTATTAGGATCATAATCCGAAGCTGCTGGATTATCTAAGTTTTGACCATGAACAAATAATTTCAATTTCTTATATCTTCTCATGTCTAAAGATGTATTTTTGAATACCCCTCTAGCCTGATTTGCAATTTGTGTTGCCTTTAAATATAATGAAGATTCATTTTGTCTTTGTGCTCCTGCATTCCCACTAAGAACCTGTCTGTCAATTCCCGGAGGAAGCACATAAGGAGGCTGGTTTAATGCATTTTCTTCGATATTCACGCTTCCTACTTCAAGCTCGGCATTTCCTGGAGCGTTTCCTATACCTTCCTGATCTGAAGCTACAGTCGGGCTTGCAATTCCACTGGTATATTTTCTCCAGTCAGATCTAATCAAATCCATTGTACCAAATCTCAAAGTTGAAGTCTGATCAAATCCTGTTAATAATAATCTTGCGAATCTCACATTATTAAGAACCGAAGCATTTTTTTCACCTCCAACTCCTGGTTCATTGAATTTTGAAACCGGGATTCTGAAAAGGTACCATTTTACGTCATCAGTAGATCCATTTTGGAAAGTAGCTGTTACTGTTTTCTGATCAATGATATAGTTATCTGTTCCTAATCCTAAACTTGCCTGATCTAATTTGATCGCATATTCGTTATAGTTTTCAGTTTGATCCAGGTTATAATCTTTATTGATATCTTCTGCATCCGGAGTCTGTGAAGAAACTTCCAGTGAACCGCTTCGTGAATTTCCTTCCGGACCTCTGAAATATTTGTATCGTTGTACAATAGATGCAGCCTGATTTCCTGTAAATTTATCAGACAAATAGAATACAAAATCATCAACTGCAGGATCGGAAAGATTGGTTACCGGATTTACAAAAGTATTTCCAAACCTCATCGATTCCTGATCTGAGCTTAATCCGTCATATCCTAAATCCTGTGCTGTTCTGTCTGCCCCTTCAGTTGAAAATGCATATAAAATCGGCGGTTGTTTTGGCTGTACTCCCCAATTGGAAGCGGTCGTACTTGAAGGACTTCCTCCGGTAGGCAAACCGTTTTCATACTGCATTAAACCGTCTTTAAGCACATCTTCAGAGACATTTCCTAATTGTAGTAAAAGCTTAGGATTTGCACCTAAAGTATTTCCGTCGGCATAAGGATCCATCATCCAGAATTCTACATATTCAATATTTGAATTTACAAAATTGGTAACACTTATAGGACGCATAATTCCCGCCCATCTTTGTGCCGTTGTTTCCGTTGCCGGATTGGCATTATAAGGTCCTTTTTCCTGAGGGAAATAAGAAATATCAAAGGTGTTAGTAAACGTCTGCTCGCCTGCTACAAAATCTCTGTTGTTGAAAATTTCTGAAAACTGTACCCTTCTTGATGCGTGATTGGAAACGGAAGCTGCAGTAATTCCCTGCGGAGCTTTACCTCCTACGCCCCAAAATCGCGGATCGATATTATACCACGACAACAAACCTCTTCCGTAACCGTTTGTCAAATCATCATTAGAGCCTGCTCCTGTAAAAAGTGGATTTCCCTGACTTTTTTCAGGTTTGGAAGCTAAACTCCAAGCGGTAGGTTCTTTTAATGATATTTTTGAAGTAGTCTGCTCAAAATCGTCGATGTATGACTGATCGTTTGTTCCTTTATTGATTCCCGGAATTAAATAAGCGCCTTCCATTTTAAAGTTTAAGTTGGAAGGAGCTTCAGTGTTGATTCCCGGAATTTTATCGGTGAGTCTAGTCAGAAATGGTAACTGATTGTTGTACATCATATTCACTCCCGCCATTGTATTGTTTACGGCTTCCTGACCGTAATTCACTTTTTGGGTAAGCGGAGATTCGGAATAATTAACAACTGTTCCACCGAAAATAAAGTTTTCGCTGACTCTTCTTTCTAAATTTAAACCTAAAAATCTTTTTCTCTGAGTATTAAAGGTCAATTGATTTTCTAATGAGATATTGATTGCCTGACCAGATTGTTTTACCGTTTCATTGATAATGGTAACACTTCCAAGCATATAATCTACCGTATAATCAATACCTTCTGTAAGCTGTACTCCGTTTGCAGAGACTTTTACAGAACCTTGAGGTACGTTTACAGCACCTAATGAAATTCCTTGCCCTTGTGCTCCTTTATAACGACCTTCCATCGTATAACGCTGGGCAAGATTACTCTGGCTGGCTTGTAATTTCTGTTGTGTATAAAGATCTGAAAACACATATTGAGGATCATTACTGCCCAAAACCTGAGACATATAACTTCCGAAAGGCTGTACTTTGGTAAACATAATACGGCCGAGGTCTTTTCGGATCGTAATGCCTTCTACAAAGTCAAACACCCCGTCACCTAAAACACCATTATTAGCCTGTAAGTCACCATTAACGTTAAGTCTATCCCAGTTTAAGAGTTTAAGCAAATTGGTGCCTTCAACGGTCGTTCCAGGTAAGTAATTTACTTTACCACCTGTCTTAGCGTCACGATAATAAACGTTCAAAATAAAACCATCACGGTCTACCTGTGCTGCATCTAAAGAATAGAAGTTCTTCATCATTAGATTCCACATCGGTGAATCTACTCTTGTATTACTGTTTGATCGTAAGAGCTTGGTAACAAGCACCGGACTTTCTTCAGAAAATTCCCCTACTTTATAAACCTGATTGGTTCCGTTTACAGTATATGAAAATGACACCGCTAAAAGCTGATTCTCATTTAGTTTTTGATTTAAAGAGATATACCCCAACTGCGGATGATAGGTATATTCATTCGCATCCATTCTTCTTGCTTTGGTACTCAGTACAAAATGCTCCCCGTTTTCGTAAGGCTGTGTACTTCCTGCAAATGTTTGTCCCTGGAAATTGGTAAGATAGTTTTTCCCTTGTTCTCTTGGAGTTCCAATTGCGTTATTAACCTGATTGTATAATCCGTTCTGAGAATTATCCGGCAAGCCTGAAGCTCCTTCTCCCAAATCTCTGATCCCGATAATACTTTTCTGATATGCCAAATTTGAATTTCCCTGATCCAAAACCCAAACCTCCATTCTTGAAATGCTGATTCTTGAGTTGATCTGTGGATAATTTAGCAAAGCATTATCATAATTATTTAAGAAATACTGTCCGATAAAATAATGCTGATTTTCTTCATAATCTAACGCATTTATCTTGAAGTTGCTCATTGTTCCACCACCTTGTACGACGATATTTCGTGCTTCACCTTGTTGTTGCGAAAGCACCACCGTTCCGAAAGTTTTACCTAACTGAAACTCGGTTTTCACCCCGAATAAAGATTCTGAACCACGTATCAAACTTGTAGAAAGCGGCATATTTACATTACCAAACTCAACTCTTTTGATGATCTTATCTTCACCACCAGAATTTGGTTTGTTGACATCATTTAAGCCTTTAGTCTGAAGATCTCTCCAGGTTCCTTTTGATTGCCAGACCAAATTCATTCTGTTTTCAAAGGCAAAACCACTTTGAGTATCGTAATTTGCTTTAAGCTGTAAGTTTTCACCTACTTTTCCGATTAATCCCAACTGAATTCTTTGATCAATATCAAAGGTAAAACTTGTTCTGTTTTGTGGTAAAATTAATGGATTATCTATTTTTTGATATAAACCTCCAAAGTCAAATGAAGCATAACCGGAAGGAATAATTTCAATTTTATTACTTCCAAAAATAGATTCAAAAAGTCGGTTATTGATCGTTAAAGAAGGAATCAGCCCTTTCTTTGCCGCATCTGTTTTATCTCTTCTGAACATTAGATTATAACGGTCAGATTTATCTCTATAAAAAGCCTTGGACTGCTCTGCAAGCATAAACTCTTTATAATCTTCCGGCGACATGGCAACAGGTGGTCCGGTAATTGTATTACCAATCTTAGGATACACGTAGTACATTCCGATTTTCACATCGTAATATGCTTCGTAGTAAGTAGGGTCGGTAACTTCGTAATCCTTTTTTATAGAAACACCCTGCTGCGGTTGATCCTGCCCATAAATATGTATAGAGGAGAATAAAAACGACAAGAGTATATAGATGCTGAGAAACTTATTATTTTTCACCAAATGTTAAATGTTTTTTAAAATTTGTTTTACCAATTCTTCTACAGTAATTTCGGGAATTTGCTTCAAAATACGATCTGCAATTTTCTCACTTGTTCTCTTAGGAATCCCTAAAACTTCTAATGCAGATAACGATTCTTCCTTCACTTTATTATTCTCAAACGAAGAAATATTTCCTTCGGCATCCCCAAATTTCTGAACTTTGTCTTTTAAATCAACAATAATTCTTTCGGCAGTTTTTGTACCGATTCCTTTTGCTTTTTGAATTAGTGCGCCGTTCCCTGAAAGTATTGCCGATGCAATTTCCTCAAGGGTTAAAGTTGATAATAAAATAAGCGCCGAAACAGCACCTACTCCATTTACACTAATTAAGAGATTAAACATTTCTTTCTCCAAGCGGGTATGAAACCCAAAAAGCAAATGTGCGTCTTCACGGATGATCTGCTGAATGAATAAAAATGTTTCTTTATTTAAAACCAGTTTTTGAGAAGTCATGAGGCTGATCCCGGTATAATATCCCACACCATTTACGTTGATTACTGCGTAAGTGGGGGTAAGCTCCTGAACGATGCCCTGTAAAGAAAATATCATTATTAAATTTTATAACTTCCAAATATAGTAATTTAAACTAAGTAATAAATTCATTTAACATAAGAATGATATTTAACTTTTTTTGTATTAACAAAGACAAGAATTTAGCATAAAAACAAAAAACTCCAAAATTGATTTGGAGTTTTTTATATTTGATAAAAGTGAGTAATTATTTTTTTACTTCTCTTCTTTGTGCATCTAAAACTGCTACTGTTGCCAGATTAACGATTTCGTCTACGCTTGAGCGCATCTGTAAAACGTGAACAGGCTGTTTCAGTCCCATCAAAATAGGTCCTATTACTTGCGCAACCTTCATTCCTCTGATGATTTTATACGACAAATTTGCAGATTCAAGATTCGGGAAGATGAATGTGTTTGCCGGAGTGGTTCCTAATTTTGAGAACGGATAATCGCTCAAATGATCTGCATTCATTGCAAAATCAGGCTGAATTTCTCCATCCACAATCATTTTCGGGAACTTCTCGTGAAGAATGCTTACCGCTTTTGCTACTTTTTTGGAAGTATCTGAGATCGCTGCAAAGTTTTCAAAACCAAGCATCGCAATTCTCGGTTCGATAGCAAATGATTTCACGGTGTGCTCTGCCATTTTAGCAATATTAACCAAGTCTTCAGCTGTAGGATTTTGGTGGATAGAAGTATCTGCGAAGAAAATAGGTTTCTTTTCAGACAAAATCATCATCATTGCCGCAACTTTATCAACGCCTTTATCTTTTTCGATAACTTCTAAAACAGGACGCAAAACTGAAGTATAATTTTTAGAAAAACCAATAATCAAACCGTCGGTATCACCATGTCTCAACATCAGCGGTCCGAAATAATCTCTCTGGCGAACATATCTTTTTGCCTTGTACTCGTTCATCCCTTTTCTCTGACGAAGTTTCCAAAGTGTTTCTCTGTATTTTTTTCTGTTTGCTTTTTGGTCATCATCACTAGGATCGATAATCGGCACATCAATGTCGATTCCGAAACGCTCCATCTGTTCTTTGATGTATTTTTTATCTCCTAAAAGACTCGGATAAGCAATTCCTTCTTCATATAAAATCTGCGCAGCTTTCAGAACATTATATTCTTCAGCATTTCCTAAAGTAATTCTTTTCGGGTTGGCTTTTGCACGGTTTTGCATCATTCTTACCAACTTTTCATCTCTTCCCATTCTGTCGAGAAGCTGATTTTCGTATTCGTCGAAATCTGCGATTGTTTTTCTTGCAATACCACTTTCAATAGCTGCTTTTGCTACCGCACTTGATACTTTTGTAATCAATCTGTTATCGAATGGCTTCGGAATAAAATATTCTCTGCCAAACTGTAAGTTCTGAACATTATATGCTAAAATTACCGCTTCAGGAACCGGTTCTTTAGCCAAATTAGCAATGGCATGTACAGCAGCCAATTTCATCTCTTCATTAATACCTTTTGCCTGAACATCCAATGCGCCACGGAAGATATATGGGAAACCAAGAACATTGTTTACCTGATTAGGATAATCACTTCTTCCTGTCGCCATGATCACATCTTTACGCGTTGCAATTGCCAAATCATAAGCAATCTCCGGATCTGGATTTGCCAATGCAAAAACGATTGGGTTTTCGCTCATGCTGCTTAGCATTTCAGGAGTCATCACATTACCTTTTGACAAACCGATGAAAACATCTGAGCCTTTTACAGCATCTTCCAAAGTTTCAATATCAGTCTGAGCAATAAAATCTAATTTTTCCGGAGTAAGGTTTTCTCTTTTATGATTGATAACGCCTTTGCTGTCGCACATCAATACATTTTCTCTTTTCAGACCTAAAGAAATATACAGATTGGTACATGCAATAGCCGCTGCTCCTGCTCCGTTCACCACCATTTTCACTTCTTCAATTTTCTTATTGGCAATCTGAAGAGAGTTGATCAATGCTGCGGCAGAAATAATTGCTGTCCCGTGCTGATCATCGTGCATCAACGGGATATCTAATTCTTCTTTCAGTTTCTGCTCAATATAAAAAGCTTCGGGAGCTTTGATATCTTCAAGGTTGATCCCTCCGAAAGTCGGAGCAATACCTTTTACAATTTGAATAAATTTATCAGGATCTTTTTCGTCAATTTCGATATCAAAAACATTGATGTCTGCAAAAATCTTAAATAGAAGACCTTTTCCCTCCATTACAGGCTTTGAAGCTTCAGCTCCGATATCACCTAAACCAAGAACTGCCGTACCATTGGAGATCACAGCAACCAGATTTCCTTTTCCTGTATAATCATACACTGTTTCAGGATTGTGATGGATTTCCATACAAGGAACCGCAACGCCGGGAGAATATGCCAATGACAAATCTCTCTGTGAAGAGTGTGGTTTTGAAGGAATCACCTCAATTTTTCCTTTGGGTTCTGCTTTATGATAATCTAACGCTGCCTGACTAAAGTTTTTTTCGTCGCGGTGAGTTTTACTTGACATATAATTTTCTGTTTTTATTTAAAATTTATCAAATTAAAAGTTACTGTTTTATCTTAAAACAAAAGAATCAAAAATTCAAGACTGGATTTCTCCGCTAAAATTTTAAAAAACTTCCTAAAAATCTCCAAACGCGGGCGGAAACAATATTTCAGATGTTAGTCCTATTTTCTGCCGCCACTCAAACAGTGGAAATTTCTTTACGGAATCTTTTAAAATTTCTTTACGCTGCGTACTCCTAAGTCGTTTAGAAAAGTTTGATTACTTAATTTGACATTTATTTATATATTATTTTTTTATTAAAACTTATAATTTACTATAAAATATATTTAATGTGGTAATCAACCAAGCTTTCGATGGGCTTCTGTACGATATGCCCCACATTCAAATTGAGTTCTGACGCCGCAGAACGTAAAATATTTTCGTAATAATAAGCAATAGAACCGATAAAATTAATCTCGGCTTCTTTGGCTTCTTCGTAAGGAAGAACCTGATAATCGAAGAAGTTTTTCATCTCTTCCAAAACCATTTGCTGGAAATAGGGATGCTCTTTTCTTTCGACCACAAATTTATTAAAATTGGCAAGATAAGCATTGGGTCTTGTTGTATGATACATGTTTTTTAACGCTTCATCGATCGTTAAGCCATATATTTCCTTAAACTCAAGATGAAGATCCTGAGGAAGTTTCTGCATAAAAAATCTACGCACCAACTGTTTTCCGATGGCACTTCCGCTTCCTTCATCGCCCATAAGATAACCTAATGAAGGAAGTTTTATCTTTAAATTTTCTCCGTTAAAATAACATGAGTTCGAGCCCGTTCCTAAAATACAGACTATCGTTGGCTTCCCTCTGTAAGCAGCATATGCAGCCGCCATGAGATCTTCTTTTACAGTGATCTTTGCGTTGATAAAAACTTTCCCCACTTCTTCCTCAATGGTTTGGCAGTTTTGTCTAACGCCGCATCCTGACCCATAGAAAAATATCTTGGTAATCGAATTTTTAACGGATACTAAGCTGTTGTTTTTTTCAATTTCCGGAACAATAAGCTCTTTGCTGATAAAATTGGGGTTGAAACCAATGGTTTCCGTTTTCAAAAAAACATTTTTGAATTCGTCTAATATTACCCAATCTGATTTTGTAGAACCACTATCAACAATAGCAACCATATTTCATATTTTAAGAGTGCTAAATTATGAATTTATCTTTTAAATAAGCGATTATTGACATGAGATATATGTCATTCCGATCCGGCACATGCCTTATCTATTTTAGAGTATACGTTAACTAGTTTAGAGATTGGCTTTTCTATTTGTGCACAGACGTGTTTTTATTTTAAAAAAGGCTTATCGATTCCGGAGGATGCTTTATATACTTTGGAGGATGCCTCATCTATTTTGGAGGATGTCTTATGTATTTTAATTTGCTGTTGAGATCCTTTCAGGATGATAAACTGAAAAATATAAGTTTTGTGAATAAAACCTTATAGGTTTTTGGAAACCTATAAGGTTGAATGAATGATTTTTTTGAACCTTTAGTCCGGTTATGCTTTTTTAAATTTGATCTTAGAGATTGTTTTGTATTGTAACGAGTTTCCGTCGAGAATTGTAAACATATAATCTTTGGCTTTGTTGAAGGTGTCTACTAAATTGTCTTCTGAATTATAAACCGTATTATTTCTTACAGTACGGGCTGCGTTTAAAGGAATGAAGGAATCTGCAACTGCTTGGGTTGCCTGTAACATCTGCACTTTTTCCTGCTGGAGTGTAGGAACCTGATATTCTATTTCGTTTGGTAAATAGTTTGGTGTATTCTGTAATAATGAAATAAGAACCTCGTAATTATTGGTACGCTGATCATAGCTCATTTGCGAAATCGAAATTTTAATATTTTCTTGCTGTGGATCTGTAACAGCCGAATTACTCTTTTTAATCCCTTTCAACTTTCTTGCAATGGTCATAAAATCTTCCAGCTGAGCCATCGTAACTCCTTCTGTCGTCTTATACATTTTCCGAAGCTTTGTTATTTTTTTGCTTACGGGAGCAAAAAGTTTTTCGCGATGATCTACCGCAAGTGAATAGGGAGCTATTGAATTGTTTACGGTTTCCTGATGTGCAAAAGCAGTATTGTACATATTCTGAAGATTTGTCAGGAGCAGTTTTGGATTACTGGGATTGTATTTTGCACCAAGTTCTGCAATGTGTGTGCATAATAGATTGGCATTTGCAATGTTTTTTACATGCCCTGTTTCATTTTTTGACATAATTTGTATTTTTTTATTAAGATAAATTTAGAAAAAATTTTACTATAAAAACAAACCGCAGAAAATTTCTGCGGTTATATTTATTTAAGGGTGATGTTTTGTAATACATCTTTTTTTTCCAATTCTTTCATATCCGTCACCTACATCTCAAAAATGTAAAGCTTGAAGCATTTCGGATGCCAAAGCGGCATTTTGATTTATTTCATGTTCCTTTATAAAAAAATTTTAATCAGGAAATAAAAGAACAATCAACCGGATATCAGGGAGTAGACAATCGGGTTTATCATGAAAACTCTGAATTTTCACAAAAGCTTATATCAATCTACGAGCAACAAATCAAAGAATTAAAAGAAGAAGTGGAATATTTGAAGTCTAAAGTAAAATAATTACTCAGAATACTAAATTATAAAAGAGGGCTAATTACTTTGTAGCTCTCTTTTATAATTTGTGAATAGACTTCTTCATTTTAGTTCTTCATGTCAGTATTTTTTTGGTTAAACTGTATCAACCAGTCTTCTATCTCTTCTTCAAGATAAGTCGCCTGCACTATCATGGCGTTTATAAAATCGTCGGGTACAGGATCGCCTTTTGAACTTTCTAGATTCCAAAGTTCATCAGACATATTTTCGTACTCTGAGTATACCCTTCTGAAACGGGTATTTTCTTTTTCTAAAACTTCAATATTTTTTTGCTGAAGCTGAAATTTTCTGTATTTGTTTTGAGATTTCATACAAATATTAGGATTAATTTTGGTTGGTAAACTTGTGCAGATACTTCTCATCATGCATTACAAGATAGAAAGACCATCAACAGAAAAAGTTGAAAATGAGTTTTTTATCAGGTACAGTTTCTTTCGTTCTGAAAATTAAAATTAGAAATTATTTTAACACGAAAAAAAAATTTAACAACTTTTTTCACTGTTTAACATATAGTTATAAATTTGCGTATTATTAAAATAGATGAGAGCATTACTACTACGCCACAAACAAGTATTATTATTTATCATTGCGGGCGGCCTCAGTGCGATTGTGGAAATCGGGAGTTTCAAACTATTCAGCACCTATCTTCCGCAGGCTATTTCTCAGGAGCAGAATTTCCACGGAATCCATTATCCTTTAAGTAATATTTTCTCGACAAGCTGCGGAATTTTATTTAATTATTTCCTGAGTATCTGGTTTGTTTTTGAACGCGGAAAGCATTCTAAGCGAAAAGAGTTTGCCTACTTTATGGTGGTTTCTTTTATTTCGACAATTTTAAGTTTAAGTTTCTTCCAGATCTTTTACAGTTTTATATTTAAGGATAATATTGATTTAATTTTTTATACCTTGAGTCCGGAAATGATCAGTAAAATTGCTGCGATTCTGCTGGTTTCCATTCTTAATTATTCTGTAAAGAAAAAAGTAATATTTAACGGTTGATTTGTGACTACAATTTTAAATTACCTCTGGAGATTCTGGCTGATTATATTGGCATTTGTTCTGACTATTATTCTGGGAATACCTGTCTATATTTTATCTTTAAAGAAAAGTACATTTAAATACGCACACGGTTTTATAAGAATCTGGTGCTACGGAATGTTCTTCGGGATGGGTTTACGATACGAGCTCATTAATCTGACTGATAAAAAAATCGACAAAAACAAACAGTACGTTATCATCTCAAACCATACTTCAATTATGGATATTATGCTTCCCTGCATTTTATTCCCAAATCATCAGCTTTGTTATGTTGGAAAAAAAGAATTGGTGAAAATTCCGATTTTTGGAACTATTTACAAAAGAATATGTGTAATGGTTGACCGAAGCAGTGCAAGAAGTCGTGCTGATGTTTATAGAAGATGTGCCGAAAAAATGGAAGAAGGCAACAGCATTGTTCTTTTTCCTGAAGGCGGCGTTCCTGATGATACTTCTATTGTTCTTGATGAATTTAAAGATGGAGCTTTCACGCTTTCTTCTAAACACCACTCTCCTATTGCCGTTTTTACTTTTATCGGTTTGAAGGAAATGTTTCCATTCGATAATTCTAAAGGCTATCCCGGAAAAGTAAAAGTATTTTTCAACGATATTCTGGAACCGACCTCATCACCAAAAGAGCTCAAATTGTCAGCTTTTGAGACGATAAAAAAAACTTTGACAGAACATAGTTAATCAAAGAAATAATATATATTTGTTATCAAGAATTTTTTTTTAACAAATATGTCAAAAACAACTACTCAACCAACAAATTACCCTGCACTGTATACACTGATCTTAGTGTTTTTCTTTTGGGGTTTTATTGCAGCGGGAAACAGTATCTTTATTCCGTTCTGTAAAAACTATTTTTCACTTGACCAGTTTCAGTCACAGCTTATCGATTTTGCTTTTTATACAGCCTATTTTTTGGGTGCTTTGTTACTTTTCATATTCAGTACCATCAAAGGCATTGATATTATCGGAAAATGGGGCTACAAAAAAAGTATCGTTTACGGGCTTTTGCTCTCCGCAATAGGTGCAGCGATTATGATCATTGCAGTGAAAGCAAATGTATATTACGGGATGCTTATCGGATTGTTTGTTGTAGCACTGGGTTTTTCTATCCAACAGACTGCCGCAAATCCTTTTGCCGTTTTGTTGGGAGATCCTAAAACCGGAACCAGCCGCCAGAATCTTGCAGGTGGCGTTAACTCTTTTGGTACATCAATCGGCCCCATCATCGTTGGTCTAGCTCTTTTTGGAACTACCGCAACTGTAGATGATGATCAGATTAAACATTTAGCTTTAGACAAAGTAATTTTACTATATACCGCTGTTGGAGCATTGTTTTTAATTGCTGCCGGGATTTTCCATTTTTCTAAAAAATTACCTGCAGGAATTTCTACAGAACCCATGGAAAAAGCAGGAAAAGCAAGAAAGAATTTGATTGCAATGACTGTTTTGGTCATCCTTTGTTTCATCCCAGTATTTGCAAGTTATAATTCTGATGCTGCTAAAAAAATTGAGGTTTTCAACAATGAAATAACTGTTTTAGAAAACAGCAAAAAGACTGAAACTAATGTTGCGACAATTGAAAATATTCAAAAAAATATTGATACTAAAAAAGCTGAATTACAAGAAGTAAAACATCCTTTAGAAAAAACAAGAATGTATTATTTGGGTGGAGCTTTGTTAGCCGTAGTTTTATGCCTTGTGTATGCAAATACAAGCTCTAAGAAAAATCCTGAAGGATGGGGAGCTATGAAATATCCGCAACTTGTGTTGGGAATGCTTGCCATTCTTGCTTATGTAGGAGTGGAAGTTGCTATCGGAAGTAATTTGGGGGAGCTTTTAAGCCTGCCTGAATTTGGAGGACACCAGTCTTCAGATTTAGCGCCTTATATTTCGATGTATTGGGGAAGTTTAATGATTGGAAGATGGACCGGTGCTATTACCGTTTTTAATCTTAGCAAACAGCAACAGATGATTGCGACTATTGTAGTTCCGTTTATTGCTTTTCTGGTTATTATAGGAATTAACGTTATTGCACAAAAAGATATGTCTAATCTTTATTTTTATGCAATCTGTATCGTTATTCAGGTGATTTTATTTCTTGTGAGTAAAAACAAACCAGCTTTAACGCTTATTATCTTCGGTATTTTTGGTGTTACTGCTATGATTGTAGGTTTAATGACAACCGGAAATTTTGCTATTTACGCATTCTTATCGGGCGGTCTTGCCTGCAGCATTATGTGGCCATCTATTTTTACTTTGGCTATTACAGGATTAGGCAAATATACCGCTCAAGGATCTGCATTTTTGGTAATGATGATTTTGGGAGGCGGAATTATCCCTCCGTTACAAGGTAAGCTTTCTGATATTATCGGAATTCACAGCTCTTATATTATCCCGGTACTTTGCTTTGCTTATATTACGGTATTTGCATATCTTGCAAAGAAGACATTGAGCAAACAAGGAATTGATGTTGACGTTTTAGAATCTGAAGGTGCACATTAATACTACAAAAACATATAAAAAAAAGAGATTTTGGGCGGGTATTTTACTTGCCCAATTTCTTTTGTTCTTTGCTTTCTCGAAATTGCAGATCATGGTTTCTCTTTTTGAAAAGTTATTTGAATTTCAGAAAAAAATCCATCAGATATTATTCTCTTGGATTCCTTTTTCATTAGGAGATTTACTCTATATTTTATTGGGGATTTTATTGATTTATTTAATCATCAAACTCTTTAGAAAGAAAACAAGGAGTAATTCTTTATTTAAAATTTTGATTGTTTTAAATATCGTTTATTTCATCTATCAGATATTTTGGGGAATGCTTTATTTTCAGACACCCATCATTGCAAAACTTCCCAAAACCGAAATTACACTGGAGGTAAGAAAAGCATTAGCTTTAGAATATCTCGAAAAATCTAAAGCAACCAGAAAGCTCGTTAACGAAGATAAGAATGGTGTTTTTGTCATTAAAGATCTAAATGCAATCCAGCAAGAAATTTTAAACCAGCAAAAAACACTTCCCAATTTTATAAGTCAAAAAGAAAGCACTACAACCAATTCATTTAAGCCCAGTTTATTTGGAAAAACAATGAGTTTTACCGGGATTCTTGGATATTACAATCCTTTTACCGCAGAAGCCCAATTCAACGCTGAATTACCCTCTTCTTACCTTCCGTTTACTCTTTCTCATGAAAGCTCTCATCAGCTTGGATTTGCAAGAGAACAGGAAGCCAATTTTATTGGATATTTGATTGGTGTACATTCAAAAAATCCCGAACTCAGATACAGTACAGAATATTTTACTTTAAAAAGTTTGTTGAATTCTATTGTGGAAGAAGATGAAAAGTTTGTAAAAACAGCGTTAGGAAATTACTCCGAGGAAATGAAAAGAGACCGATTGAATGAAAGGAAATTTATAGCAGAACATCAGGGCTACCTTAATGACTTTTTTGGTTTTACGAATAACCTTTTTCTTAAAAGCAATCAGCAGGAAGGCGCAATTACATATTCGTATTTCATCGATCTTTTGGTGCGTTACAAAAGCATGAATATAAAATAAAAAAGAATCGTATCAGGCGATACGATTCTAAAAACACAAATGATGAAAAAAAATTTATTACCTTGACTTGTTCCCTCATTCAAGGCACTGTAAAAGTACGATTTTTTTTTAAAATTCAAAATTACATACAACTTTTTATGCAAGTTTTATGAAAATTTTATGATTTAAAACTTCTGCGATTTCCGATCATCCCCAAATAGAGATATATACTCTTTCACAAAAATTGACTAACAAGGCATTGGAATGAAAAAGACACTTTAAAAATTAAAATTAGTAAGTAAATTAAAAAGTTTTCAGCCTTAAATATTAACTAATTTTAATACAATTTACCGGCTATAATTTGCTAATTATCACCGATAAAACAGGATTTTCATGTGAAATTGAAAGATCTAAGCTTCTAAATGAAGCAAAATTTTCCACAAAATGAAAATAAGAAGTAAAAAACATCTCAAAATACATTTGCATGACTAAAAAAAAGACAAAATATACCTGAAAAAACTACCATAAAATTTTCAATAAAAAAGACCTAAATTACTTTAGGTCTACTGGAATATGGCTTAGTAAATTATAGTTTTAATAATACATCGAAAACGTTCTATTATTAAATTTGTAAATTATTAATAATTATACAGTCACCAGTCTTTCATTTATTTTACTTCTTACTTTTTAATGAATTTTATTGCTTTTTCCTGATCTTTTAGTTGCAAAATGTATTGCCCTTTTGCAAGTTGCTGTACTGCAATTTCGCCTTTCTTGATCTCGCCAGACTTTACCAGCTGTCCTACAGCATTGTAGATAACAAAAGAAGAATTATCTGCCCCGTCTAAATGAATGATATCCGTGGCAGGATTTGGATATAACTTGATCGATTTTGACTTTACAATGTCGCTCGTTCCAAGCGTTGCTGCAGGAAGTACAAGGCTTTGTGCATACGTTAAAGGATCTGCAGTTGGAGCAGCAGTTTTTTCCTCTTTAAATACAATTACCCCTCTGTTATTAACTGGCTTCAAAATGTTAATATAGCTTTTAGGTCTATTTAAAGTAGCCATTGGAATATATTGTTGAGACCAAGCAAAGTTTCCATTATCATCCAGCAAAACAGCGTTTAATGATGTTGAAATCGGTGCTGCACCATTTATTTTTTCTACTACGAAATAGGGTTTTCCACTCGCAAAAAACAAATCGCCCGTATGCATCATAATATCAGATGATATAGGAAAAACTTGTTTTGCATTGTCTGTAAAGAGTCTATTCCCAGTGGCTTTGTCAAATTTTTGTACATATTCTCCTCCCGTTCCTTGTGCGCTACCAGTATAATTTGCAATTGCCCATATATTTTGAGAACCGGGAACAAAAGCCACTTTAATATTTTTTTCAAAGTTAGTTTGGTTGGTATCAAAATCAACCCCATTTACTCCCCAAGGTAGACTACCATCAGGGTTTACTCTCTGTAAATATGAGTCGAATCTGTTATTCTGCCCGCTTGAGTAGCCATAATAAACATTGTTTCCATCTGCAAAACCAGAAAAAAGAGTTGTAGGAGTGGTTGTTTGTGTGCTAATTTGCTTTGCACCATCTGCCCACAGAATAGTTCCGTTCAAGTATAATTTTTGAGCAAATAAATAGCTGATCTGAGCTGTTGCCATTTTATGAAAAATAATTTCTACTTCATTATTTCCTAACTCATAAATATCTGCAGGAAGAGTTCTTTTTGTAGTATCATTAGAAACTATTTCCACTGGATTTGCCCATACAGGCTGTCCAGCAGCATTGAATCTTTGCATCTTTAAATAAGGCTGACTATACTGACCGTGAGCTGTTATAATATCGCCATTTTGCAACGGGAGAATTGAAGGAGGAAACCCTTCGCCTATGTTAATACCGTTCGCCCAGACAGAAGTACCTTGAGGATTGATTTTAAAAACATGTACAGATTTTGTAGTACCAGTACCACTTACCCCCAAATAAACATTGTTTGATGAATCTGATACTATTTTACTAATTGCGGTATATGTAGTCATAGGAATTGTATTGCTCAGCATAATACCATTTGTTCCTAATTGCTTATTACCGTTCTCATCTAGAATTTGAAGCCACAATTCATAATTTGCCGGAGCTGCTACTTGTTTCCAATATCCGATAAACGTCTTACCATCATTAGTTGTTGTGGAGAATGAATATCCGTTTCCGGTATCCACTACAAATAAGTTTTGATCAGTATTAGGATTCCATTGTGCGTATGATGCAGAAATCATGAACCCTGTACATAATAATGTAATTAATTTTTTCATATTCTCTATTATTCTTTTTTCTAGAACAAAGGAATAAAGTATTATCAAAGTATAATTGCAAAATATTACACAGTTACCACCTATAGACTGAAAACCCTCCACACATGAACCACACACCTGAACCTAATTATTTAAAATACAACAATTTAGAAATCATCAAGGTATTTCGACAAATCTTCTTTTGTATTGGTAAGATCTAATTTTTTTCGCAATCTTGTGCGTGAATTTTCTATGGTCTTTGGAGTAACATTCAATAAATTTGAGATCTCTTTAGTCGATAATCGTAGCTTTAACATTGCTGCCAGCCTTTTATCGTAATTGGTAAGATTCTGGTGTTTCTGTTCTAAATTTTTATAGAACGATTCATGAATCTGTAAAAAATGATATTCAAAATCTTCCCAGGTATTTGGCTTTACACTTATTTTAATCTCATTTATAATTTCTGAAATCTCTTCCGCATGCTGATATTTTGTTTTTAGCGCATTTACCTTTTCGAGGATAGATTTAAAAATAGAATCAACTTTTTGTTGCTCCATTGATTGATATACCAATAATTTTTCTTTCATGTGGTTATCAAACTCCAGTTCTTTTTCTCTTGCCTCGATCAGTTTTTTCTCAAGATTTAAAGCTTCAGTTTTATTTCTATAATTAATTGTATATAAAATGCAGATCACAACGATCAACAGAAAAACTACCAGAATAATGATATAAACTAAATTTCTTTTTTCTTGTTTTAATTCATTTACCTTTTGTTTTAGCTCATATTCATGCTGAGCTTTTATTCTTTCTACATTGACGGCTTTTTCCTCAATATTCAGCATTTCTCTTATTGAATCATATTTTTTAAAAGCAACAGCTGCATTTTTATAATCATCATTAAGAAGATAGGCATTATATAAATTATCTAAGTATCTTATATTATTAAAATCTATAGAATTTTTTTGAGTAAAATCACCAGTTTTCTCGGCATATAATAATGCTTTTGGAGCGTTACGCCGCTCGATGTAAAAAGCTGCTAGATTATAGTTGACATTATAGTTGGCTTCCTTATCGGTGATCTTATTTTGCTCTAAAATATCTTTGGCCTCCAGCAAATAATTTTCTGACTGGCTATATTCTTTTTTACTAAAGAAGAGCTTGCCAAGATTTGACATTACAAATGCTTTTAAAGCAGGGTCATCATGATCTTTAAAAATAACCTGACTTTTCTGAAAATAATATTGGGATGAGTCGTATTTAGATAATGTAAAATAAGCATTGCCCAGATTATTCAGAGCCTTGATCATTCCATCCTTATTATCTCTTTTTTGGTAAAAGCCTAGTGCTATTTTATAATATTTAATCGCTCTTTGAGGATCATTAAGCTGCGCATAGATGAAAGCAAAAAAACTATTCACCTTGGCTAATTTTTCAAGATCTTGCTTTTCAGTAAATATAGTATGAGCTTTGGTACAATATTCTAGCGCTTCGTCAAAATGATTCATATCAATATAAACCTGAATCGTACTAAGATAAAAATCTCCAAGATCCTTCTCTGAAACTATTTTTTTAGCTTTTTGAATATATAGATCTGCTTTCTTTACGTTTTTATACTTTACTTGATTAGCCGAATCTATGAAAGTGGCATAAGAATTTTCATTTTGTGCATTGCAAAAATGTGACAGCGAAAAAAATATTAGAACAAAAAATAGTTTTCTTTTCATCATTTACATTTACTAGAAAAATGATCCCAATTGGGATAGAATTTTTAATTCTTATTTAAATTTATAAAATATATTTTAATACGGAGTATAAATAGATGGTTTAAATAGATTATTATATGTTTTACTGTAAATACCACATACTATTTGTCTGAAAGTCTCGCAATACTTATATTCAATTATAAAAGAACAAATTTTGTAGGCTTCCAAGTTTTAGAACTGACCAAAATATTGATATTTTTTCACAAATAAAAAAACCGCAATCAATGATTGCGGTTTAATATTGTAGCGAAGACGGGAATTGAACCCGTGACCTCAGGGTTATGAATCCTGCGCTCTAACCAACTGAGCTACCTCGCCGTTTTGGTGGTGCAAATATATAAAATATTCTACATCCTCCAAAATTATTTTACATTAAAATATTGCAAAACATCACCTACATGATTGGGCTTGCTGATAATCTTATTGTTAGCATCTAAAATAAAATACGTTGGTGTTGCGTGAATATTGTAGATTTCAGCAAAAGAACTGTTCCACCCTCTCAATTCTGAATCATTGATCCAAGGGAATGCAGCAATTTTTGTGGTATAAGCATTTTTGTCAGTATCTAAAGACAAACCGATGATCTGAATATTTTTCGCCTGCAGATCTTTGTATTTGGTTAAAAGTTGTGGTAACTCATTTTCGCAATGTGAACAGGTCGAAGACCAAAAAACAATTACTTTCTTATCAGCTTTTACATCAGCAATTGATTTTGCATTGGTATTTACCGCAGAATGAAATTTATAGGCCGGGAAAACTGCACCAATATCTGTAGCAGCATTAGACTTTAAGGTAGAAGCTAAACGATCGGTAATGGTACATTTTAAATTCTTGGCTAATGTGAGATATTTAGTTTTAAATTCAGTCATATCATACACGTCGAAAATATCAATTAACTCTGAAAGCACAGTCTGGCCTCTAGGTGTTTCAACATTTAATGTATTAATTAAAGTATCCACAGAGGTATTAACATTAGTATTTCCGCCTACATTAAGATATGAAACGAGGATAGGGCGTAAAAGAGACGAACTCTCTAACATATCGTTTGATTTATCGATAAAATTTACAATTTCTTCTTTGGTAACTTTCTTTGCAGGATTATTAGAAAGAAATTTATTATAATTGGTATTATAATAATAAACAAACGGGTGTTTTTCCTGGTCGATACTTCCAGTGCCTGAGAGTCTTCCCATTTCACTGATTAATGCCTTCCCAAATTCTGTATTGTCTTTATAATATTCTTTAATTTGAACCAATGCAGGAAGAATTATTTCTTTTTTCTGCGAAGACTCCTGAATAGCATTCATCAACTCATTTGATTCATCCTGATAGATGACATTCTGAATTTTATTGGCCTTCGTTTCAAGTTTGATATTGATATTTTTATTTTCAGAAATAAAACTTACAGAATTGTTGGTATTGGGAAAATACACTTTCATCATCCCTGAATAATTTGTGGGATACTTAAATGTCCATACATTACCTTTACTTTTTTCTTTGGTAAAAATAATATCTTTGGAACCATTCAATGTATACAAAACAGCTTCTTGCTCATTAAAATCCGGCTGCGACTGGATATTTACAGAAAACTGTCCGTTCATTGAAAATGCCAAAAGCATTCCAGACAATACAAATAACTTTTTCATAGTGTAAAAATAAAAAAACTCTCCGACTAATCAGAGAGTTTCAAATATTTTAATTTAATTTTTATATTTTTTGAGTTTTGTATTTTTTAGCAAAATAAGCAATTGCCAAAATTGCAACAATCATTAATACATAAACATACATATCTATTGGAGAAGTTACATCACATGGTGGAGCATCAAGTATACCGCATGGAGCACCAGGAGTATTACCTTGAGCCTTTGCCAGACTTACAACTAATATAGAAAATACTAAAAATATTTTTTTATCAAAAAATCTCGTCATACTGCTTGTTTTATTTGATTAATATTTTGGTATTTACGATATTTCCGTCATTCCCTACAACTTTTACTACGTATACGCTTTTTAACGTAGAATCAAGTCTGATCACATAGTCAGCATCAGCTTTTACTGATTTTTCTGAAATAACAAGCTTTCCACTTGCATCAAAAACTTCAACTGAAGCAGACTTCCACGCCGGATCAAATCTAACGATATAATTTTTGATATTAGGATTGTATACAACTAGTGTTCTAGATAGTGGTTTAGCCTCGTTAGTGTTTAATGTAACATTTTGAGGTGCGCCGTAATACAGACCATAGCTAGAATTTGTTACAGGAATCACATCACCTTGACTAATCTGCACTGCCTGTCCGTTTGCTACAGTATAATAGAAACCAGTACCGCCAGACAATAAATGCGTAGCAGCAGGAACTAAATTAACGTCATCTCTAATTTCAAATTTTAGAGAGGCTACATTCTGTCCGAAAACACTTAGATCAATTCTTTTCCCAAGATAATTTGACTCATTTGCTTCATTAATATATAATCTATAAGCAGAAGAATAGTTAGGATCAATACTACCATTAGGAGTTTCTTCAAATGTCTGAATAATTGCAGAGCTAGTAGTCATTGCCTGCACCGAACTTACATAAGCATCTGGAATATTACCTGTGGTGAATTGCGGAGCCACAACATAATATGTTTCTCCGATCTGATTACCGTTTGCATCTAATGCCAACACTCCTAATTGTTTAATACTACCTGTAGTATTGGTGTTTTTAGCAGCAGTAACACTATAAGAAGTACCTTCTACTCTTGGAATATAACTGAATCTTCTGAGATTATCAAAATCCATCTGTTGAGAAGCAGAACTTCTCAATTTAATTTTAAATGTACCTAATGGTCTTACCATTAAAGCAGCACTGACACTACCAACTGGTTTATGTGTATCAGCAGTAAAGGTAACCATCTGAGAAGGTGCATACGTAGACGTACCTCCCGTACCAGAATTATACGCAACACCCTGAGGATCAGTAACGATACCCCAAATATTATTAATTGCATTATTATCATTAACAGATCCTCCCTCCGTAAAGCCGATCATTGATAAATCAATATTAGTTAAGTAAGGATTTGAAAACTGATAGATGAATTGACCAAAACTACTTGTTGCCACGTTCCACGGAGTAGCGTTATCAAAAGGATCGTAAATATAAGTATTGTACTTTTCCTGATAAACATTTCTATTATTACCACCCGCTCCAAAAGTTGCCGGAATAGATGATGGAGTTAGAGATATTGTATTACCACCGGCTATCCCGTCTGCATACGGCACTCCTTTCACCGTATGTAATGTAACAGGATTCAGGGTTGTAGCTCCCAATGTAAAGTAAGCAGTTCTGTCTGCTGCAGTTGTAGCCGAAGCGACATCTATCGTAATACCTGGAGTATTAAGATTTGTAATTGGCGTAGAAGGCGGATTAGAACCATCAAATCTCAAGAACTGATTACTCCATTTCAAGATCTCTCTACCCTGCCATCTTAAATTATTAAAATTCCCAGCCAACTCAGTACTAAGGCTCGAGAAGGTTTTCCCAATAAAAGGAATACCAATTTGCTGATAAGCACCGTGTTTTGTAGCAGCGTACTCCTTATCAACTACACCTGTAATATTACCTTGGGCAATACCTTTAATGTACAGCTGACCGTAAGGAGAAGTAACTGGCGAAGCAGTATCGTTAATTCTTATAATTATATTAGATCCATCAAACTTATTTGATGCATCTGGATTAATGGTTTTCACCACATCAGAACCGCTGCCTACGACCATCATGTTTCCGTGCAAATCAATATTGCCGGAGCCTCTGGTTTGAAGACCTCCACCGTTATAAACGAGGGTTCCGTTACTTACATACATTTTAGCTGTGTCATCTACGTGAAGTAGAACCGTCTGCGCCTGAACAGATAAACCGGTTGCTAAAATCCCGATTGTTAATAAATTTTTTTTCATTGATGTATATTGTTTTTTTGTGTTAAAAAAAAATATTCGGTGTAAAGATATGACTTTTTTCTAAAAAAAAATTAAAATCACTTATTAATCAAAATATTATCTTTAGAAAGTACAATTTCGTCTTGCTCCCCTACCGTAAACATATAATCTTCTAAAACCTTCTCCGTAGTTCCACGTAATCCTCTGGCTCCCAAGCCTTTCTCCATCGTTTCATCGACAATAATTTCTACAGCTTCATCTGTGAACACCAGTTTTGTACCGTCCATTTTAAAAAGTTCTACAAACTGATTGATAATAGAATTCTTTGGCTCTTTCATGATTCTTACCATCGTCTCTTTGGTCAGTTTTTCGAGATAGGTAATTATTGGAAATCTTCCCAAAAGCTCAGGAATTAATCCAAATGAGCGAAGATCGATGGCATTAATATTTTTTAAAACATATTCGTCTTCTCCTACATTATTAATTTTTTCTGAACTGAAACCAATCGCCTGCTTATTCATTCTTCTTTCGATGATCTCTTTAATACCATCAAATGCGCCGCCGGCAATAAACAATATGTTCTGAGTATTTACCTGAATATATTTTTGATCAGGATGTTTTCTACCTCCCTGCGGCGGAACATTCACGATACTTCCTTCCAAAAGCTTCAACAAACCTTGTTGCACACCTTCACCAGAGACATCTCTCGTAAGACTCGGATTATCAGATTTTCTTGCAATTTTATCGATCTCATCAATGAAGACAATTCCTTTTTCTGCTTTTTCTACATCATAATCTGCAACCATCAAAAGTCTCGAAAGAATACTTTCAACGTCTTCACCTACATATCCTGCTTCCGTTAAAATTGTCGCATCAACAATACAGAAAGGAACATTAAGCTCTTTGGCAATGGTTTTAGCCAAAAGCGTTTTTCCTGTTCCCGTCTCACCGATCATGATGATATTTGATTTCTCAAGCTCTACTTCCCTGTTTTCATCCTTTGCATGCAACAATCTTTTATAGTGATTGTACACCGCAATTGCCAGTTGTTTTTTAGCCTGATCTTGCCCAATCACGTATTGGTTTAGAAACTCTTTTATTTGTTTTGGTTTTTTTAGTTCGTCAATAGACTCAGCCGGTGAAAACCCCGCTGGCGAAACCGTATCTTTTACAATCGAATGTGCCTGCTCTATACAGTTTTCGCAAATAAAGCCATTCTGTCCCGAAATCAGCATTTGTACTTCATTTCTTTTCTTACCACAGAAAGAACATTGGTTTGGATTCATTTTTATATAATATATTATGTAAAGAAAATCGTAAAAAATTTCTTTTTTACGACCTTCTTTATATTGTTAAGAATTAATAATTAAATTTTGTATTTCGGAATATTCTTCCGCTGAAAGTTTTAATCTTTCGTTTCGAAAATTCATCTCTTCCACTTTATTTAACGGGATCAGATGAATGTGGGCATGGGGAACTTCGAGTCCCACTACAGCAACTCCTACTCTTACACACGGAATTGCACTTTTTACTTTTTTGGCAACTTCCTGAGCAAAAGCCCAAAGATTTTTGTATTCTTCAGTCTCCAAATCAAAAATAAGATCTACCTCTTTTTTTGGAACAACCAGTGTATGGCCTTTAACCAAAGGCATTGCATCTAGAAATGCCACAAAATTATCGTCTTCTGCAATTTTATATGCAGGAATGTCTCCGTTGATGATTTTCGTGAAAATTGAGCTCATTTTTTAAAGTTGAAAGTTACAATTTTTGAGTTTTAAAGTGTTATTTCTAAAACTTCAAAAGATAATTTATTACCATTTGGAAGAACAATCTCTGCAGTTTCCCCAACTACTTTCCCCAACAGACCTTTTGCAATAGGTGTATTTACTGAAATTTTACCTGACTTCAAGTCGCTTTCGTTATCAGGAACCAATGTGAAGACCTGTTCTTTTTTGGTATCGTTATTCAAAAGTTTTACTGTTGTAAGGATAGAAACTTTTGAAGTATCAAGCTGAGTTTCGTCGATTACTTTAGATGTGGTAACAATATCTTTAAGTTTAGAAATTCTCATTTCCAACATTCCTTGTGCTTCTTTGGCTGCATCATATTCTGCATTTTCAGACAAATCACCTTTATCTCTTGCTTCTGCAATCTGTTGAGTAATTTTTGGTCTTTCAATTTTCTCCAATTGCTCAAGCTCGGCTTTCATTTTATCTAATCCTTCCTTAGTTACATAGCTCGCCATAATTTTAAAATTTAGTTTTAGTATAAAAAAATAATCCGACATTTGCCGGACAATGTTTTTGCGTGTTAATCGTTATTGTTTTACAAATATATAAAAATTTATCTTCAAATGAAAAAAACTTTCTCATTCATATCAATTTTCATCTTGCTGACATTCAGCTTTTTAAATATAAACTCATGCAGTAATCGGGATGATACAGTAAGCTGTTTTCCTAATTCTACAATCAACGTAAATTTAAACCTGAATCTGGCAGCTTATAATGACCTTAACTTTGTTGGGCAGCCTATTTACATAGATGAACAGCAGTCTGGCACAAGGGGATTAATTGTTGTAAGAACCCTCGACAATCCTGCTACGTTCAAAGTATATGACAGAAATGCACCTCATCTTTGCCCGGATAACAACACTACTCTTGAAATAAAGAATGGCAACAGTATATTTTGCCCGAAAGATAATGCAACATGGATTCTAATAACCGGACAGCCGACAGCCGTCTCTTCTCTTCCCCCAAAAACTTATTTTTGGAATTATGATGCAGCAACAAAAAATTTAAGCTTATACAATTAATGAAGGTAGTAATACAAAGAGTCTCTGAAGCTTTGGTAAAAGTTGATGGAATTGTGGTGGGTGAAATAAATAAAGGCTTTATGCTCTTGATCGGGATTGATGAAAACGATGAAAAAACAGATGCAGACTGGCTTGTACAAAAAATTTTGAACCTCAGAGTTTTTAGTGATGAAAATGACAAACTCAATTTGTCTGTTAAAGATATTAACGGAGAGATTTTGTGCATCAGTCAATTTACTTTAATTGCAGATTACAAAAAAGGCAACAGGCCATCTTTTATAAAAGCAGCAAAGCCTGACAAAGCAATTCTGCTTTTTGAATACTTTAAGGAAGAGCTTTCAAAATCTGATTTACGAATAGAGAGTGGCATTTTCGGAGCCGACATGAAAGTTTCGTTAATAAATGACGGCCCTGTCACCATTGTAATGGACTCTTTTACAAAACAATAATACTTAGCAATCGTCTCTTTCTAATGAAATAATAACATCAATAGATTAATTCTATTAAATTCACAAAAATAACCGTAAAAACACGGTAAAAAACACCGTTTTTTCCCTAATATTTGAATATACAGCAGCAAAAGTCATCTTTTATCAAATACATACTATTTTTTTTCTCTAATTTTATGTACCAAAACTAGATTACTATGAAAAACTGCTACCTTATCGTAGCCCTATTTATAATGGGCTGCCATATAAATGCACAAGTGGGTATCAACACAGATAATCCCAAGTCGACATTGCATGTTCAAAAGAGAGCCGAGCTCACTTATCCGGATGGTATAATCCCGCCGAGAATTTCCGGAGATTCACTACGATTAAAAGAAGCAGCTTATACAGTTGCTCAAAATGGAGCTATCGTTTACGTAACAAGCCCTATAACCACCCCTAACCCAAGTGATTTTCCTAAAACTCAGGATGTGATTACTACAGGATTCTTTGTGTATGATGCGTATTACACTCATCCCAATAGTACCCAAGGAGTCTGGAATAAAGTTCTTGCAAATGATTTGGGAATGTCTAAAGCAACATATGCGGCAAAATTTACTGGAAATCTGTCCCTTGTTAATATAAGCCTTGGTCTATTCAGCAGTACTTTTAATTATCTGCCGTTAAGTACTACAGGCACTACTGTTACTACTGAGATTGCATCCTCGCAAATTATAAATAACGAATACGTAGTGCCTTCTACAGGTATTTATCATATCGATTACAGCTTTAGAACAGGGCAAGGAGTTTCTGCTCAGCTTTTAGCCAACAATTCTCCGGGAATCGCCATCGTAAAAACAGTAGGCACGGGAGGAACAGCTGTAAGTACGCTCTTAGATTACAGAGTATTCGGAGGTGTTAACCTGCTAGATTTATCTGCTGTACCATTACTTAACCTTGTTGTCATTAATTTAACCCTTACACAGGGACAAATAAGTCATATTTACAAACTCAATGCAGGAGACAGACTACGATTTGGCTTAGTGCAAGGTGGGCTTAATTTAGGAGCTATATCAGACAAGTCTGCAGAGCTATCAATTTATAAAATCAGGTAACACAAATTCATCATAATAAAAAAAGCTTTCTTAAATATAAGAAAGCTTTTGATGTTTTTGTTAACTAACTACTTTATCGTACAGGTACACTGCTGAAATTTAGTGCAACTTTCAGATTCATATCAGAGCTTGTCTGGTTCTTCAATTCGTAAACAGTTCTTACCGTTAAGCCTGAGCTTTTTACTACAGTATCCAGAAAGCCGGTATCATTTAAATCTAAATTTAAACTTGAAGAATTGGTATCAATAGCGGATCTCGAAGCCACTAATTTTTCGCCAGTTCCATTTGAAGAAATATAGATTTTCACAGATTTTAAAGCACTTAAGTTACCCCCAACTGGTGAAGCAACAGAAATTTTAGCATCTGAAATTCTTACATCTTTAATCTGGGCATTGTTGTTTCCGCCCACCCAAGTCTGCACATTTGATGCAGTGGCAGTAGAAGAAACCTCTTTATCTGCAGGCACTCCCGTCGATACCAACACATTGGTGGTATAAGGAAATGTATTCTGTACAATAGACTGTACCGCACCACAACTTGTCAATGCCATTGTGGAAACTATTGCTAATGAAAATATTTTTTTCATAATAATAAAATTTGAAAATTACATTTGCATAAACTATACCAATTTATTCTACTCTTACAGAAAACCGACCAACATTATCTCCATCTGCCATCAGATTCTTACCGATGATAAGCGCAACTTCTCCTTTGCCAGAAATTTTATACGAAATATCTCTTCCAAACGGACCGTCGTATTTTCCGTCTTGTGTTTTAATTTGATTAAAACGGATATTCATATTATTATTTTCAGGCATTATAGTCGCTTTCAGTTGATCTTTCTTATAGTTTGTTATTCTCACGACTACTTTTTGGATTTTATCTGTAAATTCACATTCTAATGTGCTTGGTAATCTTTCGCCATCAATCAATTTTACGATTTCACCATTTTGGGTGCTTACATTTTCATCAGCTTTCGGCTCTACAGACTGTAAAGTATCGTCCCTTTTAATGGTTTTCGAAGAATCTAATGCTGAAGTGTTTTCGCTTTGTTCTGAAACGATAACCGAATCTGTTTTCCTTTCTTGAGAGGGAACCGCTTTTTTGCATGACACAATCAATAAAAGGCTTACTAGTAAAACTGAATTTTTCATGACAATTTATTTTTGAATGGTTTCATAATAAAAGACTTTAGATAAAAATGTGGGCGAAATGTCTAACTTACTTTTTTCTAAAACTTGTTTTTTAAGGTCAATATCTTTTTTCTCTTCGGCGTATTTTAAAAGATATTTTTCATTAAAATTAATCGAGTTTACATGATAATCGACCACAAAATCCGGACGTTTCATATTTTGAGAAGTGATGATTCCGCCCCAATTGATAAAACTGCATACTAAAACCATTCCATAAAAACACCAGCTCATCGAGTTGAAAAGAAAAGCGTTTGTTTTTTGCATCTGAATTTTCACAAAAGTCAACGTTAATCCTATTAAAGATAAAATTAGAAAAGCATAAACACCTAACCTCTTGTAAGTAAAGCCTAAATTAACAATATATTCGGTGTTTTTTAATATTGCTGAAATGACCAAAACTGCATTCAGAACAATCCAGATTTTTACTAAGTTTTTCAGCAAACCAGCTTTCGGATCAAAGTTGAAATTGGATTTAAAATAAAACATAATCACCAAAATCGCCATTACAATCGACACGATTACTGCGCCTACTCTTTCGTGTGTTTCTTCAGAAAGCTGGCTCGGTGTTTTTACTATTTCGTAAAACTGTTCATAATTAAATGTAATTATAAAAAACAGCAGCAAAATATTTAATGAAAAGAAAGAGATCACGCCGCTCATTCTTTCGGTATTCAGATCTAAAAAAGAATAGGTTGGTTTTTGAATTTTGTGCTGATCCTGAAAATCATTACTCAAAATATGATTTTGCTTGTAGATCATTTTTTCTACATAATAATTCCAATAATTAAAGGCGATAAAAAATCCTAAGACAGAAATGCAGAACAATTGCCAAACATTAATATCCAACTGAAAATCGGTAAAAAAGCCTGCAAAATGATCACTTCCCATGGAGTAGACTCCAAAAAAAACTGAAATTAAAATCAGAGGAATTCCTACAAAAGCCAACATTTTTTGCCAGACTCCGGACATATTTCTTTTCGGAAGCCAATCGTCAAAACTGAAAATTCGGCATATAAATGTGAAGCCATTGACTATAAAAACAGGAATCAGCAACAGGATTTTCAGACGTCTGTTTTTTGATCGGAAAGAAAGCAGCAAAAGCGAAACTACCAATGCCAGAAACGAGCTAAAATCGCCGAACCAAGCAAAAGCTATACTTGACAGAATACTTGTTACAAAAAGTAGAAAAAACGTTTTGCTGCGGTTTCTATCCGGGGTTTTATTAAGCGTTAAAACTGAATATAGAACGCCTAAAATACCAAGATTCAGACCTACATTTTCGTTATAAAATAAAACGATAAATGCGATGGTGCTAAGAAATATATAGTGATGTGTTTTCATGAAATTGAGGTTAAGATTAAGGTTAAGGTTGAGGTTGGGATTAATAGTAAACCGGAGTTTCTTTTTGTCTGAAAAAATCCTGAATATTTTCAAAATTCTGCCATAATAAAGATTCGAAATCGATGTGGTGAAATGCTCTCATATTTTTTCCTTTTTGATAGGCATTACGATACATTTTATAGTATTCCGGAAGAATAATACTTCCTAAAACCACCGCTGCCAAAAGATGGGCATTGAGTTTTCCGTTTCCGAGAAGAAGGAACTGCATCGCAATTTCGTCTTCGAAGTTGGTTCCGCAGCCTGTTAATAAATGATGTACATCGTGGTTTTCCATTTTAGGAATCATTGTAAAACCGTGCTTTTTATAAAACTCACCCAATTTTCGGCCTAAAGAATCTTTGTGAAACTCCAGCAATTGTTTTTCATTAAACTGCCATTGTCTTTTTTTCTTTTTGAAATATGTTCTGTAGAGTTTTTGTGTTTTGTCGTAAACGAAAAGAAGGAATTTAATGCGTATTTTTTTCATAGTAATTTATTCTAATATTAAAAATATGTAGAGAAGAAATAAAATTGGGAAATTGAAAAACAAGAGAATTGCCGAATTTTTAAACTCTTTTTTATTTTCCGGAAATACATAATAGAAAACGAAAAGAAGCGCTATCGACAAGACATTTATAATTATATTCAATCCTGACAAAAAGATCAAACTAAATGCAAGTTCATCCTGTATTTCAAGAAGCATTAATAAAAAAATTATAATCCCAATCAGCCAACTGATACAGAAATAAAGTAGTGCAATATTATTTAGTTCAAACTTCTTCATCACGTTCAAGTTTGAAAACTGTAATTTCGGGACGCACCATAAATCTCACCTGAAAAGAATGGCCTAACGCACGGTTGATATACAACATTCTTCCGTCTCCTAAATCAATTTCACCGGAAACATATTTTTTATTTTCCACCGGAAGAATTGGAGTAATCACACCTGGAATTCGGCATTGTCCACCGTGAGTATGTCCACTCAAAATCCAGCCTTTATAACCGTTCCAAACGTTTTTGTCGCAAACATCGGGATTGTGGCAAAGCACAAGATTGGCTTTTTCGGGATTGTAATCTTTCATCACCTTCATGGGATCAAAATTGGGAGACCACAAATCATCAAAACCAATAATATTCAATCCGTGAGATTCTGTCTGCTCATTTTTAAGCATTGTGACGCCATTGTTCTGAAGAATACGATAAATCTCTTCCGAAGAACCCAAATCTTTCCAGTTTTTTCCGTAATCGTGATTTCCGAGAATTCCGAAAGTGCCCAGCTTTCCGTAAACTGCTTTTGTCATTACTTTTTCTAAATTTTTGTGATCTTCTTCTGTTCCATGATTTACGTAATCACCAGTGTACACCACAAAATCCGGATTAAATTCTTTTGCTTTCTGGAAAGATTCAATTAAAAAATTCCAGTCGAATCTGTCTCCTACATGTAAATCGGAAATCTGCATCAGAATCTTTCCTTTTAATTCTTCGGGTAAATTTTTTATTGGAAGTTTTCGTTCTACAAATTCTACCCAAAAAGGCTCAATTTGCCAAGAATAAAGAAAAGGCAAAGCACCGACAGCTGAAAGCTGTAAAAGTCTTTTTAGAAATTTTTTCCTAGTCATGATTTATATATTACTTGAAATAATTTTTAGCTCTCAATATAAAACTAACTTCCGGCGAAAGGTGTTCCGAAAAGACCTACTGCAAGCTCCACCCAAGTAAGAATCAGTATAAACAAAACCACGACGCATAGAAGGATTTTGTAGGTTTTGTTTTTTACAATCCGACGAATTAGATCGATAATAATTGCCGTTCCGAATAAAAGTATACCGGCAATAAGAAAATCGGCGGGAGACCAATTGAATTCTTTAGAAAATAGATTCCCAAGTACCGCAAACACCATTATTAAGGTGGGAACAAAATAAATCATTGTTGTTTTTTGTTTTTGTGTCATCATAATATTTAATTTTAATTATTAAAAGTACTTTGTATTTCAAAGTTAATTTTCAAAAAAATATTGGTTTTATCTGCCTATTAATTTTTCTAATGCATCTAAATGTTCGGTAAACGCAGTTCTTCCCGATTGTGTTACACGGTATGAAGTCTTGGGCTTTTTGCCTACAAATTCTTTTTTCACTTCAATATAATTCGCTTTTTCTAAAGCATTGCTGTGACTTGCCATATTTCCGTCTGTGATTTCAAGAAGGTTTTTCATTTCAGAAAAATCAACCCAGTCATTGACCATAAGAACGGACATAATGCCCAATCTTACACGGCTTTCGAATTCTTTGTTGAGTCTTGAAATGTTGATCATAATTTCTTAGTTCTTATCTGGAAAACATTGAGGTCCAATTGCCCCACCTCCATATTCCAACATTAAATCTCTATTCACTGGAATATATTCACATTTACTATTATATTTACCTCTATCGGTTTGAGTTTTTTGGAAAATGTTAAAAGAATACATTCCTAAACCACTTCTTTTAAACCCGATTTTTATTGGCTCTCCATCTTCTACAGATATACAATTTGCTTTATCTAGTTTAACTTTTAATTCTGTAACAACATCTACTTCCCAATTCAGAATATTTTTCAAACTATCATTCTGTAAATCAGCAACCCTAACATCCCACCCTTGATAAATCACATTAACAGCAGAGTCTTTACTATTAGTGATTTGTAATCTCTCTAATATTTCGTCATCTTTAAACTCGATATCTATAGAATAATTTTTAGGTTTTATTTTATTATAATAACTTACTAACTGTTTGATTTCAATTTCTTTTGAAAAGTATTCTTCTTTTAACTCAGAGGTTGAATAAATTTTATCAAAGCTCCCAAATGCATAACCAATCATTATAGCCATTGCAATAAAATATATTAAACATATTCCTCCTGTAACACCGAGAATAATGAGTAAATATTTAAGAAGTTTTTCCATTCTATTTATACTTCTTATGCATAATCAAGCCATATACAATATGCAAAACTCCAAAACCAATCGTCCAGGCAATTAATCCCCATCCCAAAAATAGAAAGGAAAGCAACCCAAGAATAATTTGGCAATAGCCTAAATATTTAATATCTGTCAAAGTATAGCGTTCTGCACTTACCAAAGCCAATCCGTAGAAAATTAATGTGGCGGGTGCTACTAAAACAAATAGATGATGATATAGCAACACGAGACAAAATAAACCACCTGTTACCAAAGGAACAGCGAATGTTACTAAAAGTCTTTTCGTGGTTGCATCCCAGATTTTCAATCCTTTCTTTTTGCTTTTATTGGCAGTGAGAATATACCCGCTAAAAATCGCAACGACCAAAATAACAGCTCCGATAAGAACGAGTTCTTTAACCAGTTCTTTCCCGAAAATATTTCTGTCGCCATCGAAATAATCAATACCTTCTCTCTGAAAAACAAAGTAGACATAAACTGCTCCGATAATTGCCGCCAGACCAGCAACAACTCCAGATAATCCGCTTAATGAAATAAATCTTGACGATCGTTCCATCATAGAACGAATATGCGATAAGTCTTCGTGATAGTTTTTTGACTCCATATTAAAAGAACTTTGAATTACAAAGTTATATTATATTTTGAAATAACAAAATGTTTTTTTATAATTTTTTGCTCAATGCTTTCTCAACTTTATCAATTGTCAATCCCTGAATCAGAATACTAAACAAAACCACAAAGTAAGTAGCAATAAGAAGAACTTCTTTAGACGGGCTTTCTGGCAACGATAATACTAACGCAAGCGAGAGCCCGCCTCTTAATCCGCCCCAGGCAATAATTTTTGCATCATTTTTACCAATACCAATTCTTTTGGGAAGAATTTTTAACGGTAAAAAGACGACTAAAGTCCTTATTATAAGCACAACAGCCACGGAAATCAGCCCTAAATAAATATAGC
>Ga0308157_10001899_pt1 | contig 38422 bp, 65 predicted proteins | sample PhyBR1_FD_201035 | JGI IMG/M metagenome (GOLD analysis project Ga0308157, IMG submission 201035) | Phyllosphere microbial communities from UC Gill Tract Community Farm, Albany, California, United States - DLSLB.R1 | ecosystem: Host-associated > Plants > Phyllosphere > Unclassified | place: USA... | reverse complement strand
CCTGACGCGCGCCATCCGTTCCCACCAGTTCCCAACGCAGCTCGTCGGCGCACTGGCCAATACGGCCTTGGTGAAAGCAAGCAGAATCGGCGATGCGCACCTCGCCGACACGCTTTCCGCGCGGGCGATCGTAGGCCGGCAACGGCGCGTAAGCGACCGTACGGCCGTCGACGCGGGACTGGAAAGCCTCGCCCTCCACCGGGAACAGCTGGGCCGGTGAGACATAAGAGACCAGCGCAGCGCTCGCCGCGGCAGGCGCCGGCGCCAGCGCGGCGCTGGCCATGCATACGGCCGCAAGCGCTCCTGCCCGCCATTCCGGGCCTCGTGGGCCATGCCGCGATGCACACCGCGCCCAGACAGCATGCAGCGCCATCGCGGCCCTTCGGGATTGCATGCCCGACCAGTCCGTCGCCATACCTTCGGTTCTCATCCCGTGCCCTCGCCATCCGTGTCGGTTAACCGGTCATGCAAACAAAGTAGCGCAAGCAGCGGCGCTGTGCACTGTATTTCGCCCTTTGCGCTGCGATAGCGCAAAGGCACCCGCCGTGTGCCGGTCCATCGTGGCGCCATCGCGTCGAAGCCGCATACCCTGCCGATGTCCATCGCCCTCCGGCAGAACCGTCGCGCCCCCTTGGGCGGGCGTGACCCAAGATACCTCAGGCCGGTGCCGGCAACCTGCCGCCGCTGGCGCTGCGCCTGACCTTGGCACCTGCCACCAGCTTGAGTTGGAACCGGATGACCTCGGTACGCCGGCTGCGGTTGATGCCGAGCCGGTAGGTTGTCCGGCTCGGTTTGATCCAGATCAAACTAGCGTCGTTCCATCTTGCAACCTCTTTTCAAACTGGTAACAGCCCTTACAATAGGCCTCGCACTTCCTGTTCAATTGCGCCCGAATTAAGGACTCCCAGATGCCCACCTACCAGGATTATCAACAGCAAATCGTTGAACTAAAGCACCTCGCCGAAGCGGCCCGCGACCGGGAATTGGCCGAGGCGAAGACAAAGATTTTCGCCATCATGGAAGAATTCGATATCACCCTCGCAGACCTGAAAACCTCGCAGGTCGCGCCCAGAAAGGCGCACCCGCCCGCACCGGTTAAATACCGCAATACTCTCACCGGGGACACCTGGTCCGGCCGGGGCCGTACTCCCCGCTGGCTGGAAGGCCAGCAGAAGGAACAGTTCCTGGTCAATTAGGGCAGCGCATCCACCGGCGGGGACCTTAAACTTCAGGCGCCCTTTTGAGCGCATCGCTCACGCGGATAGGCAGTGTTTCCTGCTGGCGGTGACCCGCTCCACCGACAATGCAAAGGCCGACCAGCAAAATGGCCCAAGTCGCCGGCTGCGGTACCGGGCTAACAGATGTGCCTGCATCTTGAAGCAGGAAACCATCGTTAGCCCCGGTAAACATGTTGTAGGCGCGCCCCACGATGTCGCCCTGGTCGTCAATGGCGCTGGCGTTGTACAGCACCCAGCCGGCATCGCGCACCGACGTCGACACCAGGGAGTTGAGGTCAACTGCGCCCTGGCCGCCCCACAGGGTCGCGTGCTGGGCGGTGTCGCCAGCGATCCCAGCCCATCCGACCACCTGGCCGGCGTTATTGATGCCGCTGGCGTAGCTGTTGCTGCCGCCAAGCGTGCCAAGGTCGGTAGCGACGCCGCCCAGCCACAACGTCGCGCGCCTGGCGGCGTCGCTGGCCGTGGTGGACATGCCGGCGACCAGGCCGGCGTCGTTGATCGCGGTGGCGGCGCTGTGCGTGCCGCCCAGCGACCCCAGCGCCATGGCGCCGCCATTGCTCCAGAGCGTGGCCTTATATTCGCCGTCCACCGCTGTAGACGAAAGACCCACGACCTCGCCGCGGCTGTTGATCGCTGCCGCCGCAGCTGCGTTCCCGCCCAATGGAGCCAGGTCGGTGGCCATGCCATCCGTCCACAACACGGCGTGCACCGCCTCGTCAGCCCTGGTGGAGGACCATCCGGCGATTTGCCCGCTGGCGTTGATGGCCGTCGCGCCGCTGAAGTGGCCGCCCAGCGTATCCAGATCTGTCACACTGCCGTTGACCCAACTGGCGGCGTGGCGATAGCGATCGCCCTCCACGGAAGCATCCCCCACCACCTGCCCCGCGTTGTTGGCGGCCCGCGCCTCGCCTGCCGCACCGCCCAGCGACGGCAGCGCGGTGAATACGTTGCCTTGCCACTGCCCTGGCGTGATGGTCGATCCCCCGTTGAACGCGCCCCAACCGACAACGTCGCCTTTCGGACTCAGCCCGAGCGCGGAGCTGACGTGGCTGCCGGCGTCGAGATCGACGAACTTCAACGAGGCAGCGTGACTACGGACGGATATGGTCACGCCCACCAGCAAGACGGCGAACAGACAAATGGATTTATACGGAAGCATGAGGACCCTCGATCGAAGTAGCATGAGACCGCGCGTACGGCGGTGCGTAGAGGAAGCGCCCGCACATTGAAAGGCCGCCGCGCACGGCGCAAACAGTTTCACCATCTCACTGGCAAACCGACAATAAGTGTTCTTCAGCGGAAAGTTCACCCGATTATCATTTGCCAGCTTTCAGTTGTCGAATTTTTATGCCCAACTGTTGATCGGGATCGAACCTCGGGCGCCGGAGTGGCGCTCGAAGGATGTGCTGACCAGCTCACGCGGTTGCAAGCGGCGCAGGCCAGGCCGCGGCCTGCCGCTACGGCCTCCTGTTCGATTGGATCAATACAGAACATGCCCTTTCCGAGCCCTGCTCCCGCCTGCCCGACGCGTCTTGGACCTGGCAGCTACGGGGCCTTTTGCGGGGTCGGCATTGCCGGCAACCGGCTTATCGAAATCGGCGAACTACGCCGGCCTGCCGTGCAAGGGATTCGCCGGCGACCATGGCTCCGCGGCCGCGCGCTTCCCATTCGCTTTCCGCGTCGACCGTTGCGGCGAACACGTTGAAAAAGAAGCGATAGCTCGCCCGCCGCACGAAGTGACATCCAGTCAACAGGCGGCTGCGCTACGCTACGACTGGCAGTCTCGATGGTTGGGTCATGATCGGCTCGACCCACTGCCGGCATTCCTGCGCGACCATCCGATCCGCCCTGATCGGTGCAGGGGATCCGCCCTCGCTGGGCTCATCACAAAGTGCGACGCAGCGTGCGTGTGTTCTCCTGCCTTGAGCGAGGTCACCGGCGGATTCTCGCGCCGTTGGGCAGGGCAAAGTGCGTGGACTGCAGTGGCCGCACGCACCAAGCTGGAGCAGCAGATCGCTTCGTTCAAAGGTCCGCAAATCGTGGCAACAAGTCCTGGTCGACCAGACGGATTTCGATGGCGTTGGCGAGCTTGACGTGTTCGGGATTCAGGTCCGAGAACGGTTCCTCGGTGACGCTGACGATGATGGTGCCGATCTGGCGGTCTTTACCCTCCTCGTCCTTGCCCATGACAGGCACCAGCGCACGAGCCTCTGGCACCTGCTGGATCGTCAATATACGGGGCAGGTAAATCATCCAGCCGACGCCAGGGCGATCGGGAAATACGGCGTCGTATTGCCCAGGGCTTACGGAACAATAGAGCGGCTTGTAGAGTTGTACGGTTTCAGTGAGCATTTTCACTCCGTGGGTGAAATCTCCCAATCTGAATCCGTCGGGTTCGGAATCCATGCGCATGGTCAGGCTGGACGACCGGCCATCTTGTCTGCTGAAGTGACAAGCGATTGCGGCGCCCTTTGTATGATCTTCCTCGCCGTTCCACAACGTGAAGCTTTGCACAGCGGTCTTTTCTTTGTTGTCCTGACGAAGAACAGCGATCGCTGCGGTGGTAGGCCCTTGGTCATCAAATGCGCGATACATGTAGGATGAATCTCGCTCTCCAGTAGCCACGAACCACCGGGTAGGTTGGAGTAATGGATCCAGCGATGCCGTCCCTCGGAGTAAATTATAAATACATTCCATCTGGAATTCGATGGACGAGCATCCGATAGCGTCGTCCTGAAATTGAATTTCCAGATTATGGGTGATGTAGGGTCGTTTCTTCATGGTCTGTACAAAACTTGAATTTCAGGGGTTGCTCGGGAAAAGATCTTGGACATGTAGCGATATGAGACCGGTTCCATAAAATTCCATTGCAGCTGGATCGGAGGTTTCGGAACGGCTGCGTTGTTCTGTCCAATCGCCTCGTCAAGCATAGTCACAAATATTTTTTCCTGGAAGGGATACCTGAAACGCCCCCATTCATCGAAGAACTGGTCATAGCGCGCTTTGGCCTCCATGAGCAAACACTCCGCAGATTTGAATCCGTCGAATTTGGTACCTCCGAAAGCCCATTCGGTAAGGAAACCTGGGGGAGCTGGTGGCATCCCGGTGATTCGTTTCTGGTAGGCGATGGATGCTTCCGGCCAACCCGCAGTGTTTCGCATGTAGGGTTTGCCTTCGTCTGCGGTGCACTCCTTGCATTTCTCCTTGGTCCGTACGTCCGCGCGCGCGATCGGCGTGGCCTTCGCCTGGTCGGCCTCTTTTTGGCGCTTGCGCGCGGCCTCGCCCGCAACCCCGGCCACCGCCCCGACACCCAGCGCGACGAGTATCCTCGTCACCGCTGCTCCGATCGCGGTATATGCGACAGCTACCATCATTGTCCTCCTTCAAGTGTCTTGTTCAGGACAACAAGCATGTCATCGAGCCGTTGTTCCGGCCTGGCTCCCGGCTTGCGCAGGAAGGCGTTGACTGCCGGGTCGTCGTGTATGCCTGGCGCGTCCGCCGCCAGATACAGCAGGCGCACGATATGCGGCGTCGAAGTGAAACCGGCATGTGCCGCGTAATTCATCGCTGCCTGCATGCGCTCCTGCACCGCGTCGCGACCAGGTTGATCGAGCATGTCGGGCCGGCCGGCCATGAACTGATCGCACAAGGCCGCGACAAATTGATGCGTGTCGCGCTCCTGAAGCTGGTCCCACTGGGTTTGACTAAGCTTGAGCATGATGCCTTCCTATCCAGACCCGCTGACCCTTGTGCAGCAGATGCCATTCGTGAATATGGGCGAAGAACATTTCACGCTGGGCCGGCTCCAGCACCTCGGCCAGGTTGACCAGCACACGCGGGTCCCAGAAACGCAGCAGCGCAGTGCGCCCGTCCGGCAGTTCGGTGTCAAGATTGAGCTGCAGCAGTTGCGCCAAGCCTTCAAGGGTTTGCGGTGCGATCAACCAGCTGACGGCGGGAGCGGCCTGTTCCAGCGCCGCCAACGCCTCCACGAACTGGGCGCCTACCTGTTCGGCATCGATCAGCCACGGCCCGGCATGGGCCAACGCCGCATCTTGCGTGCCCGCGAACAATGACCTGAAGCCCGCTCGCGTCCCGCACGTTTCGCCGAAATGGGCGCGGTACTGCGCGCCTTCGACCAGCGCATACAAGCGCAACGGACTTATCCTCTGCTGCAATTGCTCGAGCCGCGCGACCACATCGGGCGGCGCGCTCAATCGCGCACCACGGTCGCGCTGCCGGTGGCCGCGGCCTTGAGCAGGCAGTCAAGGCAGATCCCGGATGCCGTGCTGGACGCGATCTGCGACGCCGCCGCCAGGGCATCGGCTTTTTCCGCAGCGGCCGGATCGCCGATCGACGATGCGTCGGACCAGATCGTGGTGACCTGGCTGGAAATCAGTTTCGCTCCGCACGCTGTCGAGTCCATGTGGCGCGCGTAGCCGTTGCCGCCGCCGTCCACCAGGTCGCCCGGTCCGGAGGTGATCGGAAAAGTACCCTTGCACTTGGGGCAAACGGTCATGTCGCCCACACGCGCGACACTCTTGCCGTGGATGCCGAAGGTGAGATCGGCGCTGATGACCGTGCCGCCGTGGCTGGTTTTGTCGCCCATGACAATGAGAGGTCTGTTCAAAAGGATGCTCCGGAAATGGGGCTCGTGAAGAGAATAATTGCATTTATAACACAACTTATGATTATGTCATGCCCGCACGATTCGAATTCTCAAGCCCGACGCATCGGGATGGGGTGTCAAGTGGAAATGCGCGCTGGACACCCGGCGCCGCCGGTAGACATCGAGACGCTGGCGGCGATCAGCAGCCTGGCGACCACGCCAACGAGCCGGTGCTGAGTGCGCGCCTGGCAGCCGCCGGGCCCGATGCAGCATCGAGCGCGTCTTTGCCGGCGCCCAGGCAGGCCGTGGTGACGGTCAGGGCCGCAGGCGCCATCGGGAAAGCGGAACCCTCACGAAATGCCCGCCAGGGGCCTCCGGTGCCTCGCCAGCGGCTTTTCTCCGATCGGCCGGGCCTCGCCCTCCCCCCTACCCGGCGACCGCGGTGGCCGCACGCTACGTTGAATGTGCCGGGCCACCTTTGACGCCGACACGGAGGTTTGCACACTTTGAATTACCAGTCGCCCGAGCCGCCTACATGGCTGCGTGTACGAACTGCGCAGAATGCGTGGGAATTCCTACCAGGTAAATCGCGTCATGACCCTGGGCGACCGGCGCCCTGATGTCGCTTGGATTGTCTGGCGGAACTTCCCGCCAGTAGCCGCCCGGCTGCGGCGCATATCCCCCGGTCCCGCCACCGCCGCCGCCGCCACCGCCGCCGTTGCCGCCGTCAGATCCGGACGTATCGGTCGGCGTCACATAGGCCGGTTTTTTCCAGTTGTTGGGGTCGCTGCAATACGCGACATATTTGCTGTCATGCGCGAATATGTCCTTCGCGAAATCAATGCCCTTCTTTTCATAAAGAGAGGAGCGCGCATCGGCACCGGCCAGCGCAGACAGCATCGCGTTATACAAATCGGGCACCGCGTCAGTACCGGGCACATGTAAATTGCCGCCCTGCGCGTGATTTTCCATTGCGACAGTGAATGAAAAAAAGGTGGCTTCTGCTTCACGGGTCATGCACCAGTCGACTTTGGCGGACATCGGCGCGTTGTCGCCGGGGTTCTGTTCATAGTCACGCTGTTGATAAGCGACGTGCCCCAGCTCATGAATAGCGAGGTCCCTGGCGGCCCACGTCGGTGGAATTTCCATCTTTCTTGCGTAGTTGTCGACGGACTGGGTTCCTATGTAGATGGTCCCGTTCTTCTCCAGACCGTTCACATGCCCATCGCTTTTATAAAACGACTTGTTGTCAGGAACCATTACGATATGACCGTTGTTCGCGAAAAAGTTGCTGATCAATGGATCAGCTTTGGGCGTATGAAAGTTCTTCAGGGTGTACTCGATAGGAAAAGTGACGCCGGTAGTCATGATTACTCCTTCGAAAGTTGGACGTTCAATGAGACCATCTCCAGGCAGTCCGTCGTGACCGTCTGCAATCTTGCCGCCGGGTCCCAGTTCCTCGATTCGTAGGTGCGGTACTCGGGGCTTGGAGAGGACGGCTCCGGTGTCCCGGGCGGCTGGTAAAAGGTCGGCGGCAACACGGGGGCGACACTTTTGTTGCCGACAAACTGAGCGACGGTTTCACCTGAAACACAAGGAGTCCGAGAAAATCGCCATAAGAGGAAGCCTCCGCGCGGCGCGCCGGTTGTGGTAGAGCTAACCGTAACCGATTGCAGACCGGGACCGTCAGCAGCGACGTCTTCAGGGGTGTAAGTGCATTGCCTCAATGGGCCGTACTCCGCACAGTCTGACAGTTGTAATTTCCGCGAGGTGGTTTGCTGTAGGTGCTCCAGCGTGATCTCGCGCGGATGGGCTGCATAGTAGACGGCTGTCTTCAGCGCGTCCTCCGGCACGAATCCGGCGTGATCGACCTCGCCGCCACACACAACCCCGTGGACCGATAAGAGCGCCATTACCCCACATGCAGAAACGGACGGAATTATTCGCATAGAAAACTCGCAGGTGTACTCGTTGATGGGAGTATAGACCTCATCAATTTTCAAAGGTTCACCCGGAATATCGATGCCCCGGCCAAGCTGGGGCTAAACGGAGGCAGTCAGTTAAATCGACCCAATGGAGCACTCCAATAAAGCGAGGCCAGTGCGGGGCGAGGTCATCGGATTGGTGTTTCCCCAATTCGATATCCCGTGAAGTGCTGGCGCAAGCTGGTCGCCTCGAACGACACCATGGCTGGCCGCCGCCCGCTCTACCGCCCTATGGTCTCGATTCGCCACCGAAAGCGCTGCCAGCCATTGGATTGTTCGCGGCGCCGGCGCGATGCCACCAAAACCGCCAGCGCATCGGCGCCGGCGCCCCAAGGACGGCCTGGTCAACGCAGCCGGCGCCGGCAAATCGTCTGGCCGGCGTTGATGCCGCATGCGTCTGTACTCTCCTCACCCAGACAACACTGACACCCCGGGCTCGACCTCAACGTCCGAGGGCTCGTGCCGCAATCCAGATGATGGTGATCGCCGCCGCAAGTCCAATCGTGATGATCCCCGTCAGCTCCGCCCAGGATTGCAAGCGACAAACCATCGCCTCCAGTGCCCCTCCCCCACACGACGAAATCTGTTCGCCGAGGTCCATTCGAGCAACTACCACCCATCCAATTCCGCAAAGTGCCAAGAACACCAGACCAATGATTCCTATCAGTCGCCAGCCGGTAGTGGAAGCGGCGCCCAGGTTGCTGCCCAGCGCATACCCGAAAAGAAATTTCAACATATCCGTCCTCGAAGGTCCGGCCGAACACAGCGACCGAAGTGCCAGTGCCCAAGCGCACTGCAGGCAAGCGTGCTAGTCGCAGCGTCGTCCAATCTCCTATGTAGCACCCAGCGCAAGCTCGCCATCGATAGACTGCCGGTGATGGTGGCGGGCGTCCTTTCGCTTCGAGTGGGAGCGGCCTTCACTGCCGTCATTTCCAGCTCCATTGAGCCATATGGTTAATCGATTGGCCGACGAGGCACATGATGCTGCGCAAACATGGGCGGGCACGTCACCTGCAGACATGCGCGGCCATTGGATGCTGATGAGGGTGTTTTGCTCGGTCAGATATGGCTCAGCAGGACGGCAAGCAGTCCCGTGGCGCGGGAGACACCGCCGTCCTTCGCTGTGCTCCTGGCGAGGCCGCTCATGCCGCCAGTCTGTTTGCCGTTGATGACCTGGTGAATGATTTCGTCTGAATTGATCTTGCGGCTTTCACGCATGGCGCGCTCAAACGCTCCCGGCAGGCCGTCCTGATTGATACTGGGGAAGGGGCCAGGGCGGCCAACCGGGACCGCGCCGGCGAAGGGTTGCGAATGTGCTTTGGTCATATTCCAATCCGCTCGAAGGGGACTTTACGTTCAGGCGCTGCCCGCCAGGCAAATACGCTGGACGGCAACGGACATTCGAGCCGCGAAGGGATGTAAGGCCAGATAAAAGAGCTGCCCCTAAGTGAATAAGTACCTGGCAAATTCTCCGTCAAAAGCCCCATCATCGACGCACCAGGCGCAATCCGTGCAGCGTTTCTTCCCGTCGTCGCCCTTTACCAGCCTTGCACGACCGCATTTCGGATTCGTGCAGCAGCCGCCGGTCGGTTTGCGATGCTTGGCTGCTCCAGCCTCCCGCATCTGCATCTCCTCCAGGTCTTCATCAAAATTTCCGTAACCCATATCTTCCCGATCTAAGTATCTCAGCCTCAACGGCGACAACCGTTGGCGCCCATGTGGCGCCGGCTAGATTGCGAAGGCAAGCATTATAGCCGCCCACCCTGCGAGTGCAACGAATGGAACGTTGCGGCCAAACCAGTTGAGGAATAGCCCTTCAGCTTCGATGCGGGTGCCCAGGGAATTTTTGACAAAAACCCGGTCTGTGAAAAATAACCTACGTGCTACTGGATGCATGGTCTCACCTCCTTGACGGGCTACCGGTCCGCAGTCGGGCGCCGCTCAGGCGCTGGACTTCCATGGTTGTGCAACAGCTAGTTCTTAAGCCGGCCGTCGGCCGACAAAGCGCCAACATGTTCCAGAATGGCTTTTCGCAGTGATTTGATCACAGTTCCGGACCAGTCCTGACGATAATCGGCGACGAAGTTGAAAAGCCTGGGAATTACCTCCCCATCAAACCATTCCTTGTGGCCTGACGCGCCATAAACGGTGATCCCGTCGCACCAGGGCGATTCTACCCGGTGATTTGCGAAATAGAGCTTTGCCAGAGTTTCTCTTCGGCGCGCTTCTTTTTTATCTGGACCAACCAGTAACGCAAAACTAAAATCCGGGTCAAAAACCTCTTCCAGGGAAGACCGCAAAGGAAGGAAACTGCACGCTCTCTGTGTCCAGTTTCCTGACATCCCGATTTTCACTTTTGACAGGTCCTGCAGAGCTAAGAAATATATCCAATAGATGGGTACGTTCGCAGGCCGGTAGGCGTTGACCGGCACCCGTAGCCGCAGCCGTTTGAGCAGCGTTGACACATATGGCTTACGTCCCGGATATTGGAGTGCAAGCGCATTCACAACCTTCTCAATCGCGCACTCGCCGACGTGTTCTATCAGCCAATTCATCTTCAGGTCGTCGACCTCGGTCTCGATCAGCACGCCGTGCCGATCCGCGGGGACTCGATCGCTAACCATGATACGTCCAAGACCAAGGCTGGGCGACGTTCCGGACTTCCAGCCATTCGTGCCGGCCGGCGCTGCACGGCCACATTGTTCCATCATCGCTCACCGCGAAAGCCGGCACCTCGACCGAATACCCCCGATACACATGAGCGATATTCGGGCGCGGGACAGCTGCGATTCGAACGACCCTGCGCGCCTTTTTGGTGCGATACCCTTCTTCAGGATTATTGGGCCACACGATACTGCTCGCCGGTTCGCTGCCTGGATCATCGGGATGAATATGGACTGGGCTGCGTTCCGCTGGATCTGTTTTGGCCGCCTCAGCAAATGGATCCTCTTCATCATCTGTCAGTTTTGACATAGCCTTTTCCAGTTCCTGGTTGACGACTTCCACGATCATATTATAGGCGCTGAAAGGGACGGCCGATCGGCAGTCCGTTAGCGACGCCTCATCCAACCTGCGCAATGATGAAGTCCACCTAAAAAGTCAAGGCGACGTTCATTTCCTCCAACTCCGCCGGCGTCACCGTAACATGTAGTTCCAGGCTAACTTCGCTCGGTCATCGGACGAGGCGATCGTAGTGTCGATAACACAGATGGGGTTGCGGGCGAGTGGATAGATGGGTCGGATGGTTTTGTTTAAGTCCGAACGGCCATCAGGTAAAGCGGCTCTAGCCATCCAGCGCGCACATAGGTGCCATCTTTGGCAAGCGCGGCTTCAACGATACGCTGGCCCCACGTCGGGTAGTCGAGGGGCTTGGGCAGCGCAGCCCACGATCGAATCGCCAACGCGTTCAGTTGACCACCTTGATCCTCAAACGTGCGCTGTTCAGCGTTCCACCGAACCAGTCGGCAGGTGCAATCCCACATGCTCAACAAGTAGCCGTTGTTCATGTCAGCGACACCGGAACACGGCAGATCCGGCAGCTCTATGAATACAAGCTCGATCTCGGTGATGTGCATTCTTTCCCTTTCGCGGGCACCGTCCAACTGGCAGGCACCTCCGGGACGTCAGTTCGAACTTTAGAACCTTCCCAGCGGTTCATGGGCGCAACGCCCAATTGTCAAGCTCGTTCAAGGCGTCGCCCAAATCGCGCCACTCGGTCCAATCGCTTTCCGCCCCAAACTTGAGGTAGACCCGCTTCGCACAAGCAACCGCCGACTGGACCTCTTCAGCCGGCCCCAGCTTGACGGCCTTGCGAAGTGCATGCACTCCCATGTCATGGCGCTCGGCCACGCCGTCGTCGTCGATATCGGACAGCACTTGCTTCGCCGCCTTTACTATCATGGCCTGCTGGCCTTCTAACTCGGCGATGCGGGCGCGCAGTTCAGCTTCATATGCTTCGCGTGCATCATGCGCAGCTTGGTTCCGCTGTGCGTCGGTCATGCCGGTTACATCGAACCGAGACCGCCAGGGAACGATTGGTTTGGAATTCATGGGCGTATTCCTGGTTCGGGTCCGCAAAATTTTTCTCGAACAGATGATGGAACATTTGCAGAGAAGCTGAAGGATACGCAAGTTTTTGCTGCGACGTTTTCAGCTGCGCTAGCCCTCATGATAAAGGCTGGGTTGCTTAACCCAGCCGTATCGTTGAACTCAATCACCGCCTGGATCACCGCCTGGATCACCGCCTGGATCGTTGCCAGGATCGATGCCGGGATCGTTGCCAGGATCGTTGCCAGGATCGTTGCCGGGATCGATGCCGGGATCGATGCCGGGATCGTTGCCGGGCTCGTCTTGGTTAGGATCTGGCTGCATGCCACTAGAGGATAAGTCAGTTCCGCGAAGATCATAATCTATGTAGATATTGCCCGCGACATCGGCACCGTAGGTTCTATTGTTGCCTTTATCGTCCGTGGCAGTGAAGCTTCCGTCATCGTTTTCGACAATTTCTACTTGCTCGCCGCTGTTGTTCGTATAGGTAGGCATTGCTAACGCTCCTCACATCCAAGACTGCATGCGGCCGGCATGCGCGGCTAAATACGCTTTCTCCTCGTTGGCCCTCACCGTGCTGGCCTTCTCAATGCACCAGGCCCGTCGTGCGAGCCGTAGGTGATGCTGTGGGCGAAGTTCCGTGGTGGATGCGGAAGCTCGGTAGGGTCCAAGCCGAACAGATTCGCGAATTTTGTCAAGATCCAGTTGAACTCACTCTTCGTAAGTCATGCCAGCCATCGTCGTTATCCTTTGCGTACCAGATCAATCGCCACACAGCGGATATGCGCTGTTTCGATTGACAGAAATAATTTGTACAAATGGTTGCTGAGATCGTGCGACCCTGTCGGCGAGCGCAGGATCGAGTCCTGTCGCAGTGCTCAAACGCTCCGCGTGCGAGGCATCGTCGACAGTCGCTTGCGTCACCATCTGCGCGAACTGTTCGCTAGTGCCGGAGGCGTGCGCGATTTCACCACCGCTCCCGGTTTCTAGGCTGGCCGCCGCCAAGGCATCAACCGTGGTGCCAACATGGAGGCTAATGCACATGCCGTGCGGAAGAATTACCCGGGTGATTGTACAATGCATACCGTATAAACGGAGGCGTAATGCCGCTTCCTCAAGCAGCTCCATCGCTTCGGTGCGAAGGATATCTTGTTTGTCCATAATGCTGCCTCCACATGAGTCCAACACCGCGCTGACCCGCTCAGTACAAAGGCCGCGTCAAGCGCGGCCGTGGTGCTGCTGAGTATAGTCCGAGGCTGCGATATCGATATACCTGACCACATCGGCGTAATCAACACGATGCGCACAACCTGTGGTTTTCATCTTTCCGTTCCAGCGTGAGACGATCACTGGCAGACCGTAATGCTCTTGGCCATCGATTCTGGCACCATCGCGCAGTTCCACAATAGCCAGCGCCCCGTCGTCGCGCGCCGGCGGCTTACCATCGACCCAGCCTGTCAGCGAATTGGATGGGGCCATGGTGTTCTCCAGGTTACCTTTGCGCCATCGCGCCAGCGCGGCGCACCTGTTCAGTTTCCAGAGCCGAGCCGTCGAGGTCAATGGTTAAGCCGAGCTTGGACTGGTGATGGATCAGAAAGTCACCAAGCGCTTCCGTCATCGTGGCCCCTCGGCCGACCGGAGGACTTCCCGGCTCACTAACAGGGTCTGCTGTGAAACCGTCCCGAGTTCTACTGATTTCGATTTTCACGGTGCGCCTTCCGATAATGAGTGTTCGAATGCTCCCCGCAAGCAATTGCTTGAGTTTATATTCCTCTTCGGTCGACAGCTTTAGCGTCGTCTCGTTCATCGCAAATTGCCTTGATAATTAGCGTGTGCGGGTGAGCATCTTCCAGTCGGGGGCCAGCCCACGAGCTATCGTAGGAATCGCTGAGAAGGCAGAGATGAAAAATCCGCCGATGAAGGCACTACTCAGTTTGAGACCAAGCAACGCCGGCGGCAGGGGAACGGTATCAAGCGGTGCTAAAACCTTGACCAGCAGCGGGTAGCCATATACAGCCATGATTGCCATAGCGACGACGACAATCAAAAAGTTGAAAATGTGCCAGATGTCCGGCATGGGAATGTGTTTCCTTTTCATTTTAGATCCTCTACTAGGCGGGCTGTCGGAATTTCTTGTGGCGGCATTCGCGACATGGCTACTGGTTTCCATCCTGTTGAGTTCGATGCATTTTCGCGTCCGCGAAACTGCTCAATCAGTATGTTCATGAGAGCCGACTTCCCACCGCTCGGCCGCAAGTGGGTAATGACGGTGCCGTCCGTGCGATGTTCATGCACGGACGGACGGTGCAGCTCGAACTTCCAGATCGTGCAGGGTACAGCAGGGTCGAAGACAAACTGGTTCATGTCGTTTTCCTTAGCGCAGAACAAAGGCGCGGTGCTCGCCGTGCTTGTCTACGATGCTGCGGGCCTTCGCTACAGCTTCAACCAGGTTCCCTTCAGTGACACCGCGCAGGCGTTCAGGCACCGCGTCATCGCCCTCGCGGGCGAAAGCCTCGGCGATATCCGACAAGTCAGTCAATGCCTTCCCGAATGCATTGCGCGCGGTGATGAGGTCTTGGTAGACTTTTTCGCTCAGTTCAATCATGGTAATTTCCTCACCGGTAACTTGGACTGGTTCGAAGCCACCAAAGCCTTGCCGTCATCAGACGCCAGCCAGTCAGCAACTGCTTCGTCGATCGATGTCAGCGTTATCGATGTAAGCCACGCCCGGCAGTTTGTGCCAAGCCCCTGTCGATATTGGAGGATTGGAGCAACTGCTGCTGCACATTCGACTCTGCCGCATCGGGATTCAAACGACCCTTCAAACAGGGGTTCGTAGGGCTATCGGCTAACCCCTGTTCCTTTTTTAAGCTTGCCTAAGACTCGCCATGGCCGCTCAGCGAAAGAGCCTTATCAGCGTTGGCGCCGCGTAAGCCGATCGCCATTCCATTTGCGTGCGCAGCCTCACTTGTGGCGAAATATTCAGGCTTGGTTTTCAGGACACTTTCGACCTCGTTGAGGCTGCTCATAGACCGCTTGTCAGCAGTGTCGACAGCGTGCTGCGTTTGCAATTTCAAGTAGTCAAGTACTTGCCGAGTGGAGTCGACGCCATGCTCGTTCGCAAACGTCAGCAACGAAATTGAATCTGCTCTTGCTTCAACAGCAGACCTTGCGAAGCCTGGTGGTATAGACGATTTCAGCGACGACAGTGCTTTTTTCTGCAAATCAAGGAAGGCATTGACTGCATACTGGGAACGTGAAAGCGAATCAGCCATATTGGTGGCCACCGAAACATCGTTGACTGCGGGGAACAGGCAGGGAACGGGATCGTCCATGTTGACGGAGGTTTGGTAGCCCGGAGAGAAGCCGTCACCAGTTTTCGCGACGATACCTTGCGACTCGATTTGTCCCATGCGACTTTCATAAACCATATGCCATTTGCCTTCCCATACGAAAGGCGACGCTGCCATATCTGCGCCTTGGTTCGATAGAATCATCTAATTTCTCCTCGGGTGGTCTTTCCGTTCCAGCGTGAGACGATCACTGGCAAACCGTAAAGGTCTTGGCCATCGATCCTTGGCCCATCGCGCAGTTCCACAATAGCCAGCGCCCCGTCGTCGCTCGCCGGCGGCTTGCCATCGAGCCAGCCTGTCAGCGAATTGGATGGGGCCATGGTGTTCTCCAGGTTACCTTTGCGCCATCGCGCCAGCGCGGCGCACCTGTTCAGTTTCCAAGGCCGAGCCGTCGAGGTCAATCGTTAAGCCGAGCTTGGACTGGTGATGGATCAGAAAGTCACCAAGCGCTTCCGTCATCGTTGCCCCTCGGCCGACCGGAGGACTTCCCGGCTCACTAACAGGGTCTGCTGTGAAACCGTCCCGAATTCTACTGATTTCGATTTTCACGGTGCGCCTTCCGATAATGAGTGGTCTCGAGGCGTTGACGTAGGTCCGATGTTTTAGCCTTGGCCTTCAGATGATCATGCAGCAGTTCCCAAAACGAAGCGGGAATGTCGTGTAAATCCTCCCCGGCGTTCGACGCCGACAACAGTGTTCGCACATGCTCCCAACCGTTGGTGGTACTACCTTCCGGAAGTTCGAATCCTGCGGTGTCGGCAATGACCGACAGCGGCATGGACATTGAAATTTTCATGAGTGCCCCCGTCACCTTATGGACCTGGCAGACCGCGTCGTTCGACGTCGGTTCGTGCATCGCGGTCACCCCTGCAATTAGAGGTCAAAGATCCTTAAAAATCAAGCGCACATCGCAAAGAGAAGTCACATTGGTGAAAGTGCGAAGTGTCGGTCCTTGCCCCCCGAAATTCGATTTGTCGCGGGTGATGATTGTATGAAAACGGACAGCGCTTTTTCCCGATACGAAACCAAAGCACACTGGTCGCCTCGCCTTCCCGCATCAGAACCCTGATCGGCTCGTCATCGTTCTACCTTCACAAAATTGCGCCAGTCAATGCAAGGGCGATCTCATTCACGTTGTCGGCATGGTGATCCGTGCGGTTCGTTACCCCGTTGCGGTAAGAACGCAGTTCTTCGATCTCGGTAACTGTCAATGCCATTGGGCTGCTCCACGGCGAATTTTTGGTTGAATGCGCGCGCGGGATTTAAAGCTGCCGTTCGATTTTCAGTAAGCAACAGGCTCATGGTCTAGCAGCATACGGGGCACAAAAACGTCCGGCTACTATCGTCAGTCCCATCACAGATCAACGAACCTTGCTGAAACTGGCGCGCAACCAAAAATGGCGGGAAACTCCCGCTTAGAGCTGTTGAAGCGCAGCCTCAGTCATATTCGAGATTAACGAGAAATACCGCGAGCGAGACGAAGTCGTTAACTGTTCGAACGGTCCCAGGTTAAGAAGGATCGCCAACGCATCGGCGTCGTTTTCCTTTGAGGTAAATGGAGCACGATGCTTGGCAAAGTACACCTTTCCGGAAGAAACGGCCGCGTCCAGCAGCACCCTGACTTCCAGATACCGAGGAATGCGAGCGGCGCATAAAAACGCACCATCGAATATAGCGGCCACCTTGGCGCCGGCGAAGGTGCCGATCGCAAGCGCGGCAACTTCCGGCAAATTGGTTTCCGCTCCGTCCGATTCGCTGTAACCCAAGCTGGGCTCCACGGGCGTTGCAAACAATATGACCTGTTCGACGTTGGGGTCACCTATCGTTGATAGAATACTGTTCAGTTTGTCGCCTGTGTTTGATGATTGTTTAGAATAACGCAGAGCATGTGTCATCGTTTTTCCGCCTTGAGGCGGCCGTTCAAGATTCGCAGGCAACCGGCCGGCACGGTTGCGCCAGGTGGCGCGTTTTCCTTTATCGCCATAAGCTATTTGACGCGGTCTTTGAACCAGTAAATATCCAGCAAAACCCAGGTTCCGTTCTTGCTCTTCTGTACAGAGCAGCTAAAATCGGACCGCAACAATGCGCCGTAACTGTTTTGAGAGTCCACCCAAGAAATTGAATCCCAAACATCGTGCTTTCCAATCCAGCGTTTGTCAGTGGAAGGTTGGGCGGCCGCCTCCCCGAGCGGTTCGAACCTGGCGGTCGCAGGGGATTTCAATTCGCGAAGTGCGAAACTCTGGCACGCAGCTTTAGCTGCTTGGTGGTCGTCGGCGTGCGCCGCTGTAACGATATGCATGGACATCAAGAACGCTAGCAGTCTTACTCGAGTCATATGAACTTCCGTGTTAGTTAGCGCGGTTTTGAAAAGTGCGTTGAGCACTGGCCGGTCATCAACCAGTTCGCTGAACGGTTCTCCGGATAGAATTTCCCGGCCCGTCTCATAAAGTCCGCGTCACCCCACATATCACAAATTGTCCTTTTAAAGTCGAGCGGGGGCTGTGTTGCATGAAGAGTGAAGTGAAGATCCCCAACCTTATCGCTGGGTTGATCGAGCTCACTTTTTGAATCGTAACTGTAAGCACGGCCACCGGTAATGGTGAGGCCAACACTTCGCATTCTCGCTTCGACGTTTTGCGCGGGACTCGATGGTGCCGATACAGGAATCGATGCCGCTAGCTTGATCGCGTCAGCCTTATCCATACTGTGGAGGTCCGCAGCAATCCCTGCACGCATCAAGCACAACAGCGTAAGTGCATTGAAACACCTAAAGAGGTTAGTTTGCATGATTTTCATTGGCGCTATTTGTCGGTAGCGGCCGACGCCACCCCTCTTGGTACTGGCACGATCCGCTCAGGTACTTCCTTCGCAGACTTGCGGGGTGAAGGGGCCGAAAATGGTGCTGCATTCCCGACATACTTTAACACCCGGCCACCAACCGTAACTGCAATCGCTCCGCTAAACACTAATGGCTGACTTCCCCGCTCACACTCGATTCCACCATCACGGCGTACCGCTTCACCCTGCACGATAAACGCATCTCGCTTCCCAGGCGGTACAGTGAATTCACCTGGCGAAGTCAAGCCAAAAAGGGATTGCATACTTATCGTACAAGCTGAAAAAGTCTTGCCGACATTTTTGAACTCAATCAAACTTGGCGCGATGACGACGGGGACATCGCTTTCGTTCAATACAAACAAAGCGGTTCCTTGGGGCGTGGTCTCTAGCACTATTCGGAGTCCGTCAGTTGAGTATTCGTAGTCCCTTGCTTGAACTGAGCCTGCTTTCGAGCTTGTACTCCACGTCCATCCTACTAGGATCAAGGCGAAACGGAACCACATAAAAGTGCTCATTCTATTTTCCTGTTCGTAGGGGGTTAGTGCACGCGTCGAAGGGTTTTAGCAGCTAAGCGCATATAGTGAGATACCATTGCGCGGCCTGTACCTGAATCGCCGCCATGACGGATTGCAGTTTGTTCAGCATGCTCGTTTTCCAAACAAAGCTCGGACGGAGCTTGCCCCCACTTGTTTAACAGGCTGCCGATCATACCTTCATCGTTTCCACGCCAGGTCTCTGTATTGCCGCCTACCGGCAAAGAATACCCGCTGCTGGTTTCTTTGTAGATAGAGCTAAGTACACGATCCACCGGAACCGACCTTCGTACCATCGGGCCAGTATCAAACTGCTGATCTCCGGGGACCCAACCATTTGGAGTTAAGTGCCACAAGGTCCACTCGCTGCTAGCCATAATTTTCTAACGAAGATGGCTGAAAAAAAACTTCTCAAACTGGGCGGCTTTCAACGGATCGATTTTCGTCATCTCGTGAAGCACAGCGTACATGAGACGGGTCGGCTCGCTCGTGTCGAAGCCATCGCACAACTCCGCTTCAATCGCCGTTGCGTACAGCATCCAGGTATCAGCAAGACGTTTAACTTTTTGGTCGTAAGTTTCCATGTTCCCCGATAAACCGCTAATACGGTAAATTCCTATAGTTGTTTTGCAATCCATTTTTCGACACGATCCTGTAGCTTCGTGCGTGCTTCACATTCGTTTTCGCCCCAGGCTTCTTCATGATACTGGATATCGACGTTGAGCTTGAGATCAACCATCCGAGTAACTTTTGCAATATGGGTATTTCGCCCAGCCGGCTTCATGGACTCCGTGTGTATCACAAAAGCGTAGCGATCATTTTCATTTGAATCTGACATGTTTTCCTTGATCGTTCAGCGAGCTTTTTTGTTGGTCGAAAATTCTTCAAAATACAAATAGCCACGGAAATCGTTCGCCGCCTCGTGCAGAGAATGGTGTAACATTCGGGCCGATTCTTGAATCTGTACAAGTCGGGGTGCGAGTTCCCCGACCAAATCAGACGCCAGCTCGCCTTCATAGTCAAGGCAAAACGTAATCCCCTTATGGCTCAGAAAATTTCGCTCTTTCTTGAAGGCTTCGAGATCACGAACCAACTGTTCATTTGATGACAACTTTCGGAAAGCTTTAATCAAGCCTTCTAGCGACGAATCCTCGTAGTCGTCCCCGCAGAATTTGAACGTCATGCGATGACCGATGCACTTTTGTGCCAGTTCCAACGCGTCGGTGAGATACACCTTCAGCGCTTGCTCGACCAGTTGACAGCCTGAGAGCGCATAAGCGATCTGCAAATAGAAATCCTGGCTTTTCACGTTTTTCATTCGCCCTATAGTTCTTGGTGGATTAGCATTCGTGCGAGCTTTGATCTGGCAAGTGCGTCCTGCTCCGCGTCGGCTTCAAGGTCCATCAAAAACCACGTAATACCCGCTGCAAACGCAATTCCTAGCCCTTCCAATGATAAGACCAAGATATCCGGGGCTTTCGCGTGGACTTGCCCTACATTCGACGAATAGAAAATTCGCCGAGCTTTACCGTTCCGAAAGTCGTTAGACTCGGACGCCCCAGTATGGAGGACTCCGCAGCGCGCCCCCCAAAGATCAGCAGCATTAGCGCCCGATAAAAGATCTGGATTTTTGTCGATCATGTACTGCTGCACCCACGCTTTAAACCCTTCATTGCCGACTGTCTCCTTGTCGCTGGCCACCCACGCTAATTGATCGATAGCGCCAAACAGCAGGGTTAGTGTCGCTTCCTTATGGCCGTTCTCACGCAGAGACGCGATTGCAGCTGACTGGCGCATCGCGAACTCCAATACTGGATGTAAAGTCGGCATTGAGGTTTCCTTATAAACCGTTTATACGGTATTTTCCTTTTGATCACTGGTCAAAATCGGACACGGCATAGACGTCATGACCGCCGACTAAGATCGGACCTCCTCGAATAATACCTCTGTCGGGGGTACATACAAGGTAGAGAGAGCGGCTTTGATCAAACAAGATCGCGACAACGATTCCCTCACCACCGCTCTCTAACTCTCCGACCTCTGCATCGAATTTCTTGCCATTGTGCGTGTACGACAAAGATCGTATCCTCCGTGCGGACAGATCGGCATCGAGCTCTTGGGCAATATGGGCACGAATTTGCGCGTAAACGCTGTCCCGCGTTTCAGGTGTAGAACCAGGTAAAAAGAATTCCATGAATTTCCCTTTCTAGATTTTTACCGTAGGGTTGCAAATTGCGCACTTTATCCCAAGCATTCCCTCCTTGCAGTCATCGCTACCGCCAGTCTTTGCGCATATTTTTCTTTTATCGTTGGCAGGCAGCTTTGCCTCAAGTCCTGCGACCTGGCCGACTTTCGCTGCTCCAGCGGGTCCTAACTTTACGTTGTAGGCATCCAGTACAGCCTGTTCAATTTGACTGCGGTCTTCCGGCCTTTTCGCCAAGATGCCTGGAACTTGAGCCGGGAGGTTTGTATCGTCAATAATGGAACTCATCGCGTTTTCCTTTAGTTTGAGATGCCGGGAAGATCAGGTCCTGCCTTTAACAGTTTATAGCAGGCCGCCACTTCCGGACCGCTATCGCACTGAGAAGCAATCGTTCATTTGGCCCTCCAGCTCGACCATCTTGAGCAAGTTCTTCCCCGCCCGTTAAAGGGACACGAAGGCTTCACGAGCAAGCTCCTCAACCTCGGCATACTCATCATTCCCCGCCTGAGCCGAGTATGCTCCCTTGACAGCCCTAAGACGAGTCCGAATGGACTCCAAAACTTCACGATTGACTTCAATTGTCATGCTGCTTTCCTTGGCTGACGCAGCGATAAATTTACACAAGCTTTTTGCTAATCATGACGCTGTCCTCATGAGGCGCAGCGCGCCGCGTCGGAGTATGGAAGGCGCTATTATTTCCATTGTCTGGAGTCGATATCAAAAGCGCGGCATAGACAATTTCCCCCAACTGCACCTCAGCGTATCCCGACGGCGAGATCACTTCTGGTCCGTCCCTTGGTCGGTCTCCATGCGCAGCTAGCTCGGCAATCGACGGCGGTCGCGACCAGCGGCGGTCGGTATGCGAGCGCGCGACTGGCCGGCATCCCATCATTCCACCTGGTCGCCTCGCGCAACCCTAAGTTGCTGCGTCCTCAAACAACGGCGGCGAATCGGGACCCTCCAAGTGCCTCACTGCGGCAGGCGTGTCCGGGTCAACAAGCGCTGGTGCGGCGCCGCCATACATCAGAAGTGCAGCGCCGGCGATACGCTGTTCGCGCGCGCGCACATACACGGCCGTGGTCTCCATGCTGGCGTGGCCGAGCATTTCCTGCACCACGTAGGGATCCACGCCCCCCTCGACCGCCAGCATGCCGAATGTATGGCGAAGCCCATGGGGCGCCAGGTCCATCAGCCGTACCAGTTCGGCAGGATCATGTCCTTCCAGCGCCCCGCCCACGCTCGACAGGTCGCGAACAACCCGCTGAACCGCCCCCACCACCACATCGTAGATCGCGTTCGGCGTATAGCCCGGTGCTCCCTTCAAATGCCGCTCCTGCGCCGCCCTGGTCGCCGGCACGGTGACAGGCGAAAGCAGCGGACGATCGCTAGCCGTGGCGCCAAAATCCTCCCCCAGATCGTCCCAGTGGGCGCGCAGCGCCGCCACTGCCCGAGCGCTGACGGGCACCTGCCGGCGCTTGCGCCCCTTGCCCTTCACCTTGAGAAGCCACACGCCTGGCACCTGACGGCTTGGCGCCAGCTGGTCGCGGCGCGCCGACGCGGCTTCGGCCCGCCGCAGGCCGGAGTCGCCCAACAGCAGCAGCGTCGCCAGCGCCACCCGGTCCTGCGCCTGTGCACGCACCTGGGCGCGCAGCTGAAGACGATCGATCAGCAACTCCCACGTCTCCGGCGCCAGCGCCTTATGCACTTGCAGGCGGTCGACATCGGTGACCACCGCCGGGTCCTTGACCGCCGCCCATGGATTCCCCAAAAGATAACGCACGCGATGCAAGTACTCAAACGCCGCACGCAGCACCAGCACGGCATATTTGCGGCTGCTGGCCGCCATCGGCTTCGTCGCAAATGGACGCCAGCGCACGCTACCGCGCGGAGCGCGGTCGCCGCAAAATTCCGGCTCCGGCTTTTCGAGGAAGCGCAAATAGGCCTTGCAGTCGTCCACCACCAGCGACGACAGCGGCTTGCGTGCCACCCTCACGCTCCAAATCAGCAGGCGTTCGAGCTCGCGTCGGTATGCGCGCATGGTGTGCGGACGGTCGACATAGTCCGACAGATAGCATTCAATGGCCTGCAGATCGTCCCGCGCCGAGATGAAGCAAAACGCTGCTGCGCGCAACCGGCCACGCGATCCATCCAAGTCCGCAGGCAAGGAAAACGTGCCCAACGGCTGCACGACGCCTTCCCCGGATCGTAGCAACGGCAATTCTCCCGCCGGCGGCCTGTCACGGGCATCGCTGCGAACCGCGCCAAGCCTGTCTGCATGCCGCTCCAGCCAGTTCAGCAAGACATCGGCACGCCCTTGGCCGATGCGCGGGATACGGCGCCACCAGCCGGGACCGCGGCGGTTGATCATGGCCACCAGCTGGCCCAGGGTGTTGACCTCTTCACCACGCAGCGCAGCGGTTAGCCGGGGCCGGAACCATTTGCCGACCGGCTCATCTGGTGCCGGCAGTGGCGCGGGCAGATCCGCCGCCTGGATCAGGATATCCAGCGCCGCCGGTGTGATGGTGCCGCGGCGCGCGCCACCGAGGATCGAGGCAAAGTTAGGGTTGTGGCCAATAGCCTGTTCCACCAGCGTGTCGCGCATCTCCAGGAGGAACGCCTCCAGCCCGTTCCTCAGTTGGGGACTGTCCTCGCTGTAGTACAGGTCGGCAATACGCGGCACCGGCACCTTCAGGCAAAACGCCCTCATGGCCGTGTAGTCGGCGCGGGTATAGCTCACCCTCGGCAGGATGATCTGCAGGTTCTGGGCCATCAGTTGGGGTCCTTGATCCGTGCTAGGAGCACGCCCCTGCGTACGACCGGACTGGATGATGCCTGCGGCGGTCGTTGCGAATCGGCGGTCGCCAATATGACGCCCGGCGAACCAGGATCCCGCGCACCGTCGATACCGACCGGCGCCTGCAGAACCACTGCCGCCCCCCCCCGAGCGACGCCCGGGACCAGCTGTCGCGCCGCCACCGTCCGCGTGCCGCCGCAGACGCGGACGGTGGCGGTGCCGCCGATTGGCAGTAGGCGGTTGTCGACGCGATGGTTCGGCTCGATCGCCACCAAGTACCGGGCCCCTCGTTCATAGTTTAGTCGTCGCTGGTATCGTTGCATCACTTCTCCAAACTCCCCCACGTAGAGGCGCCTCATCGTGCGGCTGCCGGGCAGGGTAGAGTATAGCCAGTCTTCCATCTGTTCCGCCAATTGCCTGGCCAAACAGTGCGGAATATTTCTCGTGTCAACGGGCTATTCCAAGAGTTGGTTCGCTGCGGCGCCCTGGCCGGGACACCGTTTCCTGAACCGCCCCCAATCTCACCACCGCTGCAGCTCGAACAGACTATTCGCAGCCCTGCTGCAGAACGCCGTCCTTAACGTTGCGCTGTTCATGGGCACGAAGCTGCCAATGATGATGAAGCAGGTAGCCCGCATCGCCCGGGCTGGCCGCCACGTCCTTTGCGACGACAACAACCGTCAGGGAGAGGCGGCTCCGGCCAAGCAGCCGTCGCGCTCCGATCCAGGCGCCGCACCGCCACTTCCATCATGTAGATCCCAACTGCGGCAACGCAAGCAGACGAGGCCAAGCCAGGATTACTCTACGTGTCGTATGGACGCCTTCCTCCACCTAGCCTTCGAAACCACGACGACCGAATTTCATGACCATGGACTTCAACTATTTTCTCCTTATCGCCATGATGTACTGGCCAATATCGTTGGGAATACTGTGTCTGGTCTTCTCTCCTGCCTACTGCTACATGGAAGCTCAGTTGGTCAAGCGCTTCAGCTTCAGCATGGTCAACCATTGGAGCAGGATCAGTTTCGTGGTTGTGCTGATGGCGCCGGGTGTGCTCTACCTGGCTTACACGACTCGATGTCGCTCCATCGATCACCTGCCTTTGGGGTGGATGGCGCTTGGGTTGCTGGCGATGGTGGCGGCCGCGCTGATCTATCGTAACCGCTGTTTCACCCCCTGGCGATGGGCGTTGGCTTCCGCGCTGATGGAGACAGCGGCACTGGCGCTCGTCCTGGTCGCCGGTTCAGTACTGCCAATGACGCTGACGGCGCTGGGCGGAATGGATACTGGCGGGCGACGTTGGCCCTGCCCCAACCCAGTCGGCGTCGTCAGCACTCCCATCCGGTTCGTGTAGGCTGTGACGCCGTGTCGCGATCGCGCGTGATCCGCCGCCGTCCGCGTCATTGCCTGGTCATGGCAGCCCGCCCGCAGGACTGCAACAACCGATTACGGACCATGGAGCGGTACACCGGACTGATCGATCACGGTAGGGAATTATGCCCGGATCGTTTTCCCTAGCTTCCGGGCTTAGGCGGCAGCCCAGGTCATCCAAGGTAAGGCCGCCCCTCCCAACCCTACGAAAACGACTTCACCGCGGTATCCATCGTGTTATTTTTCTGATAATATTGATTACCGTACCAGTTTAAAGCCGAAGATTGCATGGCCATAAATTCAAGAAAATGAAGGCGAAATCCGGTTTCACACGCAAAAACAGCTTTAACAAATCGGTGCTAATAAGCATTATCACAGAAGGCGGCGGCGACTCTCCAGGCAGGGTTAGGAGATTTCGCATGCCTTGGGGGACCGTTCGTGCCTGCGCAGCCCCAGGAGTGGCTCGCCCTCATGACGGCCGTTTCCCGCGAAACCCGAGATCAATCGGGCCATTTTTCGATAGACAACTAACCAACTCGACCAACTATGCCATTTCTTCTTGCCTCTGTAATCTTGGGCTGGGCCCACTTGATCGCTGTGATGAGATCCCTTCAGAACGGCGGGCCCCCGCACGTCCTGCACATCCCGGCCCTCGTTGGCTTCATGCTAGCGTCCCTGGATACGTTCTACCTCTCCCCTCTCAACAGCCGAGGCATACCAGGGGATGCACGAAACTGGGTGCCGGCTGGCGTGCTCATTGTCGGCCTGGCCAGCATCGCCGTTTTCGGGTGGAAGTTTTACACGATTTACCGCGACGGTGGCGATCAATCCCGCGCAGGCTGGCGATCGGGAATAAGCTTGGCATGTGTGGTGCTGGGGATCTACATGACTGGTGCCGCCATCGATCACTTCGTCTTCTTTAGCGATTCCAACAAGACCGGCACTGCCGCTCCGGACCTGCTTGGCGTTAAAGATGTTCAATGCCCGCAGATGGTTTTGATACGCATAACAGAGACCGGCGCGGACTTTCGCTGCCCTGTCTCTATTTCGTTTGGCGGCATGTCCTCGACCCCGTTCGTGCCTTGGCCATCCTATGTGACCGGCCACAGCGTCGAGATGAAAGCCGCCATAGAATCCGCTTCGCGGGAGGCGGATCGTCACGACTCCAAGTGAGAAACCTGCCAGGGAGATCCACGCGTGCGAACGGAAATGCGCTCCCCCGTCTTACGGAGGTGCTGGAAAGGGCACGACCGGCCGCTTGTCAGAACGTGCGCCGGTTCCGTTTTCCGGTCGGCCATGGCTAGGCCGCTGCGCCAGCACCAGGCCTGTCTGTCATTTTTGCGGTCGACTGTCGAGCCATTCACCGGCAGCCTGAGTGGCATCATGCCAGGCCTCTTCCTTCAAATAGGCAAGGTGTGCATTGCCGGCCTCCAGGCCCTTGATGGTCCAGTGCATACGCTGGTTTTTGTCCAACACGTCCCACCATTCCCGCGCCGCCGTCGCATGGGATTCCGCTGGGAACACACCACCACCCACCTCTTCGTTATTTTGAATGAGATACAGCCTCCAGCCCCCGCCAAGTTCGGGCCCGCGCGGGACGATTTCGTAGTCATAACGGTCGTCGACGTCCGCGATCGGCAGGCGGCGACCAAGTTGCAGCTCTTCGGCCAGGTGGCGCTGGCGCCGGCCCAGCTCACGTATCAACGGTAGCTCTGTAGCGCTCAGCAGCTCGGCGTCGTAAGCGGCGATCTCGGCTGCGATGTCCTTGCGATCTTCCTCGGTCAGCGTGATGTAGTCGCCGTCCTCATCTGGCTCATCAAGGCGCATGCCGGCAGCCAACTCGGCCACCAGGTGGCGTCGCTGGCGGTGCAGGTCGTTGATATCCGCACTGCTGCAACGGGTCAGTTCCAAGTCGATTTCCCTGATCCCCTGCTCGATCGCGGCGCAGTGTTCTTCGGTTAGCCTGGTGCCAGGGCCGTTGTCTTGGTCGAAATGTACACTCATGTCCTATTCCTTTTCGTTCGCGTTTGAATGGCTGCAGCCAGTTTCATGCGCGGGCCATCGGGTGGCGCTCAGGCATTCCGTGAGCCTTCGGAGAGCGTCGTTTGATTATCCCATTGGTTGCTGCTAACCAAGTAGTCGTGCAGCGCCGGCGGCAAAGCCAATTTCTTATCGCCTTACGTGTCATTATCGCCCTAACCCGCCACGCCCTCAATAGAATCTGGCCCGATTAAGGTTTGCTACGAAGCGTCGATTACGCAAGCGGACAGGCATCGGAGCAACCTGAAAATCCGGGGTTGCAGGGTAGCCCGAAAACGGCGAGATCGCCGAGGTTCGCCATCACTCTCGAACAATGCCCTACCCTGCGCCTCAACCTGCGACAGATTTGACGGTCGGGCGGCTGCCAGGTTTAGCACACCAGCAGCGTCATACCTGTACAGCGTGACGGGCTTCAGACCGGGACTCGAGTCACCGCCCCGAACAGAGGTGAAGTTCGAGGACAGAAACCTACCCGAGGACATAAAACAGGATGAGGAACGCACGCCTAATGCCGCTAAGCCATTGATTTTTATACCGTTCAACCTGAACGACCATAATTTTGAGGTATCCCGGAACGATTACCTTGGCGCGCACACAGCACGGTGGCAAAGTCGCCATAGTTATCCTAACACGTTGATTTTAAAGGCGTTCAACCTGAACGGCCACGGTTTTCGAAGACGAGTCGCCTAGCGGCCGCACTGCCACCCGGTGGCTGATATCCCACCGAACCCCGGGACCTGGCGGCCATCGAACCGTATTTCGACCAAATTGCACCGGTCGCGACCGTTCCAACCCGGCCGTATAAATGGCACCCAAAAGGTGTGACTTTTCGAAATTGGTGGGACGTTATTAAAATTGTTAGGACGCGCGCGCTGCACCGTGAGCCGGCGCAAAATCCCCGGAACTTCCAGCAGCGCCGCAGTCTAATGTCTATAGTCCATGACCCACCGATAGGGGAGGCGGTATGGGAGAGGCAAAGCGGCGCACGGCGCGCGCGCAAGAAGACACTAATACGGCCTTCGTAGACCGTGACAAGCTAGCCAAGGCCGTGCGCAGTGTTCTGGCTCCGGTGACGAATGAACTGGGCGTGCATGGTGCCGATTGCGCGCTCTACGCCCACGTTGGGGCCGAGGTGCTACGCCGGCTTGGTCTGTCACCGGAGGTACGGCTGGGCGATGCAGCGTGGCGGGTCGGGCCAGGCGATGGAGACTGCATCCACAATGCCGCCAGCTGTGGAGGCCCAACCTTCAGCCTCCCTTCCCGGCATTCGGAGGTCTTTCATGCATGGATCGTTCTCCCGACATGTGGTGCCACCCCAGCGCAGTTAGTGGACTTCACGACCTGGCAACTTCGCGACAAGGCGCGCTTCCTTGATCTGGCCGACGGCGGGCACACCCGCGTCGAATTTTGTCCCGATTATCTGTGGATTCCTGAGGTACAGGCGCGGGCTCTAACGCTGCGTCAGGTGGGTGATAGCTTCGATGTCGGGGTTTTCCACTATGCGCCGCGTCCGGTTTCTGCCTCGGTGATGTTGCCCAGCGCAGCGACGGTTGAGACGATGGCGAATGCGGTAGTGTATTGCTACCACGAATTCCTGGCAGATCCCCCAATTGCGGTACGACTGCCGTGACGCGACTGCCCAGTTGTAGATGGTGTCGCGGCAATTTCCCAAACGTCGCATCTATTTCAAAAGTCACAAAAGGCTCCTGAACACACCGCCACAGTGACGAGACCGCCCAGGTCGTTTGGAAAAGGTAAAACATTCCGGCCGAGGGGAGGCTAAGCCCGATAAGCAGCCGGCGCAAGACCAGCCGCACGGACCACGAAAAAATGACACGCTTCGACACCGCGCGCGGACGAGCGTCCGGCACGTCCGCAGGCCGCAGCGCCCGCTGCCAGAATCAGGGAGCAAGCCGTAAAGACGTGTAGTAACCCCTGGGTAGTCTCCTGACCAGTCGAGACCAGCGCCAAGGGCTGAAGTGTTTTCACCGCCCCTCCCCTATCGCTACACGGGCGACGCGGCTTGGGACCACTTAACGGTTTTGGCGAACGCGCTCCGAACACTGACTTGGTTGGCCATCAAAAGGAGGGCGGGCCGGCTGCGTTACGCGGCGGCCCCGCGCCGGCCCGCGGCAGAAATCGCCAGCGCAGCAAAATATGAACAAGCGATATGGGCCGAAGCCAGACCACCGCTGCGGTGGTCGCCATCCACACAAATCGGCCGAACCGACGCCAGCGACCACTCAAGAGAAGAACCACAGACCAGGAGGACGACATTTGAACAACCTGTCGTCCGGAACGGGAAAGGGAAGGGTGACCACACGCCGGCGTTGCCCGCGACGGCGGCACGGATCAAGCCCTCGATCTAATGCCTAGCGTGCCTAAAGAGCACGACGGCCGAACGGTCCGATCGCCGCACCAATGCAATACTCCGGACCATCGAGGGCGTTCATGCACCGATCTGGAACCACGATTCGTCACGGTACCCGCTGCTGTGCATTGCCCTTCAAAACGGCAGCGGTACACAAACGGAACACAATGGCGAAAGTCATCCAGGCCGCAGCGCAACTCCAATAGGGATGCCCACGCAACCGTTCCCCCAACGAGACTCCGCCGGATGCGACCAACACCGCCAGCAGGAGCAAAACCCAGTATTGCCAACGTCGCCGCCAGCTCGCCCCCACCTGCAGCGGCAACAACAAAACACTGCATCCACGGTCCATAAAAGCACTCCCGAGAAGATCCCAAATCAAGATGTCGATACTATCAAGCTACTTGGCAATTCCACCACGGCGGCCCGGCCAACGGGTTATACCCAATCAAAGAACTTCCAATAACCGTGCCTCAGGTTGGCAAGAGAAATAGGGCAGACGGCGCCCAGCCAAACCGCCCTTCGTCCGGACATGCCGGCCGCAGTGCAAACCAAATTCTTGCTGTATGGGAGAACCAATCGAACCGCTCAAAAGATCCTTGACGCAGATTTACCATGACACAATGGTGGGCCAAATCCATTGCACCTGACCGCAAAATATCGCGCACAGGGCAGCGATAGGCCGCAGCGCGAACGGGCTGGAAACCCGAAACGACGACGCGACCTCGCGGTGGCCGCCGGCGCCAGCGAAGAATTCTCCGCTGGCGCGGACAAGTTGGCCAACCAGCACGCCACCACCGTAATCATAAGGTCTAGCACATCCGGAACACGCACCGTGAACTGCCGTCACCAGGGCAGGGCATTCAACGACCACAGCCGGATGTATCCGAAAATCGGCCGGGATCCGATCGCCGCAGGGAAAAGACGAGACGCCCATGCGGCGCAATCGAGCCTTGTTTCAGTGGATGGGTTGCACACACAACGTCACCGGCGCCGGCCAACCGGCGTCCGAATCCTGCGGTCGCCGATCTCCTGTCGGCAGGCACTTTCACTGCTTACAGGGCTACACGCCGGGATCCCACAAGGTCCGAAGCCTGGGCCGGCACGGATCCCGCAGACGAAGCAGGACGGATTGAGGTGCTCCACAGGATTACCTCGGCAGCAAGCGCATCGGCGGAAGACCGCGAGCCGAAAACCTCAGTGAACGCCCATTGGCATGCTCTGGTCATAATTATCGTCGGACCCAAGTACGGTTTCGAGAATAGGCATATCCACAGGGATTTGGAGAATTCGCAGGATATGGCCAGGTGTGCGTCCAGGATCGAAGACACCTCCTTGTCTTGGACGAACGCCAGCAGCCGGCGACATATTCCGGCGCCACGAACCTCGCAAACCAGTCTCCGAAACCACGTAGCGAACACGCGCATCAGGATTTAAAAAAACCTTTGCCGCCGCTTGAACCCCGCCGGGCCGAGCTCAACCGCCTGAGGAAGAAGAAAAGAACTGACGTACGCGGTCGACACGTACATCGGACATTATCTCTGCGCCCTAGATACCACGGTACCGAATGCCGTCGAGGTGCCGGCCAGCCTGGCCAACCGTCGAAGCAGAGCACCAATGTCATCCAATTGCGGTTCGCCGTAAACGACAAGGCAGGGTTCACTCCATTATCTGCCACGTCAAGAACCAAGGTGACGCCGAAGGCCGCCCGCTGTTTCCCTCGAATGCCGTAACCAGCCCGATCAAGCTGGAGCTCACCTAAAATAGCCGAGACGCACCGACGACGCGACCGGCGCAAAACATCCTGGATACAAACAAATTCCCGTCGCCTTGGAACTGAAGGCCAATCAGCCAGGCGGAAGGGAGCATAGCCAACAAAAAGCACTGCCGCGCGCCCGCCGGCGCTTGGTTCCGGCTCCAATCGCGCAAGCGCGACGCTACGCGCCCCTCCGGGGTTGGACCGGCTGCGTTTCACAGGATTTCCGATGAATCGGAAACCAAAAACCCTGGTCAACCACGGCCGCTGCCCGGCTCGTAAAGCCAACCTTTTACCAACGGCCACAAACCCACGACTCCGCAGGCCACCGCGCCACGGACGCCAACGAAGTTACGAAAGAGGGCATCCGCCAGGAACAAACAACAGACCGAACAAAATTCCATCCGATATCACGCAAAAAATTCGCATGGCCAAGAGAAAGGAGAAGCGATCACCCCGACCCTCGCGCCCGGACCACATTCCCGGGCAACGCATCGAACAAACCATCAACAAGCCCACCCACCGCACCGGATAGAACAGAGCGCGAGGAAGGAACCAAAGAAGCAGCAGTTACCTGATAGACAGCATCCTTAACATCTTCCTTGGCCGCTGCCTGCAGCGTTGTGCCGGTTCTCATCCCCTCGATGATCTCCTTGTAGCTGGCCACCGTTTGCCTGCTCAGCCCGGCCAACAACGCGATCGCGGCCTGTGTCAGGCGTTTCCCGGCTGCCTGCAACTGCTGGCATGCTTCGCGAATCCGCTTACCGGTCGCCGCCTGGCGCAGTTCGTGGGTGCGCGCAGCGGCAAGTCGCTGTTTCTCCGGCAAGGGCAGATCCGGGTCGAGCTGCATGGCGCCCCGATGGCAGGTCGCATTGCCGTTGTAATGCGCCCAAGTCCACCGCGAAACGGACTTCACGGTGGCCCGCAGGGCAGACTGCGGCAGGTTGGCCGAATGGCCGCGGCTTGTGAAGTTGTTGTCTTTTTCGGCGGCCAGTTCGAGGTCGCGCACGAACGGCGCAAAGGTTCCGGCATCGCGGAACCTGTTGACGATCGAGTAGGCGTAATACCGAAGTTGATCGAACAACTGGCAGTGGCGAGATTGCGCGTTGTCCTTGCGCTCCTTACGCGCGACCCAGGGGGTGGGGCGCTCGAGGTCGACGTAGCCGGCCAGTTCACCCAGTTCGTACACATGGTTGTGCAGTTCGCGGGTATCCCACCAGGGATGGCCAGGGGTCTTGGACACTGGCCCACCGTGGTAGTCCTTGTCCGCGTCGAGCACCAGCGCGAACGCCTTGTAGATTGCCTTCATGTATTCGATCGGCTTGGAACGGGCCGCCTCGCTGGTGCACACCGGCGTGATGAAGTAGTACAGGTGGCATGTGCCGCTGTTGCGGTCCAGTACGATCAGATTGGGCGGCGGCAATCCTGCCTTCTCCCAAATCAAGTGCTCCCTGTGGTCGAGGTCGAACACCAGTGTGTGGACCATGTCGGCGCGATTCACTTGCATATAGGGAAAGCGCACCGCATATTCGCGCGGCCGCACCATGCCGGCGGTCTTGTTATAGCTGCAGCGCGTCTTGTATGATGCTTCCAGCAACACGCGGTTCAGGGCCGTGCCTGGCTGAAACAACCTTGCGTTTGCGAAGGGAAGGTCTTGAGGTTCGGTTAGCTCCGAGGTGCCGACCGCTTGCAGATCCTGGACTAAAACTGGGGTTGTAGGGGCGAGCGCAGGCTCGGCCGAGGCGCGTACACGCATGCGGTCTCCGTTATGGCCGGTACAAAGGCAAAAAAACTCCTTGCGCCGGCGTGGACACCGCACTAGAATCACGACTGATGAAATTCGTAATTGTTTTGGTGTTTCGCCAGAGCATCAGCACGAGGCCCGGTTCCCGCCGGGCCTTTTGCTTTTCAGAGCTGCTGTAATGTTCTATCTGTTTTTGTTCAGATCATCTGCCGGTCTTTCATCGCTATATCGGTTTGCTCATGCCGGGTGCCTTTCGCCCGGAGGTTTATTTCTTAACGCCAAATAATTTTTTCAGCCCCGGCAATGCAGCGGACGCCTCGGCAGCGGAGCCAAACTCCAGCACCAGCCTGGCCCCCTCCTGGACCAGCTTGCCCGGCGCCTGCAGAACCGCCGCCGCCCCGCTGGCCGTATCCGGCTGGCCCGTAGCCTTGTCCTCGCTGGCCGCTGGCGTTCCGATAGTTGACTGCCGGCGCCTGCCTGCCTGGGCACGCACCAGGGCGCGCACTTTTGCCACTGATTGCTCCTGGGTCACCTCGTCCGCTATCACGGCTTTGACCGCAGCAACAACGGCATCGCCTTGGCCTTGAGCGGTCAGCTTGGCCAGTTCAGCAGCGGCTGTGCGCCCCAGCTTGGAGGGATTTACCGCCAAGGCTTCAATCGCCGGCGCCGGCAGCTGGTCAAACACCATCAGGTTGCTAATCGTGGAGCGCGGGACACCGGAATCCTCCGCGATCGCGGTAATGGTCATGTCGCTGCTGGATGCCAATAACGCCTTGAATCCCTGATACTTGGCGAAGTCCGGCAGAGAGCTATGCATCAAATTGGCGTAGAAAGCCTGCTTGTCGCCATCATTCTGTGCCGAACGGTCCAACACCGAACCGATAGAAATTCGGCCAAGCTCGCCATAAATATCGACCCGGTTGTGACCAGAGATGATGTCGTACCGTCCATTGGGTTTCGGCGCGAGCGTCACCGGTGTCGTCAGCTTGTTCTTGGCGAGATTGGCCTTCAAGGAGGCGCGTTCCTCGGGTGGCAACACGCGCTGACGCCCGGGAACTTTGTCGATCAGCTCCAATAAAACCTGGACGCCATCGCCTTGAGCACGCGCCAACTCGTCGAGCTGCTCCTTGAGCTTTTCCACCTGCCGGTCATGTTCCTGCTGCTCTTGAAGCCGAAGGGCTTCCAGCTCGGCGACCCGTTGATTGAGTTCAGCGGCCTGGTCGGCGTTCGGGCCGGTGGCCTGAATGGCCGCCTGGGCATCGGACAGCTGATTCTGCAGTTCGTCGATGCGGCTCTGGTATTTCTCGGCCTCCAGGCGAAATGCATTCAGCTGCGCCGGCATGGTGACCATCCTTGCGCTCGCGTTGAGTGCTCCCGGCGACTGGGCCGCCAATGCGGCCGCACCCTGCTCGAGGTTGGAGGTGGCCGCCTTCAGGCGATCCGCCAGGCGATTGGGACGTGCCGATTTTTCGCTACTCATTTTGCCAGCTCCTGCTCGCGATGCGCCCAACAGTTTTGAATTTCCACTTCGATCTCCGCCACCACGGCATCAAACGCTTCCAGCGCGCGGTCGTAGGTGCGCTGGCTGCCGTCGTAGTTCTCCAGGTCATAGATAGTCTTGAACTCGGCGTAGGCGTTCTTGACCAGGTCGGTGTCCGGCACCTCGGCTGTCCCCAGTATCTCCGGGTAGGTCTGCTTGATCCAGGATTTCACCGCGTCTGTCATCGAGACGGATGACTTGACCTTGGAAAGCAATATCTTGACGAACTCGAACCGCTTCTCGACGTTCTTGCCGTCGCGCATGGACTTGAACAGCTCGGAGAACTGCCGGAAGAACTGCGTGGAGGAGGCGTAATCCAGTGTCTCCGGAGGCAGCGGGACGATGATGCCGTCGGACGCCATGAAGCTGGCCAAGGCCAGATAGGACAGTGTGGGCGGCGTGTCGATGATGATCACATCGTACTTCTGGCGCAAAACGGGCAGCGCCGCATCGAGCACCTCCCAGAACCGGAAGCTCGGATCGCTCGCCTGCTTGTTAGGCAGATAATAATCGGCGCCAAACAGGTCGGGCGAGGAGGGGATCAGGTCGATGCCATCCCAGTAGCTTGGCTTGGCGGCGTACAGCAGATCGTTTTCATCGCCGTACACGACCGGCATGACCGTCATGTCCTCGGTCACTTCGGCGTCCGGCACCCAACCCATCAACGTGGTGCTGGAAGCCTGCGGATCCAGGTCGACCAGACAAGCGCTATAGCCCAGCAAGGACAAGCCTTGCGCTAGCGCTACGGTCACGGTGGTCTTGCCGACGCCGCCCTTGAAGTTGCCGCAGGCCACCACCATGCCCAGCACCCCCTTCGGGCGTGGCTTGAACTTGCCGACCTGCTGCACGATCTCACGCGCCTCGGCCAGGGTGAACATCCGCTTGCGCCCGTTGCCTTTGGTTTGCCCCGGCTTGATGGTGCCTTTGCTGCACAGGTGGTTGAGCTGGGTGCGTTCCATTCCGCAAAGCTGCGCCAACCGGCTGCCCGAAACCATCGGGGCGGATTTTGTGGGCTGGGGTTTGATCAAATCCTGCCGCAGCTGGGCCAGCGTCGCCTCGGCCCGATCGGCAATGCGGATCAATCCTTCGACGTCGATGATGTTGCGAGCAGGCAATATCCTGTTGGTGGTCATTCGGTTGCCTCGCCCGCAGTGAGTGGAAAACCGTTGAGAACCGTGACGTCCGGGCGCCGACAGGCCAACGCCTGAGGAACACGGCCGGCGCCCCGCGATCTGCGCGGACTGTGGATGCGGTCTAGATGGCTACAGCGTGGCGACGGCGTACGGGTGGCGGACATTCGGTTACCTTTTGTGCGGTTGGTTTTTCTCGTCGTTGCCGCTTTTGCTGAAAAATCCCACAAAGCGATCACGGCGACAGCGAGCGGATAATACCGTTAACAATGTTCAACGTACACATCTTTTCAAAGTAAACAAGAAATATTTCTCCAAGAGCGCTATTTTTGCCTAAAAAGTACTCAAACGTCTCCGTTCCGTCCACGATTTAAGGTGCCGCCGGACCGATTTCACGCTCAGGACCTCGACCGGCCCACCGCTGCCGTTGCGCCCGGGCTCGTCCTATCTTGCCGTTCCGGCTCCCATTTCATTACGCGCAAGTCGCAGAATCCGCTACCGCTATCGGGAAAATCGCCGGTCGGTGCTGAGCTAAATCGAAACCGGAAATACCGGCGTACCCGCCCCGCCGGCCGATTCCTCGTGTGCGACGTGACCGGCAAGGCCGACCAGAAGCAGGCTCACGGTGCGCTCGAGCTCGCGGTACGCGTTCAATGTGGACGCCTGCTCGGGAGTCAGATCCAATCCGGCGGCGACGATCAAGTCGAAGCGCTCGAGCTGCTCGCGCACCGCATTCCGGATGTCCCATCCCTCGCGCACCGCGCAATTCACGGCGGCCCTGAATGGGGAAGGGGCCGGCCCGCGGCCAGCGACGCGATCAAGGTGATCAGCGCTTGCTGCGCCCGCCGAGGATGCGCCAGGTGGGCAGCCGGCGGCGTCGTAATTCCCGGAAGGGGAGGTCGGCTTTCCAATGCAGCAGGTAAGCCTGGTTGGGATCCCACGCCAGCGGCCCGGCCGCGATGTCAAGCCAAGGGGCAATAGGAGAATTGGAAGTTTTCCGTAACTGATCGGGTAGGGGCTGTGGAAACATGGGGCACCAGATTGGTTTGGTTGATAGGAAAGCGCGGGCCGGGTGGCACCCGGCCCTGTTGCCCGCCGACCGTCATAAACTGCGTCAGCGCGATGCCCTTCGATGGCAGGTCTCCTTGCCAAGGGCTGGTTGAGAAAGCGCCACAGGGCCAGGCTGCCGAAGCTCCAGCCGGCGACCGCGCGTTGCCTTCCGATTTGAATGATCGTTGCATGTCATGTGTCGCCAAAGTGCTGTACGGCTGCAAGAACAACTTCCACTGCATGGACGTAGTTTGGTCAGTCAAGCCCAGCAGGTGTTGATACAGATCAAACAGGGGTAGGAACATCGCCGAACCATACTTTCTTATGGCAATGTGTGGACACATCCAGAGCAGCGATCGGGTGAATTCAAACGCAGGAGGAGGTAGTCATGGACGTTGATCGCACCGTTTCCATCCGCGTATTGCTGGCTGACGACCACCCGATCGTGATGGCTGGCTTTGCATCGGCGCTGTCCAGCTTTGGCATCAGCGTGGTAGGCGAAGCACGTACCCCCGCCGACGCCATCCGCATGTACAACGAATTGCTGCCGGATGTACTAATGCTCGACATCCGCTTCGGGGAGAAACTCTCCGGCATCGACGTCGCCAAGCGTGTTTTGGAGGTCAGCCCGGACGCCCGTATCGTCTTTTTGAGCCAGTTCGACCAGGAAAGCCTGATCAAGGAAACCTACAAGATCGGCGCGCGGGCCTTTCTCACCAAGGACTGCGATCCGGCAGACCTGGCGCAGGCGGTCTACCGCGCCACAAAAGGGGAAGTCTATTTTCTGCCCACCATCGCAGAACGCCTGGCCAGCCTGGCCGTGCGCGGTGATCACTCGCCGCAGTCGCTGCTGGACGCGCGGGAGCTTGAGATCTTCATTCTGATGGCCAAGGGATCGACGAATGTCGAGATCGCAGAAATGCTCAAATTGTCGAGCAAGACCATCAGCAATACCAGCCAGGCGATCAAGGAGAAGTTGGGTATCAACCGTGCCGTCGAACTGGCGCGGCTGGCAATCCGCAGTGAATTGATCGAACCTTAACCATAGGAGGACCAGCGCTTGATAGAACCGATTTCCCTGCCCGTATGGCTGACTTTCGCATTACTCGCCGGTTCGGTCTGCGCGGTCTGGCTTCCGGCCCGATGGAAGGTATCGACGATCCCGGCGTGGGCGCTGCTATTCGTGTCGGCCGTCGTGGCCGGGCTGCTATCCGGTTGCCTGCGCTGGCCGGCGTTGGCCTGGTTGGGACTGTTCGTTTTTTCAACCGCCATCGCCGGCCAACCAAGCGCACGTCCGGCCTGGCGCTACGGCGGCCTGGCCGCCACCGTTGTTCTGGCCCTGGCGCTTGCCATGCACAAGCTGCCCGGTTTTGCCAATCCTGTCCTGTTTTCCAACGTCAGGCTGAGCGGAGGCGCCGCCGCCTTCACGCAATATCTGAATTTCGACAAAGGCGCAGTCGGTCTCATTCTGCTGGCTATGTTGTGCCGCCGCGTCGATAGCGCGGAAGCGCGACGGGAGGCGATGCGGATTGCAGTGGCCGCGACGATAGCGACATGCGTGCTGGTTTTCCCGATCGCGATGCTGGCGGGTTACATCCATCCAGCATTCAAATTCGGCACCGCCATCCTCGTCTTCCTGTTCGCCAATTTGTTTTTTACCTGCATCGCCGAAGAAGCTTTCTTTCGCGGTCTGCTGCAGGAAAGGCTGTCGCATTGGCTTCGCGATCGCCCCCATGGCGCGGTGGCGGCCGCCGGCCTGTCGGCGTTGCTGTTCGGGGCCGCTCATCTCGCCGGCGGCGCGCTGTACGCGGCCCTGGCCACCG
>Ga0308157_10001898_pt1 | contig 38449 bp, 28 predicted proteins | sample PhyBR1_FD_201035 | JGI IMG/M metagenome (GOLD analysis project Ga0308157, IMG submission 201035) | Phyllosphere microbial communities from UC Gill Tract Community Farm, Albany, California, United States - DLSLB.R1 | ecosystem: Host-associated > Plants > Phyllosphere > Unclassified | place: USA... | reverse complement strand
CTATGCATGCATATAATTTTTTAATAAATTTTTGGTTAGTTATAAAATATCCCTGATTTAGAGGGTTTTGGTTGTTTATTTTAAGTGTAATATACTATTCTTTTTTTAGATTTTAACATTTTTGATGCTGTAAAAATCCTTTTTTAGTTTTTAAAACGCATTTAATTCTGTATTCTGTAAAAAATTATGCATTTATTTCAGTTGGTTTTTCAGAATCGTAACGCGAAATCGCTTCTTGAAGAGTCTTTTTCATACGATTTCTCAGACCTTCTGGCCTTAAAATCTCCAAACAGCTTCCAAAACCTAATAAAAGCCTTTCCATCTCGTAATTTGGAATTACATATATATGTATAATAACACTTCCGTCTTCATTTTCCTTAATTAATCGCTGAGAAGTATGCAAAGGTTTCGTGAGAACATAAGGCGCATTCGAAGCATCAACCCATAATTCAATTCGTCTTGCGTTTAATCCTGAATTTACGGTAACACCAATCACATCTTTGTAATAAATGTCTGCATCAAAATCTTCTTCTAGATAAGGATGATTAAAATCGTAATCAATAGAAATGATTCTGTCCAAAGCTAAATTGGTGATAGGTTGTGAGGCTTTTTTCTTTCCAATTAAAAACCAGCGGTTATTAAATTCCTTTAATATAAAAGGATGAAAATGGAATTTCGTTTCTTCAGCAGATTTAAAAGATTTATACGTTATAATCAGAACCATTTTTTTGATAATCGCCTGATAGATTTCATCTAAATAATGCAGCCCTTTTAATTTCTCATTTTTATCCAGATAAATAACAGGTTTGGTATGTGATTTCTCGGCATAGATTTTATCTTCCAATCGCTGTAAAATATCCGATACATCATTAAATAAAGAGAAATCTTTAAACTGTTTCAGCATAGAAACCGTTTCTGTCAAAACATTCATATCCGTTTCCGTCAGCGGAATATCAGTTATCGAAAAATCTTCGTCTTCATATTTATAATACTTTTTATCGTAAACCACGATTGGCGCATTATAACCTAATTTTTCACTTCGCATCAGTTGAATATCCATCTGGATGGTTCGCTTGCTAATTGGGTTCTGACGACCTTCATATTCAAATAATGCTTCAGAACATTCTTCGATTAAATCTTCGAGCGTCCATTGTCTGTATTTATTCTGAAGGCATTTGTCGATGGTTTTGTATCGAATTAAGGCGTTTTTGTTTTGTGACATTGCTTTGTGTGTTTTTTGCTCGCGAAGTTTTTTGTTTTTAAGCCACAGATTATGAGGATTAAAATGATTTTTTCCTATTTTATGTCATTTCGACGAAGGAGAAATCTCCACAAGTAACTCCGCATCGAGAAACCAATCTTTGTAGAGCTTCTTGCGAAGATTTCTCCTTCGTCGAATTGACAAACGGTGAGTTTAATTAATACTTTAAATAAAAAATTTGCGACTTCGCGTCTTTGCGAGATTAATTCTGCGTTGTATATTTTGGGCGTGTCCCTCCGGGTCGGGCTTTCGGCTAAATCTTTTGTTCCATTTCATTTCACAAAAGGATACCGCCTCAATCCCTCACGCATTTACGTTAATAATGCAATCTCTTTTTCAATATTCGCTCTTGCTTTCTCTTCATACAAACCTCTAAATTCCTCAGTTTGAAAAATAAATTCATTCTCCAGAAAATGCTTCAACGCTTTTGCACGTCCGGGTTTGTATAGAAAATCAGGATAAATGCGATATTCTTTTCGAATTTGTTCAAAATAGATTTTATAATCTTCCCAATCTTTAGCGAGGATTTTCAAATCAAAATCGATTAACCAGTTTATATCTTCAATTTCATTTTGCTGATGTTGCTGTGTGGCGCAGATCGCGTCAAAAACCAAGTGACGATCAAATTCCGCAAACCCGGGTTTAACATCTGTAAAAATAGATACAGCAAACTCAGCACTTTTGAGTTCGTTATCTTTTTTGGAAGCTGAATACACAAAATCATGATAAAAAATAGAAAATAATATTTCGTCAGGATTTTGAAGTTTATCACGATAAGTTTCAAAACTCTCAATCATTTCTTTTAAATGCGTGAGATTATGATAATGCCTTGATTTTTTTGAATATGCTTTTTCTAAATTGTTCCAGTTTTGCTGAATGTCATTCGCTAAAAAGCCAATATTCGAAAGCAATTCAGAATATATTTCCTTTAAATTCATCTTGTGTTTTTGTTTTATCTATTAAAAGCTCCAGAGGAGCGAAATATTTATAGCTAATTATAAGACCCAATCATAAAGCTCCGGCGGAGCGACACTTAAGTTTGGCTTTATCAAAAAATATGTCATCCCGTTGGGGCTCTTTTTAGGCGTCATCAAAGAGCTATAAATATGTCGTTCCTCTGGGACTTACGTGCTTTTTTCAGATTAATATTTACTCAAATTTAAAATTCTTTTTTTACTGCGCAAAATAATTGCGTAGTGGTTTTCAAATCTTTGCTCAAGAAATAAAACAAATAGTATTTCTAAAAAATGAAAACAAAAATTTCACTACGCAAAATAACTGCGCACTAGTTTTGAAATCTTTGTTCAGAAATAAAAACAAGCGTTCATAGAAATAGAAAAATAATAAAACAGGTCAAGTTTGAGTTACTTCGAAAACACTTTACAGGTACACACTTACACCATTACCTTTTTATTTAATTATATAGGAAGCATTAGCTCAGCGGATAGAGTACTTGTTATAGTAGTTTTGAAATTATCATAAAAGGTCAATTAAAACTTACTTCACTCAGGGAACAAGGGGTCGTGGGTTCGAATCCCATATGCTCCACAATTAATGGTCAATTAAAAACTTACTTCAGAACACGGCTACTTTCGGTTCGAATCCGAACAAAGTTTTAAAATCATCATTAATAAAAAAACGAGGGTCAAAATTAGCTTACTTCTTGGGGAAACCCGCAAACTTCCAATTTGAATCAGCTAATTCATTACACTCAAATTTCAGGTCAAGTGTTTCTTACTTCAAAAATCTTTTAGGTAGAACTCAGAAACACAATTATCTAAATTTTAAAAATTAAAAAAAATGAAAACAAAAGAATTATTAAAAATCAGTTTACGCCAAAATGCTATTTTCATTCCATCAGAAATGATTACGAATGATGTTAAAAATTTATCAGGAACAACTTCAGTTTTGTTAGCCAATGTTTCAAAACTTGGGTTTACATTTTCTGAATCTTTGCTTCACGCTTTAAACAACGTAAACCCAAAATATAAAATCGAGGTTTTAGAAGTTTTAAGAGAAGTTTTAGGAACTGATAAAAACTGGACGCCATTGGTGAAAGAATGGAATGTTCCAACAGGTGAATCTGTTTTGGATCATATTATCACGTATTTCGGAAATGTGTTCCAAACTAAAAACGGAACAACTTTACAATGCGGACATATTATTCCAGATAATACTTTTCCGTTAGAAAGATACAACGGTTGCCCGTTTTGCGGAACTCCGTTTGAATTTGGAAAACTGGAAAATATCGGACAAGGAAGCAAATTGAAAATGTTGGAATTATGGACAGAAAAAGATTTAAATGATTTCTATATCTCGTTATTGCAATCTAAAACCGCTTTAGACGCTACTCAGGTAGATAGTTTAAAAATGGCGATGCAATACTTGCCTTTACCAAAAACAGAAGTAGCAATGAAGGAAACTTTAATGCTTGTGATCGATCTTTTGATCGAAAATGGTAAAGAAGCCGAAGCGTCTCAGTTTTTGAAAACGCCAACAGATATTTTACGATACTTGTGGTACAAAAACACAGGAATGCTTCAGATTATTGAGCCAAAAACGATTATCAAAAGAACAACAAAAAATGCACAGCATTTCCATAATGTTTTAGATACAAGCGTTCAGACGAGAATTGCATCTCAAAAAGATTTGAAACTAAAATATTCCCGAAAAGAATGTTTAATGGTCGCAAATTGGTTGAACAATATGAATATGGACGTTGAGACAATGTGCGAAACCATGCATCCAAAAAGAGGAATGTGGGTTCGTTTTATCCGAGCGTTGCGTTTGGCAGAATACAGCAAAAGAAAAGAATTTGAGAAATTGAATTTTTTAATGGATGTATTCTACAATCAAGTGTACGATGTTTGGCAGAGCAAAGTAGATTCGTCAAGATTGAAATTTGATGCCGATAAAACTTTTGCCTTATTGAAACAACGTCCAGGATTATTTGCCCGTTCGTTATTCTCAAATATGCTTTGGTTTGGAGCAGAGGAAACGATTGTCCATTTTAAAGAAATCATCGATAAAGTTCCGGCTCGATTGGTGTTTACTTTAAACATGTATGCTCAAAATTATTTCGATAAAAACATGCAGAGAAGTGTGAAACCTTTGGGTGGAACAAACAAACGAATTGCAGCAAATCAGTTATTAGGATTATACGAAGATTTTCAGTTGGAAGTAATGAAAAATCAAATCGAAGAATTGTGTCTTTTGGCCATGAAAAAACGATTTGCAAAAATTGCGAACACCAACAAAACAATCTATATCGATCCACAGTTGTTTAACATTCCGGTTTCTATAGGAGATCGAAGCGAAACAGTTCAGGATTTGCCAGTTGCTTTAATGGGAACACGTTTCCCAGTTGAAGGAAACGAAGTGCGATTGTTTATGCAATGGGGTAAAGATTTGCCGGCACAACATTTAGATATGGATTTAAGCTGTCAGATTGCATACGAAGATCGTTTAGATATTTGTTCTTTTAGCCGATTGACAACTACAGGTTGTCAGCATAGCGGTGATATCCGAAGCATTCCGAATAAAATTGGAACTGCCGAATATATCAACATCAACATCGACGAATTGGCGAAAGCCAAAGCTAAATTTGTAACTTTTACTTGCAACGCGTACAGCAATGGAAGTATTACGCCAAATCTAGTTGTAGGTTGGATGAACAGCAAATACCCGATGAAAATTTCGGAAAGAACAGGTGTAGCATACGATCCGTCGTGTGTAGATCATCAGGTTCGTGTAACACAAAATGTTGCCAAAGGTTTGGTTTTTGGAGTGTTGGATGTAGCCAAAAGAGAAATCGTTTGGTTAGAGATGACTTTCGGAGGTCAAGTTGTAGGCGGTTTGGATTTCAAAGGCGTTCAGGCGTTATTATCAAAACTAAACAGCAAATTGAATATTGGTAGTTTGTTACAGCTTAAAGCGGAAGCTCAAGGTTTAACAATCACCGAAAATGAAATTGCTGATGAGGTTTATACAGCGCAATGGGCGATGAACCCAGCGGTTGTTACACAATTATTAATTGATTAGGTGCAAAGGTTCAGAGAGGCAAAGGTTCAAAGGTTTTTGTAGAGGCGCACTGCTGTGCGTCTCCGCAAAGATTAATATTTCACGCAGATTTAAAAAGATTTTAGCAGATCAGCGCAGATTATTTATGTATAAAAAAATCCTTTTTAGATCTGCTTAAATCTTTTTAAATCTGCGTGAAATAAAAACTACGCAAAATAACTGCGCAGTAGCATTTAACCTTTGTACTATCAAAATAGAAAGACAAATGAAAACACAAATAAACGGTACAGATATATTAGAATTAGGATTTCCAGAAGGAAAAATAATTGGGATTGCCTTAAAAATAAACAGCAAAAGAAACGGATTCACAAGAGACGAAATGATCACAAATTTCAAAAACGTCTTAGAAACTCCGGAGAATTATATAGACGATAAAATTTTCAGCAAACTGGCTGTGGCTTTAATCGAAAAATCGAATGAAAAACCAGAAGATTTCATTGCTTTAAATGAAAATCCGAATGCGTATTCGGCTTACGGATTAGATCATATCGAAGACGGAGCCAGAAAACAAATGGAAGTAGCCATGAAACTTCCCGTGACGGTTGCCGGCGCTTTAATGCCAGACGCGCACCAAGGTTACGGATTACCAATTGGAGGAGTTTTAGCCACAAAAAATGCCATTATTCCGTATGGTGTTGGTGTTGATATTGGGTGTAGAATGGCGTTGTCGGTTTATGATATTCCAGAAGATTTTTACTTTGAAAATGAAGCCAAATTCAAAAAAGAATTAATCGCGAATTCTATTTTTGGAGCAGGTCACGGATTTCACGGTCAATACAAATCAGATCATGCGGTTTTGGAGAACGAAACGTTTAATATGAATCCGTTTGTGAAGAATCTGAAAGATAAAGCCTGGTCGCAATTAGGATCTTCAGGTGGTGGAAATCATTTTGTGGAATTCGGAATCATGGAGTTTGCGCAAGACGATGCGGTTTTAAATATCCCAAAAGGAAAATACGTCGCTTTGTTAACGCATTCTGGTTCACGCGGAATGGGTGCAACCATTGCCGGACATTATACTAAAATAGCCAAAGACGAATGTAAACTTCCAGAAGTGGCAAAAAACTTAGCGTATCTGGATATGAATTCGCAATTAGGTCAGGAATATTGGCTGGCGATGAATTTGGCGGGAGATTACGCTTCGGCTTGTCACGAGATTATCCATAACAAAATGGAACGCGCTCTAGGTGCGACAATTTTAGCCAAAGTCGAAAACCATCATAATTTTGCCTGGAAAGAAATTTGGAACGGCGAAGAAGTGATCGTACATAGAAAAGGAGCAACTCCAGCCGGAAAAGGCGTTATGGGAATCATTCCGGGAAGTATGACCGCACCGGGATTTTTGGTGAGAGGAAAAGGCGAGGAGAACGCCATTAATTCGGCATCGCATGGAGCAGGAAGACAAATGAGCAGAACCCAAGCCATCAAAAACATCACACAATCCGAAATGAAATCGATCCTGAGAGATCATGGTGTTACGCTTATCGGAGCAGGTCTAGACGAAGCCCCAATGGCGTATAAAGATATCAATCAAGTGATGGAAGCGCAGAAAGATTTGGTGGATGTTGTCGCGAAGTTTACACCGAAATTAGTTAGAATGGCAGATGATGGGAGCCGTGAGGACTAGTGGTCAGTGGTCAGTTTTTTAGTGTTCAGTCTCGGTCACAGTTTTCAGTGTAGAGGCGCACTGCAGTGCGTCTAACGCCCAGTTTGTCATCCTGAGGAACGAAGGATCACACAAGAGACTCTACAAAGATTGGCGATTCTCTTTGAGGAATATTGGATGTGATCCTTCGTTCCTCAGGATGACAAACTGTGTGATTAAAGATTTTTTCACGCAGATTTCGCAGATTGTGCAGATTTTTTTTTAATCCTTTTAATCTTAATAATCTGTGGCTAAAAAAAACTTAGCGACTCTGCGCCTTTGCGAGATTAAAAAACAAAAACTTTGCGCCCTAGCGCCTTCGTGGCAAAAAAATAAATAATTTAAGGCAACAGAGTGAAAGAAACCTTAGAATCTTAGTCTCTCAGAACCTTAGCAACTTTAAAAAAAATGAATTACATAGATATCGGAATTAATTTAACCAACAAACAATTCCAAAACGACATAGACGATGTCGTACAAGACGCGCTCGACGCCGATGTATCGCAAATGATACTCACAGGCACCAGCGTACGAAATAGTGAAGAATCGGCGAAGATTGCGAGACAGTATCCAGGCGTGTTGTACGCGACGGCAGGAATACACCCGCATGATGCGAAGAGTTTTGATGCGCAGAGTATTTCGAAACTCAGGAAATTATTAGAACTGAAACATGTAGTTTCGGTTGGCGAATGCGGACTCGATTTTGATCGTGACTTTTCGCCCCGAAATAAACAGGAAGAATGTTATAAAGCCCAATTAGAATTGGCGATAGAAGTACAGAAACCTTTGTTTTTGCACGAAAGAAGCGCTTTTAGTTCGTTTATGAATATTACCAAAGACTATTTACCGCAATTGCCAAAAGCCGTTGTGCATTGTTTTACGGGAACGTTGAAGGAAGCCAAAACCTATCTCGATAACGGATTTTATCTGGGTTTTACGGGAGCGATTTCAGATGTCAAACGCTTCAGCCATTTAAAAGAAGTCATTCTGTACGTACCGCTCGACCGAATGATGATTGAAACCGATGCGCCGTTTATGCTTCCTAAAAATGTCCCGAACAGCCTATTGAAGAAATACCACGAACGTCGTTGCGAACCTGCTTTTCTGCCGTATGTTGCCGGAACAATTGCACAGTTTAAAGGAATTACTTTAGCTAAAGTAGCAGAGGAAACGACTAGGAATTCTAAAAGCTTTTTTGGGATTTAGAATTCTAAAAGTTTGTATAGATTTACAGAAAAATAGTTATGGAAAAAGAAAATGAAGATTTCAAGATACTCACAGATTATATATTGTCAATTAATCTATGGGGCGATTTTAATTCTGATTTAGATTTAACGGATTTTGATTTAATTGAAGATTGGGCAATACAGTTAATCAATTTTGGATCTGAGAGTGAAGCTCTTTATAACTTAGCTACTTTTTATAAGCCTATTAATCCTGATGAAATTATGCCTTATTTAAAGCGTACTTTTTTAGAATTGAATTTAAAAGAAAAGGAAGGAGATGACGCTGAAATATGTTATGCACGATATCATTTTAATAGGGTTATAAAAGGTGAAGATGTTAAATCAAATTTATTCCGTGCTGCGATATTCTCTGATGGAAATGATCGAAAATCACACCCAGAAACGGAACTTAATTTTGATGTTCTTAGTGAAATTTGGCTTGATATGAAATATGATCCTGACTATTGGTATAGAGGAATTAATATTAGCAATATTGAACAAAAAGTTATAGAAAAGGCTAAATGGTGGTTAAAAAATAATCCTATAAATTAAAATATTTAGGATTCAATTGAAATAGAAAGTTTTATCAATGACAAATCTTAAAAACAGAGGAAAAGAAGCAAGCGACGATGATTTATTCGGAACAGAGAAAATACAGTTTAAACTCAATGAAGCTGTAACCGATTTGTCTTATTTTCTGAGTAGAGGTTATGGTGAAAAAGCAACATTAGTTTTAGTTGGAAACCGATATCGTTTAAATTCCCGACAGCAACAGGCCGTTCGTGGAATGAGCGCTTCTCAAAGTCAGATTGAAGATCGAAAATCTAAAGAAATTCAAAGCCAGGATTTAGAAGGAAAAGAAATTGCTATAGATGGTTTTAATGCTTTGATTTTGTTAGAAAGCATTTTATCAAACGCTTATGTTTTTAAAGGACAAGATGGCTTTATTCGTGATTTGTCAAGTGTACATGGAACTTATAAGAGAGTAAAACAAACATCTCAGGCAATAGAAATGATTGCTGACTTCTACAAAAAAGAAAAGATAAAAACAATTTATTGTTTTTTTGATAAACCTGTTTCCAATAGTGGTAGATTAAAAAAAATGATTGAAGAAATAGCTTTAGGAAATGAATACGATTGGAAAGTTGAATTGGTCTATAATCCAGATAAAATAATAGTAGAAAGTAATTGCATTGCTGTGACTTCTGATGCTTGGATTTTGGATAATGCATCGGCTAATTTTAATCTCATGAAATATGTTTTGTCGCAAATGAATGTAAATGAAAATGTAATCTGCTGTGACTAAGAAATCAAGCTTAATTTCTTTTTAAATGAAATGAAAGCATTAGTGAAAAAATCATGAAAGAAAAAATATTAGAAAAATTAAAAGAAATAGAGAAGCAAAAAGATGTAGAAATACTTTTTGCGGTAGAATCAGGAAGTCGCGCCTGGGGATTTGCCTCTCCAGACAGCGATTACGATATTCGTTTTATATACAAACACAAACCAGAATATTATTTATCACTTTGGGAAAAACCAGACGTAATAGAATTTATGACCGAAGATGACCTTGACGGTTCTGGCTGGGATTTACGAAAAGCCATAATATTATTAGCAAAATCTAATGCACCTTTGATCGAATGGCTGTTTTCACCAATAGTATATTTCCAAAATGATGATTTTGTAAAACAAATGCAGGACTTAGCCGTAGAATGTTTCTCGCCAATAGCGGTTTTACACCATTATTTAGGAACAACAAAAAACTTTATGGAAGTATGCGAAATGGAAGAAGTAAAACTAAAAAGTTATTTCTACGCCCTGCGCACCGCATTAGCAGGAAAATGGATTATAGAAACAAATACTTTTCCACCTGTTGCTTTTGCTGATTTATTGCCAATTGCGCCACAAAACATACAAGAGAAAATACTGGAATTGCAACAAATTAAATCTATGCAAGACGAGAAATATTTGCATCCAAAAGAAAATCTTATAACTGATTTTTTGCTTGAAACAGTAAAAAATAATCAAGAGAATGCAAGTAATTTGGAAAGTGGGAAGAAAATAGCTGAGAAATTGGATTTGTTTTTTAGAAGAGAAATTACAAAATAAAAACTATTTTGATTAGTTTGTAAAAAGTATTTCGCATCTTACATTTATCAAAATGATTATGAAGGGATTAAATTATTGTTTTTTAAATATCTATTATATTATGTTTAAACGCTTACTATTAACACTTAGCTTTCTTTATTTAACGGCTGCTGCTTCTCAAAATTTAAATGAAATAAATTCTCTTGACGAAGCTGAGAATTTTGTCAAATTGAATCCAAAAGCTGAAATTACTACTTTAGAGATTGGAAGTGATAGTCTTGAGTATTATAAAAATAGATTTCTAGAAAAAGATATGATTGATAAAAATCGGATTGTAAAAACAGAGTTTACTGTCTCAATGAGAGTTAGTTATATTTATTTAGATGGTAGTAAGTTAAATATAAATCAGATTAATAAAAAAAGGCAAGAGATTATCAAATTATATAAAAAAGGTAAATCATTTGGAGAATTAGCCACTATTTACAATATGGACGGTAATATGAATAAAGGTGATTTAGGATGGTTTAATGAGGGAGTGATGCATAAAACTTTTGAAGATGCAATTAAAAATCATAAAAAAAATGATGTATTTGAAGTTGATATCCCTGAAAATAAATGGTACTACATTGTTTTGAAAACATATAATGATTGCCCTAAATCTATTTTTTATATTCTGAGTTTGCCTGAATAAAAATATATTATAATCTATGACTATCCAAGATTTAAAATCCCAAAACTTAATCCTTTTCGAAGTTATTTCGGGAAGTAAATCTTTTGGGTTAAATACACCAACATCAGATACGGATATTAAAGGTGTTTATTATTTACCAAAAGACAAATTCTTTGGGTTAGATTATGTTCCACAGATAAGTAATGAAACCAATGATGAAGTATATTATGAAATTGGTCGTTTTGTTGAATTGTTGTTGAAGAACAATCCAAATATCTTGGAGATTTTGGCTTCGCCTGATGATTGTGTTTTGTACAAACATCCTTTGATGGAATGCTTAAAAACAGAAGATTTTTTATCTAAACTTTGTAAAGATTCTTTTGCAGGTTATGCGGTAACACAAATCAAAAAGGCGAGAGGTTTAAACAAGAAAATTGTAAATTCAATGGCAAAAGAAAAGAAAAGTCTTTTGGATTTCTGTTATGTTTTAAAAGAGTATGAAACCGTTTCTTTAGTAGAATTTCTGAAGGAGAAAAACTGGAATCAGGAACAAATTGGTTTGGTAAATCTTCCTAATTCAAAGGGAATGTTTGCTATGTTTTATGACGAAAATAAAGCTTTAGGTTATAAAGGAATTATTCAGAAAGAAAATTCCAATGAAGTTTCACTTTCATCAATTCCAAAAAATGAAAAGCTGATTGGTTATTTATCTTGCAATCAGGATGGATATTCTAAATATTGTAAAGAATATTCAGAATACTGGAACTGGACTGAAAAACGAAATGAAGAGCGTTACAATACAAATCAGCAACACGGAAAGAATTACGATAGTAAAAACATGATGCATACCATTCGTCTTTTGCAAACGGCTGAACAGATTCTTTCGATAGGAAAATTAAATATTAGAGTTTCTAATCGTGAAGAATTATTAGATATAAAAGCGGGAAACAAAGAATATGATGATTTACTGGAAATGGCAGATAATTTAATCGCTTCAATAGAAAGTTATTATCTAACTTCTAATCTTCCAGAAAAACCAGATGAACAAAAAGCAATTCAAACCTTAATTGAAATTAGAGAACAATTATATCAGTAAAATTAATTTTTATCTTTGTTTTCAATCTCAACACTGAAATAACATTCAAAAATGTTAAAAAAGTAAGTTATTTCTTTCTTTTTAAAATAAAGCATATCTTTGTTCTCGACAAAACATTTTATCGGCAATCGAGAACTTTGAAACTTTATAAGTTAACATAAGCGAAGCCCTCATTCACGTTGCTGGAGCTAGTGATAGCCCTAATCTCATTCGATAGAATGTTTTGTCACAACCGAAGATGAGGGTTTCGTGCGTTTAATATTTTCAGAAAAATGACAAAAGAAAATCAAAAACCAACACATCGTGATGTAGTGCCATCCGTAATTAATTTCCTTTCAGACGAATTGTTTGAGGGAGATTACAAAGAACAGCCCCTGTATTTGCAGGAAATCTTCGAGCTCTTAATGCATACAGAGTTTGGCGACGATATCAATTTAAGGCAAAAAATACTGAGCTGTTTAAGAACCAGCCGAAATCTGGCAGAAACCTTATCGCCATTTTCAGAGAAACAGATTTATAAGGCTTGTAGTAGCAATCGTAAATTATCTCAATAAAAACTCAAATCCCGACAATGTCTATTTGTCGGGATTTTTTTTTAGATCACTCTTTATGAAAATCCGTGCAATGAGACGCTGATAAAACAGATTTACTTCGTAAAAACGCAGATTAAAACGGATTACCTAAAAAACAATTAATAAAAAATCTGTTTTAATCTGCGTCTTCGCGTTAGCGAATCCGTATAATCGGCGTCCTCAATGCGTTTTCTTGGTAGATTTATAGTGCTATTTTTTTAACATTTAGAAGAAATTATTTAATGTAAAATCATTCTAAAATTCTTACATTACCACCTCAAAAAAAAAGCCGATAAAGATGAATAGAAACACAATAGACCAAGATTTGAATATTAAAAAATATACGCTTAATGCGAAAGCTAACAGTTTTCTTAGCTAAAACTCCTTATTTCTTTTACAAACTGCATTATACATTTAGAAAATTACACTTGTTTACACTATAAAATAATAATGAAAAAACATCTTAAATACATCGACGGAACTTCGGATAAATTCTGGGAAATCGAAGTTACAGGATCAAATTATACCGTGACTTACGGTAAAAACGGAACTTCGGGAACCACGCAGACCAAAAGCTTTGGTTCAGACGAAGAATGCTTGAAAATGGCAGAGAAAATATTGGCCGAAAAAGTAAAAAAAGGATATTCTGAATCTGGAGAAGTAGATTTGGCTTCGAAACCAAAATCGGCTAAAAGCAAAAACTCCGATGAGGTTATTGAAGAATACGACAGTATTATAAAATCTAAAAGGATTTCTGATCTTTTGCCGTTTCTAAAAGAAAAATCAAAAGGTAATATTGAAGCGTTAAAAAAGCATATTAAAAAATGTAAACGTTACTGGATGACATATACTGATTTGTCAAAAGATCCTGGATATGTGAAAAAAGATAAACACGATTATGGCTGGGGACGTCGTGGAGATATGGAACAAAACAATATTATCACGTTGAGTGCCATTGCATTGTTTGATAAAACAGATATTAATTCGTGGGATGAAGCACTTCAATTATTAGAGGAAGTAGATAAGAAGCCCTACGTAATGGAAACTTTGCTTTGGGCAAAACCAAACTGGCTAGAAACTTTTATTCTTGATAAAGTAAAACGACAAGATTGGGTGAGTTTTAATTACGATATTTTGCGTCAGTTTGAAGAATTGGGATTGATGCAGTTTAATCCAGAGTTGTACGCTTTAAGTTTGGCAAATATAAACGAATGGCGTACTAAAGTGAAAACCAGAGTTTCTATTGGTAATATTTTAGAAGATAAAATTACGTATCAGAGAGATGTTCCTGAGTTGTTTAATTATGAAACTGGTCTTCAAAATCTTTGTTTTAGAGATAATGATAAACAAAAACATGATGAGTTTAGTACATGGGCAGTTATCTACAAAGAATTATTAGAGCAGAAAAAAATGGATCGCAGTTTCTTTTTCGAAAACGCCATCCAGATTCAGACTAAAGAATGGAATAACAATCTGAAATCTTTTTTTAGAAAAAGAATCGAAGAATTTAACGCGACAGAAGATGAATTGATTGTTTTTCAGGAAAATATATTTTCGCTTTTGCACAATGCATATCCGCCCATAACGAGTTACGGAATCGAATTGGTGAAGAAAATTTATAGTCATCCAAAATTCAAAACCAAATCATTTTTAGAATGGCTAGAGCCAATGATGATGCGAAGCGACTGCAAAGCGGGTATTAAAAGCGTATTGCCAATTTTAGAAAAAATGAGTAAAGCAAATCCGAAATTAAACAATCAGATTGCTTCAATTATTGCCGATGTTTATGTAATTGCCGATTTAACTTTACAGGAACGTGCAAGTAAAATTCTTGTAAAAATGGCTTCTGCAAAAGATAAGGTTTTGAAGGAAAAACTGTCTTCGTATGCTACTTTAATGCAGGGAAATATCAAATCTGGTTTAAGTCAGTTTATGGATGAAGATTCGCTGGCAGTTGATGAAAATGGTTTTGAAGAATATCATTTTGAGCCTAAAAAAGAATTGTTATTGATCGAAGAAGTGCAATTGCCTCAGGATTGGAATGAGATTTTGTTTCAGTTTGGAAATTTTATTGCTTCAGAAGAAGTTCTCGATACCGAAATCCTGCTGAATACTTATATTCAGCAACGAGATTTATTTCCTGACGATTATAATGCACAATTGCAACCTTATGAAAAACAATTGAATAAACATTATTTTGAAAGTATTCATAAAAATTTTATGAGTTCGTTTTTGTCTCAAAAAATAGCCAATATTAATGGCAAGTTTGACAGTAGAAAACAGCATTATTCAAAAATTAATACTCCTGCATTAATCAAACCTTTATTAGAAAAAGTACAGCAGAAAATAGAATCAAACTCTAAATTGCCAATGCTTTCTTTTCCAAGTCATAAACCGTATTGGGTCGCGCCAAAAGTTTTACTGGAAAGAGTGATTGCATATCAAAAAGCAAACGAAGAAATTGATAATGTTGATTTGGCCATTGCGATTGCTAGAATGCCAAGAGAAAATACAGAAGAAGCGATTCCATTATTAGATCAGATTGAAGGCGAATTAAAACCGCTTTTATCATTTGCTTTAGGAGTAGAAGACAAACTGACAATTGATTCTATTTCGGTAGTTTCAAAACTTTTGGCAACATTGGGCAAAACGACAAAAGAAACAGGAAATTTATCTTTATGGGCGGTTGCAGCAAGAACGTTTTATCCAGACAAAACCTTTGCAGAATTTGAAAATACTTATTTGAAAGATGTTCCTTTTGTGGTTTCGCCTTATACACCAGAAATTAAATTTAAGGAACAATGGAACGAATGGAGAAATTATCAAACCAAAGAGCTGGAAAGAACTCCTTCATGGTATGAACTCCGTTTTGATATGCCAAATTATACCAAAATTCCAAATTATTTAATTTATAGCCAAGATATCTACACCAGATCAAACAGCTGGGATTACAATTTAAATTACGCCGGAAACACCTATTATTGGCATAGTTTGACGCCTCAAAATTCTGATGCATTGGCTCTGACTTTATTAAATAATTGCCGACTTGCAGATGGTTCAAAACCAGAATTGAGGGGGTTTATTGAAATAATGAGTACACCAGAATTTAGATTTTCTGAAAATTCTCTGGTTTTATTTGCTACATGTTTTTTCCAAGAGAAAAAAGATCTACGATTATTAGCTTCTGAAACTTTAATCAACTTAATTGAAAAGCAAACTATTAATATTGAAAAGTTTGCTGAAAAAGCGTCCTTTTTGGCTTCTGAAAAATATGGAGCTTTTTCAAGATTGACAGATGCAATAATTGCCTTAAAAGATATTTCGCCTTTGCATAATAATGCTTTGCTTCAGTTTTTTAATGCCTTTTTTGCTAATTTGGATGTAAAAGATAAACTGCCGACAAATTTCAAGAAGATGGTCGAAAATTATGTCGATGTTTTAATTAAAACGAACCAAAAATCATCAGAAAAAGCAATTGTTTTCTTCGAACAATGGAAAGATAATGCTTCTCTTAAACCATTAATCAAGCAGATTTTAAAATAAAGAAAATGACAGATTTAGAATATAATTATAAAGGAGTTTCAACTTATAGTAAAACAAAAGGCATCAACAATTTGGTTTTGGCACATCAAACCGAAATTGAAGAAGTCAATAATATTCCGTGCTTTTTCTGGGGAAGTTTAACCGATCCTTACGTTACGGCAAAATGCTGGAGTACGATTGCAAAAGTAGTTCGTTCGAGTTTTGGTCCGATTCCGCCAAGTCTTCGCGATCCAATTGTTTCTGCGGGTTCAGAAAGACTTCGTTTTGAAGGATTTTCTTCTTGCAACGGAGTTTATGTAAGATTAGACATGAAACCAGAAGCTGTTGACGGAGAATTTATTGCAAACGGAACTACAAATGTAGATTTTAACGATCCAATGCTAAATGCATTAAATGCCATTCAAAAAAACGAAAAAGTAACTCTTGCCGTTGGTCAGCAGGACGTTCAGGTTATTACTAGTAAAGCAAAAGTGGTAGAGAAAAAAGTGACTCTGCCAATGCGCTGGATAAAAGGATTAACTAGTGTTCAGTTGTATTTGGCCGATATGGATTTGAAATTTGAACTGAATAAAATACAGACAATTCAGCTTTTTCAAAGTCTGCCAAAAGGAAGTGTAAAAGGCGATTTCTTTATAACCAAAAGAGCTGGAAAATTTATGTTTTCGACTTTGGCAACTGCAGACAGTGTTAGAATTGGCGGTGTGCAAAGATTACGTTTATTAGAAGGGATTTTGGCAATTGTAGATAAGATTTTTGTTTACGAATCTGATGATAAACAAACCTGCGCGATTGTGTGCGAATTTGGTAAAATGCAGTTATTAATGGCTTTTTCTCCAGATTCATACCGTGGATTTTCGGGCGAGGGAAATGTACTGGAAACCATGACGGAAAACCTTCCGATAGAATGGGTTTACGGATTGAACAGTTTATTAAAATCAAACGAAATGTTTGACCCAACGATGCTTTCTATAGAAAACGATATTGATTTTGGAACAATGGATAATCTGACTTCCAATTTGTCTTCTATGGGATTATTGGGTTACGATTTAAGTGAAAAAGCACATTTTTACCGTCGTTTACCATTTAAAACAGAACGCATTTTGTCTTTAAATCCGAGATTAAAGAATGCTAAAAAACTAATCGATAATGAAGAGATTGAAATCGTTGAACGAAAAGCAAATTATATTGAAGCTAAAGTAAAAGGTTCTGGCGTGGTTCATAAAGTGATTATCGACAATGGTTTGCAAAGATGTACTTGTGATTGGTTTACGGCTTATCAAGGAAAGAGAGGAATTTGCAAACATATTTTGGCAGTAAAAATGACGATTTCTTAGCGTATGGAATTGTGATAATTTTATGATTTTTGGAAATATTTGTTAAATCAAGACAAAATATACTACATTTGTATCTGTAATTAATAATAGAAAATACATATGAAACTTTTAGTAAGCAAAAATTTTGAACGTTCGGCCGGAGATATTCCAGCTGATTGTACAGGATGCTATATGTATTTTTATGAAATTGTAATGTAAAAATTAGAGTCAAACTCATCATAAAATAAAAAAGCGTCCTCATTTGAGGACGCTTTTTTTGCTTTTAGAGCAATTTGAATTTGCTGATGATGACAAAAAAAAGAGATTGAAAATGATTAAAAAGAAGATTTAACTAAAAAAACTAAAAAAATATTTAGCCAAAATGTTTAATGATTAATAAAAATAGAAAGATATAGTCTTGGAAAGTAATCCGATGAGTAACAGTCATTTGATACAAAATAGAGATCTGCACTAGTTTGCGGACAGGAATTTCTTTGTCTTTATTTTAGGCTTAACTAATTGATAATCAGAAAATTATTCTTAAAAAATATTTGGAAATATGAATTTTTCCATCATATCTTTGCCGAACAAATTTGAAACAATGCGTTTCAGAAAACAATAACAATAATACAACAACCATTATAAAAAATAAATAAAATGAGTTTTAAATTATACATACACAACCCAGGATTAGTAGCCGCGACTTCGGATCGTGAATGCTTTTACATGTCGGTGCATCAATATAGGCAATAGGATAGTTATATCGTATTTGTTATAGAAGCACCTTTAATCGGGTGCTTTTTTTTTGTCTTAGGGACAAAGGAAAAAGGGCAGAGGAACAAAGGTTTAAAAAGCTTAGAAGCTTAGCATCTTAGTGCCTCAGAAACTTAAAAAAAAGTTTAACAATAAAAATTTAAGGATGAATCAAGAAATAGGATTTGCGTCGGGCCACAGTGGTCAAACAGATAAACTCGAGACAAGTGAACTGTCGTTTGCCTCAATTAAAAAGAAAGATTTGGAACTGATTAACCTATGGAAAGAAAAGGTGAGTTTTAAGGAAATTATATATATCATTTAGAGATTTTTCTCTGGTAAAGCAATGGTGCTTTTGAAGTTATGTGATATTGGATTTCTTAGAAAAGCCTTCGATTTCCTGAGATTCCCAAGAATTACAAAATCAAAATACCATGCAAAACAATACATTACAACAATATAAAAAAGCAATTAGAAAAAAATACGAAATAGAAAAAGAAGGCAAATACTTTGATTATTTGTACAAGCCCTCTCGTGGAAAACTTCGTGATTTGTGCTGGCTAATTTTCGAAAACAACCCAACAAAGGATGACTTGAACGTTTTCAGCAACCTATTGGGCTTAGATTTCGATCATAGCAAAAAGAATAAGTTTAAAGAGAAAAAAGATAAGTTCAGACCTATCGAAACTTTCTTCAAGGGAGAAACAGATCCGTCAAACATTGATGCTATAAACATGGCAGCTATTTTGGTAGATTTTGAGCCACGTCCTTTCAAAAAGTTCTACGAAATGTCTAAAACTGAAGAAATAAAACCAGTTAAACGGATTGAGAAAGCTAAAGCAGTTTTCGAAAAAAAGAAATCTGCTAAAAAGGAAAAGCATGAAAAAAAGTCTAAGAAAAGAAGTTTCTTTCTAGATTTTAAAAGCATGTTCTTCTAAAAACAAGAGATATTCGGTAGAGACGCACAACAGTGCGTCTATCACCGAGTAATGCAAAATCTATCCGAATTCAATTTTTTATTTTCTACGCAGAATAATTGCGCAGTTCGATTTGAATATTTGTTCAAGAAATAAAACAAGTTCTTTTATAAAATGAAATGCATCAAAGTTTCGGCTTTGGTTAAAAATATCAAACAAGTCCAGTTGCGTGTTTCTGTATAGCACCATTGTAGAGAACTTTCCGCGAAAGCGAATTATGTTTTTCTATGCAGCTTGATTTGGAGGTTTTGATGGTTTTCCAAAAAACTATCTCACAATCTATTTGTCGTGGGTTCGATTCCCATCCGTAGTAATGCGGTAACTCAGTTGGTTAGAGTAATAGAATGTTTATGCAGGTTCGAATCCTGCACCGAACACGTTTCGGTTGGACGAATCCGGTAAGTCAACAGATTGAAAATCTGTAAACAGTAGAGACCATCACTCTTAAAAAGATGACCATTAGAAAAAACTGATTTGTCTTTGTCAGTGAAATTAGGATTTTAGAATCTGATGTTTCACACTCTGATAAAGCCAGTGCGAATCGAAATGTGTTTTGAAAAGCTTGTTTTCTTTTTGATTTGATTGTTAAGGGAATTTGGGGATTCTCTCAATAAAATAGAATTAGAAATAATTCAGGTAGACAAATAGCAAACTATTCGTCCGTTTTTCTTAGAGGAGAAAGGCAAAGAGGTTTTTTTATTAAGAAGAAAATAGAAAAAAGAGAATAGAATAAAGAAGAAATAGAAGTTTTATAGATACTAGAACTTGGAACATGAAACTTGAAACAAATAAAACCAAACATAAACCATGATAAAAAGAATTAAAATCGAAACTTACCAAGTAGGCTTGGTGTTTGAAAATAGAAAATTAGAAGAAGTATTAAAAGAAGGATTACACTGGATTTTTGGAAACAAAAACATTATGATTTACAATCTAAACGGATCTTTTCAGGCTCCTTTTGAGTTGGATATTTTATTGCAAAATGAAGTGTTAGCATCTCTTTTGGAAGTTGTTGAGGTTGCCGATAATGAAATTGTATTACAATTCGTAAAAGGAAATTTCAAAGAAGTTTTAACGCCAGGGAAATATGCTTTTTGGAAAGGAGTTGTAAAAAATGAATTCATTAAAGCAGATTTGTCTAAGATTGAAATCACAGAAAATATTGCCGTAAACTTATTGGAAAATGCTAAGATGAGATACTTTACAAGAAAATTCATTGTAGCAAGTAATGACAAGGCTTTGTTATTTGTAAATGGAACTTTTGTGAAAGAATTGAAATCAGGGACACATTATTTCTGGAATAACGCTATTACTATCGAAGTGAAAACTGTTGATGTAAGACAACAACAATTAGAAATTTCTGGTCAGGAATTGTTGACTAAAGATAAAGCAGGATTAAGAATCAATTTCTTTGTGAGATACCAAGTGGTTGATATCATGAAAGCTTTGATAGAAAACAAGGACTTTGAAAAACAGTTGTATGTAGCAATGCAATTGGCTTTGAGAGCTTTTGTTGGAGGCTTGACTTTAGATGAATTGTTAACTAAAAAAGATGCTATTGCCGAAGCTATTTTAGAAGAAGCAAAAACTAAAATCGAAGATTTAGGTTTGAAAATTTCTGATGCTGGAATAAGAGATGTAATTCTTCCAGGAGATATGAAAGAAATCATGAATCAGGTTTTGGTTGCTGAGAAAAAAGCACAGGCCAACAGCATCATGAGAAGAGAAGAAACGGCTGCAACAAGAAGTTTGCTTAACACAGCTAAGCTTATGGAAGAAAACGAAATGTTGTGGAAGTTGAAAGAGATGGAGTACGTTGAAAAAATCGCAGATAAAATTGGTGAAATCACCATTTCTGGTGGCGGAAACGTAATTGGTCAATTGAAAGAAATCTTCGTGAAATAAAATCTCCTTTTGAGAGAATTATAAAATTTTAAAAAATGAAAACAACAGATAAAATAATTATTATCGATTTAGAAGCCACATGTTGGCAAGGCGCAGTCCCGAGCGGACAGCAAAATGAAATTATTGAAATCGGATTGGCGGTTTTAGATGCCGAGAGTGGAGAAATTTCAAAAAACAAAGGAATTTTAATTAAACCCCAGCGTTCTAATGTCAGTCCGTTCTGTACTGAACTGACGACTATTACACAAGATTTGCTTGACAAAAATGGAGTAAGTTTCGAAGAAGCTGTTGATTTGCTAATCGACGAATACAATCCCGATTTGTACACTTGGGCAAGTTACGGACAGTACGATTTGAATATGCTGAAAAAACAATGTAAATCGTTTGGAATTCCGTATCCGATGGGAGAGGAGCATATCAATGTAAAAGAGCATTTTGCCGAAAAGTTTGGCCTGGTTAAACCAACCGGAATGAACGGCGCGCTTGCATTGCTGAATATTCCGTTAGAAGGAACACATCACCGCGGAATTGATGATGCTAAAAACATTGCTAAGATTCTGCATTGGTGCCTGAAAAACTAGAATGGTTTAAATCCACTCTCCAGCTGCATTATAATCATTTGGAAGATAAGTGAGATATTGAACCATTCGCGGTTTTTCTCCTTTATTTGGTGTCGCACAATGCGGAAGTGCCTGATGCCAAATAATAAAATCTCCTGCATCACCTACAATTGGTTTTGCTTTAAGAGTCTGCAACGCTTTTGTTCTTGGATCTTCATGGGGTTCTACTTCGTCTAGCCATTGATCGATTTGATTATGAAAACCTGGAACGCAATGAAAAGCGCCATCATCTGGTTCGCAATCGGTTAAATAAAGCAGGCCTTGAAGTCCAAAAGTCAGAGGCTTTTTTAAACTCATATCCCAATGAAGCGGACTTCCTAGGAAACTAAAATTCTCTGTTTCAGGCGGATTAAAACTTACCTTATCAATCGTTTTGTAAATTTTAGTGGTTTTATAAAGCTGTTCATACGCTTTTTTTACCCTTGGAGAAAAACGGTTACGGTTTAAAGTTTCATGATCAGAAAAATTAAGCATAAGGCCTTTTAGATCTTCATGCGCTTCGTACCAGCTTTCTTTCTTATTAGGATCCATTTTGAGATATTCCCAAATGGCTTTTTGAGTGTCTTCGCAATCTTCTTTAGAAATGGCATTTTTGACTACAACATAGCCATTTTGATTCCAGAATTCTAAATCTTGTTCAGATAGAACATTTTCAGCTAAATCTTCGGTTTCGAGAGCAGTATCGCGTTTTCGGTTATTAATCCAAATTTTAAAAGTTTCAAAATCGGGTTTTTCGAAATATAAAAACTGCAAAGTATCTTCCATGCCAATGCCTAATCGATAAAGGGTTTTTACCTCGTTATCCCAGTTGGTATTATTCGAATTGGAGTTTTCCTGATTTACGGTACGTTTCCATATTTGTTCTAGTACATTCCAAGGCATGGCTTTCAGTTTTAGAGAAAAGCTAAAATAAACGATTTACGGTTTAGTATTCAAAGTAAAAATACCTGTTTTATAAACTAAAAAAAGCTGTCTTAATTTCTAAGACAGCTTTTCTTTTTGGTTTATATTATTCTGATTTATTAATTGTTTCCGTAGATTTTTCCGTAAAGATCTTTATAAATTTCTTTAATGATTTTACGTTTCAATTTAAGAGTAGGAGTAAGCTGTCCACCATCAATAGACCAAACATCTGGAGTAAGTTCAAAACGTTTTACTTGTTCCCAGTGTCCGAATTTTTTGTTGATGCTTTCTACTTCTTCATCGATACGTTTAATCACATCTGGATTTGCGCTGATTTCTGCATCAGAACTTCCTAAAGTGATTTTATGGATTTTTGCCCATTCTTTTACAAATTCAAAGTTTGGCTGAATAAAAGCTCCAGGCATTTTTTCGCCTTCGCCAATAACCATAATCTGCTCAATAAAACGAGATTGTTTCATTGCATTTTCGATCATTTGCGGAGCAATATATTTACCGCCAGAAGTTTTGAACATTTCTTTTTTACGATCTGTAATTTTTAAGAAACCTTCGCTGTCAATTTCTCCGATATCTCCTGTATGGAAATAACCATCAATTACAGCTTCAGCAGTTTTTTCAGGATCTTTGTAGTAGCCTAACATTACGTTTGGCCCTTTTAACAGAATTTCTCCGTCTTCGGCAATTTTCACTTCTACATTACGGATTGGTTTTCCGACAGTTCCAATTTTAAAACCTTTGTTTCTTTGATCGTTTACGGCAATTACTGGAGAAGTTTCAGTCAAACCGTAACCTTCCATAACTGGAATTTCTGCAGCAGCAAAAACTCTTGTCAAACGTGGCTGTAAAGCAGCACTTCCAGAAACCATTAAATCTAAATTTCCGCCCAAACCTTCTTTCCATTTGCTGAAAATGAGTTTGCGGGCAATTTTTAATTGAAATTCATACCAAGCGCCATTTGCTCCGTAAGGTTCATATTTTAAACCTAAATCGATAGCCCAGAAAAACAGTTTTTTCTTGATTCCTGTCAATTCAGCTCCTTTAGCATAAATTTTATCGTAAACTTTTTCTAAAAGTCTTGGTACAGCTGTAATTACAGTTGGACGAACTTCTTTTAGGTTATCACTGATTTTATCAATAGATTCTCCAAAATAAACCGATACACCATAATATTGATAGATGTACAAAATCATTCTTTCAAAAATATGGCAGATAGGCAAGAAGCTTAATGCTGTGCTTTTTCCTGGATCAAACGGAATTCTTGGCGAACTGTCTAAAACATTCGACACAATATTTTTGTGCGAAAGCATAACACCTTTTGGTCTTCCTGTTGTTCCTGAAGTATAAATAATAGTAGCTAAATCATCTGTGTGAATGCTGTCTTTTCTAGCTTCGACTTCACTTTGATTGCTGTCATCTTCGCCTAAAATCAATAAATCTGACCAGTGTTTGCAACCATCAATTTCATTAAAAGAATAAACCTCTTTTAATGAAGGCACGTTGGCTTTAATAGCATTTACTTTTTGTAGAACTTCATCATCAGAAACAAAACAATAAATACTGCCGCTGTGGTTTAAAATATATTCGTAATCTTCTTCTGCAATAGTTGGATAAATTGGAACGTTCTGCGCGCCGGTCTGTAAGATACCAATGTCCATTACATTCCATTCAGTGCGGTTATTTGAGCTTATTAAAGCAATTTTATCATCTTTCTGAACGCCCATGCGCAATAATGCTCTCGAAATAGCATTTGCTTTTGCAATATATTCCTCGCTAGATGTTTTTTCCCAGACTCCATTTTTTTTGGTTGCGAGAGCAACTGGAAGGTTGTAAGTTTCTTGTTGATAATAGGGAAAATCAAAAAGGCGTGTGATTGAAACCATGTTTAATATATTGAATTATTATTGCAAATTAAATAAAAATCAGGTATGATTTTTAAATTTATAAAATTTAATCAGAAAATTTATGGGTACGATTAAAATTCAACGAAAACGTTTTCTTTTTGGTAGAAAATGAGGGTAAAATTGAATAAATGTTTAATAAGGAGACTGTTTTTTACAGTTTATTGAACGTTGTAATCTACATATTCTTTCACTCTTTCGCCCATTAAGAACATTTTCTTCTTGGCAAAATGAATAGAAAATTGAGAATAATACCATTCTTCGCTATCATTTGGTCTGTACCAGAAAGTATAAGAGGCACTGTTAAACCCTTCTTTGAATACAGGAACGCCTTCTTGTGTGCATTCTATTCCCCAGTTAATTTTTTGCTTGCTCAAATCTTCAGCCTGAATGAAACCTGTTCCATCAGGATTTAAAACCGTAATAGGTTGTTTTTGATTTAAAGGAGCGTAAGTTCCAGGAACCGGGTATCCGATTGTTGTAGTAATATAACGTTCTTTAGAATTATGAATAATCGGATCTACGTGAACTTGTGAATGTGATGGTGTAACAGCAAAGAATAAGCTGAAAACTAAAAGTAATTTTAAAAATTTCATTCTATGTAGGTTTAAGTGTTTTTGGGCCTAAAAAATCGAGTGGCTGATTTTTTGCTGGGCGAATATAATCCATTTTTTTTATAGAATGGAAGCTTAAAAATACAAGAATGAAATTTTTATGTTTTATTTGTTTTAGATAAGTTTTTACTCTGTAGAAAACTGATTTTCGAGTAATTTTTCTTTAAAATCAGATCTGAAAGTGTAAGCAAAAGTAACCATTAAAGCACGCGTGTCTGATTTGTTGGTGCGGTGATTGCTAAACAAAAGCGTATTGTTTTTATAACCGCTTTCTAAAGTGTTGAACATATCGGTTACAACCAATCCTAATCGAGCATTTCCTTTTCCGAGTTTCTGTTGGAATCCCATGTCAACATTATAAATCGGAATTCTTTTTCCTTGCGGAGTAGCAACGGCAGAGTTATAATTTCCGATAATCTGAAGCTTTCCGCCTTTCCACGGAACAAAGTTGTTGATCACTTTTCCGTACCAGCTAAATGCACTGCTCACAATATCTTGTGCTTGCGGAAGATTGTCTGCATTGATGTTTTGCTGAAAAGCTGTCAAACTGATATTGGCATCATAAAAAGAAAATGGTTTAAGGGTGAAAATTGTTTCCAAACCATAAGTAACAGTGCTTCCAATGTTTTGTGGTTGGAGCAAAACTACTCCATTGTCTAAAAGCTGCGCATATTGTCTAATTGCATCAGTTGCATTTCTGTAAAAAGCATTGGTCGAAAAGGAATAATTTTCCCAGTTTTTATTATAGCTTATTTCAGCAATATGAATAATCTCTGGTTTTAAGTACGGATTTCCTCCATGCGGATTCAGTGCATCTGTAATATCAATAAATGGATTTAAATCATCGAGATCAGGACGATTAATACGTTTACTATATCCTAGCTTTATAAATTCATCTGATTTTAAATTTAATTGTAAAGAAGCTGACGGAAAGAGTTTTAGATAATTATTGCTGAATCGGTCACTGTTATTTTGCGTTGCGCCTGTATTGGAAACATTTTCTGCACGCAATCCTAAATTGTATTTCCATTTTGGGTTTTCGCTATCGCCAATATAAGAATTCATTAGGCCATAAACGGCATTTATCTGTTCGTTAAATTCAAAACTATTACTCGCTAACGGATTTACAACATAATCGCCATTGATCATATCAGCACTTTCAAAATCTGAATTAAAAAATCGAAAAGTTCCTTTGTAGCCAGTTTCTATAATCGATTTTTCAGAAACGGGAAAAGTATAATTTACAATTGCATTAGAAATATTTTGATTTTCGTAATTGTGTGTTCGCTGTAATTGTGCGTCGCCAATCTGCTGCTGGTATTGATCATAATTGTAAGTATCAATATCGGTGTTTTCTCTGTGTTTTCCGAAAGAAGAAGTAATAGAGGTATTCAAACTTCTTCGGTCATCATCAAATTTACGATCATAAGTAAAAGCGAGCTCGCCAACTCTTGAACGTTCCAGTTCTAAAGAATGTCTTCTGTTGCTAGAGAAAAATGCATTGGAGCTTGTATTTACTTGCGTGTATAAAGTTTCGTCGTTGTCTTGAGTTTCAATATTTCCCAATGCTTCAAAAGAAAAGCTGTTTTTTTCATTTGGAGAAAAATCAATATTCAATTTTAGATTTTGCAGACCTTCAGTTCTTTCATCATTTCTATTTTGATGAATGTAATGTTCGTCATCAATAAAATAATTGGTTCGGTCAGCATTTATTTTTTTTGTTCTTCCGGCAAAACGATTGTCATATCCTAAACCAAAATTCCATTTTTCTGTTTTGTGATTAAAAAGAACAGAACTATTGATTCTCCCTTTTGCTCCAAAACCTGCGCCTAAAGCTACAGCACCATTTGTACCGCTTAGGTTGTTCTTTTTAAGCTTTATATTAATAATACCGCTTTCGGCATTTGCATCATATTTAGCCGTTGGATTACTGATTATTTCGATGCTTTCGATGCTGCTTGCAGCAATCTGATCCATGTTGGTAATGGCAGAATTTTTCCCGTTTATCAAAATCATAGGCGATTTTCCTCTCAAGGTAATGCCACCTTCAGCATCAACGGCAACAGTTGGAATGCTTTTTAGCATATCTGTAGCGGTTCCGCCCGTTTGTGAAATATTCGAAACAGCATTAAAAATAAAACCTTCGTTTGTTTTCTGGATTTGTTTTTTCTGTGATTTTACAACAACGTCATTGAGTAAATTAGTGTCGTTTTGCAATTTGATTGTTCCTAAGGAAATTGGACTTTCAGACACTTTTACTTTTTGAGAAATGGTTTTAAAGCCAATTAATTTAAATTGAAGATGATAATCTCCTGAAGCAACATTTTCTAAAGCAAAATTTCCCAGAGCATCCGTTACAGCATAATTGGCAACTTTAGTAGAATCGTTGACGCTTTTTAAAACGATATCAACAAACTCCACAGGAAATTTTCCGTCAGTAATATTTCCTTTTATGGCTGTGCTTTTTTGCGCAAAGGAAAATTGGCTTATAATAAATAAGAGAATCGGTAGGTATATTTTTTGTGTCATATTTTTCATGTGACAAAGATATTTATCCGATTGTTTACGCTTCCTTAAGCTGTCTTAAGATACCATTAAATTAATCTTAGAATAGTTTTAAATAGTTTTGTATTTCGGTTTAATATCCATTCATACAAAGTTTGTCATTCCTTGTTCCTTGGAATGACAAGATTGAGGAAAAGTAATTTTTTGCCGCAGATTAAAAGGATTAGAATGATTTTTTAATTGATGAAAAAGAATCTGTGTTAATCTGTGTAATCTGTGGCAAACAAAAAACGCCCGATAAATTTCGGGCGCTTTTAGTAAAAATATATTTCTTAGTTTTTCTCAATCCATTTTCTGGCATTAACAAAAGCTTCGTGCCAAGGCGTAACCTCGTCATTTCTGTCTTTTGGATAATGCGCCCAGTTCCATTGGAAAGTAGAACGCTCAATATGAGGCATCATAACCAAATGTCTTCCAGTTTTATCACACATCATTGCTGTGTTATAATCAGAACCGTTAGGGTTTGCAGGATAACCTTCGTAAGCATATTTAGAAACGATGTTATATTGGTCTTCTGCATAAGGTAATTTGAATTTACCTTCTCCGTGAGAAACCCAAACTCCTAAAGTGCTTCCTGCCAAAGTTGATAACATTACAGAATTATTTTCTTGAACTGTTACAGAAGTAAAGATACTTTCGTGTTTCTGGCTTTCGTTATGGTGCATTTTTCCGTGAACTTCATGTTCTGGATTAATCACTTCCAATTCCATAAACAATTGGCAACCGTTACAGATTCCAACAGAAAGAGTATCTTCTCTTTTGAAGAAATTATCTAAAGCTGTTTTTGCTTTTTCGTTGTATAAGAAAGCTCCAGCCCAACCTTTAGCCGAACCTAAAACGTCTGAGTTAGAGAATCCTCCAACTGCTCCAATAAACTGAATGTCTTCAAGAGTTTCACGACCAGAAATTAAATCCGTCATGTGAACGTCTTTTACGTCAAATCCAGCTAAGTACATAGCATTTGCCATTTCACGCTCAGAATTACTTCCTTTTTCACGAATAATAGCTGCTTTTGGTCTTGGTTTAGAATTGTCGATTTTCGGTTTCTTTCCTGTAAAATGTGTTGGGAAAGTATAGTTTAAAACCTGATTTTTATAGTTTTCAAAACGTGCCTGAGCTCTTCCGTTTTTAGATTGTTTTTGATCTAATAAATAAGAAGTTTCAAACCAAACGTCTCTGTAAGTTGGAATGTCTAACTTCCAATTTGCAACTTCTAAAGTTGCTGTAGAAGTTACAGAACCAATTTTGAAGAATTCAACATTATTAGCTTTTAATTTAGTTTCAACAGCTGCATCAGATTTTGCCTGGAATACAATTCCGATGTTTTCTGCGAAAAGGATTTTCAATAAGTCTTTTTCTGCGAAAGCGCTAAAATCAATTTTAGCTCCCAAATTAACATCAGCAAAACACAATTCTAATAAAGTAGTAATTAAACCACCGCTTCCGATATCGTGACCTGCTAAAATTTGGTTGTCGCCGATTAATTCCTGAATCGTATTAAATGCATTTTTGAAGAAAGCCGAATCTTTAATTGTAGAAGTTTCGTTCCCGATTGTATTTCTAATTTGTGCAAAAGATGAACCTCCTAATTTGAAATCATCCTGAGACAAATTGATATAATAGATTGAATCTCCGTTTTTCTGTAAAACAGGTTCAACTACTTTTCTAATATCTGTACAGTTTCCAGCAGCTGAAATAATAACCGTTCCTGGCGCAATTACTTCATCGTTTGGATATTTTTGTTTCATTGAAAGTGAATCTTTTCCTGTCGGAATATTGATTCCTAATTCAATTGCAAAATCTGAACATCCTTGTACAGCTTCGTATAAACGAGCATCTTCACCTTCGTTTTTACAAGCCCACATCCAGTTTGCAGATAATGAAATTCCTTTCAATTGATCTTTAATTGGAGCCCAGATAATGTTTGATAATGATTCTGCAATAGCATTTCTAGATCCTGCAACTGGATCAATCAAAGCAGCGATAGGAGCGTGCCCGATAGAAGTTGCAATACCTTCTTTTCCTAAATAATCTAGAGCCATAACTCCAACATTATTTAAAGGCAATTGTAACGGTCCAGCATTTTGTTGTTTAGCTACTTTTCCACCTACGCAACGGTCAACTTTGTTCGTCAACCAGTCTTTTGAAGCAACAGCCTCTAAACGTAAAACGTCTTTTAAATAGGTTTCGAAATCTCCTGCGTTGTAAGCAACATCAGCATATTTTCTATCAACTGTTTTGTCTGTCATAACCGTTTTTGGAGAACTTCCGAAGAAATCTTCTAAAGCATAATCCATCGGTTTTGAACCGTTAGTTTTTGATTGGAAAGTAAAACGGTGATCTCCCGTAACATCTCCAACTTCATACATTGGAGAACGCTCTCTGTCAGCGATTCTTTGTAATGTATCAATATCTTTTTGACCAATCACCAATCCCATTCTTTCTTGAGACTCGTTACCAATAATTTCTTTTGCAGAAAGTGTCGGGTCTCCAACAGGCAATTTATCCAAATCGATTAAACCTCCAGTTTCTTCAACTAACTCAGAAAGACAGTTTAAGTGTCCACCCGCACCGTGATCGTGAATAGAAACAATTGGGTTATTGTCGCTTTCTACTAAACCACGAATCGCGTTTGCAGCACGTTTTTGCATTTCTGGATTTGAACGCTGAATTGCATTTAATTCGATTCCTGAACCGAAAGCTCCTGTATCTGCAGAAGAAACTGCGGCACCACCCATTCCGATTCTATAATTTTCTCCTCCAAGAATTACGATTTTATCGCCTTCTTTTGGTTTGTGTTTAATTGATTGATCTAATTTTCCATAACCAATTCCACCTGCTTGCATGATTACTTTATCGTAACCAATTTTTCTGTTTTCTTCTTCGTGTTCGAAAGTTAAAACAGAACCTGTAATAAGCGGCTGACCAAATTTATTTCCGAAATCTGAAGCTCCATTTGAAGCTTTGATCAAGATATCCATTGGTGTTTGGTACAACCATTTTCTTTCTTCAACAGCATTTTCCCATTTTCTGTCGTCGTTCAAACGAGAATATGAAGTCATGTAAACAGCAGTTCCTGCTAATGGCAAAGATCCTTGTCCACCAGCTAAACGGTCACGAATTTCTCCTCCAGAACCTGTTGCAGCTCCGTTGAAAGGCTCAACTGTTGTTGGGAAATTGTGTGTTTCGGCTTTTAATGAGATAACCGAATCAAATTCTTTTATTTCGTAAAAATCAGGTTTATCAGCCGATTTTGGTGCAAACTGCTGCACTTTTGGTCCTTTTACAAAAGCCACGTTGTCTTTGTAAGCAGAAACAATATCGTTAGGATTTTCCTGAGATGTTTTTTTGATTAATTTGAAAAGAGAAGTTTCTTTTTCTTGTCCGTCGATCACAAATGTTCCGTTGAAAATTTTGTGACGGCAGTGCTCTGAGTTTGCTTGAGAGAAAGCAAAAATTTCAGAATCTGTTAATTTTCTTCCTAGTTTAGTTGAAAGATTGTTTAAATACTCAACTTCTTCTTCGCTTAAAGCTAAACCTTCTACTTTGTTGTATGCAGCAATATCATCAATTTCTAGAATTGGCTCTGGCTGAATGTTGATAGTGAAGATTTCTTGATCTAATTCGTTGAATTTTTGAGAAAGCATTGGGTCAAAATCAGTAAAATCTTCCGTTGCAGGATGAAATTCTTCGATTCTGATAATGCCAGAAATTCCCATATTTTGAGTAATTTCTACAGCATTTGTACTCCAAGGTGTAATCATGGTAGCGCGAGGACCAACAAAGAAACCTGTCAATGCAGATTTTTCGATCTTACTTGCGTCGGCAAAAAGCCAGTTTAATTTTGAAATGTCTTGAGCTGAAATTTCGTTTTGCGTTTGTACGGCAAAAACAGTTTTGCTTTGGTTTTCAAAGAAATGGATCATTTGTGTAGTTTGTTGTATTGAGCTGCAAATTTAATGTAAATAAATAGTAAGCGCAAATTTGAAAACCATCTCTTTTCAAAAAAAATGAAATTGCTTTTTTCTTGCATTTATTCTACCAAAAAGACGCAATATCAAGAGGTTTCGGTCTATGAGAAAATTTAAAGATTTAGTAATTTTTCTTTTTTGATATGTTCTGTAATATTAAACTTTTAGAAAGGAAAAAGTCAAAATTGAAATGACACATTTTTGGCATTTATACGTGAGCAAATCTGCAAAATTTACGAAACGGAGAAAGTGATAAAAAATACGTTTCTAAAGAAAAATCTTTCACAGATAATGAAAAAAGCGGCTATTTGCCGCTTTTTTGGTTGATGAAAATCTAAATTTTAATTAATAATGACCTTTTTAAAAGCTGTTTTTTCTCCTTTTATAATTTTAATAATATAGATTCCTGTTGAAAGATTATGTACAGAAACCTCTGGAGAAGTTGTGTTTTGTTGTTCGAAAACTTTCTGACCAGAGAAAGAGAAAATTTCAACAGAATAAGGACTGTTTACAATTCCTGGTTGAATATTGAAATTTCCATTAGACGGATTTGGATAAATCGCAATTTCGTCTGAAATGACTTCTTCTTCAATTTCGGCAGTCTGAACCATCTTGCTCGCTAAGTTGTTGCAAGTATCTTGAGAATACGAATCCCATTGTGCGCTTAAATTGAATGTTGTACTCGGAGAAGTCACAGTAGATTTTCTTCTTAAAGTAACATCGATGGCAAAATTGGCTGTTCCGCCATTGAAAGTTCCGATAATATCAATTAAAACTCCATTTTTAAATAAACCTACAGCATCATTTCCATTAAAAGTCAATTCGGTAGCGGTGGTCGAAATATTGGCAGCGCTTGTAGAAAAACAGCTAGATGACATAGAACTGTTTACAATTACAAATTTACTTCCAGTTGTTAAAGTTCCGCTCAAAGCTAAACCTGTACTCCAAGAACCTGCTCCATTTGTTTGTTTTTTAATTGTATAGGCAGACAAATTAATAGAAGCTCCAGTATTGTTTGCAATTTCTAAAGCTTTGTTGTTTCCAGAGCCTTCAATGTATTCAGAGAAAAGAAGATCGGTTGCAGTTCCTGTTCCGCTGCTGTCTGTCGTAACTGAAATAGTATTGCTTGAAACAGAAGCGTTTCCTGCTGCATCTTTTGCTTTTACATAAATAGAGTAAGCTGTTGAAGCTGTTAGACCTGTAATTGTTGTACTTGTGCTGGAAACGGTTGTTTTTAAAACACTATTGGCATAAACATCATAATCTGTAACGGCTACATTATCTGTAGAGGCCGTCCACGAAAGTGTAATTGAGGTTGCAGTTTTTGATGTCGAAGCCAAACTTGTTGGTGCTGTCGGTGCTTGAGTATCGCCAGAAGGAGTTCCACCCCAAATTTGATTCACATATTCTGGATGATCGATAAACGGATTTCTATTATTCTGACGTGCATAAACGGCATTGTTTCTGGCAATTTCTCTTGCACTTACAGGATCTTGCGCGTGCCAAGCTAAAAGCATATTCAAGAAAGCTGTTGTAAAAACTTGGTTGCTTGAACCATTAAACATAGCATAAGAATAACCTGCGACAGTGTTTTCGTATCGCGTTGCAAAATAGAAATACATTCGGGCAATATCGCCTTTAAAATCATTGATTGGTTCGAAAACTGTTCCCGAATATCCAGAAACGGCACTTGATCCTAATTTGCTTCCGTTTTGAGAAGTGTATGTTGCGGAACTTACATTTCCGTGCGGATAGTTCGAACGTATTCCGTTTACTTTTCCGTCGGTTGGAGTTATAAAATGGGCATCGGCAACCATTGGTGACTGCTCATTAAAAACAGACTGTGGAATAATGTGTTCTCTGTTATAGCAATCGCCTTCAACAGAATAATTCCCGCATCTTTGAGTAGTTCCAGTTGTGTAAGTGTACGGATCTGTTCCTGATGGATTTTCAGAATACATGTCTAAAACGGTTCCGTCATTCTCATAGAAATTGTCAACGTCTGAAGTTTGATAAGTAGTGTACAAACCAGCATATCCATTATCAGTATGGCCTTTAATAATGTTGTACAATTGTGTTTTTAAGGTGTAGCCCGTTCCAGTTGCGGTGCTGTAATATCCAGATGGAATTTGGGAGAAACCAATTGTGGTAAGAAACAATAACAGTAAAAAGTAGTTTTTTTTCATAATTAATAGGTTTAAGATTTGGTTGATAAAATTGTTTTAAAAACTTGATTATTAAGTTTTTAAAAATGTGTTATAACAAATCTACTATTTTTATGAAAGCAATACGTTAAGCGATGTTTAATTTTAGATATATTTTCTTACTTGTTGCTCCTGTTGCCATAAAGACGTTAAATCAGAAAGTTTTTTAAGGCAATCATTAATTGTATCCTGTTCGCTATCGCTCGAGTCTCCTTCGTCGAAATGACAAAAAAAGAAAAAAACTTAGCTTCTCAGTACCTTTATGGCAAAATAATTATTTCGGAAAATCTTGACTCTGATAAGCACCCAAATCTGGAGGCGAAGTTCTTGCAATTCCTAAAATATCTGTTGGAATTATATAGGTCTGATTCCCTTTCGCGAAAGCGGCAGAAGTTTTATCAATATTTAATTTGTTTTCAGAAACATTATAAAATTTCGGATTTTCATTCAGAATAATATTCGTGTAATGTTCTGTATCGGTTTTAAATTGATAATTAGGATCTTTAGTTGAGCTACTAAATTTTAGTAGACAATTGTTTAATTGATATACAAATGGCGCGCTTGTATTTTTATCTAAATTAAATTCATTTGTAGCCGAACCGTAAATAATGCAATTATTAAAAGTTGCCTGAGTAAGCGGATTGGTTTCTGGAGTTGCCCCTGCCAAAGAATTACTTAAGTTAACCGCAAATTGAGAAGGTGTCGACCAGTTGTTGTTGAAAGTGCAATGCGTAAATTTGTAGTTTCCGCCATAAACACAAGATAAACTAGCTAATCCAGCATAATTAATGGCTATGTTTTCTCCAATAATTTGAGCGTTTTGAGCTAAGATTCCGTACTCAACACAATTATAAATTTGAGTATTTTTAATTTCAATTGCATTTAATGGACTTCTGAATTCTAAACCAGTAACGGCATTTTTTAAAGTCAGATGATTAATAGAATGATTCGTACTGCCTTTTTCAAAAATAACCGATTTCCATTGTCCAGGAATATCAGAATAAAGCGATTCCAAACGATCGCCTTCAAAAATCACTTCGTTTTCGAGTTTATCAGTTGTAGAAGTTGTTCCATTAATTTCTAGAGAGGCTTTATTTCCAATATATAATCCAGAATTGGCGTGAAAATGAACTCTTGCGCCAGCTTCAAAGGTCACTGTTTTGTTTTCGGGAACACCTGCGTAACCATAAATAACATATGGTTTGTCATTTGTAAAAAGAAGTTCGTTTCCGTTTGTTGGATCATTTTCACTCAAATAAAATCCGTCAACATCTTTGCCGTCAATTTTAATTTTTTCTTTTGTTCCGTCTGGATTTTGGTTGGGATATAAAAATACAGCATCTTGAATTAAGGTTACCAAAGCTACCTCCTGCAAATTAGCACCGCTGTCAAACTGAATTTCATCGGTATATAAAAAATCTGTTGGATTGGCATCTGTAATATCTGCTGTAGTTTCTATAAAAATGTACAAACTGTCTTTTGCTAAAAGCGTAACATCTTTAAAAATCTTTCCTTCGTTGCCACTCATTCCGTCAACTGTCATTCTGTATTTGGAATTTAAGCCTTTTTTAAATTGTACAGTCGGAATCGAAATATCGTTTTTGCTTCGGTTATAAACTTTCAATTGATAAGTGCTTGAACCTATGTTTTTAAAAACAGTATCCAAATAAACAGTGTCTTTTGAGAACTTCAAATCTCCGGAACTGGCTACAGTATCAAAATCAGTTCGGCAAGAGCTGAACGCTAAAATTAAACCCAGAACGAAGATTGAAAAGTATTGACGCATTGTTGTTTTCTTTTTTTTGCCACAGATTAAAAGGATTAAAATGATTTTCTTTTGCCACGAATTACACGAATTTCCACGAATTTTTATTCAATTTAATTCGTGTAATTCGTGGCCATCTAAAAAAAAATCCTTCTAATCTGTGTAATCTGTGGCCTCAAAAAAGCCAAAGATTGATTTTGATTGTTTTTGTAAAAATAACAAAAAACCTACAGGTTTGAAGTTGATTTTTAAATTTTAGAATCTGATTTTAGATTTATGTCTTATCTTTCTTTAATTTTACGATTTTAAAGTTTATTTTAATGAATTATACAAAAGAACAGATTTTAGCGCGCTGTAATGAGTTTTCTAAAAACACATTAATGGAAACGCTGAAAATTGAATATATTGACGCCGGAGAAGATTTTTTAACTGCAAAAATGCCTGTAAATCCAAGCGTTCATCAGCCAATGGGACTATTGCATGGAGGTGCTTCTGTGGCTTTAGCAGAAAGTGTCGGGAGTGCGGCTTCTTTCTTTTTTATCAATCCAAAAGAGCAGGAGGTAAGAGGGATCGAAATCTCGGCAAATCATCTGAAAAGTATTCGTGAAGGTTATGTTTTTGGAACAGCCAGAATTATTCACAAAGGAAGAAGCCTTCATCTTTGGGAAATTAAAATTACCGATGAAGAAGGAAACTTGGTTTCGCTTTGCAAACTGACGAATATGGTTTTGGATAGAAAGAAAAGTGAGTAAATTATGAATCCATTTTTCTTAAAAATTAAAAATCATAAAGAACAAAATTTACCTTTTGTACTTTATTCAAAACCTAACTCAACAAATTTTGTTGGGATTTTACAACAGAACAATAATTTAAATATCGTTTCTGATTACAGCGAAAAAGGATTTGTTTTTGCTTCTTTTGATGAAAAACAATTAATTCTGATCCCTGAAAATGAATCGGAAATTATTACTGTTGAAAAAGAAAAAACTTCTTTCGAACCAATTGAAATAGACGATTTGAGTTTTGATTCAGAAGCTAAATTTCAATATGAATATTTAGTTGCTAAGGGAATTCAAGCGATTAAAAATGAAGAATTCAAAAAAATAGTTTTATCAAGAAGTGAAGAAGTTCCTTTGGTCGAATTTGACTTCATCGAAACTTTTCAGCATTTGGTTCAATTATATCCCGCGACTTTCTGTTATTGTTTTTTTCATCCTAAAATCGGACTTTGGATGGGAGCAACGCCTGAAAAACTCTTAAAAGCAAACGGAAATGTTTTTGAGACAATGGCTTTGGCAGGAACGCAGAAAGATAATCAGGAAACAGAAATTGTTTGGCAACAAAAAGAAAAAGACGAACAGCAATTTGTAACTGATTTTATCGTAAAAAGACTTCGAGAGTTTACGGCTTCGGTTGTAGTTTCTGAACCATACAGTTTAAAAGCAGGATCAATCTGGCATATTAAAACTGATATTTCTGGTGTTTTAAAAGATAATTCGACTTTAGAAGAAGTAATAGATACCTTGCATCCAACACCTGCTGTTTGTGGACTTCCCAAAAAGAAATCGAAAGCATTCATTTTGGATAATGAGAATTACGATAGAACTTTTTACACTGGTTTTCTAGGTGAATTAAACAGCACTTTTGCAGGGAATAATGCAAGTTCTGATTTATTTGTAAATTTACGATGCATGCAGATTAAGGAAAATAAAGCCATTCTGTATATGGGCTGCGGAATCACAAAAGAAAGCGTTCCCGAAAAAGAATGGGAAGAAAGCGTCAACAAATCAATGACGATGAAAAGAGTTTTGAGAAAATAGTTTATAAAATTGTTTCAAGTTTCAGGTTTCAAGTTTCACGCTCTGGTGACAACTTGAAACCTGAAACTTGAAACTTGAAACAAAAAATAAATGAAATTAGACATATTAGCCTTTGGCGCACATCCAGACGATGTAGAATTAGGTTGTGCTGGAACCATTTTAAAAGAAGTATCACTTGGTAAAAAAGTAGGTATTGTAGATTTAACACGTGGTGAGTTAGGAACTCGTGGAACTGCAGAAATTAGAGATCAAGAAGCAAAAGACGCCGCCGCGATTTTAGGAGTTCTTGTTCGTGAAAATTTAGCGATGCGCGACGGATTTTTCGTTAATGATGAAAAGCATCAATTAGAAGTCATTAAAATGATTCGTAAGTATAAACCAGAAATTGTTTTGTGCAATGCAATTGACGATCGCCACATTGATCATGGAAAAGGAAGTAAATTAGTTTCTGATTCTTGCTTTCTTTCAGGATTAATGAAAATTGAAACTATCGTTGATGGTGAAAAACAAGAAGCATGGAGACCTAAAGTTGTATATCATTATATTCAGTGGAAAAATATTACTCCAGACTTCGTTGTTGATATTACAGGATTCGAAGAAAAAAAGGTAGAAGCGATTATGGCTTATAAAACTCAATTTTATGATCCGAATTCAAATGAACCTGCAACGCCAATTACAAGCAAAAACTTCTTTGAAAGCTTAAATTATCGTGCAAAAGACTTAGGAAGACTTGTTGGTAAAGATTTTGCTGAAGGTTTTACAGTTGAAAGGTGTTTGGCTGTCAATAGTTTAGAAAATTTGATATAATTTTTATAAAAATTTTTCATTTTTTTCTTTGTAGAACTCAACCTTTGTTCTATATTTGCACTCGCTAAGCAGAAAAATGGTGGTTGTAGCTCAGCTGGTTAGAGTAGCGGTTTGTGGTGCCGCGGGTCGCCGGTT
>Ga0308157_10001896_pt1 | contig 38529 bp, 30 predicted proteins | sample PhyBR1_FD_201035 | JGI IMG/M metagenome (GOLD analysis project Ga0308157, IMG submission 201035) | Phyllosphere microbial communities from UC Gill Tract Community Farm, Albany, California, United States - DLSLB.R1 | ecosystem: Host-associated > Plants > Phyllosphere > Unclassified | place: USA... | reverse complement strand
AAAAAAAGTTTGATGAAATTGCGTTTCATCAAACTTTAATTAATGAAAAATTTAATTCATTTAAATTTTTATTGACTTTGTAACTTCCTGGGAAATGGTCTTATCTAACTAAAACTTTTACAGATTTTTCACCTGCTTCAGATTTAAGATTGACGATGTATAAACCTTTCGTGTTAACTTCGAAGTTAGTATCAGTAGAAGTTGTCATTGCTTTTACCAAAGATCCGTTAGCATTGAAAACATTCACTTGAGTATTTTTAGATTCAAGATTAGAAATAAGTACTTTGTTTCCGTTTGTAGCAACTGTAGCTTTCATATCTTTTTTCACATCATTTACGCCAAGAACTGTTGTTCCAACGTTGGTCGCTGTCATTTTGTAGATGTTAAGCGATTGATCTCCGTAGATATAAATATTAGCAGCAGGTCCAACGTAATCGTAAGTTAAAATTAAACCGTCTGAAGAGTTAGAATAAGTCTTAGAAGTTAAGATAGCTGTTCCTGTTCCGATATACATAGTACGATCTCCGGAACCACCGTTTTTATACCAGATGTTAATCGATGAATTACCATTTGTTTTGAAGTAAATGTAACGTTGTGTTGGCGTTGTGTTAACTCCAGTAGAAGTGTAACCTCCACCATTTAGTTTGAAACGTTTTGTTCCAGGATAACCATCTGGGAAAGAAGCTGTACTAGCTTCTACGGCTCCAAAATTCACAACAGTTGCTGGTCCGGGAACAAGCGCAAGATTATTTTTCACAGTGCTGGTAAGTTCACCAGTATTAACTGGCCACGCTGCGGATGCAAAGTCCCAAGTAGTCTGAGCTTTCACGTTTCCTACAGTAGCAACAACTGCAAATGCTAAAAGAAGTAATGATTTTTTCATGATGAAATGATTTATTAATTGTTTGTTTAAATTTTCTATGCAATCGATTACGCAATTTTTTGTAATAATTCGACGGTTCTAATATAAAATTATTATTCAATTCCAAGATATTTTTTTTTAATTTAATATTAATTTTATTTAACAATTATAAAAAACTCAATATTAATAATACTTTATGAAGCGCAATAATTATAATTAATTTAATTCTTCAAACAAAAAAATGATAATTTTTAGATCAAAATCTGCGCAATCGGTTGTCTTATTTTCACTAAATTCTGAGCCTGAATCACCGAAATTTCATATTCACAAAAAATTTGTAAAGAAAAAGGACTAAATAATCCTTAACCATCAATTAAACCAATTCAAATTTGAATTAATATTGAATAAAAATAAAAACCCTTCAAACTATCGCTCAAAGGGTTTTCTTAAAAAATAATATGAAAAATATTTACTATTGAATTCCTTATTTAATCATCACTTTCACAGATTTTTCACCCGCTTCTGACTTCAAATTAACCACATACATTCCTTTGCCATTGATATCAAAATCAGTATCCACAGCTGTTTTGATAGACTTAACCAAACTTCCGTTGGCAGAAAAAACATTGACCTGGGTATTTTTAGACTCAAGATCTTTGATGTAAATTTTATTACCGCTAGAGAAAGCATTGGATTTCAAACCAGATTTTACACCATTAACCGCCAGACTGGAATTATCAGTGTATTCTATCTTGTAAAGACTATTATCACCGCCGCCAGTAGAAATAATCATATTTCCAGCTGCACCATTATGAATATAAGATGTTACCGCTATATCCGAATTACCGTTACCAGCAAACGTTTTAACACTCAATACCTTACCAGTCGCATCCGAAATCAAAACAGTTCTGCCAGCACCTCCTCCTCTTGCATAAAATTTGATAACCGCCTTGTCCGACACTGCAAATTGCACATATCGTCTGGTTGGCATTGCCGTAGTTCCAATTGCAGGATTGGTAGATCCCGAATAACTATTGCCTCCAAATTGTAGACGTTGTGTCGGCGCATAGCCATCGTCAAAAGTAGCCAAACTGTTTGTAGCGATTGTAAGACTGCTTCCTCCTGTCACAAAGGATAAACCGTCAACAGTTTTGTCCGCAGCTATTGCACCAGCTGGAAATTTCGCCGTGTCACTGAAATCCCAGGTTTTGCTCTGAGCATTGAAAGTTACCGCAGAAATACCTGCAAACATTAAAGAAAATAATAATTTTTTCATGATAAATAATTTTATAGTTGTTTATTAAATTTTAGTTGCGCAATCGATTACACTATTAATTACAGTAATTCGACGGTTCTAATATAAAATTATTTACAATCTGCCCATTATTTTTCTGAATTATTTTTAACCTGAATGTTAATTTCGATTAACATCTTATTAATATTTCTTTTGATAAAGCTAATCAAGCGTTAAATACTTGTTTAAATTTATTTTCAATGTGATGCCAATTTTAAGATGAAAAATTGATTTTTAACTCAAAATAGAAAGCAATCGATTGCATAAGAATTCCCAAAATTGAAACCGGAAAGTAAAAATATTGGGAATGGTTGAAAACTTATACTGCGCAACAAGTTTATGGAATCCAATTATCCGCCTGTTGAAATATTTTTTCGACAGTATAATTTTTTATTTCTTTTTTTAATAATTGATGAGACCAATCTACACGTTTTGAAGCATTTGCGCCATCACCTTTACTTCCAAATTCTGCGTAATAAGTTGTTTTCTCTTTATCCGGAAACATTTTGTCGCCTTTCCAGGGATTCCAGCCTTGCGGTAGAATATGATTTCCCATTTCTGTATTGATGAAGACTGTTTTTGCAAAAGGGCGCCAAGGTCTTCCAAGGAAAACCTTTGTGATATCTTCTTTGGCAATCAATTTACAATCAAAAAAGACGAAACCATATTTTTTACTTTCCTCAGTCGAGGCTGCTGTTATGTAAGAATTGGCAAGACTTTTTATCGTGCAATTTTTGAAAACAACAGTCGCCGCTCCAAAGATAAAATCCGTAGTTCCCTCAATAAAACAGCTTTCATAATATTGTCTGCTATGATTTCCCGCTGCATAAACCGTGTCCTGACAACCCAAAATTTTCGAATTTCTGATAACGAATCTGTCGCCTTCCACGTGAAGAGAAACCGCCTGACCTTTGTTGCACCAGGTATTTTGAATGGTCAAATTCGATATTTTAACATCATCCGCCATTACCTGAAGTGTATAGGAATTGAACGTCGTCATTGTCTCATTCAGCGCGTCTATTTTCCCCGAATAATCATCGTTTGTAATGATTGTATTTTCCTGATTTTCACCTCGTAAAGTGATTTTATGTTTAGAAGTCGGAATCCTTACTTTCTCGTTGTAAGTTCCAGATTTTATCTTTATCAAAGCTTCGCCCGGACCGAAATCTCTTACCGAATTAATGGCTTTCTGAATGGATGTAAAATCCCCGCTTCCATCTTGTGCAACAGTAATTGTGATGTATTGAGCCAATAAAAATTGACCAAAAGAAATCATTAATATTAAAAGTAACTTTCTCATTAAAAACTATTTTAAAACCTTATCCAAAAACGTAACAATATAATCTAAAGTCTCATCAAACCAAGGCTGAACCAACCAAAATGAATGGGGTGAATCTTTGATTTCGTGGACTTCGTAATAGATTTTATTTTGTTGTAACATTTTAATCATATCATCTCTTCCGCCGTGAAATCTGGGCTGAGAACTATTGATAAATAGCGTTGGAGCTGTATGCTTTCCTACATATTCCAGAGGTGAGGCCTCTTTCCAAAGTTCGAAATTCTGAGATTTTGAGACTCCAAACCAATAAGAAGCATAAGTTCCTTCCTCAGATTCTGGATGGATAAAAGAAACGATTCCATCTATGTTTACGATGGCTTGAACTTTATTTTTCACGCCAACCAAAGTTGCCAATTGTGCACCTGCTGAATTTCCGCCGATTGCAATTTTGTTTTTATTTAATGAAAATTCCTTACGGTGTTTTTTGAGGAATTTCAAAGCGTCTTCTATGTCTTCGACTGCTGTCGGATATTTGGCATCGTCGCTCAAACTATAATTGATGGCCATCGCCACATAACCTCTGGAAGCCAATTCCTGAGCGAGAAATCTCTCATTTTCCTTGCTTCCGGAAATCCAGCCACCACCGTGGACGAGAATAATTCCTGGATATTTCTGAGACGAATTTTCGGGATAATAAATATCGGCTTTCAAAGACCTTCCGTCAGAATATTTGTATTCCACATCTTTTGAAACTTTGATGTTGTTCGGAAAATCAAGATTCAAAGGTTGGATGAATGGATGTTTCTTTTTGAGTTTTTCGAAAGTCGATTCTATATTATAAGGTTGCGCCTTTGGTCTTTCTATCGTTTGTGAATGGATATTCGAAACCGAAATCCAGAGCACAAAAAAACGGATGAAAACATTTTTAAAAGTTTCATTTTCCGCTGGTTTAAAATTCACTTTTCCTGTTTTCATCCGTTATATTTGATTTTAAAAATACAATTTATTTCACTGCATTTTTCATAACATCTTTAGAAATAGTGATTTGCTCTTTTACTAAGGTTTTCGGCAATTTAACATTAGCAGTTTTGCTTCCGATTACTTTGATTGTCGGTTTGTTAGCAGATTCCAAAGTTAGACCAGATAAATCAATATTCTTGCTGTTATAGACTGTTGCACCAGTTCCATCGCTGTATTTCAGTTTTACATTTTTAAGTGTGATTCCGTCTGCATCTACTATTGTCAGAGCTTTTTTGGTATCGAAATAAGAATCTTCAATCACAATATTTTTAAGGTTCATTTCAGACAATCCGTTTAATGATAAAGCTTCGTAAGAACTTGTTGCATTGATATTTTTGAAAAATACATTTCTGAAAACCGGCGTTTCATCTGTCACAGGAATTTGTTTTTCAACTCTTTTCTCGTCGTCTGCACTTTGATCTTCTTCAATAATCGGTGAATTTCCTTCATAAAACATATTGAAACCAATTACCTGCGCTGGAATATTAATCATGTCAATATTACTCATCCAGATATTTTCCACAACGCCACCTCTGCCTCTCGTCGTTTTGAAACGAAGTCCGATATCAGTTCCAATAAATGTACAATCTGAAGCGTGAAGATTCTTAACACCGCCAGACATTTCACTTCCGATCACGATTCCGCCGTGTGCGTGGTAAACTGTATTGTTTTTGATGATGACATTTTCTGTCGGAACACCTCTGTCACGACCATCTTTATCTTTTCCGGATTTGATACAGATTGCATCATCTCCAACGTCAAAAGTATTGTTATAAATCAAAACATTTTTGCAAGATTCCAAGTCCAAACCGTCTCCATTTTGAGAATACCAGGGATTTCTCACATTCAGATTTCTTAAAATTAAATTGCTTGACATTAATGGATGAAGATTCCAAGCCGGAGAATTCTGGAACGTTGGACCGTCTAATAGAACTTTGTCACAACTTACCAAACTTACCATTACCGGACGAAGGAAATCTTTTACTTTTTCTAAATCTGCTCTTGTTGTCAGTTTTTCAGGAATATTGAAGTTGGCTGTGCTTGTAAAACCTCTTTTGGAACTTTCTGTCGGGAACCATGTTTTTTTATCATCAGATAAAACACCACCTTTTGAAAGTAATTCTTTCCATTGCCCGTCTGTCATTTTTCCTTTTTTCACATATCTCCAAGCGTCGCCGCTTCCGTCGATTACTCCATTTCCTGTGATGGCGATATTGGTTGCGCCTTTTGCAGAAATCGGAGACTGGCAACGGGTTGTGTTAAGACCTTCGAAACTGACATCCACCAAAGGATAATCTGCAAAATCCCTGCTGAAAATGATCATCGCACCGTCTTCCAAATGAAGATTGATATTACTTTGCAAAACAATCGGACCAGTCATCCAGATTCCTCTTGGAACGATGACTTTTCCACCGCCTTTTTGGCTAATGCTTGCGATTGCTTTTTTGAAAGCTTCAGTATTTTTTACATTTCCACCTGCAATTGCACCAAAATCTTTGATACTGACAGAAGTTGCAGGAAAAGAAGTCTCAGCTACAGTTGGCATTTTGAATTCCACATTTTTGTAAAGATCAGCTGTCTGCAATTGCGCAAAGCTGTTTGCTGAAAATAATGTCGCTAAGCTTAACGCTAATAATTTAATCGATTTCTTCATTATACTTATTTTTTAGATTTTAGAATCAAGAGCCGAGATTCTGGATCTTGTAATATTTTTTGATATTTTCAATTTTGTCATTCCGTAGAAATCTCGACAACTTTTGCTTAGATTCCTACGGAATGACAAAATTGGGTTTTATGCCTTCTTTTATTTTGAAAACAAATGCTTCAACTTTGCGAAGCGCAGCCCGACTTATCTCATCTTTTCTATTTTTTTATTTGAATCGATGAACCACTGCGTTAGGTTTGAGCGGAAATCCTTTTTTGCGTGCAACCAATTTATACTGAACTAAAAACCGTCTGCAAAAAAGATTGGGAGCGGAAGGCGGAAACAGCTGCCCAAATTTTATTTCTTAGTCACAATTTTTTTGAATTCGTCATAAACAATCTGTGCCATTGCTTTTGCGCCTTCCGGCTGGAAATGTGTATCGTCTTTTTGTCCGTTAGGATAAGCCTGATATTTGCCTTCGGGAAGATTCATAAAGTAAGTGGTTGTCACAAAATCCTTTCCTTTTTTGGTTAAAAATTCCCGTGAAAGTCTGTTGAGATCTATCAAATCTACCTTTTGTTCTTGCGCCACTTCTATCATTGCTTTGGCATAATCTACGTGACTGTCGCCCAAAACGCCGTCTTTCCAAGGATAATTTCTGGACACTGGTGTTACCAAAATTGGTGTCGCTCCTTTTTCACGAACCTGATGAATATACAATCTCAAATACTCTTTGTAACCAGCAACATCCACGTACCTATCTACCTTTTTCTCAGATTCGTCGTTGTGACCAAACTGAATCAGAACCCAGTCTTTCGGTTTCAGATTTTCAAAAATATAACGCCATCTTCCTTCCTGAAAAAAAGTTCTGGTACTTCTTCCTCCTTTTGCTTTGTCAACGACTAAAACATTTTTTGCGAGCGCCGGAGTTTTCAAAGTTTTAAGACTGTCCGCCACAAAAAATTCCTGAAAAACGCCGCCCCAACCTTGCTGTGGATAACGTTTTTCCTGATAATTGCTTTCCAAAGTATAATCTGTCAATGTGGAATCGCCAGCCAGAAAAATATTGGTCGTACTTTTATCTTTGGAAGGTGTTACAATTCTTTCTTTCTGATTATCCTGCTCCGTTTGCGCCGTCATCAGTAATGATGCTGCAACAAAAAATACGGCTGAGATATTTTTAAAAGATAATTTCATTTTAATATTAATAATTGATTCTATTTATTTTTTTGTAATCCTGAAAAAGTCAAAATCTGCGTAACCGCCCCTTGAAACTTTTGGATCGCTCACAGAATAGATTCCGACTTTGGCGCCAATCCATTTTCCAGGTTTTGCTTGGAATGTTTCGCCGATATTTTCAAAACTTTTTCCATTTTCGCTGTAGCTGAAAGTGCAGATTCCGTTGGGTTCTTTGACATCCACTTTCAGATAAACTTCGTTTGATTTTAATTTGATTTCATTAAGAATTTTTTCTTCGCCGCCTTTTTCAGCTTTAGGCGCTTTCCTTAACTGCAGATAATAGCCGTCTGGCTTATTGGCAATCACAAGAGCAGCGTGATCTGTTCCCATTACCAAAAGTCCGGCAACTTTGCCTTCTTTTGCATCTTCGGGGAATAATTTCACTTTGGTTGACGCAACGAAGTTTGGTGCAGGAAATTTCTGAGTTAACAGGTTCGGAACGTTCCAAAGGTTTTTTGTGCCTTCAAGTGTTTTAATTGAGAATAATCTTAAATAATCCTTTCCTGGAATTTTCGCTGACCAGACGATGTTTTCATTGGCGCTCCACTGCCATTGCAAACCAATTTTATCATCGTTAAATTCGTCTGATTCCGATGGTGTTTCGATGGGGAAGGTTTTTCCAACTTCCGGTTTTTTATAAGTCAGAACAGGTTCTCCGATTCCGTTTTTATCTGTATCGATTCCCATAACAGGCCAGTCTTTTTCCCACTTCATCGGTTGCAGATGAACGAGTCTTCCACCCGCATCCACATCCTGAAAATGGTAAAACCAATCCTGACCTTTCGGTGTATCGACCCAAGCACCTTGGTGCGGACCATTGATAATTGATTTTCCTTGTTCCAAAACTATTTTTTCCTCATAAGGCCCATAAATATTTTTCGATCTCAAAACCAATTGCCAGCCAGTTGCAACGCCGCCAGCCGGAGCAAAAATGTAATAATAGCCGTTTCTTTTATAAAACTTCGGACCTTCAACCGTTGGATGTGCATCGTGGCCATCGAAGATATGGACTCCTTTGTCCAGAACTTTTGTTCCTTCGGGATTCATTTTGTTGATGGTCAAAATACTCTTGACTCCGGCTCTGCTTCCTGCCCAACCGTGGACGAGATAAGCATTTCCGTCGTCATCCCAAAGCGGACAGGTGTCTATCAAACCTTTGCCTTCCAGTACCAAAACCGGATCTTCCCATTTTCCAAAAGGATCTTTCGTTTTCACCATAAAAACGCCGAAATCCGGATCGCCCCAATAGATAAAATATTCGCCTTTATGAAAACGGATGCTTGGTGCCCAAACACCATTTCCTCTTTGCGGAACGTTGTAAGTTTCTTTCGGAATCAGATCTGTAATCGCATAATTGACCAGTTTCCAATTGATCATATCCTTGGAATGAAGAATTAGTAAACCCGGCGTTTCGTTGAAACTTGAAGCCGTCATAAAATAATCATCGCCAACCCTAATCGCATCAGGATCTGAATAATCCGAATATAAAACCGGATTCTTGTACGTTCCGTTTCCCAAATCAGAAACCCAAACTTCTGAAACGTAAGGTTTTGTTTTTTGCGCATCCAATTGATTGATTGACAAGGCAAACAAGGAAAGGAGGATATATTTTTTATTGATTTTCAAATTTTTATTTTTTAAAGTCGAATAATTGCAGCCCGGCTTATCTCAATTTCTTAATTTTTTTTATTTGAATCGATGAACCACTTCGTTAGGTTTGAGTGGAAATCCTTTTTTGTCGCTGGAAAAGCGAAGGCAAAAAGATTGGGAACGGAAGACGGATTAAGCTGCCCAAATAATTCTTATTATATTATTTTTCTAATTCCAAACTTGCAAGGATGAATGGTCCAGTTCCTTTTGGATCGTTGGAGCGGATTTCTTCATTGACATAATAGTCGTAAGTTCCAGATCTGTAAGGCGTTCCGCCTAAACCTGCGACAGCGCAATTTTGATTTAGATTCACTGTTCCGTCTTTTTCTACAGAGATCAGGTTTTTGATAATTCCGTCATAGCCTTTCTTTGCAATTGCTTTATAGGACATTGGTAAATAACCTTTTCTGGCACCTTTTGCAAAAGTGTAAACGAACATAGATGATCCAGAAGCTTCCAGATAATTTCCTTTTTCGCCGCCTTTGTCCAAAACCTGATACCAAAGTCCGGTTTTCGAATCCTGAACTTTTACCAGCGCTTCGGAATATGAATTGAGATAAGAAATCAATCTTGCTCTTCCCGGATGATTTTGTGGAAGGAAATCCAAAACATCAACGATAGCCATTCCGTACCAACCCATCGCTCTTCCCCAGAAATTGGGAGAAAGTCCGGTTTGTTTGTCAGCCCAAGCCTGTTGTTTGCTCTCGTCCCAACCGTGGTACAACAATCCGGTTTTTGGATCTTTCAAATGTTTTTGAATTAAGTCGAATTGGTTGACAATATCATCGTAAGCTTTTGTTGCTGCATCGTCATTGTCAAACATCTGTGTGTAGTTTGCGTAAAAAGGTTCACCCATATACAATCCGTCCAGCCACATTTGGCTTGGGTAGATTTTTTTGTGCCAGAAACCACCTTCCGAAGTTCTTGGATGATCATTCAGTTGAGATCTTAATAATTGTAAAGCCTTTAAATAATTCTCTTTTTTATCAACTGAATACAGATACAACAAGACATTTCCTGAGTTCAGCATATCTATATTATAATTTTTGATCTCGTAGGTTTTGATTGTTCCGTCTGCATTTACCATTGTATCTGCATAACCTTTGATGTAATCGAAATATTCTTTTTTACCGGTTTTTTTATAGACTTCTTCTGCACCTTTCAAAACCAAACCGTTGGGGTAACTCCATTTTGCAGTTTTATGAAAATCCAGCATCCAGGCTTCTGGGAAACGTTTCATTTCGGAAAGCATCATTCTTTCGGACCATTTCAGGTTTGTCGGAATTGTTTTTCCTGCTGAAGTTTCTGTTGTAGCTTTTGAAGTGGTCGCAGTTTTTGTTTGAGCACAGGAAAGAAACATTCCTGATGCAATTGCCACGATGGATACTATTTTTAGAGTTTGAAATTTCATATTCTTTTATTTTTTAATTAGATATAATGTCTATAAAGTTTATATCTGTTTAATTTTTTTGTCTCTCAGATTTTTTTGATTTAGCATATTAAATTTTAATCATTAAATCAATTATAATTTTCCGTCTTTGTCCAATTGGTCTAATTTATTATCTAAATCTTTGTAAAATTCTGATTCAGTTTTTAAGCCGTTTGGTTCCTGAGACCAGGCGCCAAGAAAGTAATATGATACACTTTTGTTTTTTTTGAAGACAACAACGTGTGTGGATTTTGTCTTAACATATTTATCAAAATTATCGATGGGATAGAAAACCGCCATTCCAAGATTGTCTTCTTTTTTGGCTAAAGTCTGCTGGCCATACGTTGCGATGTAAGCCCATTTTTTGTTTTTGCTAATGACTTGTTTCATCGGAATATCCTTGATTGCCACAATCCCGGTACACAAACCAGAAATGGTGTTGCTCAATTCCAAATCTACTTTCACGAAACGGTCTTTGTTAAAAATCGTGAGTTTGGATTGCAAATCTACCGCGTCTCCCCAAGTTTTCCAGCCTTTGTAATTGATGGTTGCGAAGGATTTATCTGGTTCGTTCGTTACTTTTACATCGGTGTTTTTTACGATTTTGAAAGTTTCGACGAAGTCATTTTGCTCGTCATATCTTCCATAAGAACCAACGCCGATTGTACGACCGGATTTTAAAATATCCTGTCCCCAAGGTGCATCGTGGTGGTAAGATTCGAAGCCGTCTTGTCCAACTTCCGGTAAAACTAAAGTGGTTACTTTTTTACCGAAAATATCGGTGGCATTTCTCCAATCAAGATATAATCTGTAACCAACCTGGTTGTTTTCCAAACCGATTCCTTCGTATCTGATGTAAGAAGAATGGTCTGTATGCTCAGCCGGAAGGGAAAGTTCTGTGATATTTTTGAAAGTTCCGCCAACGTATTTATTACCTTCCCATTTCCCGCCTTCTTTGACTGATAATTCGGCGTAGGAAAAAGTTTTGCTTCCGTCTTTTTTGATTTTCTGAATCACATCGGTTTGGGCTGAACAGCTAATGAAACTGATCAGAATTCCTGAGTAGATGGATTTTAGAATTATATTTTTCATTTTTAATATATTTAACGCAAACCGCGCAAAGTTTTTCTATTAATTCAATGTCATTGAGTCTGCAAAGACGTAAAACTCATCAAAGAATTTAAAAACTGAAAGCACTTCGACTCCGCTCAGTGTGACACTTCTAAATATTAGATTTATTTAAATTTTATTTTATTTTAAAATTCCAGTTGTCATTTCCTGAGAGGATGTTTTTGATGGAATATTCTTTCGCTTCTTTTTTTGATAATTGATGAGACCAGGCAACTCTTTTTTCAGGATTTGATCCTATTCCTTTGGAATTGAATTCTCCGTAGAAAGTGGTTTTCTCAGCATCTGGTTTTTTCCAGTTGTGCCAGCCTTCGGGTTTTATAACATCACTGATTTCTGTATTAATGAAAACTGTTTTGGCAAACGGTCGCCAAGGTCTTCCGAGATAAACTGATTGAGATTTTGCATCGCCAGTGATTTTACAATCGATAAAAACAAAACCGAACTTTTTGCCTTCCAGAGTTGAAGCTGCCGTAAGATAGGTTGCGGATTCTTTAGCGAAAATTTCACAGTTCTGAAAAACAGCCGTTGACGCTCCGAAGATGAAATCCGTTGTTCCCTCGATGTAGCAGTTTTTGAAATAACTTCGAACTTCTTTTGTTTTTGTTGGATCGTCCTGCTGACCTTTCAAGTATAATGTATCCTGAAAACCAAGAAATCTGCAGTTCTCAAAAATTGTACGGTCGCCAGTTATTAAAACAGCAACAGCCTGACCAACTTTCCCAGCATCATTCTGAAAAGTGATATTTTTAGCTGAGAAATCATTAGAAAAAATAAAAATTGTGGAAGAACCCGTGGTTCCAAATTCTTTTCCGTCGGCATTTTTCTTTGAAGCAAAATCATCATTAATGATAATCGTTTCCGTAGGACTTTCGCCTTCAAAAGTGATTGGACCTTTGGTTGCAGGAATTGTGATCTTTTCCCGGTAAGTTCCTTTTTTAATAAAGATTTTAGTTGTGGTTTGAAGTCCGTTTTCAAAAGCGTTAATTGCTTCCTGAACTGTTTGAAAATCTCCTGTTCCGTCTTTTGCGACTGTATAAATTTTTTCAGAATTATCATTAATAACGCTGAAAGAATTGATACTAATCAAAACGAGAATAAAAGAAAATAACAATAAAAAGTTTTTGATTTTGGACTGCTTCATTTTTACTGATCTTTTTTAAATATACAAGTTTCCACCCCGTGCGGGATGAAAACCTGTATGATTTAACAATTAAATAATGTGATCTGAAACTTCAGATTGACATTAGTCTATGTAGGGTTATTTTTTGATAATCTTTTTGGTAACTATACCTTTATCAGTTGTGATAGAGATGATGTAGTTACCTGTGTTCAAGTTCCTCAAATCGATTGAATCTGATTTTGCATCAGCCAAATTCTTAACCAAAGCATCTGCAAAATTGTAAACTTTGATACTCTGAACTTTTTCACCAGCGGTGTTGATATATAAATAATCTGAAACTGGATTTGGATATAAAGTTACTTTAGCTTTATTAATATCATTGGCTGCCAAGGCATACGTTGATTTGATGTAATAAAGATTGGTTGTGTCACCTTTTGTGATGCTGTGCGCTCCGGCTGCAACATTTTGGATAGTTACAATTCCGTTAACTGCTGTATAATTGGTTCCGTCAAATTTCACATTCTTCACAAAATCTGCATCAAAAACCAATACCAGCGTAGAAACGGCTGCTGTTGTATAATTAATACTTGTAGAAGATTCCATTTTCAGACGTTTTGTCAAAGCATTTCCGTCATACGATTGAGTTCCGTCTGTAGAATTCATATTACCGGTGATGGTGTAGAAAGTACTGATTTTTCCAGAAGTAGTAAAGTTGTGGATCATTCCGTCTGGTTCACCTGGATTTCCAGGACCAATTTTAACTGTACCGCTGATAGAAACTGAATTTCCAGAACCTACTGTTGTTACTGTATAGCTTGTTGTAATTGTAGGCGTTCCAGTGATTGTAAGTGTTTTAGCTGCTGCATCTTTCGTGAAAGAAAGTCCGTTAGCAGGAATGCCTGTAATGGTAACATCTGTTGCATCGCCACCCCAAGTGAATACAATTGGTGCAATTGCTGAACCAGTTGATATAGTTTGATCTTTGTTCCCAGAAGTGTTTACCAAAGTCTGGTTACTGCCTTCTGCCTGAATGTAAACTAAATTGGTTCCATAGTTTGTCAAAGCAGATTTTAGTCCCGTAATCACTGCGTAAGATTTGTCATCAACGTCATTATTGAAAACCCATTTGAAATCTCCGCCTTCTACTCTACCAGAATACATTTTCACTCTGTCTCTTGCAGCTGCAGGATCTTCTACAACTAAATTTTTAATATAAAGAGAAGCATCAGTATCAAAGTTATTGTAAGTTTTTGCACCAACTTTTGATTTAACCGTAGCTGGAACAGTTTCTCCGCGTGTTGCAGCAAGATATGCATCAAAATCTGTTAATGAACTGATTTTTCCGTCGATATTGAATAATGGATTTGGGTCTGCATATGCCACAAAACGCATAGAATTTGTTCCAAGATCTGCATCCATTGTATTGTTGAATGCCTTGATCATTCCACCATCTTCACCAGAGAAAGTTCCTTGGTTGGCAGGATCGTTCATTTGTTTCGACGGATTCCAAACGTCTGTTCCCTGTAAAGAAATCATCATTGGATTTTTTGCATTACGGAAATAGTTACCTTCTAAAAATAAAGAAGAACCTTCTGTAGAACCAGAACCGTATTTAGCAATACCGTCAAAATAATTATTGTAAATGTGAGCAGAGTAGAATCTTACTCTTGGATGTCTTGAATCTGAATGATCGAACCAGTTGTGGTGATAAGATACATACAGACCAACAGTTGTATTTTCACTAAGTCCTAATAAACTTGCTTTTCCGTTGTCCCAGAAATGGTTATAAGAAAACGTGTTGTAAGAACTTCCTTTATTGTCCAGCGCACCGTCACCTTTGATCTGATCGGCATCGCTGCCAGCATCTCCGTAGAAAAGATCATTGTTGTGTACCCAAACATAAGAGTTATTTTGCTGCAAACCGATATCATCCCCTTCACTACTGTCACAGTTCATAAAACCAAGATTACTGACTTCGATATTTGTTGCATTTTTGATACGGATTCCCCATCCGTTAGCCGTCGCATCATCTCCAACACCTTCTACAGTTACATAGCTGTTGGCATTATTATCATTTTCGATGACAAAATCTCCGCCTTCCATGGTTGTTGCATCTGTAATGTTACCTACCAAACGGAAAATGTATGGTCTTGTGTCATATCCTTTTTTGATACCATACAAGATGTTTTGAAATCCTACATACGGAGTTGTTCCACCATTACTTTTTGTAATCACATTGAATGGAACTGAATCTTTCGATTTCTGAGTAATGTAAAGAATGATTGCATTGTCTTTTGGTGTTCCGTCCGCTTTATAACCACCAGGAACTCTTCCGCCATTGAAAGCGAAACCGTTTCTGTCGTGAGGAAGAACAGTCAATGGACTTGTTGTAGAACCAGCACCTTCTACTCCTAAAACTACCGGTTTTACAGTAATGGTATAATTTCCGGCTTTCAGTCCCAGAACGTCAGCTCTGAAGTAAGATCCGTAGCTGCGAATCAAATAATCGTCAACTTGTTTGTTTACCACACCTTCTCCGGAATAGTAAACATTATATCTGCCAGCATTTTGTACAGGCTGCCATTTTACAAACGCAGTTTCTATCCAACCTTTAGCATCGTTGAATGTCACTGACTGTCCTGATACCTGCATAAATGCGAGTAATAGGAACACATAAATGAGTTTAATTTTATTCATCTAGAATTTATTTTAATTGAGTTAATTGTCTGGTAAATAATACTTAAATTATTATAATTAGTTTGTCATCAACGAGCCCATTTCATTAACTAATTTTAAATAATAGTTGTGTTTTTTCTATTTGGGAAAAGGCAATAGAAACCTTAGAATCAGCTCCATCAGAATATAAAATCCTGACGGAGTGAATCTTCAAAAAAAATTAAAAATATAATAACTTAAAAATTCTTTAGAAAAAAGAATTTGATTTTCTAGTAGCCGTAATCCTGTTTCAGATTGTAGTTTGATAAGATGATATCATCATAGATCGGGAACAATTCTTTTCTGTTCGCTTCAAAATATTGAGCATAACCTTTTGCAGGACTACTGATATAATCTGCAGTAACCGCAACTCTCCAGTTGATTCTTGTGTAACCTGCCGGCGTAGTCCCTACAGATGGTGTAGTGTAAACATCTGCTCTGGTTGTACCTGGCTGAACATAGACATCGATAGACTGAAGTGCTGCCTGAGCGCTTTTTGTTCTGTCGTATGGTGACGCTTTGTAATATAAATAAGCAGGTACATTGGCGTATTGCCCAGTTCCGTTTAATAGATCTGTTAATTTTTGTTTTGTTTCAGCAATTTTTGAAGCCAAAAGATTCCAACGGATCAGGTCATATTTTCTAAGACCTTCTCCTCCGAATTCTAATAATCTCTCTTGAACAATGAAATTGAAGAACCCTGTTTTGTCAGTTGGGATTGTTCCCGCTTGTCCAAGGTTTCCAACGTACGCTCTGTCTCTTACCATTTTCACAGCATTAACAGCATCTGCAGATGGAGAACCATTGATCTCATTATCTGCTTCTGCGAACATCAATAAAATATCAGAATATCTTAATAAAGGCCAGTCGATTGCTAAGTTTTGCGCAGTTCCTGTAACTCCCGTCCAAGATTTTCTGAATTTTCCGTCTGTACATACAACACCTGTCGAAAGGATTGCCTGATTTGTAGCATTAATTTGCATAGAAGCTACAGTAAGATCTCTTCTGATATCATATTTCCCAAACTCGTAGAAATAAGTTGCAATAGCGTTGATACCACCACTACTTTTCCAGCTAGAAGCATCATCGTGTCTCATACCGTTGTAGTAACCAATTTTACTGTCTGTTGCTGCGTTACCTCCAAAGGCGCCCACTGCAAAAATAACTTCGTGAGCTCCATCTTCTGTATTATCGTGCAACGCTCTGAAAACCGCTTCGAAGTTGGCGTTTAATCCGTGTTGTCCTTCGGTCATAATAGATTTACACTCGTCATAAGCAATCTGGTAATAAAGCTGAGCATTTGAACCTTTAGCCATAATTCTTGGTTCTCTTCTCAAAGAGTAACCTGCTCTAGCTAAAGCAATTCTTGCTCTAAGACCTTTTACAGCTCCTTTTGTAATTCTTGTATTGCTTGTTGCAGCTTCAGATCTCCAAGGTACCAATGTGGATGCCACAGCCAAATCAGCAATAATCTTTTCATAAATGACATCTCTGTCTGTTTTCGGAAGGTAAACCGACTCTAAATCAGAAGACGGAACCATCTGCATAGGAACATCGCCCCAGTTTTTGATTAAGTCATAATAGAATAAAGCTCTCAATGTGTAAGCTTCTCCCAAATAACGGTTCATCAGCTTTTTATCTGCATCAGAACCTGTCTGCATTACTTTTGACAAAGGGATATTCTTTATCACAAGGTTAGCTCTTTCTATTCCTGAATATAATTTTAGGAAAGGTTTATTCAAATCCGGATTAGAAGTACAAGCACCATAAGTACTTAGCCCTCTTCTATCGTTACAATTATAATCCCCGGACGTTTTGAAATCATCTCCTGATTGAGGAAAATACAAACTGATTCTTTGTCCATATCCATCGTCACCAATAATTTGGTTATAAACACCAATTAGTGCTGTGAATGTATCTGCGGTACTGTCAAATTGTTGTTCTTCATTAGAATTAGAAATATTTTCTGCATCTAAAAACTTATCACAAGAAGTCACCGTAGAGAAAATAAGTGCGCAACTTAATATTGTAATTAAAAGTTTATGTTTTTTCATTTTTTTTGAATTAGAAAGTTATATCAACACCTGTTAGGAAAAATCTGCTTCGTGGAAATGCTGCATAATCTACAGCCGGAGTCAGTGTACTTTTTCTGGTGCTCACCTCTGGATCATATCCTGAATAACCGGTAATAGTGAATACATTATTTGCTGTAGCATATAATCTTAGATTGGTAATACCCAATGCTTTAAGCGCATCTTTTGTTAATGAATAACCTATTGTAACGTTATTCAGTCTCAAGAAAGATCCATCTTCAATTGCGTATGAATGCAGGAAATAGTTTCCACCCGTTGGTGTCCACATTGTGGTATTGGCGTTCAGCGCTGCTAATGCTGTAGGATCCGTTATTTTTTCTCCCGCATCATTGAACCATCTCCATCTGTTAGCCATATCGCCTAACATATTTTGGTCTGTGTACTGATATTTGGTTGTGAATTCGATTTTGTTGGCATTATAAACTTTGTTTCCAACAGAGAAGTTGAAGAACAAACTCATATCAAAATTCTTATATTTGAAAGTCTGGTTGAAACCTCCATAGAATTTTGGTTGCGCATTACCAAGGTCTGTCTGATCTTTGTTATCGATGATTCCATCACCATTCAAATCCTTTAATTTAAGATCTCCTGGCTGCGGTAATTTGTTTCCTAAAGCTACAGAACCTGAACTTGCGATTCCTGCTTTCAGTTTATACGTACTGTTTGCTGGGTTGAAATCAAAATCGCTGATTTCATATCTTCCTTCTGTTACGTATCCGTAGAACATCCCAACTGGCTGATTAATTTGTACTTTGAAGTCGAATAAGTTATTTACCCATCCTGAAGGTTGCAAGTAATAGTCTGTTCCAGATTGTGTCAATGACCCTAAGCTTTTGATGGTATTTTTATTAGCTGCAATGTTGAAATCTGTCTTCCAAGTGAAGTTTTCATTTCCAACGATAATAGCTCCTAAACTAAATTCTAAACCTTTGTTCTGCGTTTTTCCGGAATTTTGATATTCGTATTCATAACCAGAGGTTTGCGGAATTTTCGCCAGTAACAACAAATCTTTTGTATCTGTGATGTAAGCATCTATTGCTCCATAAACTCTCTTATTTAAGATGGTGAAATCTAAACCTGCATTTTTAGATACTGTGGCTTCCCATTTGATATTTCTATTGCCTTTAATATTTCCTGGCGCTGATCCGGTAATAATTCCTACTCCCCCTGTATATCCATATTGGCTGGAAGGATTATAGAATGTATCATATAAGAATGAAGCAATTCTGTCGTTTCCAGACTGTCCATAACCGATACGCAGTTTCAAATCATTTACCATTTTGGAATCTTTCAGGAAGTTTTCTTCTCCAATTTTCCAGGCCAATGATGCTGATGGGAAATTTGCCCATCTGTTCTCAGTACCAAAAGAGTTGGATCCATCTCGTCTTATAGAAACAGTTGCAATATATTTGTTATTGTAAATATAATTGGCTCTAGCAAAGAATGACGCCAACCTTCCTGGAGGCAACACTCCTGCGTACGGAGCATCTTGTAACAAACCCCTTGGCGGATCTGCAAGAATAATGTTTGCAAAAGCTTGCTCTGCAGACAAAGATGTTGGTAAATATCTGACAGTTATATCTGTTTTATTACCATCTGTCTTTACAATCTCCTGACCTAATAATAAATCTAATTTACTATTACCAAATTTCTTTTTGTAGGCAAGTGTATTGGTATTCGTAATTCTTCTGGTTTGCGTGTTAGTCAATTGTACAACTGACATATCCGCGTTGATTCTTGACAAATATGTTTTCGGACCAGAGAATTGTTGAAGTTCCTGATCATTCTGAACATATCCGATTACACTTTTGAAAGTCAGATCTTTGAAGATATTATAAGTAATAACTCCGTTTAAGAATAAGTTATCAGTATTGTTGTATTTGATTTCGTTATTAGCAAGCAAAACCGGATTTACCAAGTTAGTTGCTGCAAAGTCATCTGTAGCAAACTCATCAGAACCAGTTCCCGCACTTATTCCATTTTCAAACGGTCTGTAACGGATAACGTTTCTCAATCTGTTGGTACTTTGTGAACCAGCAGTTGTAGTTCCGGCACCATTGATAAAAGTCTGGCTGTATCTCGCTGTCAATCCAACCTTCAATTTTTTGCTGATATCAAAATCATACTTGAAGTTGGCCATATTTCTTTTGTAGCCAGAATTGATCATAATTCCATCCTCCTCAACGTGGTTTAATGATAATGTAAAAGCTGAAGTAGCAGAACCTCCTGAGATATTCAGGTTATGTGTAAAGTTGAAAGCTTCCTTTCCGAAAACTTCCTCCTGCCAGTCTCTTCTCTGGATAGTTTTATATCTATTGATTCCTGGGTCTAATATGACTCCATTAGCATCTTTTATTTCTTCATAATTACCATATAGACTGATAAACTTGTCATGCAACTGAGAATCACCATCTCTATTGTATAATTCATATTGATACAATACAAAATCGTACGGACTCATGACATCCAATTTCTTTGCAAGAGACCTTACGCCAGTATATCCGTTATAATTTATGGTTGTTTTAGCATTTTTTCTACCACTTTTTGTCGTAATCAACACTACTCCATTTGCACCTCTTGCTCCATAGATAGAAGTTGAAGACGCATCTTTCAAAACCTCGATAGATTCAATTTCTTTAGGAGATATCAATGACAAAGCATTATCCATCTGGATTCCATCTACGATATAAAGCGGCGCATTATCCTGCGTAATAGAAGTTCCTCCTCTCACTTTGATTTCCGGATCAGAACCTGGAGAACCTTCTCCAAAAGTCACCTGAACACCTGCCATCCTACCTTGGATTGCTTCCGCAGCACTATTTACAGGCATATCATTCAATTGGTCACCTTTTACGGACGCAATAGAATTGGTAACATCTTTTTTAGAAACCGTTGTATATCCAACAAGGACTACTTCATCAATGTTTTTTTCTTTACTAGCATCAAATTTTGCCAACACCACATTTACAACAGCTTTGTCATTTACTTCTACCTCTTGTTCTTCAAATCCTTTGGAACGAATCACAAGCGTTGCATTTTTTGGAACATTTAACTCATACTGCCCAGCTTTGTTGGTCATCGTAGAAAACTTTGAGTTTCTTACAGTAACTTCAACATTCTGAACAGGTTTGTTTTGGTCGGAAGTAATTTTTCCCGAAACCTTAATTAATTCTTGAGCCAAACCAAATGCAGGTAGCAAAAAGACAGATGCAATCGTCGTTTTAATAAAAGCACTTTGAATACCTAGTTTTAAACCACTCATAGATATTTTTTAGTTTTTATAATTAGTAATAATTTTTTTGACTGATAAATGAGTCTCGAAATCAATGTTAAAAATGCAATCGATTGCACTTAAAATTTGTTTTGTTTTCTTAACTCGACTAAACTAAGATTATTTTTTAATTGACAAATAAAAAAAAGTTTTTTTTTATTAATATTAACTTAACATATAGATAGAAAAAGAAATAACATTATTACAAATACCTGTTTTTCAAATACTTAAATATTATAAAAAATAGCATATTAATTTATAAATAAATAGTATCCAAGCATTTGAAATGAATAAATGGTAATAGATATTGAGACTTTACTATTGTTCTTTTTAACCAAAAATTAACTTAACAAGCTGATTTTTTCAAAAAACTGATTTTTTTCAGGTAAAATAGATATGAATTTGAAAAATTAAAAGCTCAAAGCATTAAAATATCAGATAGAATAAAAACAGCTGATTTATAAATAGTTACATTTAAATTTATCATTATTTTAATAAAATTGTCTTGAAATGCAAAAAAATCAAAAATTGCGCAACATTTACAATCCAGTGCAAAATAATACACAAAAATCAGATAGATTTCCTTGAGAATTAATAGATAATTTAAAAACAAAACATTGATTTATTGTAAGTTATAAAATATTTTAAATTTTTAGGTGTTGGTTAATATTTATATTTATATTTACAGAAATAATTTATTGTGCCAAAAAGAGCGCATAAGAATGCAATCGATTACACAGAATTAATTTTAAGTTCACATACATATATAATATGACACAATCAGAATTCCGATATGCGCATCATCCTAACGATGCCAAAAATTATACAACAGAAGATCTAAGAAGAGAATTTCTAATCAAAAACCTATTCGTAGAAAACCAAATCAAATTGGTTTACACAATGTATGATCGTCTAATCGTTGGTGGAATTATGCCGACTGACAAAGCCTTGGCATTAGAAACAATCGATGAACTGAAAGCTCCTTATTTCCTTGAAAGAAGAGAATTAGGAATCATCAACGTTGGCGGAAAAGGAAAAGTAACGGTTGACGGAACAGTTTACGAACTTAATAATAAAGAAGCCTTATATATAGGAAAAGGAAACAAAGAAGTGACTTTTGAAGCTTCAAACGGCGAACAACCTTATTTCTATATCAATTCTGCGCCAGCTCACCACGCTTTTCCAACTAAGAAAATTACAAAAGCTGAAGCTGAAATCGTAGAATTAGGCGATGCAAAATACGCAAACAGAAGAACCATCAATAAATTAATTGTGAACAGCGTTCTGGAAACCTGCCAACTTCAAATGGGAATGACCGAATTGCACGAAGGAAGCGTTTGGAACACAATGCCGTCTCACACGCACACCAGACGAATGGAGGCTTACTTCTACTTCGATTTGGAAGAAGGTCAAACCATTTCACATTTTATGGGACAACCATCGGAGACGCGTCACATTTTTCTTCAAAACAGAGATGCAGTGATCTCTCCGGAATGGTCTATCCACTCTGGTGTTGGGACTTCCAACTACAGTTTTATATGGGGAATGGCAGGAGAAAATATGGATTACAGCGATATGGATGCTGTGAAAACTGACGAATTAAAATAATTATGACAAATTTATTTGACTTAACAGGAAAAGTAGCTTTAATCACCGGCGGAACACACGGTCTTGGTTTGGCAATGGCAGAAGGTTTGGGATCCGCAGGTGCAGAACTTGTTGTAACGAGCACTACTCCATCTAAACTTGAAGAAGCTATCAAATATTATCAATCCAAAGGTTTCAAAGCGACAGGTTATATTTTTGATGTGACCGACGAAAAAATCGCTGCCGAAAAAGTAGCTGAAATCGAAGCAAATCACAAACAAATCGATATCCTTATTAATAATGCCGGAATCATCAAAAGAATTCCAGCTTTGGAAATGGAAATCGCTGATTTCAGAAAAGTGATCGACGTAGATTTGACCGGCCCTTTCATTATGTCGCAATTGGTAGCGAGAAATATGATAAAAAGAAGATCCGGAAAAATCATCAACATCTGTTCTATGATGAGCGAATTGGGTCGTGACAATGTTGTGGCTTACGCTTCTGCAAAAGGCGGACTGAAAATGCTGACCAAAAATCTGGCAACAGAATGGGCAAAACACAACATCCAAGTGAACGGAATCGGTCCCGGATATTTTGCAACTTCTCAGACAGAACCAATCCGAGTGGACGGACATCCTTTCAACGAATTCATCATCAGTAGAACACCAGAAGGTCGTTGGGGAAATCCAGAAGATCTTGCAGGAACTGCAATTTTCTTAGCCTCAGAAGCAAGTCAATTCATTAACGGACAAATCATCTACGTTGATGGCGGAATCTTGGCAACCATCGGAAAACCTTCCAACGAATAATATTAATAACAACAAAGATTAGACTCGATTTTAAATCTAATTTCTAAAGTCTAACATCTAACTTCTTATTATGAGTACACTTACAAAACCTTTCATCACAGATACATTTTTATTAAAGAACAGATTCGCTGAAGAGTTGTATTTCAATTTTGCAGAAAAACAGCCTATCATCGATTATCACAACCATTTGCCTCCAAAAGAGATTGCAGAAAACCGTCAGTTTGAGAACATCACTCAGGTTTGGATCGGTGGTGATCATTACAAATGGAGAGCGATGAGAACGATGGGCGTGAACGAAAAATTCATCACCGGAGATGCTTCTGACAAAGAGAAATTCGCTGCTTGGGCAAAGACAGTTCCAAATACTTTGAGAAATCCTTTGTTCCATTGGACGCATTTGGAATTGGCTAGATATTTTGACGTTTACGATTTGTTAAACGAAAAAAATGCAGACCAGGTTTACGAAAATGTATCAGCTCAACTTCAGACACCGGAAAAATCTGTTCACGGCTTGTTGAAGATGAGAAATGTGGAAACGGTTTGTACCACAGAAGATCCAATTGACACTTTAGAATACCATCAGACAATCAAGAAAAACAACATCGGAATCACGGTAAGTACAGCTTTCCGTCCGGACAAAGCGATTTTGATTGATAATGAGGATTACAATTCTTACATCGATAAATTAGGCGAATCTGCAGGCATCGAAATTAATTCTTACAAGGATGTACAGGATGCGCTGATCAAAAGAATAGAATACTTTCACGCCAACGGATGCAGATTGTGTGACCACGGATTGAACAATATTTCTTTCGAAATGTTCACAGATTCTGAAATCAACTCGATCTTTGAAATTAAAAGAAAAGGAGAAACCTTAACCGCACATCAGATTGAGCAATTCAAAACAGCAATTTTGTTGTTTTTGGGAGAAACTTACCATTCTTTAGGTTGGGTTCAGCAGTACCATTTGGGTGCTTTGAGAAACAACAATGCAAGAATGTTGAAAGTCTTGGGACCAGATACAGGTTGGGATTCTATCGGCGATTTCGGTCAGGCGGTCAACCTTTCAAAATTCCTTAATACATTGGATTCCAAAGACAAATTGACCAAAACGATCATCTACAATCTGAATCCTGCCGACAACGAAATTATGGCGACAATGATCGGAAATTTCAACGACGGTTCTGTCAAAGGAAAAGTACAGTTCGGTTCCGGATGGTGGTTTCTAGACCAAAAAGACGGAATGGAAAAACAACTGAATGCGCTTTCCAATATGGGATTGATCAGCACATTCGTAGGAATGCTGACCGATTCCAGAAGCTTCCTTTCGTTCCCGAGACACGAATATTTCCGCAGAGTTCTATGTAACTTGTTAGGAAACGAAATCGAATCCGGTGAGCTTCCGGAAGATATGGATCTGGTTGGAAAAATAGTTTCAGATATCTGTTATAACAACGCAAAAGACTATTTCAGTTTTTAAAATAAGGAAAATAATTTGGGCAGCTACTTCCGCCTTCCGCTCCCAATCTTTTTTGCAGAAAATATTCATTTCAATAGAAAGGTAAGTCAAAGCAAAAAAGGATTTCCGCGCAAGTCGGGCTGCAGATTCAGAATAGAAGAAGCAGTAATATAAAAAAACAATATTTGTCAGTTCGCAGGAAACCTAACGAAGTGGTTCGACGAAGTCAATCTCGACTATTTAGATTCCTACGGAATGACAAAATTGAAAATAAAATTAGTAAAAATATCATCCTCAGCGGAGTCGAAGGACTTTGCGACTTAAAAACAACGAATTGCAAATCAACCTTTGCGACTTTGCGTTAAAACAAAATAAATGAAAACAGAACAAGCATCAAAAATCTTCTACAAATCCGATTCCACAGAATGGGAAAAAATAGATGAATATATCGACCGCCAAATCGTTGGTTACGACGATTCTGTAATGATGGTCAATGTTCGTTTCAAAAAAGGTGGCATTGGCTATAAGCACAAACATCCGCACATTCAGGTGACTTATGTTGCAGAAGGAAAATTCGAGGTTAATATTGGAGAAGATATTTCAATCCTGAAAAAAGGAGATTCGTTCTTCGTACCATCCAATGTCGTTCACGGTGTGGAATGTATGGAAGACGGCATTTTGGTTGATGTTTTCAGCCCGCACAGAGAAGATTTTATCAAATAATTAAAAAATCCGGAATCTCGATTCTTGTATCTTGATTCTTAAAATAAATTTAGATTAATGGGCAAAGTAGTAAGCTTTGGAGAAGTGATTATGCGATTGTCACCTGCCAACAACAGGATGATGAAGCAAAGTAATGAGATGGAATTCTTTTTCGGAGGTACAGAACTGAATGTTGCTGCATCGCTTGCGACAATGGGTTGTAACGTAAAACACGTAAGCGTTGTTTCTGACGATTTTGTTGGAGAATCAGCACTTGCTTCCATCAAAAGTTATGGAATCGACACGACTCATATTGCAAAAAACGAACATCCTTTGGGATTGTATTTTCTTGAAGTTGGTTCATCCGTTCGTGCTTCCAGAATTGCTTACAACCGTCTGAATGGATCTTTCGCCAACATCAATCCAAACCAAATCGATTGGGAAAAAGCTTTGGAAGGTGCAGACTATTTCCATTGGACAGGCATTTCTCCGGGAATTTCAGAAAGTGCTTACATCGCTTTGAAAAAAGGTTTGCAAACTGCCAACGAAAAAGGAATTGAAATAACTGCAGATCCGGCTTACCGTTCAAACCTTTGGAAATACGGAAAAGAAGGTTTCGAAGTTTTGAAAGAATTGGTGTCCTACTCCACTATTTTTATCGGTGGCGTGAATGAGATCAACGAGATCATCGGAACCAAATTCTCTTCCGACAAGGAAAGTTTCATCGAAGCCTGTAAAGAATTCCAGAGACAAATACCTTCTATCAAAAAAATATTTGACAAAGTGAGAGTCGGTGCCAGCGCAAGTACGCAGGAAACCCAGGGAAGAGCTTGGTCAAACGAAACTTACTTCGAATCTGAACCAATCGAAATCCTGCAAGTTGTAGACAGAATCGGAACCGGAGATGCTTTCGCAGCAGGTTTGATCTATGGCTTATTAAACTTCGATGATGAAACTGCACTTAAGTTTGGAAACGCAGCTTGTGCGATTAAACACACCGTTCCAGGCGATATCAACCATTGCAGCGCTTCTGACATTTTAGATGTGATGAACGGCGACAAGGGCGGAAGAATAAAGAGATAATTTAGAAAAAAATGATTATAGATACATTAGAAAACGCTTCTCAATATTTTTTGCTAAATCCATTATTTGAAAAAGCTTTCGACTATTTAAAAAATAAGAATTTAGATTCTTTAGAAGTTGGAGTTACAGAGATTCAGGAAGATCTTAAAATGATTGTTTTTGATGAAATGGCCAAAACAAAAGAAGAAAGTCTTTCCAAATTCGAATGCCATAATCAAAATATTGATATTCAAATTTGTCTGAAGGGAATAGAAAATATGGGGTGGAAACCAAGGCAAAAATGCACAAACCCAATCGGAGAGTATAATGCAGAAAAAGATGTTCTTTTTTACAATGATGATCCGGATATGTTTTTCCAGTTAAACGATAATCAGTTTGCTATTTTTTATCCAAATGATGTCCACGCACCAATGATTGGAAATGGCTTCATTAGAAAAATAGTTTTTAAAGTTAAAATTTAAGAAAAAAAATGACAAAAATTCAATTAGTTACCAATGCGATCATCGACCAAGGTCTTTTGCCTTTGTATTACAACGCAGAAGAAACGGTAACTCTCGATATACTGAAAGCACTTTACAAAGCCGGAATCCGCGCTGTAGAATATACAAGCAGAGGCGAAAACGCACTTTCGAATTTCACCAAAATGGTAGAACTTAGAAATGAGGAAATGCCAGGAATGCTTCTTGGAATCGGAACGATAAAAAATTTGAAACAAGCTGAAGAATACGAAAAAGCTGGCGCAGATTTCTTTATCAGCCCGGGATTTGTAGCTGAAGTTGCAGAATTTTTGATCTCAAAACATTTGCTCTACAGTCCAGGCTGTATGACACCAACGGAAATCATCACGGCGGAAGCTGCAGGAGTGACTTTCGTAAAATTATTCCCAGGAAATGCTTTAGGAGCTGGATTTATGAGCGCGATAAAAGACGTTTTCCCAAATCTGAAATTTATGCCAACAGGTGGCGTAGATACTACCAAAGAAAGCATCGAAAGCTGGTTCAACGCAGGCGTTTCTGCAGTTGGAATGGGAAGCAAATTGGTAAGCAAAGAATTGATGGCATCAAAAGATTACACGACGATTGAAAACGAAACTGTAAAAGTCTTAGAAATCATCAAATCAATAAAAGCTTCTTAAAAATAAAAAACACAACCAAATCATTCAAATATGAATCAACCTACAACTACTAAACCGACCACTTTCAGATGGACCATCGTTGGTTTGCTTTTCTTGGCAACCACGGTAAACTATCTGGACAGGCAAGTTCTATCTTTGACTTGGAAAGATTTTATTGCGCCAGAATTCCACTGGGACAATAATGATTATGGTAACATCACCGCACTATTCTCGATTTTCTACGCCGCAAGTATGATTTTCGCGGGGAAATTTGTGGATTGGATGGACACCAAAAAAGGATTTCTTTGGGCAATTGGAGTTTGGTCTGTGGGTGCGGTTTTACACGCATTTTGTGGGATTGCAACATCTGGGATCATCACAGGAGAATGGTTTGTAGGTTTTGAAGAGGCAAAGCATAATATCGCGGCGGTAAAGAATGTTTCCCGTGTGATCAATGTGAGTGTTGCCTTATTCATTTTTGCAAGATTGATTTTGGCGATTGGTGAAGCTGGAAACTTTCCGGCTGCTATCAAGACTACAGCAGAATATTTTCCTAAAAAAGACAGAGCCTTGGCAACCAGTATCTTCAACGCTGGTGCAACTGTTGGAGCTCTTGCAGCGCCGATTTCTATTCCTTTCATTGCGAAAGCACTAGGTTGGGAAATGGCGTTTATTATCATTGGTGCCTTAGGATTTTTGTGGATGGGAATTTGGATTTTTTATTACAAGAAACCACACGAGCATCCAAAAGTTAATCAAGGTGAAGTGGATTACATTAACCAAGATATCGATACTACGATAATAGAAGATTTGTCTCAGCCAAAAACAACTTTTACCTTGGCGCAATGTTTCAAATACAGACAGACTTGGGCTTTTGCCTTTGGTAAGTTTATGACAGACGGCGTTTGGTGGTTTTACCTTTTCTGGACACCGGCTTATCTAAGTTCAGTTTACGGAATGGACAGTACACAAAGTGCGTTTCCATTGTTCGTACTTTATATGATTACTTTGGTATCCATCGTTGGTGGTTGGCTTCCGACATTCTTTGTAGAAAAGAAAGGAATGAACCCTTATTCTGGTCGTATGAAAGCTATGTTGATTTTTGCATTCTTCCCATTGCTGGCATTATTGGCACAATCTACAGGTAAAATATCATATTGGTTTCCAGTATTGATCATTGGAGTTGCAGGTGCGGCGCATCAGGCTTGGTCAGCGAATATCTTCTCCACTGTTGGTGATATGTTCCCGAAGAAAGCGATTGCAACCATTACAGGAATTGGTGGATTGGCTGGCGGAATTGGTTCTACGATTATCAATAAAAGTTCCGGTTTGTTGTTCGACTATTCACACAAAGCTTGGACCACTGTAGATGGCGTTCCGCTTTTGGAAAAATTTCCTCAATATGCAGAACAACGTTTACCGGAAGGCTTCTTTGAACAATTACAAAAATCAGGTGCCGTGGTTTCTGACGGTATCGACAAAGGATATATGATTATTTTCTCATTCTGTGCAGTCGCTTATTTGATCGCTTGGTTTGTAATGAAATCATTGGTTCCGACTTATAAAATTATTAAAGAATAAAGAAATGGAATATCAAACTAAAGAGAAACTAAACCGTGAAAACTCAGGTCTAACTGAGAAACTTCCTATAAAATTTTTACAATTCGGAGAAGGAAACTTCCTTCGTGCATTCGTAGATTATCTGATCGACAAAATGAACAAAGAAGCGGGCTTCAACGCTGGTGTAGCTGTTGTTCAGCCAACTCAGGGCGGACTTGTAGATATGCTGGAAGAGCAAAATAACCTTTACACGCTTTTCGTAAGAGGTGTAAAGAAAGGACAAATTGTGGATGACCAGAGAGTAATCTCAGCAATCCAGAGATCATTAAGTCCTTACACGCATTATCAGGAATATCTTGATTTGGCGAAAGGCGATGATCTGGAATTCATCTTGTCAAATACAACTGAGGCAGGAATTGCTTTTGACCCATCTGAAACAACACTTGAAGCTGGACCTCACAAGAATTTTCCTGCAAAAGTGACGGCTTTCCTTTACGAAAGATTCAAACATTTCAATGGTGCTGAGGACAAAGGTCTTCACATCATTCCTTGTGAATTGATCGAGAATAATGGATTGACATTAAAAAAATACATTCTTCAATATGCTCAACTTTGGAATCTTGAAGAAGCTTTCTCTGCGTGGGTAGAAAACAGCAATTCTTTCCATAACACTTTGGTGGACAGAATCGTACCTGGATATCCAAGAGAAGAAAAAGACGAATACGAAGCTAAATTCGGATACGACGACAACCTGATGGTAGTTTGTGAAGCATTCTTACTTTGGGTAATAGAAGGTGATGACAAACTGAGAGCTAAAATTCCTTTTGATAAAATCGATGATCAGGTTTTGATTGTTGATGACATCACACCTTACAGAACCAGAAAAGTAAGAATCCTGAACGGCGCCCATACAGCAATGTTGGCATTCTCTATCCTGGACGGAAAAGAAACAGTGAAAGAAGCTATTGATGCAGAATTCGCTGGAAAATTCATTTCTGATACAGTTTACAACGAGATCATCCCAACGCTTGACCTTTCTAAAGAAGAACTGACGGCGTTCGCTGAGGAAGTTTTTGACAGATTCAGAAATCCATTTTTGAAACATCAGCTTTCTAGCATTGCATTGAACTCGGTTGCGAAGTTCAAAGTGAGAGTATTACCAAGTTTGCTACAATATGTTGATGATAAAAAAGAATTGCCTGTAAACCTGACTTTCGCTCTTGCAGCATTGATCAGATTCTACCAAGGTGAATTCAACGGAAAAACGCTTCCGGTAATGGATGACGCGCCTGTTTTGGAAAGATTCAAAGCAATATGGTCAACCAATGATCTTGGAGAAGTTGTTAAAGCGACTTTATCTGAAACCAGTTTCTGGGATCAAGACCTTACACAAGTTTCTGGATTGACAGAAGCTGTGACAAAAGCATTGAAAGAAATCGATGCAAACGGAATCGAACAAGGTTATAAAAATTTTATTAAGTAATAATTTTTAAATAGTTAGAAATTATGAAAAAAGTATTAAAAGTAAATCCAAAAGACAATGTAGTAGTTGCACTGATGGATCTTTACGCTGGCGAAATCGTTGACCTAGACGGAACGCCTTACAATGTTTTAACGGATACAAAAGCTAAACATAAATTTGCCGGAGAGCATTTCGAAGCGGGCGACCAAATCATAATGTATGGTGTTGTTGTTGGAAAAGCCAATCAGACTATCCAAAAAGGTGAAGTGATCACGACTGAAAATGTGAAGCACCAAAGTGAGCCGGTTTTCAAAAAAACTGGAGATCTTGGCTGGACTCCACCAAATATTGACAAATGGAAAGACAAAACGTTTAATGGTTATCACCGTTCTGACGGACAAGTTGGAACCAAAAATGTCTGGTTATTCTTCCCGTTGGTATTTTGTGAAAACAAAAATATCGAGAAGCTGAAAGACATTTTCGAAAACGAATTGTTACCGAAAAAAGAAGTTTCATATAAGAATTTCCTACGATCTCTAATTGAAGAAAAAAACGTGGAAGACTTTGTAGACAATTCCCGAAATGAAAATCTTCTGGATAATATCGAAGTAAAATTCATCAATCACCAAGGTGGTTGTGGCGGAATCCGTCAGGATTCTGAATTGTTGGCGAAACTGCTTGCAGGCTATGTGAACAATCCCAATGTGGCTGGTGCAACTGTTCTTAGTTTAGGATGTCAAAATCTTCAGGTTGATATTTTTCAAAATGCTTTGAAAGAAATGAGCCCGAATAACGATAAAGAAATTCTGGTTTTCGAACAACAGAAAATCGGAACTACAGATCAAATGTTCCAAATGGTAATCAAAGATTCTTTTGAAGCTATTAAAAGAGCTAATAAGATCGAACGTAAACCTGCGCCCGTTTCCAAAATCAGTATTGGTCTGGAATGTGGTGGATCCGATGGTTTTTCTGGAATATCTGCCAATCCTGCTTTGGGAATTGTTTCCGATATTTTTGCAGCCTTGGGCGGAAAAACGATCTTGGCAGAATTCCCGGAATTGTGTGGCGTTGAGCAAGAATTGATGAACCGATGTGTGGATGAGGAAAAAGCAGATAAATTTTTATCATTAATGAAAGCTTTTGAAAAATCCGTTGTAGATGCAGGTTCAGGATTTGATATGAATCCTTCTCCAGGAAATATCAAAGATGGTTTGATCACCGATGCAATGAAATCTGCGGGAGCTTCCAAAAAAGGTGGAACAGCTCCAATTGTGGATGTTTTGGATTACGGCGAATATATTTCAAAGCCAGGTTTGAATCTTCTGAATACGCCAGGAAACGACGCAGAATGTACCACAGGATTGGTAGGATCTGGCGCAACAGTCGTTTTGTTCACCACAGGTTTGGGAAATCCGATGGGAAATCCAATCGCACCCGTTGTGAAAATTTCTTCTAACACGGCGCTGATAAACAGAATGTCGGACATCATCGATGTGAATGCAGGAACTGTGATCACGGGCGAAAAAAGCATTCAAGAAGTTGGTGAGGAGATCGTGGATTATATTATCGAATTGGCAAGCGGAAACGTGGAAACGAAAGCTGACCAATTGAAACAGGATGTATTTATCCCTTGGAAAAGAGGGGTTTCATTATAATTTTTTTGAATTTTAAGGTTTTTATTTAAGAGCATTCTTTTCGGAGAGTGCTCTTTTTTTTATAAAGATGTTAGAAATTAGATTTTAGAAGTTAGATTTAAATTCAATTAAAAAAAATGATAATGAGTTATTCAAATTCATACATTTGGAAACCTTAATTTAGAATATGGATCAGCAATATCAGCAAATCATCGGGACTATTTTTAATCAGATTAAATCTGAAGAAAATCCCGGCGAAGTGGCTTCTTATATTCCGGAACTTGCCAACATCGATCCTGATAAGTTTGCTGTTTCTATAAAGCTCATTAATGAAGAAAATTACAGCTATGGTAATCATCAAACCAGATTTTCTATCCAGAGTATTTCCAAAGTTCTACTACTATGTCTGGTTTACAAAAATACCGGAGAGAAGATCTGGGAACGTGTGGATGTAGAGCCATCTGGAAATCCCTTCAATTCTCTGGTACAGCTGGAGTCCGATAACGGCATTCCGAGAAATTCCTTTCTCAATGCTGGTGCTCTCGTCATTTCTGATATTTTGATCGATCTGTTTGAGAATCCTAAGAAAGAATTTTTAGCTTTCATAAGAGATATTACAGATTGTGAAACCATCAATTATTCTGAAACTGTCGCTAAAAGTGAACTGAAAATAGGTTTTCGAAATGCGGCGCTTTGTAACTTCATCAAGTCTTTCGGAAATATCAAAAATAATCCTGAGGAAGTTCTGAATCTTTACAGCCTGATCTGTTCCGTAGAAATGACTACTTTGGAATTGTGCAACGCTTTTACTTTCCTTGCAAATGGTGGCAAAAAGGTTTCTGACAATAAAGAAATACTGACCAAAAGCCAGACTAAGAGAGTGAATGCCATTATGCAGACTTGTGGATTTTATGATGAATCCGGCGAATTCTCTTTCCGGGTTGGTCTTCCGGGAAAAAGTGGTGTTGGCGGCGGAATTGTTGCCTTGTTTCCAGGACGATATGTGATCACAATTTGGAGTCCGAAACTGAATCCTAAAGGAAATTCTTACCGCGGAATGAAGTTTTTGGAGCTATTTACGACAGCAACCGAAGAGTCGATTTTCTGATATATAACAATAATAATGATAGGAAACCTCATCAATAGTATTGATTTCTAGCTGGAAAAAAAATTATTTCAAATTCTTCCTAAAAAAACTTTCTTGTTCCCCCCCACTTTCCCTGGTGTAAAATAGGTTAAATGTCACCACTGCAAAATTATTTCGCTCATTCATGATTATTTTATTTTATCAAATATTAATAACATCGTTTCCTTATCAAGGCTTTCCATATCGATTAGATTTAATGATTTTACCATTCTGCTCTTTCGGATTTAAAGTTTGAATTTCTCTCGCTGTTTGTGCATTCATTTTTGTAAAACTTAATGTTAAGGAAAACAAGATAATCCAATGAAAAAATTTGCTTTTAATCATAACTTTATTTTTGATTGGCTTGTACATATTCTTCATCTGAAACAGCTTCCAGCCAAGTATTTTGATTGTTTTGCGGATTACCGTTCGTTGCCAGATGTGAAAACCAACTATTTGCCGTTGCACCGTGCCAATGCTCGATATTTGGAGCAATTTCAACAACATCTCCAACTTTCAGATAGCGTGCCCTTTTTCCTCTTTCCTGGTACAAACCTTCGCCACCAACGACAATCAATAGCTGTCCGCCGGTATGACTGTGCCAATTGTTTCTGCAACCGGGTTCAAAAGTCACATTGGAAAGGGGAACATTTAAATCTTTGTTGCTTGTGAGCGTTGCCAGATAAGATTTTCCTGTAAAATATTTTTCAAAAGCAGTGTTTTCTTCGCCTGTCGGAAAATCACTTAGTTTGGGAATGTTTGGATTCATTTTATTTTGATTATTTGTCTTTTGTGCCGGCAGAAATTGAGCCAACATCAAAAGAATTATTGTTGTGAAATATTTCATTTTTCTAAGTTTAGTCTTTGAACAAAGTTCGGCAAGAGAATCCGAAAAACGGTTATATTGATTACTGTATTGCTTACCATTTTTACTGATTATATTAAAGCAAAAAAGGTCTATCTGCAAATTGCAAACAGACCTTTTAATTTCTTATAAATTATTTCAAATTAGTTTTAAAGAAACTTTCCAGCTTATCAAAAGGAATCACATCCACTTTATCATACAAATCTACGTGAACAGCGTTTGGAATAATTAGCAATTCTTTCGGCTCATTTGCCACTTTAAAAATATCTTCACTGAAATATCTTGAATGCGCATTTTCTCCGGCAATCAAAAGCATTGGTCGTGGCGAAATTTCTTTTACATAACTTAAAATCGGCATATTCATAAATGCTATTGGATTCGTAATTAACCACGCTCCGTTTGAGTTTACAGAGTTGACGTGAAAACCACGTGGCGTTCTGTAATAATCGAAATATTCTTTCACAAACTGCGGTTCATCACCTTTCAATGTTTCCGGTAAATTTCTTGGACCGGCTTCCGGCTTGCCATTTTCGGCATCTTTCCAACGTTGCTGACCTAAGTCTTCCAAAGTTTTGGTACGTTGTTCGGGTGTTACTGAATCATTATAACCTTTCGACATCACTCTGGTCATATCATACAAACTTGTCGTAGCAACAGCTTTCACTCGTTTATCAATCGCAGTTGCGTTCAAAGCAAAACCTCCGAAACCACAAATTCCGATAATTCCTATTCTGTTTCTGTCGATATTTTTTTGAAGTCCTAAAAAGTCGATTGCTGAACTGAAATCTTCAGTGTTAATTTCCGGAGAAGCTAAATTTCTTGGTTCTCCTCCACTTTCACCTGTGTAAGAAGGGTCGAATGCGATAACTGCAAAACCTCGTTCAGCCATAATGTTGGCGTACAAACCTGATGATTGTTGTTTCACTGCTCCAAAAGGTCCGCTGATGGCTATTGCTGATAATTTTTCGTTTCCTGCATTTTTTGGAAGGTATAAATCGCCCGACAATGTAATTCCGTAACGGTTTTTAAAAGTTACTTTCTGACGAGTTACTTTATCGCTTAACTGGAAGGTATAATGTTCTTTTGATGTGTTCATTTTTTCTGAATTTGATTTTATTTTTTGAGCGAATACTTGTCCTGTGAACAGAAACAGTATTATGATTACTAATGCTTTTTTCATATGATTTTGAATTTAAATTGTTTTAATAAATTTTGCAGGAATTCCACCAACGACGGTATTATCAGGAACATCTTTTGAAACGACTGCTCCAGATGCGACAACAGCATTTTCACCAATCGTTACGCCTGGCAAAATGGTTGCGTTAGCACCAATCCAAGCATTTTTCTTGATAAGGATAGATTTGCAAATCAGACCTTTTCTGTCTTTCGGATTTAGTGGATGATTTTCTGTTATGAGATTGACTTTTGGGCCAATTAAAACATCGTCTTCAATCGTGATTCCACCTAATGCAAGAAAGGTACAGTCGAAATTGATGAATACGTTTTTACCAATGGTAATGTGCTTACCGTAATTAATGTAAAGTGGCGTGAATACAGCAACATCCTGTATTTCTTTATCTAAAATCTGAGATAATACCTTTGTAATTTCATCAGGATTTGAAGAATTATTCATCCGATTGAGCAATGCTTTCACAGCGAATGCTTCTTCTCGTAATCTGTACATCTGAGAATCATCAGGAAGTATCGTTTCGCCGTTTAAAAGCCTTTCAAAAATATCTTTTTGAAATAATTTAGAACCGGAATTATGTTTTGAATCTGACATTTGAGATTGATTTGATTATCAGATACAAAGGTATAACGACTTACAAGCAAGCCGTTAAAGATTATCAAACCAAAAGTTAAGAAAATCAAACTTCCGTCAGTCGAAAAGCTTTAGGATTGGTTCCTGATTGTTTTTTAAAGAAATTATTAAAGTAAGTTGGATATTCGAAACCTAACGCATAAGCGATTTCGGAAATACTCCAGTCGGTGTGTTGCAAAAGAGCTTTTGCTTCTGTAATGATTCGTTCAGTAATATGCGACGTCGTAGATTTTCCGGTAATTTCTTTTACAGCCCGATTCAGATAATTAATATGAACATTCAGATGTTGAGCGTAATGTTGAGCGGTTCTCAATTGAAGTGGATTTTGAATCGTTTCAATCGGAAATTGTCTTTCAAGTAATTCTAGAAAAACGGAAGTTAATCTTGACGATGCATTCTTATTTTGCTCGTAATTTTCGGACGGTTCCATCTTCAAAGATTCGTGGATAATGAGACTGATATAATTGCGAATCAACTCATCCTTAAATATATAATCACTTTCCTGCTCCACTATCATTTTCTGAAAAATGGTATTGAGGAAAGTCCTTTGCTCTTCAGTAATTTTCAAAACCGGAGTTCCCCCAATCTTAAAGAATGATGATTGTTGTAAGCTTTCTGAACGTTCGGAGTTTTTAAAAAATTCTTCCGAGAAAAGAATAGTATAACCGACATAAGTTGTTGAAATCGTTTCCCAAGAATAAGGAATGTGTGGATTGCCAAAAAAGAGAATTGTCCCCTCCTGTTCGTAGGTTTTATCAGAATAGTGAATTTTACTTTTTCCGGTTGTGAGACAAATTTTATAGAATTCTTTACGACTGTAAGTTCTGGTTTCAGCGCCGTCTCCCTCTATCTGAAATGCTTTAAAACCCTGAAGCTTTAATTCATTGTTAAAATTTGAAACTTCTCTGATTACCTTTTCATTCATTTTGTAAAATTAAGAAATTCAAACTTATCTTAGTTTAAATTTAATCTAAATATTAAAACGCCAATAGAATTCTCTGCCGAAGCAAAAAATTCTACCGCTTTAAAGTAAAATCAAAGTTCATAGCAACCTTGCATACTGGAAGTTCTGCTCTGAAATTCACCCCAAACTGACAAACGTCTTAAGATTTTCTGAAAAATTAAATATTTATATCTGTAAAACACTTTTCGTAAGTTAATTTCAAACTCGTACCTTTGATTTTTACAACAAAATGAGCATCACTACAATCAAAGAGTTTTATCAGGACATTCTTGGCGAAAGCTGTCCCGACATTGATTCATTTCTCACCGAAAACATTAATAAAGATATCGGTCATTTCAATGTTTTTGATATTTCTAAAATCTTCAGAGCAAGCAAATCGAAACCTGAAATGCCTTACAACAGAAGAACTTATTACAAAATAAGTTTGATAAACGGGCAAAATAAAGTAGAATATGCTGACAAAACGATTGAGATAGAAGACTGTGCTATCCTTTTTGCATCACCGAAAGTTCCGTATAATTACAACAATCAGTGCGTCACGAATCAGTCGGGTCATTTTTGTGTTTTCACCAAAGATTTTTTACCGACAAACAAAATAGGAACTGAAATAGACAATCTTCCCGTTTTCTCGCCGCAAAGCGATTTCGTCTTCCAGATTTCCACAGAACAGTATCATCAGTTTGAAGGTGTTTTCCTGAAAATGCACGAAGAAATCAATTCTGATTACCTTTATAAATACGATTTGCTGAGAAATTATGTGATGGAACTGATCCATACCGGCCAAAAACTGAAGCCTATCCGTCCCTCAGAAAACAGTAAAACTGCCGCATCCAGAACCACGACTCTGTTTATAGAATTATTGGAAAGACAGTTTCCCATAGAAAACATCAGTCAGCTTTTAAAACTAAGGACACCGGCAGATTTTGCAGGAATATTAGGCGTTCACGTCAATCATCTGAACAGAGTTCTGAAAGAAACCACAGGAAAAACCACCGGCGAAATCATCGGAAGCCGGATTTTTCAGGAAGCAAAATTATTACTTTCGCAAACGCAGTGGAATATTTCTGAAATCGCTTTCACTCTGGGTTTTGAAGAAGTAGCCCATTTCTCTAATTTTTTCAAAAAGCACGGACAACAGTCGCCGCAGCATTTCCGAGAAGTAATGATTGTTTGATTTTCACAAATTTTGATTTGATTTATGCAAATACGCAAACTGGTAAATTTTCCAACTTTGTACTATTAATTAAAACAAATAAAATGGCAGGTAAAATAGCATTAGTTACAGGCGCAAGCCGCGGATTGGGTAAAGATTCTGTAATCGCCCTTGCAAACAAAGGATTTGATATTATTCTGACTTATCAAACCAAAAAAGAAGCTGCTGATGAAGTGGTGAAAGAGATTGAAAACTTAGGCCAGAAAGCATTTTCTTTGCCTTTGGACATTTCTTCAACGGCAGGTTTCGACCAGTTTGTGAATGAAGTTAAAAGTATTTTAGACACAAAATTTAATTCTGCAAAACTGGACGCATTGGTAAATAACGCAGGAATCGGGATCAACGAAAGTTTTGAAACTACAACGGAAGAAATTCTGGATT
>Ga0308157_10001895_pt1 | contig 38533 bp, 41 predicted proteins | sample PhyBR1_FD_201035 | JGI IMG/M metagenome (GOLD analysis project Ga0308157, IMG submission 201035) | Phyllosphere microbial communities from UC Gill Tract Community Farm, Albany, California, United States - DLSLB.R1 | ecosystem: Host-associated > Plants > Phyllosphere > Unclassified | place: USA... | reverse complement strand
TTCGGCTCGCCACCCTCGAGGACGCTGACGACGGAGTTCGTCGTTCCGAGGTCGATTCCAACAGCACGTGCCATGCGATTCTCCTTCTGGTTGAAGTGTTGCGATGAAGTTGCGGGGCGATTCAGGAAACCTGAGTCGCGATGGCTCAACTGTATCGCGACCACCGGATGCTGTCAACTGAACTTGATACCAGTCGACTCAAGTTCATCATTCATTCACCCACGCGACGCCGCGGCATCCGAAACACCCCGGTTACACGGAGCGCATAGAGTCGCACCATGGCACGCCCCGCACTCCTCGCCGTCTCGCACGGCACCGCCGATGTCGCCGGCGCGCGCGCCATCGCCGACCTCGTCGCGCAGGTCCGCGAGGCGCTGCCCGACGTCGAGGTGATCGAGGCCTTCGTCGACGTGCAGCAGCCGGATGCCGCAGAACTCGCCCCCCGGATCGAGGGCCCCCTGGTCATCGTTCCGTTGCTGCTGTCCAGCGGATTCCACGTGCATCACGACCTGCACGGCATCGCCGAGACGCGGCCGCGCACGGCGATCGCCGATCCGATGGGTCCTGACGTCCGTCTCGCAGAGGTGCTCGCGCGGCGACTGCCGGCATCCGATGCCCCGGTGATCCTCGCGGTGGCGGGCTCTCGCGATCCCCGATCGCTGACGGATGCCGAGGACATGAGCTCGACGCTCGAAGCAGTCCTCGGCCGCGAGGTGCACCTGGCGTACCTCGCCGCACGGCAGCCCGATCTTCCCACGGCGCTGCGCGCGCATCCCGACGCCATCGTCGCGACCTACCTGCTCTCGCAGGGCTACTTCTTCGATCTCGCCCAGCGCCAGGCACCGGGGCGAGAGCTCACGATGCCGCTGCTCGACGGCACGACCGTGCCCGAGCCGCTCACCGACCTCATCATCGCCCGGTACCTCGAGGGCGAGGCGCAGCTCACGATCTGATCGCCTGACGCGGAATCACGCGGTCGCCGCTCGCTCGTATGACGCCGCATGTCGTCCGCAATCCACGAATCGCTCCAACTGCCTAGGGTGTACTTCAGCCATTTCAGGGAGCAGGGACGATGACCGCAGAACAGCCGACGATGATCCGCGGCGCGCGCACGCGCACTGCGCGCACGCCGACGAAGCCGCATGGCCAGTGGCTGATCGACGGCAACGCCCCTCTCAACGGCAACGAGGAGTGGAAGCTCGACGACAACGGGCTCAACGTCCGCGAACGCATCGAGACCATCTACGCGCAGGGCGGCTTCGAGAGCATCGACCCGACCGACCTGCACGGCCGCTTCCGCTGGTGGGGCCTGTACACGCAGCGCAAGCCCGGGATCGACGGCGGTCGCACCGCGCAGCTCGAGCCCCACGAGCTCGAAGACGAGTACTTCATGATGCGAGTGCGCATCGACGGCGGCCAGCTCACCACCGAGCAGCTCCGCGTCATCGGTCAGATCTCGACCGACTTCGCTCGCGACACCGCCGACATCACCGACCGCCAGAACGTGCAGCTGCACTGGATCGACGTGAAGGACGTGCCCGAGATCTGGCGCCGTCTCGAAGACGTGGGCCTCAGCACCACCGAGGCGTGCGGCGATGTGCCGCGTGTCATCCTCGGCTCTCCCGTCGCCGGCGTCGCCGCCGACGAGCTCATCGACCCGACCCCGCAGATCCGTGAGATCGCCGACCGGTTCATCGGAGACCCGACGCTCTCCAACCTCCCCCGCAAGTACAAGACCGCGATCACCGGCCACCCCAGCCAGGACGTGGTGCACGAGATCAACGACTGCTCGTTCGTCGCGGTCGAGCATCCCGAGCTCGGCATCGGCTACGACCTGTGGGTCGCCGGCGCCCTCTCGGTCGTCCCGCGCCTCGGCGAGCGCCTCGGCGTCTTCGTCGCCCCCGATCGCGTCGCAGAGGTCTGGCACGGCGTCACCCGCATCTTCCGCGACTACGGCTACCGGCGTCTGCGCAACAAGGCGCGGCTGAAGTTCCTGCTCGCCGACTGGGGCACCGAGAAGTTCCGGGATGTGCTCGAGAGCGAGTACCTCGACAGCCCCCTCCCCGACGGCCCAGCCGCTCCGAAGCCCACGAGCCTGGGCGACCACGTCGGCGTCCACGAGCAGAAGGACGGCCGCTTCTTCGTCGGGGCGGCGCCCCTCGTCGGACGCGTCAGCGGAACGGCGCTCACCGCCCTCGCCGATCTCGCCGAGGTGCACGGATCGCGGCGCATCCGCACGACGCCGCACCAGAAGCTGCTGGTCCTCGATATCGACGAGGCCGAGATCGAGGGCCTCGTGAAGGGACTCGACGCGATCGGGCTCTCCGCGCGCCCCAGTCTGTTCCGTCGCGGCACGATCGCCTGCACCGGCATCGAGTTCTGCAAGCTCGCGATCGTCGAGACGAAGGTCAATGCGGCGACCGCGATCGCGCAGCTGGAAGAGCGCCTCGGCGCGCTCGAGCCGGAGATCGGCCGTCCGATCACGCTCCATGTGAACGGCTGTCCCAACTCGTGCGCCCGCATCCAGACGGCCGACATCGGCCTGAAGGGCCAGCTCGTGCTGATCGACGGCGAGCAGGTTCCCGGTTACCAGGTGCACCTGGGCGGCGGCCTGGCCAACGTCGACCGCGAGGAGGCGGGCCTCGGGCGCACTGTCCGCGGCCTCAAGGTTCCCGCCGACGGCATCGCCGACTACGCCGAACGCGTCATCCGCCGCTACCTCGCCGACCGCGCGAGCGCGGACGAGACCTTCGCAACCTGGGCGCACCGCGCCGACGAGGAGGCACTGCAGTGAGCACGCCCGTCGTCATCCGCTCCCCTCGCCCGCCGCGTCGTCCTGCCGAGGAGCTCAAGGCCCTCGCGGAGCGCGGCAACACCGAACTGCGCAGCCGCCGGGCCGATGAGGCCAGCCCCGCAGAGGTCGCCGCCTGGGTCGCCGAGAACTTCGGCGTCGGACAGGCGGCAGTCGCGTGCTCGATGGCGGATGCCGCGCTGCCGCACCTCGTCGCAGAGAGCCTTCCCGGTGTCGATGTGCTGTTCCTTGACACCGGCTACCACTTCGCGGAGACGGTATTCACCCGCGACGAGGTGGCGGAGCGGCTGAACGTGAACATCGTCGATGTGAAGCCCGAGCAGTCCGTAGCCGAGCAGGATGCCGAATTCGGTGAGAATCTGTTCGAACGCGACCCCGGCCTGTGCTGCCAGCGCCGCAAGGTCGAGCCGCTGCAGCATGCGCTCGCAGGATACGAGGTGTGGTTCACGGGCGTCCGCCGCGAAGAGGCGCCCACTCGCGCCGAGACCGAGCTCATCGTCTGGGACGAGCGCAACGGCCTCGTCAAGGTGAACCCGGTCGCGAGCTGGACCTTCGACGACCTCATCGACTACGCCACCGTGCACCACGTCCCGGTGAACCCACTGATCGCGAACGGATACCCCTCGATCGGCTGCGCCCCGTGCACCAAGCCCGTCGCCCCGGGAGAAGACCCGCGATCGGGCCGGTGGGCCGGGCTCGCCAAGACAGAATGCGGACTCCACCTATGACCATCGACACGCACAGCATCTCGCGCCGTCCGACGACCGCGCTGAGCGCGCTCGACCAGCTTGAGGCCGAGGGCATCCACATCATCCGCGAGGTGGTCGCCGAGTTCGAGCGCCCAGTGCTGCTGTTCTCCGGCGGCAAGGACTCCGTCGTCGTGCTGCACCTCGCGGCGAAGGCGTTCGCCCCCGGCAGGGTGCCGTTCCCCGTGCTGCACGTCGACACGGGGCACAACTTCCCCGAGGTCATCGCGTTCCGCGATGCGACCGTGGCACGCCTGGGCATCGACCTGAAGGTCGCACAGGTGCAGGACTACATCGACGACGGCCGCCTCGAAGAGCGCGCCGATGGCACCCGCAACACTCTGCAGACGCAGCCGCTGCTCGACGCGATCGCCGCGGGCAAGCACGATGCCGTCTTCGGCGGCGCGCGTCGCGACGAGGACAAGGCCCGCGCCAAGGAGCGCATCATCTCGCTGCGCGACGAGTTCGGGCAGTGGGATCCGCGCAACCAGCGCCCTGAGCTGTGGAGCCTGTACAACGGCAGGCACACCGTCGGTCAGCACGTGCGGGCGTTCCCGATCTCGAACTGGACAGAGGCCGACATCTGGAACTACATCGAGCGCGAGGGCATCGCCCTCCCGCCGCTGTACTACGCGCACGAGCGCGACGTGTTCCGCCGCGACGGCATGTGGTGGTCCGTCGGCGAGTTCTCGCAGCCGCGCGACGGCGAAGAGGTCGAGCAGCGCACCGTCCGTTACCGCACGGTGGGCGACATGAGCTGCACCGGAGCGGTGGAATCGGATGCCGCCGACACGGCGGCCGTGGTCGCCGAAGTGCAGCGCTCCACCCTCACCGAGCGCGGAGCGACTCGCGCCGACGACAGGATCAGCGAGGCCGCCATGGAGGATCGCAAGAAGAACGGATACTTCTGATGAGCACGACCACCGCCGAGAAGACCCTGTTCCGCTTCGCGACGGCCGGGTCGGTGGACGACGGCAAGTCGACCCTGGTCGGCCGGCTGCTGCACGATTCGAAGGCGATCCTCGCCGATCAGCTCGAGCAGGTGGCTGCGACCAGCCGTCAGCGCGGATTCGCCCATGGCGAGTTCGATTTCGCGCTGCTGACCGATGGGCTGCGCGCCGAGCGCGAACAGGGCATCACGATCGACGTGGCCTACCGCTACTTCGCGACCGATCGTCGCGGCTTCATCCTCGCCGACTGCCCCGGTCACGTGCAGTACACCCGCAACATGGTGACCGGATCCGCCACCGCGGATGCCGTGATCGTGCTCGTCGACGCACGCAAGGGCATCGTGGAGCAGACCCGCCGCCACCTCGCCGTGGTGTCGCTGCTGCGTGTCGCGCACGTCATCATCGCGGTGAACAAGATCGATCTCGTCGACTTCGACGAGAACGTGTTCGTCGAGATCGAGCTCGAGGCGGCGCGCGTCGCCGACCAGTTGGGGCTGGGCGGCATCCACGTTCTGCCCGTGTCCGCCCTCGAGGGCGATAACATCGTCGACCGCTCCGAGCGCACGCCGTGGTACCAGGGCGACACCCTCATCGGTCTGCTCGAGGCGCTGCCCACCGCGGTCGACGTCGACGAGACGGCGTCGGCGTTCCGGCTACCGGTGCAGCTCGTGCTCCGCCCGCAGGGCGGGCTCTCCCCCGAGGTCGCCGAGCCCGAGCGCTACCGCGACTTCCGCGGATTCGCCGGGCGCATCGCGAGCGGGTCCGTGAGCGTCGGCGACGAGGTCGAGGTCTTCCCCGGTGGTCATTCGACCACCGTCACCGGCATCCACGTCGCCGGGCGGGAGGCGGATGCCGCCACGGCGGCGCAGTCGGTGACCCTCACCCTCGCCGACGAGATCGATGCCGCACGCGGGGCCGTGATCGCCGCATCCGGCACGCTCCCCACCGGACGACGCGAGGCCGTCGTCGAGCTGTTCCACCTCGACCCGCGCCCGATCGCACCGGGAGGCAGAGTGCTCGTCAAGCACGGCACCTCCACCGTGCAGGCGCTCATCAGCGAGGTCATCGACCGCCGCGATCTCGAGACCCTCGAGCATCACGACGTCGAGACGCTCGCCGTGAACGAGATCGGTCGGGTGCGTCTGCGCTTCGCCGCCGATCTGCCCCTCGAGCCGTACGCGCAGAACCGTGAAGGCGGCTCGCTCGTGCTGATCCACCCCACCGACGGCGCCACGCTGGCCGCAGCGACCGTCACCGGGGACTGACCCACCTGCACCACCCCACCACTCGCTAAGGAGGCGACACCGTGAAGATCACCCGCAAGACCACCGCACTCACAGCCCTTGGACTCAGCGCCATGATGCTCGCCGGCTGCGCCTCGGCATCCGCCGACCCGGGTTCCGGTTCCGCGACGAGCGAGGTGACGGAGGTGCGTCTGGGCTATTTCGCCAACGTCACCCACGCACCGGCGCTCGTCGGCGTCTCGGAGGGTCTGTTCGAGGACGCCCTCGGCGACGTCGAACTGAAGACCGAGATCTTCAACGCCGGACCCGCCGCGATCGAGGCGCTCTCGGCCGGAGCGATCGATGCGACCTACATCGGCCCCAACCCCGCGATCAACACGTTCATCCAGTCGGGCGGCGAGTCGGCGAACATCATCGCCGGGGCGACGTCGGGCGGCGCGGCGCTGGTGGTCGACGACAGCATCCAGTCGGTCTCCGACCTCGAGGGCAAGAACCTCGCGACGCCGCAGCTCGGCAACACGCAGGACGTGGCGCTGCGCAGCTGGCTCGCCGACGAAGGGTTCGAGACCTCCGCGTCCGGCGGCGGCGATGTCACCATCACGCCGACCGAGAACGCGCAGACGCTCACGCTGTTCCAGGACGGACAGGTCGACGGGGCCTGGCTCCCCGAACCATGGGTGTCGCGTCTGATCGTCGAGGCCGGCGCGCACGTGCTCGTCGACGAGGCCGACCTCTGGCCGGACGGGAACTTCCCCACGACCGTGCTGCTGGTGCGCAAGGAGTTCGCGCAGCAGCATCCCGAGATCGTCGATGAGCTGCTCGACGGGCACATCGCCTCGATCGGCTGGATCGACGAGCACACCGACGAGGCACCGGCGGTGATCAACGATGCGCTCGAGGAGGCGACGGGCAAGAAGCTCCCGGGCGAAGTGCTGACCCGCGCACTCGAGAACGTCTCGTTCACGGTCGATCCGAGCGCCGCGACGTTCGAGACGCTCGTGCAGAACGGTCTCGCCGTCGGCACGCAGAAAGAGGGCTCGATCGACGGGCTGTTCGATCTGACCGCGCTGAACGCCCTGCTCGAGGAAGACGGCGGCACCAAGGTCTCGGCCGCGGGCCTCGGGAAAGACTGATGGGCGCTCCTCCCGCACCCGCCGTGCGCATCTCGCACGTCACGAAGCGCTACGGTTCGGGCCCGATCGTGCTCGACGACGTCTCGCTCGACATCGCCCCAGGAGAATTCGTGTGCCTGCTGGGGGCTTCGGGATGCGGCAAGTCGACACTGCTGAACCTCATCGCCGGTCTCGAGCGCACGACGTCGGGCGAGATCGAGACCCCCGACAGCGGGGCGTCGGTGATGTTCCAGGAGTCCGCGCTGATGCCGTGGCTGACCGCGAGGCAGAACATCGAGCTCGCCCTGCGCCTGCGCGGCGTCCCTCGCAAGGACCGACGCGCCGAGGCCGTGCGGCTGCTGGGCACCGTGAACCTCGCGGAGGCCGGAGACAAGCGACCGCATGAGCTCTCCGGCGGAATGCGCCAGCGCGTCGCCCTCGCCCGCGCGCTCGCACAGGACCGCGACGTGCTGCTGATGGATGAGCCGTTCGCCGCCCTCGATGCGATCACCCGTGATCTGCTGCACGAGGAGCTCGAGCGGGTCTGGCGCGCCACCGGGCGCACGATCGTGTTCGTCACCCACAATGTCCGCGAGGCGGCGCGGCTCGGACAGCGCGTCGTGCTGCTCTCCAGCCGTCCTGGTCGCGTCGTCGACGAGTGGCGCATCGCCAACACCCATGGGCGGCGCATCGAGTCCCCCGAGGTCGCCGCGCTCGCCACGGAGATCACCGCCGAGCTGCGCAAGGAGATCGTCCGCAATGCCGCTTGATACCGCCGCGCGTGAAGACACCGCCGCATCCTCCCCTGCATCCGGATCCGCCCCTGCCGAGGCACCAGCGCAGGCCGACGACGATCTGGCGACCTTCTCGGCCGGTCTCGACCGCCTGCAGTCCGGCGACGCGCGCCCCCGCGCACGCTGGCGCGAGTTCCTCAGCAAGGCGCTGCCGCCGCTCGGACTGCTGGTCGTGCTGCTCGCCGCCTGGCAGCTGTACATCGTGATCGCCGATCCGCGGCCGGACAAGGCACCGAGCCCGGCGGCCGTGATCGGCGCGATCAGCGACGCCTGGGGATCCGGCCGCCTGCAGGAGGCCGTCGTCACGAGCCTCGAGCGCGGCATCGTCGGATTCCTCATCGCGATCGTGGTCGGCACTCCGATCGGGATGCTGCTGGCGGAGTGGAAGCTGCTGCGCCGCGCTGCGGGTCCGCTGATCTCGGGGCTCCAGGTGCTGCCCTCCGTCGCCTGGGTTCCTGCCGCGATCATCTGGTTCGGCCTCTCCGACGCGACCGTGTACTTCGTGATCCTGATGGGGGCGATCCCCTCGATCGTGAACGGCCTGCTCGCCGGCATCGATCAGGTGCCGCCGCAGCTCGGGCGAGTGGGCACCGTGCTCGGGGCGAGCCGCTGGCAGCTCGCGACCTCGATCACGCTGCCGGCCGCGCTGCCCGGCTACCTCGCAGGACTCAAGCAGGGATGGGCCTTCTCGTGGCGATCGCTGATGGCGGCCGAGATCATCGCCTTCGGCGGATCGATCGGCTTCGGCCTCGGCGCCATGCTGCAGCAGTCGCGCGATCTCGCCGACCTCGCGGGTGTGCTGGCGACCATCCTGCTCATCCTCGGGATCGGGATCATCATCGAGCTGGCCCTGTTCGGCCCGTTGGAGCGGCGGATGCTGCGCAACCGCGGACTGCTGCTCGGAGGCTCCCGGTGACCGGTCTCGTCACGCTCGTCGGCGCAGGCCCCGGCGATGCGGGTCTGCTGACCCTTCGCGGCCTGCGCGCTCTGCAGGATGCCGATGTCGTCCTCGCGGATCGACTCGGCGCCCGTCCGGTGATCGACCAGCTCGCCGAGGAGGGCGTGCACCTGTCCGCCGAGGTGATCGATGTGGGCAAGCGCCCCGGCCACCACGCGGTGCCGCAGGACGAGATCAACGCCATCCTCGTCGAACTCGCCGCCGCCGGCCGCCGCGTCGTGCGGCTCAAGGGCGGCGATCCCTTCGTCTTCGGCCGGGGGCGAGAGGAGCAGCTCTTCTGCGAAGCCGCCGGCATCCGCGTCGAGATCGTGCCGGGGGTGACCAGCGCCGTCTCGGTGCCGGCGGCCGCCGGCATCCCGCTCACGCATCGCGGCGTCTCCACGTCGTTCACCGTCGTGAGCGGCCACGATCAGATCGAACGGCTTCCCGGTGACCGCTCGCACACGGTCGTCCTGCTGATGGGGGTGAACACGCTGGGGCACTCCGCTCACGTGCTGGCATCCGGTGCCAGAGGCGCCGACTGCCCCGTCGCGATCATCGAGGACGGCTACGGCGACCGTCAGCGGGTGACCATCGGCACCCTCGACACGATCGTGCACCTGGCCGCCGCTCGCGGGGTCCGCTCGCCCGCCGTCGTCGTCGTCGGCGACGTCGTCCGGCTGAGCCCGGATGCGGCATCCGCTCTCGACGATCACGCGGTGCCGCCGGTGTCTTCGAGGCGTGCGGCGCGCACGCGCTGGGCGGATGCCTTCGACACGGGCCTCGCCGTCGACACCGGACTGATCGAGGCCGTCGAGTTCGCGCTCGGCGCGGTGTCCGATCACGCCCGCTCGCCCCTCTCCCGTCACCACTGAGTCCTTCTCATCCACTGAGTCCTCGAACGAAAGCCTCCGTTGCCATGTCCTCCTCTCCTCTTGCCCTGCGCGTCGCGATCGTCGGCGCCGGTCCCGCCGGAATCTATGCCGGGAACCTGCTCGCCACCGCCGTCGCCGAAACGGGCGGCCGCGTCGCGATCGATCTGTTCGAGTCGCTTCCTGCGCCCTACGGGCTCATCCGCTACGGCGTCGCGCCCGATCATCCGCGCATCAAGGGGATCGTCAACTCGCTGCACGAGATGCTCGACGCCTTCCCGGCGGCTCCGGATGACGCATCCGATGCCGGTGCAGCCGATCGGCGCACCATCCGCTTCCTCGGCAACGTCGAGGTCGGACGCGACATCTCGCTGAGCGAGCTGCACGAGCGCTACCACGCCGTGATCCTGGCCACGGGGGCGATCCGCGACGCCGAGCTCCGCATCCCCGGCGTCGATCTTCCCGGCTCGTACGGGGCCGCGGACTTCGTCTCGTGGTTCGACGGCCACCCCGATGTGGCGCGCACGTGGCCGCTCGACGCGTCCTCTGTCGCCGTGATCGGCAACGGCAACGTCGCACTGGACGTTGCCAGGGTCCTCGCCAAGCACGCCGTGGATCTGCGCACCACCGAGGTGCCGGACAACGTGCTCGCAGGGCTCGAGTCGTCGTCGGTGACCGACGTGCACGTGTTCGGACGGCGCGGCCCCGCCGACATCAAGTTCACCCCGATCGAGCTGCGCGAGCTGGGCGAGCTGAGCGACGTCGACATCGTGCTCGACGATGAGGACTTCGAGGGCGTCGACCCGGCGGCGGCGGGCACGAACCAGCTGAAGGTGATGCTGCGCACGCTGGGCAGCTGGCGCGATCGCCCCCGCGGTGCCGCCAGCAGGCGCCTGCATCTGCACTTCTGGCACGCGCCGCTCGAGATCGTCGGCGACGAGGGTGTCGAGAGCATCCGATTCGCGCGGACGACGACGGATGCCGCAGGCGCCCTCGTGCAGACCGACGAAGTGCGCGAGTACGCCGTCCAGGCGGTCTACCGTGCCGTCGGGTACTACGGCACCAGGGTCGTCGATGCGCCGTTCGACGAGGCGCGCGGGGTCGTGCCGAACGAGGCCGGACGCGTGGATGGGGAGAGCGGTCTGTACGCGACGGGGTGGATCAAGCGCGGGCCCGTCGGCCTCATCGGGCACACGAAATCCGATGCGCTGGAGACCATCACGAATCTCGTGGCCGATGCCTCAGCCGGCGTGCTCGCCGCGCCGACGATCGATGACGATGTCACCGAGCTGCTCGAAGAGCGCGAGACCGCCTACACGACCTGGGACGGCTGGCTCGCTCTCGATGCGCACGAGCGCCACCTCGGCGAGACGCATGCGCACCAGCGCGAGCGCGTCAAGGTCGTGCCCCGTGACGAGCAGGTCGCGCTCTCCCGTGATGGGGTGTTCGTCCGGTGACATATGTGATCGCTCTTCCGTGCGTCGATGTCAAGGATCGCGCCTGCATCGACGAGTGCCCCGTTGACTGCATCTACGAGGGTGAGCGTTCGCTGTACATCCATCCCGACGAGTGCGTCGATTGCGGTGCGTGCGAGCCGGTGTGCCCTGTCGAGGCGATCTACTACGAGGACGATCTTCCCGACGAGTGGCAGGACTACTACAAGGCGAACGTCGAGTTCTTCGACGAGATCGGCTCTCCCGGCGGGGCCGCCAAGGTCGGCGTCTACGCCTTCGACCACCCGATCATCACCGCCCTTCCACCGCAGGGCGGCGACCATGACTGATCGCACCGACTACGACGTGCTCATCGTCGGGGGCGGACCCGCCGGGCTCTCGGCGGCTCTCAACCTCGGGCGCTCGCGAGAGCGCGTGCTGCTGATCGACGCCGACCGCCCGCGCAACGCTGCCACGCTGCGCTCGCACGGGTTCCTCACGCGCGACGGGATCCCCCCTCATGAGCTGCGCCGGGTGGCGCGCGAAGAGCTCACCGCCTACCCGAACGTCGAGGTGCGCACCCGGATGCGGGTGGCCTCGGTGCGGGCTTCGGATGACGGATTCGTCGCCGACGTGGGGCGCCGCGAGCCGACCGAAGCGGTCTCGGCGCGCTCACTCGTACTGGCCACCGGACTCCGCGAGACGCTGCCCGACGTGCCGAATCTGCGCGGGTTCTACGGTGTGACGCTCTTCAGCTGTGCGGCATGCGACGCCTGGGAGCTGCGCGACCGCCGGCTGGCTCTCATCGGCGAGACGCACGATCTCGCCGACCGCGCCCGGCTCATCGGACGCTGGACGCGCAGTCTCACGGTGTTCACCAACGGCACCGACGTGGTCACGACGACCGAAGAGGCAGAGCTCGCCGCCGGCGGCATCGCCGTGGTGCGCCAGCGGATCGTCGAGCTCGTCGGCGAGCGGGGACTGATCGAGGCGGTGCGCCTCGACGACGGCGGCACCGTTGCGCTCGATGGTGGGTTCGTGCGTCCGCAGTGGCATGCCGATCTGTCGTTCCTCGACGGCATCCTGCCCGCGACCGACGACGCGGGTCACCTGATCATCGATCGTTCGGGGCGCACCGATGTGCCTGGGCTCTACGCGGCCGGTGATGTGGCGGCCCCCGGTCCTCAGCAGCTCATCGTCGCCGCGGGTGCGGGCGCGCGAGTCGCCGCGGTGGTCGTGCACGACACGATCGGTGTGACGACCGCCCACTGATCCACTTATCCACAGGTGCGCTTCTCGTGGTGGCGCATGTCAATATGCTCGCTGACCATGAGCAACCCGACCCTGCCGACCATCGCCGCCATCGGCGCTCTCGCCCTCGTGCTGAGTGCGTGCGCCGCGACGCCGACTCCCCCGTCCCGCACCCCGACTCCGACGCCGACTGCGCAGGCATCCGTCTCCTTCGACGACGGTGCAGATCTGCCGCCGAGCACCGACATCTCCTGGGGCGACGGCTTCGCGTCCGACGACGAGTGGGAGGAAGTCGAGTCGCTGGCGGCGCCCGGCCGGTGGGCGTACCTCAACGCGGATCAGAACTGCATCGCATCGTTCCGCGGCGGCGTGCTGGGCGACGCCGACGGGAAGAACGACCAGGAGGCGTCCGATGCACTGATCGAGGTGGAGACGGGCGAGAGCGTCGTCGATCTCGGCGAGGCCGTCTCTGACGCAGAATTCCTCCGGTACGAACCGGGCGGAGGACGCGTCGCCGGCCGCCAGTTCTCGTTGACGGTCGATGGCCGCGGCAGATTCATCGCCACTCGTGCGTTCGTCGCACTCGACTACTCGGTGACGGTCAGCATCCTGTGCCAAGGGGGTGATGTGAACGCGATCGCCGGAGAAGTCCTGAGCAAGAACATGATCTCGGTCGACACTGACGCCGCGCGCTGAGCACGGCGGGTCACTTGCCGCCGGGAGGACCCGCCATCAGCAGGATCACGTAGAGCGCCACGACCGCGACGGCGATCAGCAGCACGAGCACCCACGCCCGGTTCAGGAACCAGCGCATGGTCCTGTCGTACCAGGTGCGATCCTGCGGGTGATCGCTCGCCTCGAGGCGCCACTCGCCTGCGAGGCGCCCCTTGCGATGCAGCCAGATCTCCATCGGGATCGTCGCGTAGGGCACGATCGCACTTGCCACCGCGAGGATGCCGAGGCCGATCGACCAGCGCTGGTTGAACGCGACGAGGATCGCGGTCGCGCCGTACGAGAGGAAGACGAATCCGTGGATGCCGCCGGCGATGGTCACCACGATGCCCGGCGCTCCGACGGCGCGGGCGATGAGGGCGGAGATCAGCAGGGTCCACGTGATCGCTTCGGCGATCGCGAGAACTCGGTACAGGTGGGCGGGCGTGCGGAACATCACACTTCTCGCTTTCGTTCCAGGGGTTTCAGGGCCGCGGCATCCGCGCCCGCTCTCCGCAGGCGCTCACGCATCCCGCGGGCTGCGACGGCATAGGGATGATCGCCTCCGTAGAGCAGCGATCGCGCATTCGACTGCTCGTACAGCGCGGGCAGCTCGAATGCGAGCGATTCGATTCCGTCCGCGTCGAGATCGAGCTCGCCAGCGTCGGCGGCGTACCGCACCTGCGCTTCGACGTAGCCGTACCAATCGGACATCGCCGTGCGCACGGCGTCGCGGACCGGTCCCGGCTTCGAATCGACGTCGGCGCTGACCGCGGCGAAGAAGCAGCCGCCGGTGAACACGCGCGTGCGCGAGTACTCGATGAGGTGATCGAGCAGGGCGACCAGGCGCGGCAGTCCGCGCGCGTGCTCACGGGCGGGTTCGACCACGACGGCCATGAACACGGCCCGAGCAGCGGCGACCGTGGCGAGCTGCAGGCCTGCCTTGTTCTGGAAGAGTCCGGCGATGCTGCTCTTGCTGTGACCCGACGCCTCGGCGAGCCCCCCGATGCTGAGTCCGTCCAGCCCTTCGACCGACGCGAGATCGGTCGCATAGGTGAGCACCGATCTGCGCGAGGCGTCACCGCGTGCGCGACGACGGTCGGCGCCCGGCGCCGCATCCCCCGTGGTCGGATCACTCATGCCCCCTAGTCTACGAACGATCGTGCGTATAGTATGTGCACGATCGTTCGTATAGATAGGAGTGGTTCATGTCCGCATCCATGAGGCTCACGGTCGGCGGCATCCGCGCCGCGGCCGCGGCATCCCCCGCACTCGGCGGACGCCTCGCCGTTCCGCTCTTCTTCTCGACGGGCCAGCGCATGCGAGTGCGCGCCGATGACGAAGCCACCCACGACGCCGCCCGCCGCGACGTGATCCACGTGCGCGGTCACGCGCTGCGGACCTACCAATGGGGTACCGGAACCCGCGCCGCACTGCTCGTGCACGGCTGGCAGGGGCGCGCGTCGCAGTTCGCCACGCTGGTCCGCGACCTGGTGGGCGAAGGCTTTCGTGTGCACGCGTTCGATGCGCCGGCGCACGGGGATTCCGCCGGCACCGATGCGGATGCGCGCGATTGGATCGCCGCCGCACAGCAGCTCGCGCGCACCGATGGCCCGTTCGAACTGGCCGTCGGCCACTCGTTCGGCGCCTTCGCCGCACTCGCCGCGGTCCGCGACGGCGTCGAGGTCGAGCGCGTCGTGTCCATCGCCGGTGCCGGCGACGTCGGGGCGTTCCACACCCAGTTTGCGCGCATGATCGGGCTGCCGGCCCCTGCGCTGACCGCGTTCCGCGCCGGGTTCTACCGTCGCCTCGGCATGGACCGCACGGCAGCCGATGCCCTCTTCGACACCCTCGCGCACCCCCTTCCCGCAGAGACGGAGCTTCTCGTGATCCACGACAGGGGCGACCGCACGCTCGACGTCCGCAACTCGGTGGCCCTGCACGAGGCACATGGCGAGCGTTCGCGGCTGCTGCTCACGCAGGGGCTGGGGCACCGGAGGATCCTCGCCGCCGATGCGCCTCTCGACGCGGTGCTCGCCTTCTGCGCCGGCGGTGTGAGGGCGGTGGATACCGCACGCGTCAGAGAAGAGCAGCGCGTGGAATAGCGGAACGCGCCGTGCGGTTGCCCCTATGCATGGCAACGATCGAAGCGGATGCTCTGGAGAAGGTCCTCTCGTCCATCGATGTGCGCCTGGGCGCCGCGCGCCGCGTCGAGATGGATGCTGACGGAATCGTTCCTCTCACCGCGGGCTCCGTCTGGCTGGTGTACGTCAACTCGGGCGCCGTGCACGGGCAGCCTCCCGTCGCGGGCGGATGCACTCTCGACGTCGATCGGACCTCCGCGATGATCGCCGTCGCACCCGACGCTCAACGGGGAGTGCTCGTCGAAGGCGACGCGTTCCTCACGCTCGGTCGAGCGCCTGTCACCCTCCGCACCGAGCACGGCGCGAGTCTCATGATCGCCGAGCTCCACCTCTCCGAGACCGCGCACATGCTCCGCGATGTGCTCCCCGAGTTCGTCACCGTCACCGGGTTCGCCGCCCTCGAGCCGGCAGCCGCCGCGCTCGCGCGCAACTTCGGACAGGGCGCGGCCGACCACAAGAGCCTCCGTTCCGGCGACCCGGTCATCTGCCGCATGATGGCCATGACCATGCTGCTGTCGGTGATCCGCGCGTGGGCCGAGAACGGCTGCGCGCCGACCGGGTGGCCGTCGCGTTCGAACGACCCGTTCCTCGATCGGGTCGTCGAGGCGATCCACGACGAGCCCGGTCGGGAGTGGACCGTGCAGGCCCTCGCCGGTCTCGGCGCGATGTCGCGGTCGGTGTTCGCCGAGCGATTCCACTCTGCACTCGGCCAGTCGCCCGCGAGCTACGTCACCGAGGTGCGCATGCAGACCGCGAAGGGGATGCTGGGCGCCGGGCGCTCCGTATCCGACACCTCGCGCAGCCTCGGATACGGTTCGGATGAGGGCTTCAGCCGCGCATTCCGCCGCGCGACGGGGATGACTCCGTCGGCCTGGCGGACGAGCAGCCGCGACCTCGTCTCGGCCTGAGGCCTCAGCGCCCGTCGAGTCACTGCGCCGCGGCTCCAGCCCACCTGCGCCGCGGCTCCAGCCCTCCTGCCGCATAACTCCGGAGAAGCGGGCCGGATCCGGGCGGACGCGGTGCCGAATACCGGGTTCCCGCAAGAACCTCCGGAGTTATGCGGCCGCGCCGTCTGCCATCGCGTTGCCGCGCGCCCTGTTCGATGCTCCGAACAGCACCGCACCGGCGACGAGCGCCACGGCTCCGAGCACATACGAGGGTTCGACTCCGATGCTGTCGACGAGGATGCCGCCCACGCCCGCCGCGATCATGATCGCGGCCTGGAACCCGACGACGACCAGGCTGCCGCCGGCCTCCAGGCGGTCCGGCATCCGATGCCCGACCCAGGTGTTGACGATGATCAGCCACGAGGCGAAGAAGAAGCCCCAGACGAATACGGCGACGCCGACTCCGAGCACCGAGCCCGACAGCACGATCGTGGCGACCACCGCGACCGCGATCACCGCCGGTGCGAGCACCGCGAAGAACCGGAACGACCGGTCGACGACCAGTCCGATCGTGAGGTTGCCTGCCAGTCCGCCGATGCCGAAGACGGCGAGCAGCATCACGATCGTGCCGGCATCGATGTCGGGCATCCGCTCGAGGGCCACCCGAATATAGGTGTATGCGAGGAAGTGACCGAGCACGACCAGCACGTGGCCCGACAGGCCCAGCCCGACCCCGGGCCGGCGGATCGTGTCGAGCAGCAGGGCGAAGCTCGACACCTGGGCGGCCGGCACCGGAGGAAGCATCGTGCGCAGAGCGATCGCAAGGAGTCCGGTCACGATCCCGGCGAGCGCGAACACTGCGCGCCAGTCCATCACCTCGCTGAGGATGACACCGACGGGAACACCGGCGACCGTCGCGAGCGACGTGCCGGCCGAGGTGAACATCACCGCACGGCCCAACCGCTCGGGTCCTGCGATCCGCACGGCGACCGTGATCGACATCGACCAGAAGGTGGCGAGCGCCGCGCCCAGCAGGAAGCGGGCGAGCAGCACCAGGATCAGGCTCGGCGCGATCGCGACGATGAGATTGGATGCCGCGGCGGCGAGCGCCATCCACACCAGCAGCGTGCGGCGGTCGAGCCGAGGGAACACCATGCCGATGGTCGGCGCGACGATCAGTCCGACCAGCGCGGTGACGGTGACCGTCTGCCCCGCCTGACCCGGGGTGACGCCGAGCCCGTCGGCCATCTCGGTCAGCATGCCGTTGGGGAGGAACTCGGCTGTGACGAGGAGGAAGCTCAGCATCATCACCACGACGAGGGCGCCGTAGCGGATGCGCTCGGCAGGGCTCGCTGCGGTCACGGGGATGGGCGCGGTCGTTGTCATGCTTCTACGTTCGCAGGCGAGTGGATGCCGCGCCCGACCGCACGTCCGCGGCATCCGACCGTTCGTCCTGGCGCAGTCGGGACGCGTGTGCGGCGCGCCGCCACCCGCCGTTCACCCGACGCGGCCAGACTTCGAGCATGAGCGACGAGCACTCGCCCTCCGGGGCCGAGACACCGATCAACACGGCAGCGCTGACCGCGTTCGGGCGCCAGGACGACGGCGAGACAGCGGAGATCCCCCGCAAGCAGGTCATCTCGTGGGCGATGTGGGACTGGGCGCTGCAGCCGTTCAACACCGTCATCCTCACGTTCGTGTGGGTCGCGCTGTACCTGACGTCACGGATGTTCCTGGAACCCGGCGTACGCGAATCGGGCATGCTCGCAGACGGCTCGTACATGAACTGCAACCAGAGCGAGTTCATCGATTCCGCTTACTGCCACGGCCTGACCGACCTGTCGACGTGGTGGGGATGGGCGAACTTCGCCGCCGGCATCGTCATCCTGGTGCTCGCGCCGGTGCTCGGCCAGCAGGCCGATGCACGCGGGAACAAGAAGAAGTGGGTGATCGGCGCCACGATCGGCGTCGCGCTGCTCCAGTTCGCACTGTTCTTCGTCAACGCAGACCCCGCCTATTTCTGGTTCGGCGCGTTCGCGGTCGCGATCGCCGCGGTCGTGAGCGAGATCGGCAACGTCAGCTACTACGCGATGCTGTCGGAGGTCTCGACGCCCAAGAACGTGGGACGCATCTCGGGGCTGGGCTGGGGCCTGGGCTACATCGGCGGCGTGGTCGCTCTGATCGTCTGCATCCCGGTGCTGTTCCTCGTCGGGCAGAGCGAGCCGCTCGCGTTCAAGCTCGTCGCGGTGATCTGCGCGGTGTGGACGCTGGTGTTCTCCATCCCGATGTTCCGGAACGTGCCGGAATCCCCCGCCTACGCCACCTCGAAGAAGGTCGGCTTCTTCCGCTCGTACGCCGTGCTGGCGAAGAACATCGCGAACCTGTTCCGCACCAACCGGCCGACGTTCTGGTTCATGCTCGCCGCGGCCGTCTACCGCGACGGTCTGGCCGGTGTCTTCGCCTTCGGTGCGGTGCTCGCGGCCCAGGGCTTCGGCTTCTCCTTCCTCGAAGTGATCATCTTCGGCCTCGCAGCGAACCTCGTCGCCGGGGTGTCGACGCTCCTGGCCGGGCGCATCGACGACGCGATCGGACCGCGGCGCCTGATCGTGATCACCCTCACCGGACTCGTGCTGATGGCGTTCGTCGTCTTCGCGCTGAAGGATCTCGGAACGATCGTGTTCTGGATCTGCGGTCTGCTGCTGTGCGCGTTCGTCGGCCCGACCCAGGCATCCAGCCGCAGCCTTCTCGTCCGCCTGACACCGCCCGATCAGCAGGGCGAGATCTTCGGGCTGTACGCGACGACGGGTCGTGTCGCATCGTTCCTCTCGCCGCTGGCGTGGTCGCTGTTCCTGCTGTGGTTCGGCGGGATCGTCTACGGCGTGCTCGGCATCGGGCTCGTGCTGCTCATCGGGCTCGTGCTTCTGCTGTTCGTGCGCTTCCCGAAAGATGTGGGCGCCTGATCAGGGGGTCCAGTTGTCGGCGAGCTTGCCGAGCAGACGGGCGAGCTCACGCGCCTCGTCGTCGCTGAACGACTCGAGCGCCTTCGAGAGCACCTCGCGTCGCTCCCCGTGCATGCCGCGCGCCAGACGGCGACCCTCGTCGGTCAGCGCGATGCGGGTGCGCCTGGCATCGTCGGGATCGGCCTCGCGCTGGACCAGACCGCGCTGAACGCCCTGCTGAACGAGTCGTGACGCGCGTGGCTGATCGACGCCGATCGCCTCGCCGAGCGCGCTGACGCTGAGGGGTTCGGATGCGGTGGCGAGAGCATCCAGCATCCGGATCCAGGCAGGCCCGCCCAGCCGGCCCCGGCCACCGCCGGCCCCACCGGCCCACGGCGGCGGGCCGAACTCCGGCGCACCGCGGAACCCGCGACCGCGCTCGCGCTCATGCGTGCCGTGCTCGTGGGGGCCGTGGCCGTGCTCGTGCCCGCCGTGCGAACGGGGCCCGAAGGGGCGCCGGCCGCGCAGGCGCGACAGTGCGTGCGCGATGGCCTCGGCGGGGTCCTGGTCTGGACGGTCGACGTCGTCTGTGCTCACGCATCCGATTTTACATGCAACTTGACATGGATTGATATTGCATGTCACACTACATATACATGCATAGTTACAAGCAAAGGAACTTTCCCATGAACAGCATCAACAACAACGAAGACGCCTCCCGTCCGTTCGGCTTCTGGCTGAAGGCCGTCGACCGGCTCATGGCAGCCGAGTTCGCTGCGGCGTTCGAGTCCTTCGGCGTCACCCGACGCGAATGGCGACTCATGAACCGCATCGACGGCACCGTCGCAAGCGACCGCCCGCTCCCCGCCCACAAGATCGGGCGACTCGTCGAGCTCGGCTGGGTGACAGACGCTGACGGCGGCTGGGCGCTCACCGATGAAGGGCGCGCCGCGAAGAAGAGCCTCGGCGACATCGTCGATGGCATCCGCGCGAAGGTCACCGACGCCGTGCCCGCCGAAGACCTCGCGACCACGATGGCGACGCTCGAAAAGCTCGCCCGTGCGTTCGGCTGGGACGAGAGCACGCCCCTGCCGCGCGGCGGCGGCCGTGGGCATCGTCACGGCGGCCGTGGGCACGGGCGCGGCGGGTACGGGCACGGACACGGGCGCGGGCACGGTCGAGGCGGCTACGGCCGACACGGTTTCGGACCGAAAGGCTTCGGCCCTGGCCAGGACGGGTCCCGGTTCGACGAGCACGACGGGTGCCGGCATCCTTTCGACGCCGATTTCGACCACGGCCACGGCCGCGGCCACGGCCGGCCCGGATACGAGGCTCGCGGTGACGAAGGCCACGGTCGCGGTCACGCACGCCCCGGTCACGCAGGTCACGGTCGGGCGCGTGTCGCCCGATTCGCGCAGGCCTCGTACGAGCGCGGCTTCGATGCCGGGTTCGCACGCGGGCACCGCAACCGCTGACCCGTCCCGCAGACGAGAAGGAAAACGTCGGCTACGAGCACTCGTAGCCGACGTTTTTCATCCCCTCTGGGATGCGTCAGGGCCGGGGGGAGCTCAGCCCGAGAAGCCCTGCAGGACCATGAAACCGATCGCGCCGAAGAACAGCACGGCGAGAGCGCCGTAGATCGCGATCGTCCAACCCCGGTAGCTCTGCCCCTCCGTGCCTCCTGCTGCCGGACTGACGTCGTTTCGCGTCGCCGCATCGTGCGCCGTCGCCGCGCGCGATGCGGCCGCACGCGACTCGGCCTTCTGCGCAGCGGTCGGCGCTGCGGCATCCTGCTTATGGCCAGATGCCGACGACCAGGTGTCGTTCGGAGCCCACGTGCTGCGCTTCCGGAGGCGGGGTGCACCGGCGGCATCCGCACCATCGTTCTCCGCCAGTGCCGACGGGATCGCCGGCGCCGGACTCGGGGGAGGCGGCGCAGCCGCGAACTCGGGCGGCGGCGGCACTTCGAAGTCTTCGATCGCCGCCTCCGCATCAGGAGTCGCCACCGTCTCCGGAGCCGGTACGTCGAAGGCCTCCACGCCGACGGCGATCCCGTCGACGGTTGGTCCGGCGTCTATCGCAGGTGCATCCGTGACGGCATCCGCCACTGAGTTCTGCGGTTCTTCCGTGTTCTCCCCGCTCATGCTCCCGATACTACGTGCGGACGCTGACGCGCGCGCGGGTCATCCGCCGAGCGAGCCGACGTCGGTGCCTCCGACGTCGGTGCGATGGAAGTTCTGGAACGAACGGGATGCCGTCGGCCCGCGCTGCCCCTGATAACGATTGCCGTAGGGCCCTGAGCCGTAAGGATTCTCGGCGGGAGAGGTGAGGCGGAAGAAGCACAGCTGACCGATCTTCATCCCCGGCCAGAGCTTGATGGGGAGCGTCGCGACGTTCGCGAGCTCGAGGGTGACGTGACCGGTGAAGCCGGGGTCGATGAAGCCGGCTGTCGAGTGGGTGATGAGCCCGAGGCGACCGAGGGAGGACTTGCCCTCGAGGCGCGCGGCGATGTCGTCGGTGAGGCTGACCTGCTCGAAGGTGGCGCCGAGCGCGAACTCCCCCGGATGCAGGATGAACGGCTCGTCGGGCTTGACCTCGATCAGGCGCGTGAGCTCAGGCTGATCCTCAGCGGGATCGATGAACGGGTACTTGTGGTTGTCGAAGAGCCGGAAGTACCGGTCCAGGCGCACGTCGATGCTCGACGGCTGGATCATCTCCGGTTCGTGCGGATCCAGCCCGATCCGGCCCGATGCGAGTTCTGCTTTGATGTCGCGGTCGCTGAGAAGCACGGATTCAGCCTAGTGTCCGCTCGCAGAGGGATGCGCACGGCCGTGAGGCGCATCCCCCTGCGACGTCGCGCGTCAGAGCGTGTTGACCAATCCGCCGTCGACCGGGAGCGTGACCGCGTGGATGAAGTCGGACTCGTCGCTGGCGAGGAAGAGCGCGGCGTTCGCGATGTCGTCCGGGCGTCCGAGGCGGCCGCCGGGCTGAGACTTCAGGTTCGCCTGGGTCTCGTCGGTGCCCGAGAAGTCGCTCACCATGGGCGTGTCGATCAGCCCCGGCGCGATCGCGTTCACGCGGACCCCGCTGGTGCCGTACGCCGCAGCGAGCTCGCGTGTGAATCCGACGACTCCGTGCTTCGACGTCGTGTACGCGATGCCACCGCCACCGCCACGGAGTCCGGCACCGGATGCGATGTTGATGATGACGCCCTTCCCGTTGTCGATGATGTGCGGGATCAGCGCCTTGCTCACGTTGAACATGCCATCGATGTTCACGTTGAGCACACGGTCGAACGTCTCACGATCGGTGTCGAGCAGCTGCACGAACTTGTCGAACATGCCCGCGGTGTTGCTCAGCGTGTCGACTGTTCCGAAATGATCGATGGCAGCCGTGACCGCCGCGGTGACGCTGTCGCCATCGGTGACATCGATCTGGACGGCGAGTGCCTGGCCGTCGGCATCACGGATCTCAGCCGCCGTCGCCTCGGCGCCGTCGAGGTTCAGATCGGCCGCGACGATGCGGGCCCCCTCCTGTGCGAAGCGCAGTGCCTGCGCCTTTCCCAGACCCGATGCCGCTCCCGTGATGAAAGCCGTGCGATTCTCTAGGCGTCCCATGATTTCTCCTCACGCTCTGTGACCGCGCGTTCGGCGAAGGTCATCTCCTCGTCCCCGAACAGGTGTGCGGGGAGTCGATCGAAGTACGGCTCGAGGGCACGGATCGGATCCGTGCCACCGCCGACGAATATCTCGAGCGCAACCCGGGTGGCGCCCACGATGTGCGCCGCATCGAAGCGGAGCCGATCCGCTCCAGGGTCGATGCCTGCCCGCTCCGCGAGCGCCGCGCGCACCTCTTCCTCCGCGTCGTGATAGACCGCGAGCAGTACCGCACGCAGGGCTGGCTCGGCGAAGATCACCGGGAAGAGTCGACGGGTGCGCTCGCGATGCTCCCCGAGCAGGACCTCGGCGAGCGCCTCGGCGACGGCATCCCGCACGGGGCGATCCGGTTGGGAGCGGAGCCTGTCGGCGACGATGGTCGCTCCCCAATCGAGGACGGGCCTGACTGCGCCCTCCTTCGTCGCGAAGTAGCGGTAGAACGTGCGTTCGTTGAGCCCGACGGCCTGCGCCATCTCGGCGACGCTCGCGTCGAGCCCCTGGCGATCGGCGATGAATGCGCAGACACGGTCAGACGCGTCCAGGATCTTGGGGCTGTAGCGAGGCGTGCGCATGGTCTCACCGTACGCTGAGTGTCAGAAACTGACAATCTTGTGGATGCGGCGGTGCGTGCACGAATGCCTGAGTTTGTTATGCTGGCCAGGCGCCGAAAGGTTGCGGGACTGTAGTTCAATGGCAGAACTTCTGCTTCCCAAGCAGATAGCGCGGGTTCGATTCCCGTCAGTCCCTCCACACTGTTCCACCCCGAGTCAGACCCGCACTCCCCTGCTCTGCTCGATCAGCGCGCCGAGCTCTGCTGCCGAGCGGTTGGCCCCGAACGCCGGATTCCCCGGCTGCAGAAGCATGCCGTCGGCGAGGTCGCCGATCAGGAGCGGATCGAATCCGAGCTCATCGACCAGCGCCGCTACCCGCGCGGCGTCGGTGTCACCGGCGATGGCGATGGCCTTGCGTCCACCCGCACCGGCCGGGCGGGCCTCGTCTTCCATGTCGTGATATCCCATGTGGTTCAACGCCTTGACGACTCGCGACTCCGGCAGGAACCCCTGCACGATCTCGCTCGTCGAGATGCGCGGATCGTCGAGGTCATCCCGGATGCCGTCGGTCTCCCACCAGTAGTTCATGGCGTCGATGACGAGCTTGCCGGCGAGCGCCTCCACCGGAAGTTCGCGATGCTTTCCCAGCGGAAGCGCGAGGATGACGATATCGGCGGATGCCGCAGCATCCGCCGCCCGCACCGCACGCGCTCCGGGCGCGAGGATCTCGGTGGTGAGCGCGATCTTCGCGGGGTCGCCGGAGCCTGCGATCAGCACACGATACCCGGCGGCCAGGGCGAGCCGGGCGAGCGCCGTGCCCACCTTGCCCGCGCCGAGGATGCCGATCGTGCCGTGCGCGACGCTGCTCATCGCGACGCACCGGAAGACTGCTCGGCGAGCAGTTCACGCACCATCGGGATCACTTTCGTGCCGTACAGCTCCACGGCGCGCAGTCGCGCGGCTGCGGGTACCGCGCCGCCGCTGTAGATGAGATCGAAGCGGCCGATGTCCAGCGCTCCGATCGTCGTGGCGATCTTGCGCGCCACCGTCTCGGGCGAGCCGATGTAGAGCGACCCGTGGGATGCCTCGTGCTCGAACTCCTCCCGACGCATCGGCGACCAGCCGCGCTCTGCCCCGATCCGGTCGCGCATCTTCTTGTAGTCCTCGAAGACGGTCTCCTTCGCCTCCTCGTCGCTGTCGGCCACGAAGCCCGGCGAGTGCAGCCCCACCGGGTACGCGGTCGTGCCGAACTGCTCGGCCGCACGACGATAGAGGTCGATGTACGGGGCGAAGCGCTGGGGAGCGCCGCCGATCACGGCGAGCATCAGACGGAAGCCGTAGTTCGCGGTGCGGATGACCGACTGCGGCGACCCGCCGACGCCGACCCACGTCTTCAGCCGACCGGAATCGGTCTTGGGGAAGACGTCGGCCTCGTGCAGAGCGGCCCGCGTACTCCCCTCCCACGTGACCGGCTTCTCGTCGAGGAGTTTGTGGAACAGGTCGATCTTCTCCTCGAAGAGGAGCTCGTAGTCGGACAGGTCGTACCCGAAGAGGGGGAAGGACTCGGTGAACGACCCTCGCCCGAGGATGACCTCGGCGCGCCCGTTCGAGAGCGCGTCGACGGTGGCGAAGCGCTGGAACACCCGCACCGGGTCGTCGGACGAGAGCACCGTCACGCCCGACGCGAGGTGGATGCGCTTGGTGGCAGTGGCGAGGCCCGCCAGCACGGTCTCGGGAGTGGAGATCGCGAACTCCGGCCGATGGTGCTCGCCCACCGCCATGACATCGATGCCGACCTCATCGGCGAGCACGGCCTCTTCGAGCGTCGCGCGGATCGCCTGGGCATACGAGACGAGCTCGCCGTCAGGGCCCCGGGGCACGTCGCCGAACGTGTCGATGCCGAACTCGATGCTCGAGATGTCGCTCATGGGTCTCCTCGTGGACTTGTCGCAACTTGTAGTTGACATGTCAATCATGCCTGCATACGATTGACATGTCAACTACTGGAGGGCGCACATGGAACCGACGAAACGCCGCACGACGCCCACGCCCGACGAGCTGCGCATCTGGCGCGAGTACCTCGAGACCTCCAGTGCCGTCAGTGCGCGACTGGCCGAACGGATGCAGCGGGAATCGGCCCTGTCCTCAGCGGACTACACGGTGCTGCTCGCTCTCAGTGAAGCATCCGCTCACACGCTGCGCTCCTCCGAGGTCGCGACGCGGATCGGCTGGGAGCGCAGCCGCGTCTCGCACCACCTCGGCCGCATGGAGAAGCGCGGGCTCATACGCCGCGAGGCGTGCAACGACGACAGCCGAGGCTCCGACGTCATCCTGACCGACACCGGGTCCGACGCCTTCCGGCGCGGCTCCGTGCCGCATCTGCGCGACATCCACGAATTGTTCGTGCGCGCGCTCACTCCCGCACAGCTCGCCGCTGCCGCCGACATCGCCGGCGCACTGCGCGTGCACCTCGCATCGATCGACCACGCCTGACGGGGCACTCGTCCCGGGGGCGGCCGCTACTGACCCGCGCGCACTCCGCGAGCGGCATCCGCACGGACGCGAGGTCGCGCGAGCACAGCCGCAAGGCCCGCTCCGCCCGCGCCTGCCAGCAGCGCGAGTCCCCCGATGACAGGCAGCACTGCACCGAGGACCACTGAGCCGCCTGCACTCGCGAGCGTGCGCACGACCATCACCGATGCCGCCGCTGAAGCCGCCTCGCCTTCAGGGGCGGATGTCATCGCGGATGCCGTGATCGAGGGGATGCTGGTCGCCGCGCCCATGCCGACGAGCACTGCCCCCACGAGCCACAGGGGCGTGCCCAGCACCGGTGCGATCGCCCATGCGGTGAGCCCGAGACACACGCTCACCGCACCGAACACTCCGATGCCGGCCCCGGACGTCCGCACCCGTGAAGCCACGGCCGCGGCCACCGCGGCGGATACGGCGAGCAACGCGAGAGCGACTCCGTAGAGCGTCGCATCCTCACCCGCCTCGCGGAGCAGCCGCGGAAGGAAGAGGCGTGCGGCATCCGACCCGGCGGCGAGCAGTGCGATCGCCCAGACGGTCGGCGATCGCAGCGTTCTGCCGAGTGTCGCACGCCAGTCGCCGCGCTTGCGCGCGACGGCGTCGTGCACCGCATCCGCCATGCAGACGCAGACGACCGCGACGCAGAGGAAGCTCACCGCGTTGGCGGCCGCCAGCCACGAGGCGGCGTGATCGATGTCGACGATGAGGGCGCTGCCCACGAGTGGGCCGATGAATCGGCCGAGCTGAAACTGGATGCCGTCGCGCAGCAGTTGACTCGTCTCGCTGCGCGTGCCCGGCCACTGCGCGACGAGCGCCATCCACGCCGGTCCGCCGATACCTCCTCCGAACGGGGCGCCGACGGCGAGCGCGGCGAGCAGGAACGCTTGACCAGTGGTCGCGGTGTCATCGATGCCGAATGCGGCGATCGCGACGGCGGCGGATGCGGCCGCCTCGATCGTCGACGACAGCACGAGAGTGCGGCGCAGCCCCAACCGCCCGACGATGCGGGAGCCGACTCCCACACCCAGCAGCGTGCCGACGACCATGCTCAACTGGAAGACCGTGAGCACGACCGGGGGCAATGACGGTCCTCCGAGGATCCACCCGACCGCCGTAGCCTGCCCACCGGCTGCGATGTTCGAGATGAGCGCCACGCACCAGAACAGCGCGAACGGCACCTTCACCGGTCGCCGCGCAGCGTCCACGAGAGCACGTCACCGCGCTTCGTGTGGTCGTCGATCCACTCGATGACCATCGCCGTGGCCCGAGCCGCGCGGTTGGCGTCGAAGATCCGCTCAGGCCCCGGCACCGACCACAGCCCCAGCGGCGTGCTGGTCTCTCGCTGCAGCCACCGGTCGCTGAATCGGCTGTCGAACTCGATCGCGGCGTCGACATCGATGCTGTCACTCCCTGGCAGCTCACCGAAGATCGAGCATGTCATCCACAGCGCCCAGTTCGTCGTCGTGCCCACGCCCGCACGCTCGGCTTCGTCGAGAATACTGCGGCAATCGAGACCCCACGCCCGGAACGCCAACTGGATGTCGGAGTACTGGAACAGGCGCAGGTCCAGTCCGTTGCGCACATTCGTCAGCGACTGGGTATCCCACCAGGCGTGGTACCCGAGGTGCGCGACGACGAGCTCAGGAGAGAAGCGCAGATAGGTGCCGTCCGGAGAGCGCACAGCAGAGGCGAGGAACACAGGGGTGTCGGGTGCGAGATGATCGAAGACCGTCGAGAGCCGGAAGTGCAGGTCGATGGTGAGCCCTGTGCCTCGCTCCGAGACGCGCGTGAACTCACCGACGTGCTGCAGTTCGTCCTCATAGCCGGCGAGCCGTGCGGCGGAGAGCTGCTCGACCTCCCCCGTCGCGGGAACGATCTGCGCACGGGTGAAGCCCTCAGCCTCGAGCACGGCAGCCGCGCGCGCCACGTCCTCCCCCGCGACGAGCAGGTCGAGGTCACCCGTCTCCCGCAACGAGAACTCCGGATAGCACTCGATCGCCAGCACGTACCCTTTCAGGGCCACCGCGTCGACGCCGGCCTCGGTGAGTGCGGCGATCGCAGATGCGGATTCCCACCGTCGCGCCGTCGCCTGCCGCTGGAGCATGATGACCAGTCTGCGCGCGAGGTGCTTCGAGAGGGGCGGCGCATCGGGCATCGCGGCGACGACGCGACTGAGATTGGCAAGGACCCGATGGGTGGCGGCGAGCTCGAACAGGTGCGCCCAGTCGGCGGCGTCGAGCATTCGCAGCCCCGAGCGGATCCGCTCGTCTCCATCCGGGTCGAACCGGGCGAGGTCGATGAGCACAGCGCGCAGCGCCGAAGAGATGGAGAGAGTCATTGTGCCTCCTTGATCGAGATGCGGTGCCCGAAGTCATCGGCCTTGCTCTGCAGGTACTCATGCCAGGTCGGGTTGTGCGAGCCGATGACACCGTCGACGGCGTCGACCTCGATGCCCGACTCCTGGAGCGCCAGCATCTTCTCCGGATTGTTGCTCAGCAACCGCACCCGATCGATCTTCAGAGCCCGCAGAATCGCCACCGACGGACCGTACGTGCGCGAGTCCGGCGCCTCCCCGAGGGCGGCGAAGGCCTGGTGGGTCGACAGTCCTGATTCGCCCATGAGTCGATAGGACTGGAGTTTGCGGAACAGTCCGATTCCGCGGCCCTCCTGATTGGGGTGATAGAGGACGACGCCGGCGCCGAGCACCACGATGCGCCGCATGGCCTCTTCCAGCTGCCACGCGCAATCGCATCGGTCGTCACCGAAGACCTCGCTCGTCAGACACGCGGAGTTGATGCGCGTCGGTACCGCTCCCGTCAGTTCACCATGCATCACGGCAAGGTGAGTCTCCACCTCGCGCCCGTCGGCGATGATGAACGCCTCCACGGTGAAGGCGCCGAGCACGCTGTGCATGTCGACCGGACCTGATCGCTCCACGATGCGGGCCGTCATCGCCTCACCAGCCCCCCATCGACATCGACGACCGTGCCGAGGATCGCGTCAGGTGCCGAGCAGAGCAGCCACACGACGGCGGCGGCGACTTCGGCCGCATCGTTGAACCGTCCGAGCGGGATCGTGTCCTCGTAGTGCTCTCGCCGGTCTCCCATCACGGCTGCCATCGGCGTGTCCGTCGGTCCAGGGCTCACGACGTTCGCGACGAGCCCGAGCGACCGGTGCTCTCGCGCAAGAGACTTCACTGCGGCCACGAGTCCGGCCTTGGACGCCGCGTAGACGGCATCGGTACCACCCGCTACCGCGGCCTGGCTGCCGACGACGACCAGCCGCCGGGCGATGCCGTCCACGAGCTGTGCACGTGCCAGCACCGCGGCGAAGCGCAGGAAACTCGTGAGATTGACGTCGATGACGTGCTGCAACCGCGCATCGTCGTACCCCTCAGGCGGACGACGGTCGTACACCGCCGCCGTCCATACGACGAGAGGCGGTATGACGTGCGGACCCTCGAGGCTGGCGAGCCAGCGGCTGTACGCCGAGTCGTGGGACAGATCCGAGAGGTCGACGGCGACATCGACCTCTCCCGCGCGATCCACCGTGCGCACCGTCGCTCCTCTGTCATCGCGCAGCATGTCGACGACTGCGCCGCCGATGCCGCCTGCCGCCCCGACGACAAGAGCGTCCGCGCTCACGACACGACCTCGTCGACGAGCGCACGGATGTCTGCCTGCAGGTCTTCACGCGATCGTGTGCCGTCGATGAGGTGGTAGCGCTCGTCGGCACCCCAGGGCTGCGAGGAGAACACCTCACGGACCGCGCGCATCCGATCGAGATCGAGTTCCTCTCGTTTGCGCGATGATCCGTCGCGGGCGATGATCCGATCGGCCGCCAGCTCCGGCGGCACATCGATCGCAATAGTGAGGTCGGGCGTCGGAGCATACCTGTTGAGCGCCTGCAGCCAGGGCAGATCATCGATGCCGCGGCTGGAGAAGTACGCATAGGTCGAGTACACGTACCGATCGCTCACCACGACGCTGCCCGCCGCGAGCGCGGGTGCGATGACCTCGCGGATATGACGGATGCGATCGAATGCCGCGAACAGAGCAAGCTCCGGCGCGATGCGCGCGAAGTCGAGCTCGAGGTTCAACGCCAATCGGACGGTGGGGTCATTGCGATATCGGTCCGTGGGTTGCCGCGTGAGGACGACTTCCCTCCCCTGCGCGCGCAGATGATCGACGATCGATGCGATCTGGGTGCTCTTTCCGGAGCCATCGATGCCGCAGACGGCGATGAGCGCGCCGGTCATGCGACGCCCCCTACCATCGCGGGAGCATGCAGACCGTGCGCGCATGCGTCGCGCGTCGCACGAACAGCCGCGGCAAGTGCTCCGGAACTCGGCCCGACCGCCGCGATCGAACGAGAGGCCGTCGGGACCACGCGAGCCGCGACATCCGCGAAACGATCGCCGAGCAGTGCGGGGTCACCGCCCTGCGCCCCGATGCCGGGTGCGAGCACGAACCCTCCCATCCGCGCCAGGTCTGCCGGCCGGTCGTCGACTGCCGCCCCTACGACGAGGCCGAATGAGCCGATCTCGTCACCGGTGTTACGACGGCCGACCTCGGCGGCGACAGCATCCGCCACGCTTCGTCCATCGGCGAGGCGCGCTGCCTGGATCGACTGCCCCTCCGGGTTCGAAGTGCGTGCGAGCACGAACAGGCCCGCCCCGTGCTGCTCGGCGGTGGTGAAGAACGGTTCGAGGCTGTCGACACCCGTGTACGGCGAGATCGTCATGGCGTCGACCGGTATCGGGCTGTCGGTGCGCAGATACGCCTCGGCATAGGCACGATTCGTGGAACCGATGTCACCGCGCTTCGCGTCGAGAAGAACGAGCAGGCCGGCATCCCGTGCGGTACGGCAGACCTCGGCGAGCGCGAGCGCCCCCGCGGGTCCGAAGCGTTCGAAGTACGCCGACTGCGGCTTCACGATGGGCACGACCCCCGCGGATGCTTCCACGAGCGCCAGCCCGAATGCTCGAGCCCCTTCGGCATCATCGACGAGACCCCACGCGCTCAGGTGCTCTGACGTCGGATCGATGCCGACGCAGAGGGGGCCGGTCGCTGCCATCGCGGTTGCCAGTCGCACGCCGAACGGTGCACGACGTGACGTCATGCGATCGCCCGCAACCGTTGCGCCACAGCGCGGACGTGGTCGATCGCACGCGCATCGCCGATGATCTCGGGCGCCGGCAGCACGTCACCGGTGTCGCGGGGGCCGTAGGAATGGGAGTACTCGCGCTGCGCCGGCCCCGAGAGCATGAGCGTGACAGCATCCTCACCCGTCGTGTTCCACACGATGTGCGGGTCGCGGTAGTCGAGGATGTGGAACGCACCGCGGCCGATCCGGTACGAGCTCGAGGGCCGCAGCTCGTTGTCCTCGATGCGCTCGAGTCGCTTCTCACCGTCTCCTGTGGCGTCGTAGAGCCGGTAGCGCTGGGTCGGGTCATCATCCCCGTCAGCCACGGGCGATGCCGCGTAGTTCATCACGTCGAGCGCTCCAGCGACGGCGATGGAGGCGAACGACCATCGGTGATCGTGCACGCGCTGGTCGCCCTTACCGGCCGGCCACACGTGCAGACGCAGGTTCCATCCGCCTTCGAGCCGGACCAGCGAGATCTTCGAGAAGCCGTTGTTGTGCATCTGCGACCGGCCGCGATCATAGATCTCTCCCGCCTCGAGCCCACTGGCCCAGGAGTCGAGCAGGCCCGCGCTCGCGACCGGGTCTGCGAACGCCGATGTCAGGACGTTCCCGCCACGAGCGAGCGACGTCGCATCATTCGGTCCGGTGGTCGCGTCCTGTATCCGCTCGAGCAGCCCTGCGAAATCCTTCGGGGGCGACTCGATCGATCGAGCGGTCGTGGCATCGACGTCCAGCATGGTTTCCTCTCCTCGGATGCAGGCGACGATCGCCTGCGAGTCCGACCGGCGGCGGGGCGACGACGCGACGACGCATACATTCGCTGAGCGGAAACATGAGCCGCCCTCTGCACCTTCCGTACAGCCGGACCTTGGGATTGTTGCACGGTCAATCCGGTTCGCACCACCCCCAATTCGCGATCGTATCGATGGAGAAGTCACCCGCTCAGCGGAAGTTACTTTTCCCATTCGGCGGAGCGAGTGCGCACCGCCGGCTCGACGGCGCCCCCGCATCCACGCGAATGGCGATGCTAGGCTTCCTGCAGAGACAAGCGTGCTCGGCGTCGCAAGACACCGGCGTCGAGGAGGTACGGGTGACCGAGACGCTGCTCGGCGTCAGCCGCACTCTCCGCGTCATCGAGACGATCGCCGAGCGCCCCCAGGGCGTGACGATGCAGACTCTGCACCGTGATCTCGACATCCCGCTCGCGACACTGCACCGCCTGCTCGGCACACTCGAGCAGGCCGACTGGCTCGAACGATCGCCGACGAGCAAGCGCTTCTTCCTCGGGCGCGCCGCCCGCGAGCTCGACACGGCCCGCCGTCCATCACGCGAGCAGGCCGAACCACCGGCGGCACTCACCCGCGCCGCTGATCAGACCGGCGAGACGGTCTTCATCACACGACTGACCGACGACGGCGTCGTATGCGTCTCGATCGTCGAGGCCGTGCATCCGCTGCGACTCTTCGTGCACCTCGGCGAGGAAGTGCCGCTGCACGCGGCGGCCTCCGCTCGCGCGATCCTCGCGTACCAGCCGGTCGAAGAGGTCGAGCGCCTGCTCGCCGCGTCCCCACGTGCGGCCTTCACCAATCGAACGATGCGGGAGGTCAATCGCATCCTCGATCATCTCAACGTCATCCGCCGCCGCGGTTTCGACATCTGCGACAACGAGCTCGACGACGGGGTGTGGGCGATCTCCGCACCGATCGTCGGCATCGACGGCCGCGTCGACGCCGCCGTCACCCTCGCGGCCGCGAAGCATCGCGTGCTCGACCCCACGGCACGCGAGCACGCACAGGGTGTACTGCTCGAGGCGGCGGCCTCGCTATCCGTCTCGGGAGGCGCACCGACCGCACCCCCGGAGACGGAGACCGCGCTGCCGAACGCGGATTGAGGATCGGCTACTCGCCACTCACCGCTCGCGCAGCGCCCGCGCGATCCGTTCGATCGCCTCGCGCATCACCGGCCGCGGCGTCGCGAACACGAATCGCGTGAACCCGATCGCGGCTTCACCGCACGCCGCACCATCGGTCATCGCGACTCCCGCGTTCTCGCGGAACCACTCGCCGAGGTCCCCCGTGAGCCCCGTGCCGCGGAAGTCCAGCAGCGCGATATATGTCCCCTCCGGCATGGTCACGTCCACACCGGGGATCTCTGCGATCAGTTCGGCCAGCAGTCGCCTGTTGCCGTCGAGGTAGCCGGTCACGTCGTCGAGCCAGCCGCCGCCTGACGCGTACGCGGCGAGGTTGGCGATGGCACCGGTGGTCGAGGTGCCGTGGCCGGTCCATCCGCCATCCGACTCCCACGCCTCGAGCGATTCAGCGTCGGAGAAGATGATCTGCGCGCACTTCAGACCGGCGAGGTTCCACGCCTTCGATGCGGATGCCGCCGTGACGGTGTGGGCAGCAGTGGCAGCGGACAGTGACGCGTACGGAATGTGCTTCGCGGGGGCATAGACGAGAGGCGCGTGGATCTCGTCGGCGAACACGCGCCCACCCGCCTCCGCCACCGTGTCGGCGATCGCGAGCAGCTCGTCGCGTGTCGCGACGGTTCCGAGCGGGTTGTGCGGGTTGCAGAGCACGAGCATCTCTCCGCCGTCCGCGAAGGCGGCGGCGACAGCATCCAGATCCATCACCCAGCGGCCGTCCTTCTGGATGCTGGGAACCTCGATCACCCGCCGCCCGTGTCGCGGCGGCACCGAGAGGAACGGCATGTACGCCGGTGTCGGCACGATCACTGCGGCACCGGGCGCCGTGAAGTTCTCGATCGCGAACTCGAACGCGACGATGACGTCCGGCACGAGCCTGACCTGGTCGGCGGCGAGGCTCCATCCGTGCAGCTCGGAGTACCGCTCGGCGGTCGCCCGCTGCAGGTCGGCGGAGAGCTGCTGCGGGAGGTACCCGGTCAGCCCCGATCTCAGGGAATCATCGATGGCCTCGGTGATCGCCGGGGCGACCCCGAAGTCCATCTCGGCGACGAACGCGCCGATCTTCCCCGGGAACATCGTCCATTTCATGCTGCCGGATTCCCGCAGGTCGCTCTCGGTGATCGCGTCGAACGGATGCTCGGTCATGCTGCTCCTTCGGTCGTTCCTCTATTCTCGCTGAGCAGACCGACCTCGGGACTACACCGGCTCCGACTGGGCCTCCCCCGCGGGTGCCGCGTCGCCGCCGACCGGGATGATGTCCAGCGGCATCGTGCTGGTGTCGAGCAGCTCGTTCTCGTCCTGCCCCTCGACGAGCTCCTTCGCCTCGGCCTTCGTCTCCACCGTCGGGAACGAGCCGAGCAGCGGACGCTTGGCCGTCTCCTTCATCGTCAGCATCGCGACGCCGCCGAGAGCCGCGAAGAACATGATGTAGAACGCGGGCATGTAGGTGTTGCCGGTGAGATCGATGAGGGCCTGGCTGAACAACGGCGTCGTACCGCCGAACAGCGACACGGCGAGGTTGTAGGCGACCGCCATCGCCCCGAAGCGGGACGCCGTCGGGAACAGCGCCGGCAGCGCGGACGCTGAGATCGCGACATAGAACGCGACCGGGATCGCGACCATCGCCAGCGCGATGAACACCGCCCATTCCTGGCCGATCTGCATGATCGTGAACGCGGGGATCATCAGAATGATCGTCGCCCCGACGGCGATCCCGTACACCGGTTTTCGTCCGATCCGGTCGGAGAGCTTGCCGATCAGCGGCAGACACGCGCTCATCACGACGAGCACCGGCACCGTCGCGATCGCGGCCATGAGGTTCGAGACGCCCACCTCGGTCTCGAGGTAGGTCGGCATGTAGCTGGTGAGGGCGTACCCCGCCGTGTTGGTCGCCGCCACCAGGGCGACGCCGATGAGCACCTCGCGCCAATGGTGACGGAAGATTCCCACGATGCCGTGGCGTCCGAGGGGGTCGTCGAGCTCTCCCGGACGCGCATCCGCCGCTTCGGCCTCGAACGCCGGGGTCTCCGGAATCTTCAACCGGAACCAGATCGCCACGGCCCCCAGCGGAATCGCGACGAGGAACGGGATGCGCCATCCGTAATCGACCATCGCATCGGAACCGGAGATCGCCTCCACGATCCACGTCGTGATCGCCACCGTCGACGCACCGGCCGCGAAACCGACGTACGACCCGACATCGAGGAACGAGGACCAGTATCCGCGTGTGCGGTCGGGCGAGAACTCCGAGACGTAGGTCGTCGCACCCGCGTACTCGCCGCCGGTGGAGAATCCCTGGATCATCTTCAGGATGTACAGCGGCACGATCGCCCACAGGCCGATCGCCGCCGATGTCGGCAGCACGCCGATGAGCGCGGTCGCCGTGGCCATCATCGCCATCGTGAGGAACAGGACCTTCTGCCTGCCGATCCGGTCCCCGAGCGGACCGAGGATGAACCCGCCCAACGGCCGCACCAGGAAGGAGATCGCGAACCCGAACAGAGTCAGCAGCAGGCCGAGACCGCCAGGGGCGTCGCCGGTGAACACCGCGGTCAGCGTCACGGCGAGGTATCCGTAGATTCCGAAGTCGAACCACTCCATGAAGTTGCCGACGACGGTTCCGGTGATCGCCGTCCTCAACTTCGACTTCTTGACGACGAGGACATCGTCGACCTCGAGTCGCCTCCGGCGCATGATCGCTTTCTTTCGGCTGGGCATCGGTTTCTCCTTCGGGCCGATTGAATGGCACCAAAGCTACGCGGATGGGCGGGTTTCGACCACTGCTTCTGCGGCGTTGCCTCAATTTCTCGCCGCTCTCGACGCATCGCGCACGCTGTGCTTGGCTCAACTCATGACTTACGAAGCCCGCCACATCTCCCAGTCGATCGACGCGGAACCCGCCGTCGTGGCGTCGTTCGCCGGCGACCCGGCGAACCTCCCGCAGTGGGCCGCCGGCCTCAGCGCCGGCATCCGGAACGAAGACGGGCGCTGGGTCACCGACTCGCCGATGGGAGCTGTCGAGGTGCGGTTCACGGATGCTGTGGCGCTCGGCGTCCTCGACCATGACGTGGTCTTCCCCGACGGCACGACCGTGCACAACCCGCTGCGGGTGCTGCGGAATGATGCCGGCAGCGAGGTCGTCTTCACCCTCTACCGCCTGCCGGATGTGACCGATGAGGACTTCGAGGAGGACGCCGCACTCATCGGCGAGGACCTGCAACGGCTGAAGACTCTCCTCGAGACGCGCTGACGCCCTGCCCCCCGCCCCGCGCCCCCCGCGTCTCGTTCCGGTCGCACTTTGCGTCGGCGTGTCGCCCGCGGAGGCGACACAGAGTGCGACGGGAACGGGCCGCGCGGCGGCTCAGTCGGCGGCGCGGGTCGCCTTGCGATCGGCGACGAGTGTGTCGCGCACCTTGCGTCGCAGGACCTTGCCGATGAGCGAGGTGGGCAGTTCCTCCCAGACGACGTACGCGCTCGGACGCTTGTACTCGGCGAGCCGGTCGCGTGCGGCGGCGCGCACGGCGTCCTCATCGAACACCGCGCCCTCTTCGAGGACGACGACCGCGGTGACGACCTCGGCGCCGCTGCCGCGAGGAATACCCACCACGGCGGATGCTGCGACTCCATCGACCGCGACGACGACCTGCTCGACCTCGCTCGGTGAGACGTTGAAGCCCCCGGTGATGATGAGCTCCTTCTTGCGGTCGACGACGGTCACGAACCCGTCGTCGTCCTGCACGACGAGGTCGCCGGTGCGCAGCCAGCCGCCCTCGAGCAGGGTGGTCGCTGTCTCCTCCGGACGCTTCCAGTACCCCTGGAACACCTGCGGTCCGCGGATGAGCAGCTCCCCCGCCTCGCCGAGCTCGACCTCGCGCGTGGGCTCGTCAGGGTCGACGACCTTGATGTCGGTCGACGGGAACGGCAGGCCGATCGCGCCGATGCGGCGGGCATCGGTGAAGGGGTTCGCCAGAGCGACGGGACTCGTCTCGGTGAGGCCGTAGCCCTCGTTGAGCATGCTGCCCGCCTGATCCTCCCAGCGCTTCACGATCGCCGGAGTCAGCGTCATCGCACCCGATATCGCGTACACGACACCCGAGAGGTCGAGCTTGCCCTCTTTCGCGACGCGCGAGAGCCGGTCGAACATCGGCGGCACGGCGGGCACGAACGTCGGCGGGAACTTCTTCGCCGCCTTCTCGACGAGCGCGGGGTCGAATGTCGGGAAGAGCACTGCGCACGAACCGGTCTCGACGGAGTAGATCACCGAGAGCAGCACGCCGAACGAGTGGAACATCGGCAGCAGACCGTAGATGCGTCCTTCGCCGCGGGTGAAGTCCGGCATCCACGCCTTGCCCTGGCGGGCATTCGACCAGAGGTTCGAATGCGTGATGATCGCACCCTTGGGCGTGCCGGTGGTGCCGGAGGTGTACTGCAGGCACGCGATATCGGATGCGGCGGGCCGCGGGTGGGATGCCGGGAGCGGTGCACTCGTCTCGAGCTCGGCGAACGGCGTCGCCCCTTCTGCGGGAGCGGTCAGCTTCGCACGCGACTCCCGGGCCTTCGCTATCGGCAGGCGCAGCGCGAGGCGCATCCCGAACGGCATGGCACGCGTGATGTCGACGGCAATGATGTCGCGGATGCCGAGTTCGGCGGGCAGCGCACGCAGGGTCGGCACGATCTTGTCCCAGGTGATGACGACGCTCGCGCCGTGGTCGCGGAACTGCACTTCGAGCTCATCACGGGTGTAGAGCGGGTTGTGCTCGACGACGACCGCCCCCAGACGCAGCACGGCGTAGAACGCGATCACGTGCTGCGGGGCGTTCGGCATGATGAGCGCGACACGATCGCCCGCCTTCACCCCGCGTTCACGCAGCGCGTTCGCCACACGTGAGACGCGCTCACCGAGTTCGCGATAGCTCACGGTGCGATCGAAGAACGCGATCGCGGGCTGGTCGGACCACTGCGCGACCCGCTCGTCGAGCAGATCGCTGAGGGATCCGGTGACTGGCTCGATGTCGATGGGGGTCCCGGGTGCGTAGAACCGGTTCCAGGCGCGCGTCTCGTTGAGCTCCATGGGCAAGAGCCTACGCGGCGCGGGCGATCGAACGGGTTACTCCGTCGTGAACGGCCGTCTGCGCCGCCGCCCGCTGGCGCGGCGGCGCAGACGCAAGGCGCCCGTCAGCCCTTGGCGGGCTTGCGGTTCTCGGCGCTGACCATCCAGGCGAACTGCTCGAGGCTCTCGATGATCGCGTGGAGGATGTCGGCGCTGGTCGGATCGGCCTCGTCGACCTCGTCGTGCACGCGGCGCATCGTCCCGACCACGCCTTCGAGGCGAACGGTGATCAGGTCGACGGTCTCGGCGGTGTCGATCTCGCCGTGCGGATACTCGGGCAGCGTCGTGGTCGATGCCACTGTGTCGCTGCGCCCGTCGGGGATCGCGTGCAGCGCCCGCATCCGCTCTGCGATCGTGTCGCTGAACTCGCGGACGGCCGCGACGATCTCGTCGAGCTGCAGGTGTGTGTCGCGGAAGTTGCGTCCGACGACGTTCCAGTGCGCCTCTTTGCCCTGCATCGACAGTTCGAGCAGGTCGACGAGCACCGCCTGCAGGTTCTCGCCCAGTTGCTTCGGCGCGACGAACCCCTTCTCGGCGTTCTGCCGCCGCGTGCTCTTCTCTCCTGACCCCCCGCGCGCAGCGCGCGTGTTCGCGGTCGTCTTCTTCGTTGCCATCATGACCTCCTGTCGGTCACGATAGCCCCGTCTCCCTCCCCGGCCGCAAGGGCTTGACGATCCGGATGCCGCATGCGAAGACGGAACCGCCACCCGGTCACGGCGAGCACGACGGCGGCGAGCACGACAGCCGTCGTCGCGACCTCGGGGGCCGCAGGATCGTCCGTCC
>Ga0308157_10001893_pt1 | contig 38553 bp, 40 predicted proteins | sample PhyBR1_FD_201035 | JGI IMG/M metagenome (GOLD analysis project Ga0308157, IMG submission 201035) | Phyllosphere microbial communities from UC Gill Tract Community Farm, Albany, California, United States - DLSLB.R1 | ecosystem: Host-associated > Plants > Phyllosphere > Unclassified | place: USA... | reverse complement strand
AACTGACATAAAGCACCGCCTTAACGAATCAGGTGCTCGATACAGAATCACAAGTGATTCTTTTGATTCAAGATTTCGGCGAAAACTTTTCGCAAACGAGTCAGCTACTTATGGGTAATTGCAAGCTCCAGCGCACGCATACGAGCTTCAACATCGGCCTTGAGGTCGTTGAGCTGCTTGGTCTGAAGTGCAAACCGCGCATCTGCCGCCTGATCGTCGATATTCCCGCAAAACTTGCGGATCTCGTCGAGATTTCCAATCGGCGCAGAAGCCGCAAGCTGCTGCGCGGCGGTTGCAGGCGCTGCTGCCTGTGCAGACGTCGGGACAGGCGGAAGTGGCTGCTGTGCGAAAGCCGAGAGGCTTGCACCAACGAGCATCGCAACAGCTGAACCATAACGGATGATGTTTCTAGCCATGGTCATTGGACCACCAGTTCTGCATGAAGTGCACCGGACGTCTTGATCGCCTGCAAGATAGCAATGATGCCGTTTGGCTTAACGCCAATCTGGTTCAAGCCTTTCACGAGGTTTTCGAGATTAGCCCCAGTCAGAATACCAATCTTGGAATCGGCCTGATTAACGGTGATATCGGTATTCGGTTCGACTTCCGTCTCGCCATAACTGAAAGGATCAGGCTGAACGACCATCGGCGTTTCCGTCACTCTTACAGTCAGGCTGCCATGGCTAATCGCCACTTTGGAAATACGCACCTTCTCACCAATAACGACCGTTCCGGTACGCTCATCCACCACCACGCGCGCCACTTCGTCGGTTGTGATTGGCAAGCCTTCAAGTTCTGCAAGGAAGCGTGCAGCGGGAATATTCTTAGGGCGTTGCAGGCGAATGGTCTTGGCGTCACGTGCAATCGCCACCCCACGTCCGTAACGACGCTTAGCGAACACATTGATCGTATCGGCAGCACGTACAGCCGTCGTGAAATCGGGATCGCGCAGTTCGACAACCATTTCGCTGTCTTTACCGAAATTGCCTGCAACCTCGCGCTCGACCAGCGCGCCATTCGGGATACGGCCAGATGTCGGAACGCCTTGGGTTATGCTTGCTGCGTCGCCCTCGGCCGAAAAGCCCGAAACGATCATATTGCCCTGCGCCACTGCATAAATCTGATTATCGGCCCCCATCAGGGGCGTCATAACCAGCGTACCGCCTTGCAGCGACGTCGCATCGCCAAGCGAGGAGACAGTTACATCGATACGCGAACCAGTGCCCGAAAATGCGGGCAGATTGGCAGTTACGATAACGGCTGCGGTATTTTTGGAGCGGGTCGAATTGCGCGGCGCACTGATGCCAAGATTATCAAGCATGGCACGCATGGACTGCTCGGTAAAAGGCGAATTGCGCAGACTATCGCCGCTGCCTTTCAAACCAATCACAAGACCATATCCGACGAGCTGGTTTTCACGCACGCCCTGAATGGTCGCAATGTCTTTGAGACGTGCAACCGCACTGCCCCTGCCAAGTTCGGCATAAGCCATTTTCGACGGATCACCGCCAGAGCCGAGCCAGTCTGCATCCGCTTCCACGGCGTTGCCAAACTCACGCGCGTTTTTCGAAGACTCGTCGGCAAATCCGGCGATGGGCTGGAGTGCTAAGGCCAAAAGGGCGATGAGGGCTGCGCGCGTTCTTCTCACTGCATCCCCACCTGAATGCGACCATCGGCAAGCACTGTGCCAGACACGATGATGCCGCTGTCTATATTGCGAATTTTGATGAAGTCGCCTGCCGCACCCGATTCAAGTGGCGTGCCCATTGCGGTTATCACCAAGGTACCTGAAGTGAACACCAGCGGCGCAGGAACGCCACGCTTCACCAGCGATGGTTCGCCAAGTGCGGAAACGAGAATGGGCTTCCCCGGAAGCAGCGTCTTACGTGCGACTTTGCCCGTAGTCTGATCTTGTGAAAGGACATATTGGCTCGCAGCCGATGCACTGATGAAAAACTGCTTTTCAAGAAGCGCGGTTTCGCTCACGATCTGGCCTGGATAGACGGTTGCCGAAGGCACGACGAAGGCGATGCGGTCGGCAGCACTTGCGCCCGTTACTGCGAACAGCAGAAGGCCGGCTGTGATTGCCAGCCTTTTTTTCCGGGAAATTGCCTTCGTATAACTCATCGCCATCACCGTTGGAGCACATCCCGAAAAGTGGGAATTGGTTTTCGGACCAGGATGTGCGTAAAAACAAAAAAATAGAGAATTTCTAATGCTTTAGCGCAGGTTTTTCGATACGGTCGCAGCCATTTCATCGGCAGCCTGAATGACCTTGGAGTTCATCTCATAGGCACGCTGTGCCGTGATCAGATCGGTGATTTCTTTCACCGGATCGACATTGGAAGCTTCGAGATAGCCCTGCTTGATCGCGCCATAACCGGGATCACCGGGAACACCGACAAGTGGTCCGCCAGACGCTTCTGTTTCGCGGTAAAGATTGCCACCCAATGGCTCAAGGCCAGCTTCATTGGTGAAGTTTGCAAGCGTCAACTGGCCAAGATCGACCTGATTGACCTGATCCTGCAACTTGGCAAAGACCTGTCCGGTTTCTGTTACCGTCACCTCAATAGCGTCAGGCGGAATAGTGATAGCTGGCTCTACAGCATTACCATCAAGCGTTACCAGCTGGCCGTCGGCATTCTTGTTGAATGCGCCAGCGCGTGTGTAAAGCGTTTCACCCGTCGGGCTCTGAATCTGGAACCAACCGCGTCCGGTCAATGCTACGTCATATGGATTGCCAGTCTGGTTGAAGCTTCCCTGCATATGAAGATTGCGCACAGCCGCAGTCTGCACGCCGAGGCCGACCAACGCGCCTTCGGGTACAATGGCCTGATTGGCCTGATTGGGTACGCCTGCGGTGCGTTCCGATTGATACAGAAGATCAGAAAATTCAGCGCGTGCACGCTTAAAGCCCGTCGTGTTGATGTTGGCGATATTGTTCGCAATCACTTCCAGATTGAGCTGCTGGGCGTTCATGCCTGTGGCGGCTATCGTCAGGGCTTTCATGGCAGGTCCTTATTCAGTGAGAGCACTCAGACCGGCATCCGGCTGATTTCGAGATAGGCCTGCACGATCTTGTCGCGGATCGCGATTGCCGTCTGAAGTGACTGCTCGGCTTCCATGACAGAGCTGACCACATCACGCAGCGGAGCATCACCCTTGATGCCCTGGATAGAATTGGCTTCAGCGGCCTGCAGCTTTTGACCAACCGAATCCGTCATTTGCGACAGGACTTCACCAAAGGACGCGCCCGGAGTGGTCGGGATGGCTTGCGGGGCCGACGTGGAGCCAACGCTCTTGTCGGCAACTGTTTCAGAAAGGCGCGACAGGGCATTGCGCGCCGAAACGCTCATAATTGAGTCGTACATTAAGTGCTCCTCAGGAGGTCGATGGTCATCGAGATCAGCTCACGCGCTTGTTTGACGACCTGCAAATTGGCTTCATAAGAACGGTTGGCTTCACGCATGTCCGCCATTTCGACGACCATGTTGACGTTGGGATATTTCACATATCCACGCGCATCCGCTGCGGGATGGCTTGGATCATATTCTTCGATAAAGGCAGAGGTATCCTTGCCGACTTCTGCAACCCGAACCTCGGCCGCGCCTGTGCTCTGCTCGACTTCCGTGCGGAAGGAGACAGTCTTGCGACGATAAGGATCGGTATCTGCCGTCTTAGCTGTCGCCTGTGCATTGGCAAGATTTTCCGATACGACGCGCAAACGGGTCGACTGTGCCGACAGGCCCGATGCTGCAATCTTCAAGCTGTTCTGCAAAGCGTCTGACATAGCTTACCCCTTCGCCACAGACAGCATCATGCGGTGAAACGCTTTGACGATGCTCGTGTTGAGCGAATATTCGCGGGCAATCTCGCCCGCCTTCATCATTTCGCGTTCAACATCGACCGTATTGCCCGAATGGGTTTGCTCAGTGATGTCTTGAGGACGCAGCCGCGCGCCTGCAATGCCATTCGCTTCTACTTCCAGATGCTGCGGACTGGTTGCAGCCATGGTGAGCTGGGTCTTGTCCAGCACATCAGCGAAAGGCTGAACGTCGCGCGCCCGAAAATCCGGCGTATTCGCATTGGCGACATTGCCTGCAACGGTGGCCTGTCGTACCGACAACCACTGCGCCTGCCTCGAAGCCAGATCGAAAAGATGAATGGAGCTCATGGAGTTTCCCGCCTTTATAGTTTGTTAACTTAAAGGTCGGAACTTGCGTCAAGCTTGCGTGGATTAAGCCATAAGGCGTAGCCTGAAAAAGAAAATACCGCTTTTCATAGGGCGAGCGCAGCAAACAGCCTATCGGGCGGTTTACTTACGCAACTCAATCACATCGCCCGCCGATGTCGTGAGTTTCCACGTGCCAGCCTGATTACCGCGTCCGATTGAAACGAGGTGACTGCCATCAGGCAGCAGCGAGCCTTTCTCGACGAACCAATAGCCTGACGTATCTTCGATCATCGCCATACCGCCAACCACTTCGCGAAGAGCAAATACCGGCTTTGGAAGCGATTGACCTTCGCCATTCCCATCACCACCGTTGCCAGCTCCTGTTCCGGGCAATCCCTTGCCATTGGACATAACCGAACCGGTTGTGGTGGTATCGATGCTCTCATTCGGCGCGACCTGATCGTTGGGACGGAACGAAGGAAAGCTCTTCACCGTCTTTTGTTCCGAACGGTCGAGCGGGTCGACAATCTTGCTACCAGCCTTCTTGTCAGGGCTGAGATCAACACGTTGCAGATAGGTGATGAAAGGAAGCATCGCACAGCCAACAGCCAGCGTGATCGCCGCGATCTTGAGATAGCGGTCAACCTGACTTTGCGGCTTTTTAGTTTCGCTTGCAGTAGCGGCTTCGACCTCCGCTGCGAGATCGGCGAGAATGACCTCTTCCCGTCTGTTGCGAGAACGCTTTGTCATGTTCTTCATGGCTGTTTTTCTCCGCGTAACGCTGCGGCAAGGTCGTGATAAGGGTCTTCCGACAGACCTGTTTCGGGCGATTGTTGCAGCGCATCATAAATACGCGGAACAAGATCGACCGACTGATCCAACAATCCGTCATTGCCCTTTTGATAAGCACCAATCGCGCGCAGATCGCGCGTTTCTTCAAAACGTGCAACCATGCTGCGCAATTGACCTGCAAGTTTGCGCTGTTCCGGCGTCCAGTTGTGCTTGGCCAGGCGCGATACTGACGCAGGAATATCCACTGCCGGAAAACGCCCCTGAGCAGCAATGGCCCGGTCGAGAACAATATGGCCATCCAATGTACCGCGAATTGTATCCGAAACTGGATCATTGTGATCGTCACCATCGACCAGCACCGAATAGATGCCAGTGATGCTACCACCTGCCTCGGTCATGCCCGGCCCCGCCCGCTCCAGAAGACGTGGCAGTTGGCTGAAAACACTTGGCGGATAACCGCGCGAAACAGGCGGTTCTTCTGCGGCAATCGCCACTTCGCGCGCCGCATGTGCAAAACGTGTAACGGAATCCACAATCAACAGCACGTTCTGGCCAAGATCGCGAAAATATTCGGCTATCGCTGTCGCCGTATTGGGTGCGAGGCGGCGCATCATCGGGCTTTCATCGCCAGTGGCGACCACCGTCACAGTCTTGTTGAGATGCCCGGCCATGGTCTCTTCAAGCATCTCGCGCACCTCACGACCACGCTCGCCGGTCAGGGCCAGAACCACAGTGTCAAAATCGCCCGCACGGGTCATCATGGCCAGCAATGTGGATTTACCCACACCAGAGCCCGCAAAAATACCGATACGTTGTCCAAAACAAAGCGGCGTGAAAATATCAATCACATTGACGCCGGTGCGAAGCCCCCGATCAACGCGGGCGCGGCGCAATGCAGCTGGAGCCAGGTTCTCGGAAGCCATTGGCCGTGTGCCGGGCTGAAGAGCGCCTTTTCCGTCAACTGCTTCGCCAAGCGCATTGATCACCCGGCCACGCCATTCCGGCGCCGGGCGAATGCGCAGCGGACCTTCCTCGAAAACAGCCGCGCCAAGAGACGGAATAATGCGGTCGTCGAAAGGCTTCACCAGCACCTGACGGTCTGCCACGCGGATGATTTCCGCCAGACTTTGCCCACCATCAGCACGAATAGCCACTGCATCACCCAAACGCGCATTACGCGACAACCCGCGCACAGCAATTGCCGAACGCGACACATCACTCACCGTGCCACCAATGCCGGTTAGTGGCTTTAGCGCTATCGATTGCTGACGTGCAAAGGCGGCAAGCCGCGCGAGCGGGAGGTCAGAGATCATCCGTTTTTGGAGCCTAGCGTCCTGATGGCTTCAGCGACTGTGTTTTCCTGCTGGCCAAGCAGATTATTGACCTGCTCGAAAGCACGGCTAACGCTGATCAGACGTGTCATTTCCGTCATGCCATCAACATTGGAGCCTTCAATCATGCCCTGCACAACGCCTGCGCTCATATCGTCAACGACGGGCTGTGCCGGCTTGTTCGGTACGACGCCAGAATTACCAGCATAGCTGAGATCAGCATCAGCAGGAATTGAGAACAGGCCGATGGCACCAATCTGCGCACCGTTCTGATAGACTGCACCATCGCTTGATATTTTAGGTGCGCCGCCATCAGGGTTCAGCACAATCGGCGCGCCGCCCACATCAAGAATGGAGTTTCCCGTTACAGACACCAGCTCACCTGTCGGCATCATTTTCATGCGCCCGTCGCGTGTGTAAACCAGACCTTGCGGCGTGTTCACCGACATCCAGACGTTGCCTTTGACGGCGACATCAAATGGATTGCCGGTTTCAAGCATCGAGCCTGCTTCAGTTCGGATATAACTCTTGCCAGCGGTTGCGAAATTTATGTCTTCGCTGGCCTTGTTCGAAACAATTGTATCGAATTTGGTGCCTTCGCCACGAAAGCCGGGCGTCGAAATATTCGCCACATTATGGGCGATGGCGTTCATCCGCCGCTCGAGCGTTACGAGCGAAGAAAGACCGACATAGATGGAATTATTCTGCATCGATCAACGTCCGCCCGGCTTGAAGTTTTGCAATGTGGTCAGGATGTTGGCCGATATGCCAACTGACGATGTTCCGCCCAACAACAGCGACGCAATTGAAGCTGGGCTGCTCGCGGTTGGATTGTTCATTTCATGCATGGCCGTGAAGCGCGAAATCAGCTTCGACACATAGTCGGGATCAGACATCTTCGAGAAATCGACCTTGGCTTCGATCATCTTGGCTTGCTTGTCGATGTCGGCGTTCGACATGGCAGAAGGCCAGCCGAAAGTCGTCTGCATCATCGTAAGCAACGCTTTGTCGCCGAGGATTTCATACGCATTGGTGATGGTAGATGCCTTGCGCTCAAAATAGAGTGCCAGACGGACGCCTTCATTCTGACTGCCTGCTTCCGTTTCAAGTGTCTGACGGACATACTTGTCCATCACCCCTTGCTGTGCAGCAGTGCCTTCTGTCGCCTTGTCGCCCTTGCCTTGAAAATCAAAGGTTGTTGCGAATTCTTTGTAGCGCTTGTCAGTCAGCTTGTTCGCCATGGCGTCATCGCTTTTGACACCTTCGGTGAGGATCTTGCGCACGAAAGCTTTCGCATAGGCCATGTCTTCAAGGCCAAATGCCTTCATCGCGTAATTGAAAAGCCGGGTGTCGGACATGAAATCGTCAATGGATTTAACCTTGCCGATATTCTCTTTGTAGTAAGCGGTTTCCCGCTCAACCACAGGCTCCTTCGAGACGCGCTGCAACGACCGCGTCATATCGGACGCAATCAGCCGATAACTCATCATCGTGTTGACCATGCGAGAACCCCCTGCAATTTTTCATGACCGTTATGCTCGATCAAGCTTGTCCGAAGCTGATGCATTTCCGCGTCAATTGGTCGGTCTCAAATGGCAAGCTTCGCACAAGGCGCAATCCTTAAGGTGCAAAAATATAGCATTTCCAGCAAAAAGTGCGAAGCGGTTTTGCGTAGGATAATGCGTAAAAACAAATAGTTACAGCGGCTTCAACGATTCGGTCTTAACTGGAACCGCTGTAACTTCGAACCAACGGGAGTCATGCGCTTTGGGTATTCTCATCGGCCTCGCCATCACACTGGGCTGCATGCTCGGCGGTTTCATCGCCATGGGCGGGCACGTCAGCGTGCTCATCCAGCCGTGGGAATTCGTCATTATTCTGGGCGCAGCACTCGGTACATTCTTTGTCGCCAACCCCCTCTCGCTTGTGAAGGATACGGGCAAGGCCTGCATGGAAGCCTTCGCAAATGCTGTACCAAAGCAACGTGATTATCTCGACGTTCTGGGCCTGCTTTACAGCCTGATGCGGGAATTGCGCGCAAAGTCGCGCAATGAAGTGGAAGTCCATATCGACAATCCAAAAGAGTCCGCGATCTTCCAGGCCTATCCGAGCGTTCTGAAAAACGACGACCTCGTGCATTTCATCTGCGACTATTGTCGACTTATCATTGTCGGGAATGTACGTCCGCATGAAATTGAAGCACTTATGGATGAAGAAATTCACACGCTCTCGCGTGACAAGCTCAAGCCGTATCAGGCGATGGTTTCGATTTCGGAAGCGTTGCCCGCGCTGGGCATCGTTGCGGCAGTTCTGGGTGTTATCAAGGCCATGGGCGCGCTCAATCAGTCGCCGGAAGTGCTTGGTCACCTGATCGGTGCAGCACTTGTCGGAACATTTGCCGGTATCTTCTTCTCTTACGGTGTCGTCGGTCCGATCGCCACCAAGATCAAGTCAACCCGAGACAAGCAAAACCGTCTCTATACCGTCGTGAAGCAGACGCTGCTTGCGTACATGAATGGTTCGCTGCCGCAGATCGCGCTCGAATATGGCCGCAAGACCATTTCGGCCTATGAGCGTCCAAGCATCGACGTGGTTGAGCAGGAAACCATGGCGACCACGCCGATCCAGCAGGCGGCCTGATATGACTTCTCCTGACCAAAACCGCAAAAACGACGTACTCGCTGAAAACCTTTTACGTGCGGCCGGACTTTCCGGTGACGATCTCAAATCGCTTGCGCATGTCTTCAAGGATGCATCGTCTCATTTTTGTGGCCGTCTCAAGCAGGGAAGCGCTGCTGCGTTTGATGCCGAAACTGGTCAGTTAGAAACGGCTGATGACGCCGCGATCAATGCCATTCTCGATCAGGCTGCAATCATCGCGCCACTCAAATCCGATCGCTGGGGCTGCAAGCTTTATCTGACTGCCGACGCAACCCTGGTGTTTTCAGTCATCGAAACCATGTTCGGTGCGCAGGGCAACCTCGGTAGTTTTGACCTTGAACGCCCCTTTGGCATGCTCGAACGCAAGGTATCCAACCAACTGACATCGCATATGTCGGCGGCACTGGATCAGGTGTTTATGGGCGGCGGACAATCGCTTTTTGCGCCCGGCGAATGCATGGACACAGCCGAATTCAATAGTGACGACCTAGAGCGCTCACGCCTCTTTATCTGCCGTATCGATGTTGTTGCTGCGGGCAAGACCGGCACGCTGCATCTTCTTCTGCCCAGAGCCACGCATAAGCCAATGCAGGATGCCGTTGCTGCTTTCCTGCGCCGTCCCATGAACCAGGCAGACCCTGCCTGGTCCAAGAGGATGCGCAATGAAGTCAGCCGCGCCCGCATTGAGCTTGAGACATTCATTCAACAGGGCAGCATGACGCTGGATGCCCTCTCAAAGCTTGAAATCGGGCAGGTGCTGAAACTCCCTGTCGATGCGATGGAGCAGGTACGGCTCCGCGCTGGTGATCAGCAGCTTTTCAAATGCACGCTCGGCAAGTCCGGCATTCACTTTACAGTCAAGGTTGGCGATCCGGTCAATCAGGAAGAGGATCTCATCGATGAGCTTGTTGCTGGCTAATCTTCTATCGACGCTTCTGGCGCTCGGCTCACTTGGTGCACTCATCATCGTGGGTCGCAAGGCCAACGAAACCATCAAGCTTGGTAAACTGCTGACGCTGCGGGTGGCTGCTGCCTCCAATGGTTTGGAGCGCGTGGCCAAGTCGTTGCAGAACCAGCGCACCGACTTGTCAGACGAGACACTAAAGCTCGAAGCCCGTCTAACAGAGACAAGCCGTGCGCGCCGCGAGATGGACGAAGCAATCGAAGAGCTGAACCGGCTGCGTAAAGCACTCACGCGCGATATGCGTCAGGCACGCACCGTCACGGAAACTGCAGCACGTATCGATGAGAAGGTGTTTTCGCCCGCAAGCGAACCTGCACCAAAAGAAAAAAGCGCCTTGCCGGTCTTCGTGCGCCGTGCGGTCAAGAAGGCAACCGTTGAAATTGCGGGGCAGGCATGAGCACCGAGAACAAGGACGAAAACATGCAGCATGAGCTGGAAGAGGCGATTGAAGAATTGCGCGAAGAAAAGCCGCGCAGCGCCAAAGCTGGTGCCTCAAAGCCCAATCTCGAGCTTATCATGGGTATCCCGGTCGATGTTCAGGTGGTACTCGGCGGCACGACCATGCCAGTCGCAAACCTCATGAAGCTCGGTCGTGGTGCTGTCATCACGCTCGACAAGCAAATCGGTGATCCAGTCGATATCGTCGTCAATGGACGTGTGATTGCGCGCGGTGAAGTCATCGTGCTCGAAGACGATTCCTCGCGGTTCGGCGTCAGCCTGACCGAAATCATCGGTAAGTAACGGATCGACCATGGCCGACAATGAAACGCAAAAGCCTTCCGACGACAGCGTAAGCGGATTGATCGATACACTCTCCGGTCCGCAAAAAGCGGCTGCTATCCTTGTCGCCATTGGCCGTCCATCCGCATCACGTCTCCTCAAGCATTTCAATGCGGACGATTTGCGCAAGCTCGCCGGTCATGCCCGAACGCTTGAACCCATTTCGCCGCTTGATTTCGAACATCTTGTAAAGCAGTTCGAAGACTCCTTTGCCGAAGGTGCGCCTGTCTCTGAAGCAGCCCAGCGTTTTGAAGGTCTGTTGCGCGAAGCACTGCCACAGGACGAAGCAGACGCGGTGTTTGAAGAGCGCGTTCAACCGCAGCTTGTTCAGGAATCCGTCTGGGCAGGGCTTGCAAGATTGCCGATAGAAGGGCTGCAAGCCTATCTCGCTGATCAGCACCCGCAGATCATCGCCTATATCGTTTCCAAGCTTCCGTCGGATCTCGCAGCACGCATTTTTGTAGGGTTGCCTCCACAGCTACGCAGTGCCGTGGTGCAGCGTTCCTTGCACATCGGCAATGTCGCCCCTGCTGCCGCTGATCTTTTGGAAGATGTGCTTCGTCGTGATCTTCTCGGACGCAATGACGCTGGTCCGGTTAAGGCCCATCACGGCCAGATCGCCAACATCTTCAACCAGCTCGACCGGCAGGAAATGGAAGAGCTTATGGCGAGCCTCAAAGATCTCAGCCAGGACGACATTTCCCGCATCAAGGCCAAGCTCTTCAACTTTGAGGATATCGAACGCCTGTCGCAGCGTGCCCGTCTTCTGCTTTTCGATGAAGTACAGACCGAGCAGATCGCAACGGCTTTGCGTGGCGCCGACGCAGCCCTCCAGGAAACAGTGCTTTCGTCGCTTTCCACGCGCGGACGTCGCATGGTCGAGAGCGAGCTGGCCGCCGAACAGGGCAACATCACCAGCCAGAACATCGCAGACGCACGGCGAGCTGTCGCTCGTATTGCGATTGATCTGTCGGAGCGCGGCATCATCACGCTCGATCCAGGCGAAGACTCGGATTAATGCACATCTCCCAAAAGTGGGAACTGGTTTTGGATAAAGACATGCGTAAAAACAAATATATAGAGCATTTCCAACCCGTCCCTTCTGCTGGAAATGCTCTAAAGAGTGTCGCACTTGATCGCACCCACGGCGCTCGCTCTAGATTCTTTTGACTCTCGCATGTTCGCGAACGCTAAATGAATCCATTTGAGCGCGACATGCTCTAAGAACGCTGGTGACACATGTCCGATGATACCGACAAAGAGAGCAAAACAGAGGATGCCAGCGAGAAGAAAATCCGCGACGCGCTGGATAAGGGCAATATGCCCTTTTCCCGCGAAGCACCTATTCTTGCCGGCATCGCATCCTTTCTTGTCATCGCTGTCTTTGTTGCAGCTCCGGCGACGACAAAACTCGCTGTTTTTTTGCGTGAGTTGATGGACCGCCCGGAGGATTGGACCCTCAACAGTGCAGAGGATGCAAGCCACCTGTTTGGTATTCTGGGACTGTCAGTGGGTATGGCACTCGTTCCGATCTTCATCATTATTCCACTGGCGGGCATCGCGGCTTCGGCTTTTCAGAACGCGCCACGCATGGTCGGAGAGCGTATCCGTCCCCAGGCTTCCCGCATATCGCTGATCAAAGGCTGGCAGCGTATTTTCGGGCGTTCCGGTCAGGTGGAATTCCTGAAATCTCTTGCGAAATTTCTTGCCGCCAGCGTCATCGTTTTCTTCGTCTTCTTCAAGAGCAACCATCTTTTCACCGACGCACTTGCGACCGATCCGAGCGCGTTACCAGAATTCCTGCGTGAAAATCTGGTCAGGCTTCTTGTTGCCAATGTGCTGGCAATCACTGCAATTGCCGGTTTCGACCTTGCATGGTCACGCATTCACTGGAAACAGGAATTGCGCATGACCAAGCAGGAAGTAAAAGATGAGCATAAGCAATCGGAAGGCGATCCGCTTGTAAAAGCGCGCCAGCGCTCTCTGGGGCGTGATCGCGCGCGCCGCCGCATGATCAACGCTGTACCAACCGCAACGCTTATTGTCGCAAATCCGACCCATTTCTCTGTAGCACTACGCTATCGACCCAATGAGGATGCGGCCCCAATTGTTGTTGCGAAGGGACAAGATTTGATCGCTCTCAAAATAAGAGAAGTTGCAGCAGCCAATTCCATCCCTGTTTTCGAGGATGTACAATTGGCACGTGCGCTCTATAAACAGGTGAATGTCGACCAGATGATTGCACCTGAATTCTATAAGGCCGTCGCTGAACTCGTCCGTGTCATCAATGCTCGACATGCATTACATTGATAGGCTTGAGATGACTTATGGATATTCTAATATATTATATCCCTGTTCTTCCAGATCGGCGGTGGCAAGATGAAGAGCCTACAATTCTCAAACGAACGCGAGGCAATCATTGCCGAAAACATTCGCGAAGTCGTCGCTGAACTTCGGCTGGTTGATCCGGCCGACTATATTGCTTTCATCCGCTGCGAGTTGTTCGCCAACATTGCAGATATCGTCCACTCGGCAACTGAGCTGCATTTTTTCCCCGGCACGCTCGAGCTTGGGCATGGCGGTGAGTTTCATTGTGACTGGTTCACAAATCCCTTCATTGTTCTCGACATGGAGTTTCGCAATAAGGGCGTCTATGCTTATTTCCGCCTGACACTGTCGGGGAAAACGGCAAGCGTTGAACTGAGCCACATTGTATTTGAGAACCCTGATGACGATCCGGCACAGAATACGACCCGCCTGATTGATGCGATCGACAATGCACGTCTGCCTATGCGGAAGACGGCTTAGAGCTTCTTTCAAAAAATACACCGGAAGCTTCAAGCATCCGGTGTAATATTAGTTCCGTGTAAACGTGACATCACATCAAATGCTGCACTTCCGGCATTTCAATGATGCCCAGAGAGAGCGCTGTCGCCACTGCAGATGTACGATTCGAACAATTGAGTTTGATCTTCGCGTTCTGAAGATAGGTTACGACCGTCCAGCGAGCGATGCTGAGAATTTCAGCGATTTCCCCGTCCGTCTTGCCATTGGCCGCCCACCGCAAGCAATCAACTTCACGTGGTGTCAGAAGGGATGCTGCTGATTTCGTATTATCACAACCGCACAACGTGTTATGAATAATACCAGAAACGCTCAACAGACGCGGACGCATCTTAAGAAGAAATTCTTCCTGCGTAGCTTGGTCGCCAAGCTCAAAGCAGAAAAGTGTACAGCCAACAGCCCCCTTCGGATTGCGTGCCGAGACCGCAATAAATGTATTTCCCAGCCCATGCTTCTCAGCATCCTGCAGCATGTCGGCGATATCGGGGCATGCTGCCGCATCTTCCTTGAGATCGCGCACGATCCCGCGGGAATCATTTCGATAATAGGGAGCGTCATCCTGAAAGACAGGATCAATTATGAAGTAATTCTTCGCTGAATATCGGGTCGCCCAGCTCGAAGGATAAGTCATCACCACAGTAAGATCGGAAGAATTTGCCTTTGTACAATCTCCCATACGCCCGCGATATGTGTGCATAATATACTTGCATCCAATCTCGTCACGGATACGCGTCAGAAGCGCAAGTGTGTCGCCCTGGAACGAGGTGCCAAAGAAGGTCTTCTTAAAATTCGGAAAATGAATCAAGTCGAGAATCATTGCATAATATCCTTGGTAATAAAGGAAAAAAGGGCTTCATCTGATGCCACTAAAAAATGGGTGGCGAATCGACTCCTTCGGGCCTTCAATCACTTATAAGTCACATAAAAAATGGGCCGCGTTGCAACCCGCAATAAATTGATTGCTATGTATTACACACAAGAACGGTGCCTAAATATGGCTCCCGCAAATGAAAACTACGTTACCGACAGGTGAATGTGTGTTTAGCCCTTCGCTCAAAAGGCGGATGTACTATTTTGAAACATCCAGGCTTCGTTTGCCATAAGCTCTAAAGAAAAAGTCGAGAGCAGACTCGACATTTTTAACAATTGTCTGTCTCGAAGGAGGCTCGCTCAACACGCCAAAAAGGCGGGGCCGATAGAGGCCGGAAAGAAAAAGATCCGAAAGCTGATAGGCTTTTTCCAATGGATCAAACGGTTCCAGTTCGCCTGACTGGATCATTTTGGAAAGATAATCTGCCATGATTAAGTGGCTGCGTTTAGGACCACGTTCATAAAAGCGCGCCGACAATTCAGGCTTACGTTCACTGACACCCAGAATAATGCGTTGCGCACGAATTGCAGTCGTCGACGTTATGAGCGTAACCAGGGTAACACCAAAATCAGCGAGTTCTTCGCGGGTCGAAAACCCCTGGTCGATCTTGTCGACAAGCTTGCTGAAAGTCGTCATGCGATAGTGTTCACACAGGGAGACGAACAGATCTTCTTTGCTGTTGAAGTAAACATAAATCGTTCCCTTGGAAACCCCCGCTTCCCGCGTAATGTCGTTCATGCTTGCAGCATCAAATCCCATACGCAGAAATACATTTTGCGCACCTTCAAGAATCTGCTGGCGTTTTATTGGATCTTGACCTGCGGCCAGACGCGTACGTCCGCCCTCCACATCGGGCTCAACCGCAAATGCGCTGGCCTCATTGCCATCCCCAGCCTCAATGCTATCGAAGGCAGCTGCAGCGCTCTGTTCTATGCGGTGTTCACGATTCATTGTACAAAACTCATAATTTTCTCGAACCAAACGGTTCGATGTCACTTGATATGGTCAACTTATTGCTCTAAGTCAACATCGAACCAAGCGGTTCGTTGAAGCGGTTATAAAGAAAGTTTCCAAATGTCCGCCCATAAGTCTGTTGATACGGCTGAAATCCGTCCATTCCCGACCCCTACGGCTCAGGAAGAACAGTCCAGAGTGAATGCAGAACCCATGGGCGAACGGCCAGCACCGCAAACAGCCCCGGACACCGCTGCTCCTGGCGCAGCACCTGATACCGCAAAAGGCGGCAAGAAAAAGGGCATTGGTAAGCGCGTTGTGCTGCCGGTCGTTATTATTGCTGCCGTCGCAGGTGGGCTCTGGTATGGTTATAACTGGTGGACAGTTGGCCGCTTCATGGTTTCAACGGATGACGCTTACGTGCAGGGTGACATTGCGTCTATCGCACCAAAAGTCACCGGCTATATTGAAAGCATCCCAGTCGTGGCCAACCAGCATATCAAAGCTGGTGATGTGATCTTCCAGCTTGATGCCGGAGATTACCAGATTGCGCTCGACGATGCGGAAGCCAAGCTTAATACACAAAAGCAGACGCTCGCACGGATCAACGCACAAATTGATGCGTCCAAGGCAAGCCTGCAACAGGCTCAGGCAGATCAACAGGCATCTCAGGCCGTTCTGAAGAACGCTGAGAGCACAATGGTCCGCGTCCAGAAACTCCACGATACACGGTTCTCGGCACAGTCAGAACTCGACAATGCGCAGTCTTCACTCGATCAGGCCAAGGCAAAACTTGCCGGTTCCAAGGCACAGATTGCTTCGGCAAATGCCAATATCGAAGTGTTGAATGCGCAGTACAAGGAATCAGAAAGCACCATGCGCGCTCTGGAACTTGCACGTGACAAGGCTGCTCGCGATCTCAATTTCACCACCCTGCGCGCACCTTTTGATGGTGTTGTCGGTAATCTTTCCGGCAAGAAGGGCGATCTCGTTTCTGCCGGTCAGAAGATTGCAGCGCTTGTTCCGGTGAACGCGCTCTATATTGATGCCAACTTCAAGGAAACGCAGCTCGGCCACATCAAAACTGGCGAAACAGCACGTATCTATGTCGATGCCATCGACGGCCCTTACTTTGAAGGCAAGGTCGCATCGGTAGCCCCAGCATCGGGTGCCGTGTTCTCGCTGTTGCCACCTGAAAATGCCACCGGCAACTTCACCAAGATCGTTCAACGTGTTCCGGTTCGTATCACGATCCCTCAGGACGCGCTCGATTCTGGCAAGATCCGCGCCGGTCTCAGCGTAACGGTTGACGTGGACACACGCACCGCACCTGAAGACAAGGCCAACTGACACGCGCGACAACGCTTTTGGGAGCGTATTCCAAAAGAGCGTGAAAACTGATCATTAGAACATGCGGCGGCGCGGCTGACAGCTTTCGCGCCGCCTTCCCCTTCCCTTTCGGAGTGCGCCGTCATGGCTGCAAACACCACAATGGGGCCCATGGCTCCTGCAGATGATCGCATCGATCCCAAGAAGGCGATTGCCTTTCTTGCGATGGTGTTCGGCATGTTCATGGCAATTCTGGATATTCAGATTGTGTCTGCGTCGCTGTCTGAGATTCAGGCGGGCCTCAGTGCCAGCTCCGATGAAATTTCCTGGGTTCAGACATCTTATCTGATCGCGGAAGTTATCATGATCCCGCTGTCCGGTTTTCTTGGGCGTCTTGTATCTACACGCGTTTTGTTCACCGTTTCAGCCGCAGGCTTTACACTGGCTTCGATGCTTTGTGCGACAGCGACCAACATCGACCAGATGATCGTTTACCGCGCCATTCAGGGCTTTATCGGCGGCGGCATGATCCCAAGCGTGTTTGCAGCCGCCTTCACGATCTTCCCGCCGTCCAAGCGTTCAATCGTTTCGCCAATGATCGGCCTTGTCGCAACGCTTGCGCCAACCATTGGACCAACCGTTGGTGGATATCTAAGTCATGCTTTCTCTTGGCACTGGCTGTTTCTGGTCAATGTTGGGCCCGGCATCCTTGTCACGATCGCTGCATGGAACCTCATCGATTTCGATGAAGGCGATAGCTCGCTCCTGAGCAAATTCGACTGGTGGGGCCTCGCAGGCATGGCGGCATTCCTTGGTTCGATGGAGTATGTTCTCGAAGAAGGCCCACGCAACGACTGGCTTCAGGATGATGCGATCTTCATCCTGTCAGGCGTCATGACGATTGGTGGCATTATCTTCTTCTATCGAGCTTTTACGGCCGAAGAACCCATCGTTGACTTACGAGCCTTCAAGAACGTCAACTTCGCGTTTGGTTCTCTGTTTTCCTTTGTGATGGGTGTCGGCCTCTATGGTCTTACTTATCTTTATCCGCTCTATCTCAGCAGCATACGTGGCTATGATGCGCTGATGATCGGTGAGGCGCTATTTGTAAGCGGTCTTGCCATGTTCTTCACGGCCCCCCTTGCCGGTTTCCTGTCCACGCGCATGGACCCGCGCCTGATGATGATGATCGGCTTCCTTGGCTTTGCGGCTGGGACGTGGATGGTGACAGGCCTGACGGCAGATTGGGATTTCTACGAACTACTGCTGCCGCAGATCCTTCGTGGTTGTTCGCTAATGCTCTGTATGGTGCCGATCAACAATCTTGCGCTGGGCACATTGCCGCCTTCTCTCATGAAGAACGCCTCCGGCCTGTTCAATCTTACGCGAAATCTTGGCGGCGCTGTCGGTCTGGCTGTCATCAACACGATCCTGATGCGTCGCAACGATATGCATTATGAACGGCTGGCTGAACACGTGCGCTGGGGCAATGCGGAAGCCGAACAGATGCTCGCCAACTTGACTGCCAAGTACAATGCGGCTGGCATGGATGGTGCAACTGTCGCCATTGCCAAAATGTCAGGCATGGTGCGCCAACAATCGACACTGATGTCCTTCATCGATGTATTTTACATCCTGACGATGATGTTCTGCACGCTCGCAATCTGCGCAATCTTGCTGCGCAAACCAAAGCAGACAGCAGGAGGTGGCGGCGGCGGCCACTAGGTCGTGGTGATGATTTAACTTTTGAGCGGTATGCGGGAAAATCAGTCCACCGGACTGATTTCTGATCCAGCTACGATGGAATAAAATGCGACACGCTTCAGCATCCGGGCGCCCTGTTGGGTGTACAAAGGTCGCTCCGGCAGTTTAAATCTGCTGCATATTCCTTAAACTGACAAAAGATTGCGGGACTATGCAGTAAAAACCGCAACCATCTCCCCCATAATTGGGTTTCATACGAAACTAATTATGCTTCGTCCGTATTTCACAAATTTTCGTTTGCCGTACACTTACACGCATCATGCCGCGCGCAGGCAAACCGCTGTCGTTTTGAGAAACGCGTCTTTTTAAAATGTGACAACGGCGAAACCTTTGTCATATTTATTGTCATAAAAGTGCAGTTAACCCTTATGGATCAATTGCTAAGTCCCTGAAAACGTGTTTCACTTTCTGTCGTTGACATTTTGTGACAATCCACGAACTGTCATCCAACCGTCATCTAGGACGGCTATCGGGAGTGCGCGAACACTGGAATCGACCGGAAGCGTTCGCCCGACTTTAACAGGGGAGTCAAACAATGCTTGCATTTACTGCGCGTCTGCTGTCGCTTTCGACGGCGATCGCCGTTGGCGGGGTTTCTATTGCAGCTGCAGAACCATCGGCCGAACTGATCGCTGCGGCGAAGGCCGAAGGCGAACTGACCACCATCGCTCTTCCGCATGATTGGTGCGGTTACGGCGAAATCATCAAGAGCTTCAAAGACAAGTATGGCCTCAAGGTCAACGAACTGAATCCAGATGCGGGTTCGGGCGACGAAATCGAAGCCATCAAGGCCAACAAGGACAATAAGGGCCCACAGGCTCCTGACGTTATCGACGTCGGTTTTGCCTTCGGCACCACCGCCAAGAAAGACGGCCTGATCCAGCCATACAAGGTTGCAACCTGGGACGAAATTCCAGATAGCGCCAAGGATGCTGAAGGCTATTGGTATGGTGATTATTACGGCGTTCTCGCTTTCGAAGTGAACAAGGACATCGTCAAAGACGTCCCACAGGATTGGGAAGATCTGCTCAAGAGCGATTATGCCAATTCGGTTGCTCTCGCCGGTGATCCACGCGTTTCCGCACAGGCTATTCTCGGCGTTCACGCTGCCGGTATCGCACGCGGCGCGGAGCCGGGTGTAGAAGCTGGCAAGAAGGGCCTTGAATTCTACAAGGAACTCAATGCCAACGGTAACTTCGTTCCTGTTATCGGCAAGGCTGCGTCGCTCGCACAGGGCTCGACCCCAATCGTTATCCGTTGGGATTATAACGCTCTCGCAGACCGCGATACGCTCAAGGGCAACCCGGAAATCCAAACCGTGATTCCTAAGACGGGCGTCATTGCCGGCGTTTACGTACAGGCGATCAGCGCTTACGCACCGCATCCAAATGCTGCAAAGCTCTGGATGGAGCACATCTATTCGGATGAAGGTCAGCTCGGCTATCTGAAGGGCTACTGCCACCCGATCCGCTTCAACGCGATGGCTAAGGCTGGCAAGATCCCGCAGGATCTGCTCGACAAGCTGCCACCGGCAGATTCCTATGAAAAGGCTATCTTCCCAACCTTGGAACAGATTGAAGCCGCTCAGGAAGAAATCACCAAGAACTGGGATAGCGTTGTCGGCGCCAACGTCCAGTAAGCGATTTCATCTCGCCCTGTTGATGCCTGCGACGACCAGAAATGGTCGTCGCAGTGTTTCCTGAACAGTCAGGCATTATGCAGCGATTTTAAGCTGTTAGAGCAACCTTCCTATGCCCGTTAGGGTTCGCCGTGCTCTGACAGAATCTTAGCCGACAGAGATACTTCGTCTTTTAATTTCACGCGTAGTCTCATCCGAAAACCTGTATGTTTTCGGGATTATGCTCTAAAGAAAGAACGCATGAGTTCATCAGCCGAAACAACCGCTCCAATCAGCGGGGTGCGTAAGCGTCAATTGCCACTATCGTGGATTGGCGTCGCGCCTTTCTTTCTCTTTGCCATTCTCTTCCTGTTATGGCCGACGATGTATCTGATCATCGGCGCCTTTCAGGACCCAAATGGCCATTTCACACTGCAGAATGTCCGTGATCTCTTCCAGCCTCAGATTCTGAGTGCTTATTGGATTTCGATCAAAGTAAGCCTCGCCTCCGCCCTTGGCGGTGCGCTGATTGGATTCTTTCTGGCTTGGGCCGTAGTGCTGGGCAATCTGCCGCGCTGGCTACGTCCCACCGTACTGACCTTCTCAGGCGTTGCATCCAATTTCGCTGGCGTTCCGCTGGCCTTTGCCTTTCTGGCAACGCTCGGACGCACCGGCTTTGTGACTATCCTGCTGCGCGAATGGTTTGGCTTCAATCTTTATTCGACGGGCTTTAATCTCCTAAGCTTCTTCGGCCTGACAATCACCTATCTGTTCTTCCAGATCCCGTTGATGGTGCTGATTCTGACACCAGCACTCGATGGTCTTAAAAAGGAATGGCGCGAGGCATCTTCGATCCTGGGTGCCACCAATCTACAATATTGGCGCATGGTTGCATTCCCGATTCTCTGGCCGAGCCTGCTCGGCACAACTCTGCTTTTGTTCGCCAATGCCTTCGGTGCGATTGCGACCGCCTATGCACTGACCGGTTCTTCGCTCAACATCGTGCCGATCCTGCTCTATGCACAGATCCGAGGCGATGTTCTGCATAATCAGAATCTTGGTTACGCGCTAGCGCTCGGCATGATCGTTATAACCGGACTTTCCAACCTCCTTTACATCTGGCTGCGTATGCGCGCCGAAAGGTGGCAGCGATGAAAAAGGCATTTAACGCTCAGAAGATCGGGGCATGGATCGCTTTCCTCATCGGCGCGATCTACTTCCTGGTCCCACTGATTGGCACCTTCGAGTTTTCTCTGCGCATGCGTCGCGGCGAGTATTCATTTGATGCCTACCGGGTTGTTTTCAGCGATCCGAATTTCCAGGCAACCTTCGGGTATTCGATCCTGCTCGGTGTTCTGACGATCATATTCGGTGTGCTGCTGGTGGTGCCGACAGCCTATTGGGTACGTTTGCGTCTGCCGCACTTACGGCCAGTGATTGAATTCATCACCCTGATGCCGCTTGTCATTCCGGCCATCGTCATCGTGTTCGGTTACTTGCGCATCTATAATTCATCGTCATGGTTGCCGTTCACCTCGTCGACGCGTGCAACTGATCTGTTGCTTATGTTCGGCTATATGACCTTGTCGCTACCTTACATGTATCGCGCTGTTGATACTGCCATGCGCACGATTGATGTCCGCACACTCACCGAAGCAGCACAGAGCCTTGGCGCTGGCTGGGCGCGGATCATGTTCAAGGTGATTTTCCCGAATGTGATGTCGGGGGTTATGAGCGGTGCGTTCATTACCTTTGCCATTGTCATTGGCGAATTCACGCTTGCATCGCTGCTCAATCGTCCAGCTTTCGGCCCATATCTACAGCTTGTGGGCGCCAATCGCGCTTATGAGCCGTCCGCGCTGGCGATCATTTCGTTTGGCATTACGTGGGTCAGCATCATCATGCTGCAGCTCGTATCGCGCCTCAACAAATTCAAGACAACCGCCGGGTAACATTCATGGCTTTTCTTAATCTCAAGCACCTGAAAAAGAGCTTCGGCGCCAATACCGTCGTCCACGATTTCAATCTTGCCGTCGAAAAAGGTGAATTCGTTTCCTTTCTCGGGCCTTCGGGCTGTGGCAAGACAACCGTTCTGCGTATGATCGCAGGCTTTGAAACAACGGATAGCGGTGCGATTGAAATCGACGGCAAGGATGTTGTCGACCTCAAGCCCAATCAGCGCAATATCGGCATGGTTTTTCAGGCCTATGCCCTATTCCCGAATATGACGGTTGCACAGAACGTTGCCTTCGGTCTTCGTGTATCTGGCAAATCAAAAGCCGAAATCGATACCACAGTTCAGGAAATGCTGAGCCTCATCCGGCTTGAGCATCTTGCAGACCGTTATCCCTATCAGATGTCTGGTGGTCAGCAACAGCGTGTGGCACTGGCGCGTGCGCTCGCAACCAAGCCGCAAGTGCTTCTGCTCGATGAGCCGCTTTCAGCGCTCGACGCGAAAATCCGTATTTCACTGCGTCAGGAAATCCGTGCGATCCAGCAGAAGCTGGGCATCACGACTGTCTTCGTGACACATGATCAGGAAGAAGCACTGTCGATCTCCGACCGTATCGTCGTCATGCATGAAGGTCGGGCAGATCAGATCGGCACTCCGTTTGATATCTATAACCGTCCTGCCTCGCGCTTTGTTGCGTCCTTCGTCGGCACACTCAACATGCTCGAAGCATCTGTCAACGAACCGGGACAAAACAGCATCGATCTTGATGGCCGCACGATCAAGGTGGCCGAAGAACTCGGTCATCATGCAAAGGGCAAGGCAATCACACTGGCTCTCCGTCCGGAAGCTGTCAGTCTGGAAGCGCGCAAGAGCCACGACACGTCGCTCGATGCAACCATCGAAGATGTGCATTTTCTTGGCTCGGTTATTCGTACGCGCGTAGCACTTGGCAAGAACCAGCTATCATTCGACACATTCAACGATCCAACACAGCCACCGCCGCAGCGCGGCGACAAAGTTACCGTGCATTTTGCATCGCACGATCTGCTCGTGCTGGCTGATTAATCGACAAACCTAACAAAAAAGCCGCCCAACCGGGCGGCTTTTTTGTAAAAAACGTGCTCATAGCGTGTCAAGATTATGGCACTGATGTGACTTCCCATCAATCAGAGCCAAAACTTGTCAGGACTTAATCACCCCAAGGGCCGTGAAAATCACCCTCTTTATCCACACGCTTGAAGCCGTGCGAACCGAAGAAATCGCGCTGCCCCTGAATAACATTGGCCGTGCCTCGCGACTGCGTGAAGCTGTCGAAGTAGCTCAATGCCGAACCAAGTGCTGGAAGCGGTAGACCCGCAAGGGCTGCCTGCGCCACGATCTTGCGAAGACCCTTTGACGCCTTGCCCATACGTTCAACGAAAGCAGGAACCAGCAGCAGATTTTCGATTTCCTGACCTTCAAAGGCCTGTGCAATGTCGTCAAGGAACAGCGAACGAATGATGCAGCCTTCGCGCCAGATACGGGCAGTGGTAGCCAGTGGAATTTCCCAGCCATATTCTTTCGACGCTGCCGACATGACGGCAAAGCCCTGAGCATAGGCTGCAATTTTGCCAGCCAAGAGACCCTGTTCAAGATCGGCAAGAAACTGTGCCTGATCGGCAATATCGAGCGCGCGCGAAGCCGGATTATAAACCTTTTCCGCAGCCTGACGCTCGGTCTTGAGCGACGACAAAGAGCGCGCGTCAACTGCAGCCTCGATACCAGTTGCCGGAACACCGAGCATCTGCGCTTCGATAGCCGACCAACGACCCGTACCCTTCTGTCCAGCTTCGTCGAGGATCACATCGACCATCGCTTTACCGGTTTCTGGATCGGTTGCCTTCAAGACTTTCGCAGTGATTTCAATGAGGTAGGAATTGAGCGGGCCTGCATTCCACTTCTCGAACACATCACCGATAGCCGGAGCCGAAAGGCCAAGGCCATCACGCAGAATGCCGTAAATTTCGGCAATCATCTGCATGTCGGCATACTCGATACCGTTGTGAATGGTCTTCACGAAATGGCCTGCGCCATCCGGACCAACGAGCGCACAGCAAGGCTCGCCCTTATATTTTGCAGCCGCAGCCAGGAGGATTGGCGCGATGCGCTCATAGGCTTCCTCTGTGCCGCCAACCATCATCGAAGGACCATGACGTGCACCTTCCGCGCCGCCCGATACACCCATCCCGACAAAGGTCGGATCGTTTGGACCCAGCGCCTTCAAACGACGTACTGTGTCGCGGTAGTCAGAGTTGCCAGCATCGATCATGATGTCACCCTTCTCAAGAAAAGCCTTGAGGCGGGTGGTTTCGGCGTCAACTGGTGCGCCTGCCTTGATGAGGAAGATGATTGGACGTGGCTTGCGGATATTGTCAGCCAGCTCTTCAAAGGTGGCGCAAGGGATGATCTTGTCGCGCAACGCGCCAGCTTTTTCGATGAATGCTTTCAGGACGGGCTCGTCGCGGTCATAGACGGCTACCGTGTAGCCCTTCTCGGCGATGTTCAGCGCAAGGTTCGAACCCATGACGCCGAGACCGACCATTCCGATATCTGCTTTTTCCATTTTTTGCCCTTTTGAAACACAGCCAACTGGCTTGTCATACAGAATTAGAGAGCCGACAGACTGGACTGTCGTAGCTGTCGCTGTCGCATTATGTAGCGCCAGCAGAGCCAGTCTGTATCCTATTGTTGGATGATCTAGGGCATATGACGCAAATTTGATAGGCCTTTTTCTAGAAAACTAACCGATTTAAATGCTCAGACGCGTTCCAATTTCTCGTGCGGCAGTGGCGGCAGCTCGACCTCGATATTGTCACCAGCTTGCACATAGCCGCCCGCAATAACGATCGACATGATACCCGCTTTACGTACCAGTTCGCCGTCGTCGGTTTTATCGAGAACAGCGCCGAGAAGGCCTTTTTCGAAGTTTTCAATCTGCGAACATGGATTGCGCAGGCCTGTGATTTGGAGAACTACTTCATTGCCAATTTTGAGAATGGCCGACTTTGGAAGTGCGAGCAGATCGACCCCGCGTGTGGTGATGTTTTCACCCAGTTGCGCCGGCGCAATGTCGAACCCTTTCGCAGTCAGCTCGTCGAAGAGTTCTGCTGGAATAAGATGAACCTGACGCAGGTTTGGCTGAGTCGGATCAGCCTTCACGCGCGAACGATGCTTGACCGTCACACCTTTATGCGCATCGCCTTCAACGCCCTGCCCTGCAATGATGCTGATCTCAGAAACCAGCTGTTTCGAGAAACGATGCTCGGCATCTCGCGCAACGGCTACAACAATTCCACTCATATTTTTACCTTGATCTCATGAAGAGGGAACCAGCAGGCAAAGCCGGTCGTAATCCCGCATATCATGCGATATACAACAGACAAATGACAAGGGTATCGCGAAGGGGTTGGCGGTAAAACCATGACGAACACGCAGCGCGACGGCAAAAATTTTCGCTGGGGCATTTGGGGAACAGGCACGATTGCCAGCGCCTTTGCAGCCGATATTCAGGCAAGCCAAGCTATGCGCGTGACCGCCATTTGCTCTCGCTCGCTCGATAGTGCTGAAAGCTTTAAGAACCGGGTCGGTGCAGACAAGGCGTTTGACGACCCATCAGCATTTCTAAATAGCGCTGATATCGATGCCGTTTACATTGCCACGCCCAATGCCATGCATGTCCCGCAGACATTACAGGCAATCGCCGCTGGCAAAGCCTGCCTGACTGAAAAGCCGCTGACGCTTGATGCTGATGGTGCAAACCAGATTGCAGCCGCAAGCCAAGCGCATAACGTGTTTGCCATGGAGGCTATGTGGAGCCGCTTTCTCCCAGCATTTCATGCCGCGCGCGAGCACATCAAGGCCGGAACAATTGGAACAGTAAAGCGTATTGAAGCCGATCTTTCCTATTTTCGCGAGGAGAACCCGGAAAGCCGCTTTTTCAATCCGGCATTAGGCGGCGGTGCCGCATTCGATCTTGGTGTTTATCCGGTTTCGCTCACGCTGAGCATCGTGGGCTTGCCCAATGCAGTGAGCGGACGCTGGACGTGTGCCAAGAGTGGCGTCGATATGCGTACGGAAATCGAACTGACATATGCAAACGCCAAAGCACATCTTTCGTGCGGTTTTGACCATGACGGTAAAAATCAGATGCTGATTGAGGGCACAGGCGGAGCAATTCTGCTGCACGCACCGTTCCTCAAAGCACAGCGCCTCACAATCTTTTCTGCAAAAGCAATGAGCTCAGCCATCGGCCCCAAAGGTCCAGGCGGATTGATCGGCAAGGTTCTCAATCGCTTGCCACTGCCGGGAAGAACGGTCGAGCATCACCGCTTTGCAGGCAACGGGCTTCAGTTTCAGGCGCAAGCCGTGCGCGATGCCGTATCACGTGGCGAGATTTCCAGTCCAATCATGCCGCTTGAACACAGTGCTGCCGTCGCAAACATCGTCAGCACTGTGCTTGCAAAGAAACCCGATTAGAAGCTGCTCTGCACCTTATAAGGCGCAGCATTCTCGCCAGCATTGTTAAGTGCAAGAGCCACTTCGGTAATGTGCAATGCCACAGCGCCTGAGAAAAAGGCCGTCTTACCGGTTTCGATGGCGCGCGCCTGATCGGCAACGCCACGCATGAAATCAATCTGCGATGGGAATGACGGCAGGCTCACCGTATCGCCTTTTGGATAAGTAAGCTTGCTGCCAACTGCCGGTTTCCATGCGAGTGTCTTACCAAGTTTGGCTTCAAGACGTCCAAACACCCGCGACAGAAAGGAACGTTTTCTGGTCGTCGATTCAAGCCGAACCGCAGAACGGTTATCCCAGAGATCATCGACCGTAATCGAGCCTTTATCGGCCACAATCGTCAGGCTGCGATCTTTTGGCATTGCGAGGCCCGAAGTCAGACGCGCAACGAGGCCAGATTTAAAGCGCAGGCACCCCACGGAAAAATCCGGTGCCATGTGCAGATGTTCGGTGCCCGGCCCCTTATTCTGGAAGGTGATCGAAGAGAAAGCAGTCACACTTTCTACCGGACCAAACAGAGACACCAGCCACGAAAGCGCATAGCCTGCATGTTCCAGCGTGCAGCCAATCTCAAACTCATGCAGACCCGGCCATGGCGCGCCCGATTGTGAGCGCCATGTCGCCCACTTGTCGCGAAAAACCGGACCATCTTCCATTTCAGCATAAACCAGACGCGGCGTGCCAATCTCGCTCATCGAACTTGAAACAAGTTTCTGCGCGTCACTGAGACCATTGGCGGGTGCCGCAGCAAGCGTCAGACCATTGGCGGCAGCAAAATCGACCAGCGCTTTGGCATCGTTGAAATCCATTGCCAAAGGCTTCTCGGAATAGACATGCTTGCCAGCTTCGAGCGCTGCGCGCGAAACGGCAGAATGGCTTTCCGGTGTGGTGAGGTTCAAGACAATCTGCACGTCTTTATCAGCCAGCACGGCCTCAAAGCTCTCATAAGCACGCACATTATAATGTGCGGCAAACACCTTGATCCGTTCCGGCGATCGATCGAAGGCACCGAGCAGCTTGAGTTGCGGGTAATTGCGCAGCGTGGTCATGTAGTAATCGGCGACAAAGCCCGTGCCAATGATAGCGATATTCATGGTAACTCCGGCTAAAGCATGTCGCGGAAAAGTGGAAACCGGTTTTCCGACAACGACATGCGTGAAAACAAGAAGATAGAGTCAGCGCAGCGGGTACGATCAAGCGCGACACGCTCTAGATAGCCCGCTTGGGAATGGTGACTTTGGCCGTCATGCGCAAGCCAAAGATCGCAAAGATAAGCATGAGCCACACTGGATCCATGCGACGAAAAAAGAAGCTTTCCAGCATCGCATTGAGCGTGCCGAAAAACACAAACATCAGGAAGAAATCAGCAAGAAGTAGGTTCTCGCGGGTTGGTCTGCATCGCATATAGTTGACCAGCGGCATGATGATGATCACGACTATTGCGCAGATAAGACCGATAAGCCCCATCGAAAGCGTGATATCGAGATAGCCGTTATGGCCATGCACGATGCCGCGCACATCCCAATCGAGATAATAAGGATTGGCGGCTTCCTTGACCCGCTCAGCCCCCCAGAAGCTCTCATAACCAAATCCGATCCATGGACGGTTGTGCAACGCATCAATCGCAAAGGCCCAGATCGAGGTGCGTCCTGTAAAAGTCGGATCGACCGAGAATTGCAAAACAATCTGATGCAACGGCTCAAATAGCACTGCGCCAATGGTGAAAAGCGCAAACACAACCTGAATGGCAAAGATCATCAGAGGTGCCAGTCCGCGCATACCAAACATGCCGGGACCGATGACCAGAAGCATGGCGAATGGAACCAATGCGGCAGTGGTTTTCGAACCTGTATGCGCCACAAAGAACAATGCAAATAACGCAATCAGCGCACCGCTGAACCGCCAGCCGCGCCGCCAAAGATAAATACCCGCAAAAGCGAAAATCGCCATGACAGGCCCGGCAATGTTCTTGTGGGTGAAGACACCCCGCCAAAGAAATGAATTCTGCGGCTCGCCAGCATCTACACCGTGGGTGCCAAGATTAGGCAAAAGCACCACACCGGCATAGGAGATAAAAATAACGATAGACGCCACAACAAGCAGCATCCACGAATAACCATCGGCATCTTGCGGCAGGGCAAGGACGGCAACAATTGCGAGCACACCGATCAGCGTCAGCATGATGCCACGAATGGCGGTCGAAGGATCGGGACTAACGAAAGCTGAAGCCAACAAAAGGCCGAACATCAGCAGCCAACCAAGGCTAACAAGCCGCAAAACCTTGCCAGGTTCGGCGAACATTGCAAGCGACGCCAATGCTATGGCCCCGACGAGGCCAAAGCCAAGCTGATTGACGGCATCACCCGCCTGCTGACCATCGGCAGGAACAGCCGGTGAAAACGGGCGAAAAGAAATCAACAGAATGCAGAATATAACCGTCGCGGTGACGAGCGCTATCTGGCGCACCGTCACCCGCATCGGATCGGACGAACTTGGATTAGTTCTTGTCCGGGTTACGGTACTGCTCATTCAAATATCCAAAATGCGCCATCACCCGGCCCAAACCGATATGGATGAAGTAGGTACCAACAGGTGCAAAACCAGCGGCAACACCTCTTCTCACAGCCTTGATCGGCGAATAAGCCAGAAGCGCGAGGCTCTTGAGGAACACGCGCACCTGACCGAGTGGCTCGTCCTTGCGCTTGCGCTGTTCAATCAAGGTCGAAAGAACGCCGTTGCGCAAGCCGCGTGATCTGATCCAGTCGTTTTCGAGACGACGTGCCGGAATGGTTTCGCGCACGATACCTTCCGCACACCAGGCAACTTTGAAGCCCTTAGCGATTGAGCGGGACAAGAAGTCAGAATCGCCGCCGCCGGTGAAGTTGAACTTCAGATCCATAAACGGATAACCATGCGCTTCAAGCACAGGGCGCGCAATCAGCAGATTGCCCGACGAATAGATAATCGGAACCGGGCCTGTCTTAGTATAATGCGGTAGGAAGACCGGATGCTTTGCCCACTGTTCCGAATTCGGCTTTTCAAAAATCGGATACTGCGGACCGCCAACCAGGCTAACGTTATAACGCTCAGCGGTCGAAACCATGTTTTCGATCCAGTCAGGATCAGCCAGCTCGTCATCGTCGATCACGATGACGTATTTAAAGTTCGGGAAAAACTTAGTCGCGGTCAGCCAGCCAGCATTATAGGCGTTGCAGTTGCCGCGATGGGATTCACCGATCAGCATACCCCGATATTTGCCGGCTTCGAAAAGCGGGGCAGCAACGGTTGCGCCTTCCTTCTTTTCGGTTTCGTTCTCGATCACAACGACAGCCCATTTACGCTTGGTGGTCTGCGCATTCAGCGTGTCGAGCGTGCGTATCAGATGCTCGGGCCGCATAAATGTCGGGAGCGAAACGACGATGTCGATCTCGTCATAGCCGAGACCAGGTGTTTTAGCGATTACTTCAATATGATCCGGTAAATCTGGCATCTCAGCTTCCGATTATTTCAGAGAATTATGATTTTATGTTTATCTTGCCACTATTGATAAACGCTTAAAGAAAAGTTCACCGCATGGCTGTAGACACTAACTTCAATAAACATTCATTAAGAGCCGTCAGGAGTTGAATTGCAACCGTTTCGTCTTGTCTTCGTGACGTCACTTGTTCCGCATGCCGTCGCCTCAACCGGATATGAAGTTGCCAACGCAGCCGTCATTGATGGCCTTCGTCGCGCAGGCGCGCATGTGACCGTGTTGGGTTTTACGTGGCCGGGGCATAAAGCTGCTGAAAGTGCAGACACAATCGTCCTTGGCGAAGTGGAAGTACGCACGGAAGGTGCAGGCATCAAGCGCAAGATCGGATGGGTGCTAAAATCCTTCCTCACCGGGCTGACTGTTTCCTCAGCAAAACTGCGCGTGATCCCTGCTATCGAGCTGCATAATGCAATCACCGAGCTTGGCGACTTCGACGCCTACGTGCTCAACGGTGTCACGCTGCCGGGTGCCTTCGAAGAAATTTTCAAGAACAAGCCCTCGCTGTTCGTTGCGCATAACGTCGAATATCGCTCTGCGGAAGAAAATGCCGCAGACGCCAAAGGTAAAGTACAGCAATTCCTGTTCGGCCGCGAAGCACGCATTCTGAAAAAGTTGGAAAACAGACTTTGCAAACAGGCAAGTTTCGTTTTCACATTTGCGGAAGACGACGGTCCAGCACTGGGCCTCTGCAGCGAAAAGTTTGCAACATTACCGCTTGTCATGCCGGGGAATGCTGCAGCTACAAAGGCGCCTTCAGCGAAATACGATCTGGCGCTGATCGGGACATGGACATGGCACCCGAACCGCATCGGGCTTGAATGGTTTCTGCGCGAAGTAAAACCACTGCTGCCGAAAGACATTTCAATAGCTATCGCTGGTAATACACCGGCTGATTTGATTGCGGCATGGCCGGGCGTCAATTTCGTCGGCAAAGTGCCGGATGCAACCGAGTTTGTAGAAAGTGGAAAGCTTGTGCCGCTGATCAGCCGGGCCGGCACTGGCGTTCAGCTCAAATCCATCGAGACGTTTGAACTTGGCATGCCAAGTGTCGCGACTGCACATTCGGTTCGTGGAATCGGTAATATTCCCGCAAATTGCACGATTGCTGATAAGCCTGCGGAATTCGCGGCAGCTGTTGCTGAGCGTCTAAAAGCAATAAACGACGGGGACCGTCAAAAACTGGATGGCAAAGCCTTCAAACAGGCACAAATCAAAGGCATGGACAGCGCGATCGCCCGAGGCTTAAAGAAACTTCAGGACGTGACAGGAAAAGCAAACTGACATGACGAATAGTGCACCCGCAAAACTCGAATATCGAAATATTCTCGGCATCAAGGTTGTATGTTTCGACTGGAACAGTTCGTTCGCCTATTTTGAAAAACGGATCGAGAGCCGTGAATTCATGAAGCAAGGCTGGCTCAATGCCAACAATGCCAATATTGCACATGAAGACCCAGCCTACATGGCCGCGTTGAAAGATTTCCTGATTCTGCCTGATGGTATTGGCGTCGATATTGCCAGCAAAGCAGCCTATGGCGCGAAATTCCCGGCCAATCTCAACGGCACAGATTTTATTCCGGGCCTGATGCAGCACATCAAGCGTCCAATGAAGGTCGCTCTGTTGGGCGGTGGTCCGGGTGTTGCTGCTGAAGCCGCAGAACTTTTCAAACAGCAAATACCGCAGCATGAGTTTCGCGTTATTTCAGACGGTTATTTCAAACCAGCCGATCTTGATGGCATTCTCGGTCAACTGGCCGATTATCATCCGGATATTCTGCTCGTCGCTATGGGCGTCCCGCGGCAGGAACTGTTCATCGATAAATACATCAAAGCCGAACATTGCACGATTGCAAGCGCTGTCGGTGCTCTGTTCGATCTGCACACCGGCCGCGTACAACGCGCACCACATTGGGTCCGCACACTCAAGATGGAGTGGATACACCGCCTGTTGCAAGAACCGCGCCGTCTGGCAAAGCGCTATCTCGTCGGCAATCCGGTCTTTCTCTGGCGTGTGGCCAAGGAAAAGCTGTCAGGGGGTAAACCTTGAAGACAGCTATCGTTACCGCAAGCTGGGATCAGGACTTTGAGCGTTGCAAGCTCCTGTGTGAAACCATGGACAAACATGTCACCGGTTTCACCAAGCATTACATACTTGTCGACAGCAAAGATGTGGCACTGTTCCGGCAGATAGAAAGCGCCAATCGCATCGTTATTGATGAACGCGATCTGCTGCCCTCATGGCTGCGCGCATTTCCCGATCCGACCTATCTCGGACGTCGTCGCGTCTGGTTGTCGTTCAAAACCAAGCCATTGCGCGGATGGCATGTGCAGCAATTGCGCCGTATTGCACTGGCGAGCAAGGTGGAAGAAGACGGTCTTCTCTACACCGATTCCGACACTGCTTTCGTGCGCGCATTTGATTGCAGCACGCTCTGGCAAGGTGACAAACTGCGCCTGTTCTACCGGCCCAATGCACTTGCCAATCCCGAATGGCCGGAACACCCTGTTTGGGCTGAAAATGCAGGAAAGCTTCTTGGTGTCCCGAACGGTAAAAGCGCACTGAATGATTATATCGGCCAGCTCGTTTCATGGCGCAGAGATTCGGTCGTCGGCATGTGTGAGCGTATCGAGAAACATACCGGCCAGCATTGGGTAGCGGCTATCGGCAACGTCCGCCGCTTCTCCGAATGTTTCATCTACGGCCATTATGTCGATGATGTTCTGGAAGGTGCGGGCCACTTTCACGATACACACGATCTCTGCCGCATGCAGTGGTTTGCACCACCGCCAACGGAAGAAGAATTCAGAACTTTCATTGCCGAAATGGAACCGCATCAGGTCGCCATCGGCATGCAGTCCTTCCTCAGCCTGTCGGTCAATGATATTCGCCGCATCATAGGTGGTTGAGATCGTCAAAACCCAGAGCGCCGAATTGCGGCGCTCTGGGTTTTAGACCCGCTTCGCGGGCCGCTTGATGCTCGTATAGGTGAAAACCAGCGACAGGATATAAATTCCCGCAAATACGAAATTGAGGCCGGCAATCCAGTCATTGCTGTTTCCATAATAAATCAGCAGAAGCCACACGAACAAAGCCTTGGCTGCAGTCATCAGCACCATGTTCAATGTACGCAGACCAGACTGACCACGCGCGTAGAGAATCTCGGTCTGATACTCGATCAGGTTGCGGAAACCCGGCACCAGCAACACCAACGGCAACAGCCCGACAATTGGTGCGACGCTTGCGCCAAGTGCCTTGGGGAAGAATTGCAGGAAGATCACCATTTCGCCCAAACCTGCTACCGATATGGCAAAGACCGCAAACTCCAGCCCAGCCCTGATACGCAGCGACGCCAGCATATCGGGCGTACGCATAAGCTTCTGTACGAGCATCATATTAAACGAACGGATCGGCAGTGCCGTCAAATCGACCAGGCGCATGATGATCGCATAGATGCCTGCCGTTGTTGGTCCGCCGATGCTCAGCACCAAGAGCTTATCAAGCTCGCTCTGAATATAGAACAGAAGTTCAGCACCCATCACAGCGATGGAATCAGATATGCGCCGGGCATAAAGGCGCGGCTCAAAGCGCAATTTCACCCGTGGATAGAATCGAAGCGCCACAATCAGTGCCGCGGCATTTGCAGCCAAATACCACCATGCCCAATGCGTGACATCGTGCGTTGCTGCCAGAAACATGAACAAGACTGCAGCAACCGCACGCGTTACGGTTCCCAAAATCACCAGCAAAGCTGAAATGCCGAACCGCCGCAGCCCATTATTGACGATGATGATCATCTCCGTCGAGCGCCACAGAAGCGCTTCGGCAATGACCACAATGGCAAACGGCAAAAATGAAATGTCGCGGCTGAAGAAGACGAAGTAAACCAACCACGAACAGATCGCAAAAAGCGGTAGGGAGACAAGAACCGCCGCCAAATAGCCGGCTGTATATGTGCCAAGCAAAAGCGGTTTCACGGTAGAAATACGATAAAGTGGCGAGCTGAACCCCAGCGAAACGAGCCGCGACAGCACCACACCGGTACCCGACGCTGTGGCAAAAATACCGAAGTCTCCCGTCGGCAATGTGTTCGCAAGCGCGATAAAATAAAGAAGCGAAACAACCAGTCTTCCGGCAGAACCAGAGAAGAGCGATAAATAGTCCCGCACCACGGCACCACGGCTACCCGATAATTTCTTGAATGCTTTCGCGATCACCCAAGGGCCTCGTCTTTATATTACCTGTTGCTTGTTAAGCCGTGTATGTCGACCCTAGACCGATACTTAGCGAAAAAGGCTTAATTAAAAAGCACTAACGCGATTATCGATACGCATTTTAACCATTTGTTCTCCATAAAAAACCTATAGTCGGAAGCATGAAGACTATTCTGGGGTACGGACATCTTTGACGATGAGCGGTGACGACAAGCGCAATAAGGGAGGGGAAGAAAAGCCTCTTCTTGCATTTTCAGACGCGCCTGAGACGAGCCGCGAAGAATCTGACGCGTCCAAACGTGAGCCTCAATCTATTTCCCCGCCCATAACTCCACCGTGGACCCCACCTGCCACTCCTGAGGAACGCGCAGAACTTTTCCGCTCGCAACAGGAAAATAAGGCCGCCAAGGAAGAAGAGGTCTCCGAGCTTCGCAGCCGCATGGCTTCGATCAAGGCAGAGCTTGAACGGAAGATTGCAGAGCGCGAACACAGTGCAAATTCGTCCAAGGATGAGGTGGCCAAAGTCAGCACATCGGAACCGAAAGCAATTGTCACGGACGATACATGGCCCGCTAGGCGCGAAGCGTCGAACACCGAATGGAAGCCACTTATTGATCCGCGCATAGCGATTGAAGTCGTCAAAGGTTCGCGCAAATTGCTGATCGCAACAACGCTAATCGGCGGCATTGCAGCAGCTCTCTACGCCATGACGATTCCACAAATGTATGTGGCATCGACAGACATTCTGGTTGATCCGCGCAGCATCAAGACCGTGGGCACCGAACTGACCCCGGGACAATTACCAACCGATGCATCGCTGGCGATTGCTGAAAGTCAGGCGCGATTGCTCGATTCCAGCAGTGTTTTGCTCAAGGTCATTCATCAGGCCGATTTGACCAAAGATCCGGAATTCAACGGCAGTTTTGTACCCACAGGCATTGCTGGCTTTTTCGCGCAGCTTAAAAGCATGATGAAGCCAAATACCGCGAGCGAGGGTCAGGCACTTGAAACCCGCGTTCTATATAATCTCTACGACAGCCTTACGATCGGGCGCGACGCCAAGACCTTCATCTATTCGATTTCGGTCAAAACACGCAGCCCTGAGAAATCAGCCGAGATTGCCAATCTCGTCGGTTCCGTGTTTCAGACAGAGCTGGACTCTCTTCAGTCGGACGCCGCCCGCCGCAATGCAGAAGAACTTTCGAAACGCCTCGCCGATATGCGTGCAAGCGTTGAGAAAGCCGAACAGGCTACAGCAGATTTCCGCGCGTCGCGTGATCTTGTCGATGTTGATGGCAAGTTGATCAGCGATAATGATCTCACACGCCTGAATGACCAGCTTACCAATCAGCGCGCTGAAACCATGCGTCTTCAGGCGCGTGTGCAGGTTCTCAGCGATGCGACAACGGGCAGCGTTATTTCCGGTACCTTACCGGAAGATTTGCGATCCAACACGTTGACGGCACTGCGTGCACAATTTGCGCTGGCCAGCCAGAATGCGAACGGGGCGTCCACTCAGCTTGGGCCACGCCATCCGCAACTCATTCAGTTACAGTCGCAAAAGCAGACTGTCCTGAACGATATCGAAGCCGAACTGCGCCGCATCCGCGCTTCCTTGCAAGTTGAAGTGCAGCGCTCTGCCCAGCAGGAGCGTGATCTCAGCACACGCCTGGCACAACTCAAGTCGCAACAGGCCAACAGCAATGATGATCGGGTGAAATTGCGGGAACTGGACCGCGAAGCTTCAACGCTGCGCTCCGTATATGAAGCGTTCCTGCTACGCTCGCGCGAAACCACCGAGCAGCAAGGCATTACGACCACCAATGTCCGTGTAATTTCTGAGGCACGCCCGCCGCTCGATCCTGCCGGATCGTCGCGCAAGCTAATTGTGATTGCAGGACTGATCGCAGGTTTTCTGGCAGGCCTTGCTATTACAGCCGTCCGCAACTTCGGACGACTGGTGCGTTTGTCCTAAGCCATGTCGCCACTCAAATGGACTCATTTAGCGTTCGCGAACATGCGGCAATTTAAAGAAACTAGAGCGAGCGTTATGGGTGCCATTAAGCGCGACACGCTTTAGAGTAGATCTAACGATTATGCGTCAGGCTGTCTGACGCGTAGTCGTTTCAACACGCGGCAGTTTGCGGCCGCTGGCGCGCAAAATTCCCTGTGCTCCATCGAGATGGCCAGGCTTCAACTCAATTGCCAGAAAGCGACGCTTTTCGAACGGCCCGGGCATGGCAAGTTCGCCGGTCTTTTCCGCTGAAAAGCCGAAGCGTTCATAATATTCCGGATCACCGACAAGCAGAATAGCACCGTGACCGAGCCGTTTGGCTTCGGCAATCGCGTGTTGCATCAATGCCGAACCGATACCGCAACCTGCAGTCGACGGATCAACCGCGAGCGGGCCAAGCAGCAAAGCTGAAACCGGAAAACCGAAACCATCAAGCCCGGCATGGACATTCCATAGCCGCACCGTGCCCGCGAGCGATCCGTCCGCACCTGTGGCAGCAAACGCCAGACCTTCGGCGGGCTGACGACCGCGACGCAGCTTTTCTGACGATTTTCTGCGACGTCCTTCGCCCATTGCGCGGTCGAGCAGTGCTTCACGCGCAACAACGTGCTCGCCAGTTTCGCCGACGACAGCGAAAGCAGTCTGAAAGCGCTGCGAGAGGCCGGTTACGATATTTTCCTGAGTTTCCAGATTTGCATTCATGACATCTCACCCTAGGCATGGGCACCAGCACATCCCGTCCGATGTCTTGCGACACCAGACGGATTGAGAGGATCAACCGGGAAGAACCCGATTAATCAGATGACGTAGGATCGGAGCGGTTCGAAGCCGTTGAACGCCACCGCCGAATAGGTGGTGGTGTAAGCCCCTGTGCCTTCGATGAGAACTTCATCACCGATGGTCAGCGAAACCGGCAGCGGATACGGCGTCTTTTCATAAAGAACGTCCGCACTGTCGCAGGTTGGGCCAGCCAACACGCAAGGTTCGGTTTCGCCACCATCGTGTGGAGTCACGATCTGGTAGCGGATCGCCTCGTCCATTGTTTCGGCCAGACCACCGAATTTACCAATGTCGAGATAAACCCAACGCACATTGTCGTTGTCCGACTTACGCGAAACCAGAACCACTTCGGTCTTGATCACGCCTGCATTGCCAACCATGCCGCGACCCGGTTCAATAATGGTTTCCGGAATGCGGTTGCCGAAATGCTTTGAAAGCGCATCGAAAATCGCCATGCCGTAAGCCTGAGCGGTCGGTACGTCCTTGAGGTAACGTGTCGGGAACCCGCCGCCCATGTTGACCATGCGCAGAACGATACCTTCGTCAGCCAGTGTGCGGAATACCGATGCTGCATCTCCAAGTGCACGATCCCATGCGGTGAGGTCCGTCTGCTGCGAGCCGACGTGGAACGATACACCGTAGGAGTCGAGACCGAGCGACTTTGCATGACGCAGCACGTCGATAGCCATGGCAGGCACGCAACCGAACTTGCGCGACAGCGGCCATTCAGCGCCTTCACCGTCGGTCAGAACGCGGCAGAACACGCGGCTACCTGGAGCAGCACGCGCAACCTTTTCGACTTCTTCAACGCAATCAACAGCATAGAGGCGAATGCCCAGCTCGAAAGCGCGCGCAACATCGCGCTCCTTCTTGATGGTGTTGCCATAAGAGATGCGGTTTGGCGTTGCACCGGCTTCCAATGCCATTTCGATTTCGGCAACCGATGCCGTATCGAAGCACGAGCCAAGCGATGCAAGAAGACGCAGCACTTCAGGGGCAGGATTGGCCTTCACAGCATAGAAAATGCGCGAATAAGGCAATGCCTTTTCAAAATTCTGATAGTTTTCGCGCACGACATCGGTGTCGACGACGAGGCAAGGGCCATCGGGACGGCGGGTGTTGAGGAAGTCAATGATACGTTGCGTTGCCATGGTCGTTCTCCCGCGCGGCTTGATCTGCCGCATCTAGAGCGCAATCCCGAAAAAGACTGCGCAGAAAAAACACTTAGGGAATCTGACCGAGCCCACCATGGGCCACGAAATTCTCTAAGAGACAAAGTATGCATAAGCGCATCCGCGGTGAGGCCAGCCTTTGGAGATGCTGAGGTCACGCGAAAACTCATGCGGCGGTGGAACAACGCTAAACCCGCGTTACTCCGCTTTGTCTGCCTTGGATTGGAATTGGAGAACCGCATCCGCACTT
>Ga0308157_10001890_pt1 | contig 38577 bp, 32 predicted proteins | sample PhyBR1_FD_201035 | JGI IMG/M metagenome (GOLD analysis project Ga0308157, IMG submission 201035) | Phyllosphere microbial communities from UC Gill Tract Community Farm, Albany, California, United States - DLSLB.R1 | ecosystem: Host-associated > Plants > Phyllosphere > Unclassified | place: USA... | reverse complement strand
TGGCTTAGCGGAACGCCACACGCCAGTAGTCGCCCATCCCCACCCGCCGCGACACCCCGGTAGTCGACCTACCCCACCTGCCGCCCCCCACCCGTCACCGCACCGCACCCCACCTGCCGCCACACCCCACCCGTCACCGCACCTCACCCCACCCGTCACCGCACCGCACCCCCGCCACGTCCCCGCTGCCCCTCACCGCTGCTACCCAGGAGAACCCTCATGAGCATCCACAGCACCCGCCGTCACCTGCTGGGCGTCCTCGGCGCGGGCGGACTCGCCCTCGGCGCCGCGGCCTGCGGCAGCTCCGACCCCTTCGAGGAGGAGGACGGCGCAGCGGGCGCGGGCGGCTCCGACGGCGGCGGCGACGCGCTCGCGGGCGCGCTCGCCGTCGGCTCCCAGGCCTATTACTCCAACGAGATCATCGCCGAGCTGTTCGCGCAGGTGCTCGAGAAGGCGGGCTTCACCGTCGATCGGCAGTACCAGATCGGCCAGCGCGAGGTGTACATGCCCGAGCTCGAGTCCGGCTCGCTGGACCTGCTGCCCGAGTACCTCGGGAACCTCCTGCAGCACTACGAGACCGATGCGGGCTCGGCGAGCCCCGAGGAGATCCATTCCTCCCTCGAGGAGGCACTGCCGGAGGGACTGCGCGTGCTCTCCTTCGCCGAGGCCTCCGATCAGGACTCCTACACCACCACCTCCGACTTCGCCTCCGCGAACTCCCTGACCGCCATCGGCGATCTCGCCGGTGTCGACGAGGATCTCAAGATCGCCGCGAACAGCGAGTTCGAGGTGCGGCCCTACGGTCCCGAGGGCGCGAAGTCCGTCTACGACGTGGACGTCGCCGTGGTGCCGGTGGAGGACTCCGGCGGCCCGCTCACCGTCCAGGCGCTCCTGGACGGGGACGTGCAGCTCGCCGACATCTACAGCGCCGACCCCGCCATCGCCGAGAACGACCTCGTCGTGCTCGAGGACCCGGAGTCGATGATCCTGCCGCAGAACGTGGTCCCGGTCGTCTCCGAGAAGATCGACGAGCAGGCCGCCGCGGCGATCGAGGGCGTCCTCGCCGAGCTCAGCGCCGACGACCTCGTCGAGCTGAACCGGCAGAGCGTCGTGGACCAGGCCTCCAGCGCCGACATCGCCTCCGGGTGGCTGACGGAGAAGGGCCTGCTCTGATGCGTGTGGTCCTCACCGGCGCGACCGGGAAGGTGGGCGGCGAGGTCGCGCGCCTGCTCGCGCCCGATCATGCGGTGGACCTGCGCCTGGTGGGGCGCAGCCTCGAGCGCGCTCCCCGGATCGAGGGCGCCGAGCTCGTGCGCGCCGAGTTCTCCGACGCGGCCGCGTGCCGTGAGGCCTTCACGGGCGCCGACGCCGTGCTGCTGGTCTCCGCCGGCGAGGCCGCCGACCGTCTGGACCAGCACCGCACCGTGATCGACGCGCTCGTCGCGGCAGGCGTGGGCCACGTGGTCTACACGTCCTTCCTCGGCGCGGGACCGGAGGCGGGGTTCACCCTCGCCCGCGACCACGGCGCGACCGAGCAGATGCTGCGCGAGTCCGGTCTCTCCTGGACGGTCCTGCGAGACAGCTTCTACGCCGACGTCCTGCTCGACTTCGCGGGCGAGGACCGGGTGATCCGCGGACCGGGCGGGACGGGCCGCTGCGCGTACGTCGCCCGGCGCGACGTGGCCGAGGTCGCCGCACGGATCCTTCGCGATCCCGTCCCGTACGCGGGACGGGTGCTGGAGCTCACCGGTCCGGATGCTCTCAGCCTCGCCGAGGCGGCGCTGCACATGACCCGCGCCCTCGGCGAGGAGTACGAGTACGTCGACGAGACCGACGAGGAGGCGCGTGCCTCGCGCGCCCCCTACGGCGCGCCGGACTGGCAGGTCGAGGCCTGGATCAGCACCTACACCGCGATCCGCGACGGGGAGCTCGACTCCGTGAGCACCGACGTGCAGGACGTCCTCGGCCGGCCGCCCCGCACGCTCGAGGAGGCGGTCTCCGACCCGCTGTGAGCGGGCCGGCGCGGCGCGGCGCGAGCGCTCCGGGGTCGGCGCACAGGCCGGGGTGGATCGCGCCCGGCCCGGGCTCAGCCCCGACGCACCGCGCCGAGCCGCCGCGAGATCGCCTCGGCCGCGGCACGGGTGCGGGCGCCGAGCTCGGGCAGCTGGTCCGCGCCCGCACGGTAGAAGGGCGCGGCGAGCAGCACCGCGGCCACGACCTCGCCGCGATGGTCGCGCACCGGCGCGGCGAGGGACACCTCGTCCTCCGAGGTCGCGCGGTCGTTGAGGGCGAGGCCCTGCGCGCGCACCTCCTCGAGCCGGCCGAGATAGGCGGCGGTCTCCCACCCCTCCTCGAGCCGGATCGTCCCGGAGGAGATCATCCGCTCAGCCTCCGCGGGGTCGAGGGACGCGAGGAACACCTGCACCGTCGAGCTGAGCGCCGTGCCGTAGTGGCTGCCCAGCACCGAGGTGTGCTTGATCTGGTGGCGGCTCGGGACCTGCTCCACCGTCACCGACGCCTCGCCGTTCCAGATCGCGAGCGCGGAGGTCTCACCGGTGCGCTCGGCGAGGGTCCGCAGGTCCTCGAGCGCGACGCGGCGCACGTCGAGCTCCGCGAGCAGCGGCCCCGCCACCGCGATCAGGCCCAGGCCCAGCCGGTAGCGGCGCGTGTCCTCGTCGCGCCGGACCACCTGTTCCTGTTCGAGGGTCGCCAGGATCCGGGAGACGCTCGACTTGTGCAGGCCGACCTTCTCGGCGATCTCGGTGACGCCCTGCTGCGGCTGTTCGACGGTGAAGCAGCGGATGATCCGCAGGACGTTGACGATGACGGAGGCCCCGCGGCCGTTCTCGCCCCGCTCCTGCTCGCTGGTGCTGGTCATCCTCGGATCCTAGCGGCGTCGTCGGCGTCGGGGGTTCCGTCGCGGGAGGCCGGAGCGGCGCCGCGCACGGCGAGGGCCCTGCGGCAGGAGCCGAAGCAGGACATGTCGACGTGCCCCGGCGGCCCCCAGGCCACGAGCACCTCGAGCGTCTCCTCGCCCTCGCAGGCGAGGTCGTGCTCGACGCCGGCCGGGGCGCGCAGCGCGACCCCGGGGCCGAGCAGATGCGTCGCGCCGTCCTGGCGGATGCGGGAACGGCCGGAGAGGACCAGGCAGATCTCCTCGAGGGCGGGGCCGGCGAGCCGGGTGCGAGGGCTGGTGGGGCAGGTGGGCTGGACGAGGGCTGGCGTGGCCGGTGGGCTGGGGGAGGGCTGGCGGGGCCGGTGAGCCGGGTGCGAGGGCTGGCGGGGCAGGGGGCCGCCGGGGGAGGGCGTGGTCCGGAGGTGGCGCAGGGCGTACCACTACGCCGATATAGGCGTACCGGTACGCCCTGCGCCAGTACCTGACCAGCGTCGACCTCGGGCGTGGGGTGGCCGGCCCGCGGGGTTCAGGCGCTGATGATGTTGTGCTCGGGGCCGAAGGGGAACGTCGTGATGTCCTCGGCGCCGTCCTCGCCGACCACGAGGATGTCGTGCTCGCGGTAGCCGCCTGCCCCGGGCTGTCCCTCGGGCACCGTGATCATCGGCTCCACGGAGACGACCATGCCGGGCTCGAGCACGGTGTCGACGTCCTCGCGCAGCTCGAGGCCCGCCTCGCGGCCGTAGTAGTGCGAGAGCACGCCGAAGGAGTGCCCGTAGCCGAAGGTGCGGTTCGGCAGCAGGCCGTGGCCGATGTAGATCTCGTTGAGCGCATGGGCGATGTCCTTGCAGACGGCGCCGGGCCTGATCAGCTCGATGCCGGCGCGGTGGACCTCGACGTTGATGGTCCACAGCCGCAGTGACTCCGCGTCGGGCTCGCCGAAGAAGAGCGTGCGCTCGAGGGCCGTGTAGTACCCGGTGGGCATCGGGAAGGCGTTCAGGGAGAGGATGTCGTGCTCCTGCACCTGACGCGAGGTGGCCCAGTTGTGGGCGCCGTCGGTGTTGATCCCGGACTGGAACCACACCCAGGTGTCGCGCACCTCGCGGTGCGGGAAGGCCTGGGCGATCTCTCGGGTCATCGCCTCGGTGCCGGCCAGCGCCACCTCGTACTCGCGCACTCCGGCGTGGACGGCGTCGCGGATGGCCTCGCCGCCGATGTCGCCGATCCGTGCGCTCTCGCGGATCACGGCGATCTCCTCGACGGACTTGATCATGCGCTGGCGCATCGCGGCCTGGGAGACGTCGACCAGCTCGGCGCCGGGGAAGGCGTCCTGGAGGCGCTGCCGGATCAGCTGGGGGACGGTGTCGTCCTCGATGCCCAGGCGCTTCGGGGAGGTGACGCCGCGCTGGGCGAGCGCCTGCTGCAGCGCGTAGTAGTAGTTGTCGCGCTGCCAGTCGGTGTAGACGATGTTCTCGCCGTAGCTGGTCCGCCAGGGCATGCCCGCGTCGATGTTGGCGCTGATGGTGCAGGTGTCGTCGGCCGTGACGACCATGCCGTAGGAGCGACCGAAGTACGTGAACAGGAAGTCCGAGTAGTACTTGATGCCCTGGTAGCTGGTGAGGATCACGGCGTCGAGATCCTTCTCGGCCATGATCCGGCGCAGCCCGGACAGGCGGCGCTCGAACTCGGCGTCGGAGAAGGTCAGCTGCTGCTTCTCGCCGTTGTGGAGCACCTTGAGGCGCTCGAGCTCATTCACGGAGGTCGCGGTGGTCGTGGTCATGATCGTCTCCTTCGACGGGGCGAGGTGGCGGATGGACTGGGTGGTTGCGGACAGTGCAACCAAGTTGCGTCAGTGTTGCGCGTGAGCGGCATCACGTCAAGCGGGTGGAGGGGGTCGCCCTCCGGCGGCCAGGGGTCGTCCGACCGGCCGACACCGCAGGGCGGCGTCGGCCGGTCGGACGGGCGGGGAGCGCCGGCCTCAGAGACCGAGCTCGGTGCGCAGCTCCTCCGCGAGATCGGCGACGGTCTGCGTGAACAGCAGCTCGCCCTTCGCGGCCGAGGCGCCGTCGGGTGCGGACAGGCACCCGGTGGTCGGGGTGCGCTCGGGCACGACCGGCAGGCGGTCGAAGCGGAGGGGAGCGGCGGGAGGATGGCTCACCGCGCGGTCCATGTGCACGAGCTCGGGTCGAAGGTGCAGCAGCAGCGAGGTCTCCAGCACCCCGCCGTGCTCCACGTCCCAGCCGGAGAATCCGTCGGGGTAGACCTCCGTGAGCGTGTCCTCGGAGACGTAGTCCCAGTAGGACAGCAGCACCGCGGACTGCTCGGCGCCGGGGGCGAGGCCCAGATCGCGCAGGGCGAGGTCCGCGCCCTCGTAGAGGAAGGGCGTGTTCTCGTAGTGGCCGTTGAGCACCACCACGTGCCGCACCCCCTGGGAGAGCAGGCCGCGCAGCAGCTGCCGCGACTGCGCCACGAGCGCGTCGGCGTCGAGGCTCACCGTGCCCGGCAGGTGGTTCCCGCCGCCGGAGCGCTGCTGGGACTTGTACCCGAGGGTGAAGGGCTCGAGCACCTTCGCCCCGATCCGCTCCGCGACCGCGGTCGCGACCGCGGAGGAGAGGATCGCATCGGTGCCGAGCGGCAGGTGCGGGCCGTGCTGCTCGAAGGCGCCGGTGGGCAGGATCGCGACGGCGCCGCCGCCGTCGACCCAGTCGACGTACTCGGGGGCGGTCAGGGCGGACAGGCGCACGGCGGGTGCCGGGCCCGCGGCCGACGGGCTGGCAGCCGATACGGCAGCCGACACGGTGGCCGACGTACTGGCGGCCGACGGGGCGTGGTCCGTGGCCGCGCCGCCGGTCGCGGTGCCGGTGCCGGTGCTCGAAGGGGTCGTCATCGGTAGTCGTCCTTCCGGTCGTCGTGGCGGCGGATCGCCTGCGGGGGCACGAAGGTGCCCTCGCCGACCCCGCGTCGGGGGTCGGGGATCCCGTCCTCGTCGACGAACTCGTCCTCGGGTCGGGGCTCGGGGTCGTTGATCTCCCGCTCCAGGCGCACGACCGCGGAGTTGCGGGCGCGCAGGCGCCGGATCAGGTTCGCGATCATCAGCAGGATCACGAAGGAGAAGGGGAAGGCGCCGATGATCGTGCCGGTCTGGACCGTGTCCACCACGGCCGCGCCGCCGATCGAGAGCAGCACCGCGGCCACGGTCGCGATCGAGACCACCAGCACCACGCGGAAGGCGGGCCCGGACTTCTTCGGGGCCGAGACGAACTCCGCGAGCGCATAGGTGCCCGAATCGAGACTGGTCACGTAGTAGGTCGCCACCAGCACGGTCGCCACGACGATGAGGATCACGCCCACCAGCGGCACCATGTCCAGCATCCTGAACAGCGCGACCGAGAGGTCCTCGTTCACGGCGTCGGAGATCAGGCGGCCGCTCTCGTCGTCGTAGCGGATTCCGGCCGAGGCGATCACCGCGGTCCAGATCATCACGATCAGCGAGGGCACGATCGTCACGCCGAGCACGAACTCCCGGATCGTGCGTCCGCGGGAGATCCGGGCGATGAAGCCGGCGACGAAGGGCGAGAAGGCGATCACCCAGCACCAGATGAACACGGTCCAGGGCCCGTTCCAGAGCTCCTGCCAGGGTGCCCCGGTGCCGGACGTCTCCGCCTCGGTCCAGAAGCTCATCGCGGGGAAGGCTGCGAAGAAGCCGCCGAAGGTCTGGAACATGTTGGAGAGGATGTAGACCGTCGGGCCGAAGGCGAACACCGAGGCCACGAGCACGATGCTGAGGATCGAGTTGAGCTCGCTGAGGCGCTTCATGCCCTTGTTCACGCCGAGGAAGGCGGAGAAGGCGGTGAGCGCGCCCAGCACGGCGATCACGATCATCCATGTCATGGGACCGGAGGTGATGCCGGTGAAGGCGTTCAGGCCCGAGGAGAACTGCATCGCCGCGAAGCCGAAGGAGGTCGCCAGGCCCAGCACGGTCGCGATGATCGCGAGCAGCTCGATGATCACGCCGGCGGGTCGACGGGCGGCGGCGGGGAGGATGTCGACGGTCGCCTCGCGGAAGGTGAGCGTCTTGCCCAGGTTGTGGTGCGAGTAGCCCAGGCAGATCGCGACCACGCAGTACATGGCCCAGGCGGTGGGGCCCCAGTGGAAGTAGGCCCAGATGATGCCGGACTGGCCGGCGTTGCCCATGTCGGGGACCACCGGCGCCCCGTCGCGCAGCATCATCGGCTCGGCGAGGGACCAGAAGATCAGTCCCACGCCCTGCCCGCAGGCGAAGAGCATCGAGTACCAGGCGAAGTTGCCGTGCGCCGGTCGCGCCTTGGGCCCGCCCAGCCGGATCCTGCCCAGCGGGCTCACGCACAGCCACACGCACACCGCCACGGCGATGAGCGAGTAGAGCACGAACCACCAGGTGAAGCCGCCGGTGACGAAGGAGCGCAGTCGCGAGATCAGATCGGCGGAGGCGTCGGGCGCGGCGATCACCGCGATGACGACGCCCACGATCAGCAGCGGTGGCAGCGCCATGATGATCGCGCGGTCCAGCGCCGGGATCTGGAATCCGCGGAAGCGGGGGAGGTCGACGGTGCGCTCGTCGGCGCGGGAGCCGCCCTCGGGGGCGTCGGCCGCGCCCCCGCCGTCGGCCGTGGGTGGCACCTCGGGAGCGCCGGCCCCGTCGCCGGCGCCGACGTGTGCCGCGGCGTCCTCGGAGTCGGGATGGTGGGTATCGGTGGTCGTCATGGGGACCCCTCGGGGTTGGTCGGTGCGGCCGGGTCGCCGGTGGCGGTCGTCGTCGATCGCTCGGCGGCCCGTGGGGAGACTTCCCTGCACTGTTGCGTTGGAGGCAACGCGGTTGCCCAATCATTCACGTGGCCGCAGTCACGGTCAAGGGGGTTCGCGGCCGTTGCCGCGCCGTGACCTTCCGTCCCGCACGGCGCGCGCCGTGCTCCGTGCGCGGCGCGCTCCCGCCGTCCGCGAGGTCGCTCAGAGCACCGTCCGGATCGAGGACTCGAACTCCGCGACGTGCCGCGCGATGAGCTCGGCGGCCCGGTCGCCGTCGCCCGCGAGGGTCGCATCGAGCATCTCGCGCAGCTCGGTGACGTGCGAGGTCAATCCCGGCAGGCGATGCATCGCGACGCACCAGATGCGGGTGGAGAGGTTGTCCAGGCGCTCCAGCGTCTCGGCGAGGTAGACGTTCCCGCAGGCGCGATAGATCGCGCGGTGCACGCCGACGTCGACCTGCAGGGTGCGGCGCGGATCCGGCGCCTGGGCGCCGCCCTCGAGGGGGCCCCTCTCGAGGGCGGCCAGAGAGCGGGCGGCCTCCTCGAGGGCGCCGCGGGCCGACGGGTCCTGGTTGGCGGACGCCGCCCGGACCGCGACCGGCTCGAGGGCGGTACGCACCTGCGTGATCGCGGCCAGCGCCGTGATGTCGACCGTCGTGGCGAAGGTGCCACGGCGCGGATAGGTGACCACGAGGTGGTCGACCTCGAGATGCTTGAGCGCCTCGCGCACCGGGGTTCGACCGACGCCGAGCTCCTCGGCGATCCGGCCCTCCTGGAGCGGCTCGCCAGGGGCGATCTCGAGCATGATCAGCCGATCCCGCAGGGCCAGGTACGCCTGCTCGGCGAGCGAGCCGGGGGAGGTGCCGACGGTGGTGGTCATCTCTGCTCCTGGACATGCGGGGACGAGGTCCGGTGTTGACACCGCTCGGACCCCACCCTACTGTGAGCCACGAGTGATATATCAGTCATCGGCGACTGGTCGACACGCTGTCCGTCCGGAGATCTCCCCGCGGGAGTCCCGGCCCCACCTGCGAAGGAACCCTCCATGGCTGACCTTCTTCCCGAGCATCCCGAGTTCCTGTGGCACTCGCCGGAGCCCGCCTCCTCCTACGACGTGGTGATCGTCGGCGGTGGCGGCCACGGGCTCGCCGCCGCTTACTACCTCGCCTCCCGCCACGGCATCACGAACGTCGCCGTGCTCGAGCGCGGCTGGCTGGCCGGCGGCAACATGGCCCGCAACACCACGATCATCCGCTCGAACTACCTGTGGGACGAGTCCGCGATGATCTACGAGGCCTCCCTCAAGCTCTGGGAGCAGCTGCCCGAGGAGCTCGAGTACGACTTCCTGTTCAGCCAGCGCGGCGTGCTCAACCTCGACCACACCCTCGGCGACGTGCGCGGCTCCGTGCGCCGCGTCAACGCCAACAAGCTCAACGGCGTGGACGCCGAGTGGCTCGACCCGAAGCAGGTCAAGGAGGTCGTGCCGATCCTCAACATCTCCGAGGACATCCGCTACCCCGTCCTCGGCGGCACCTACCAGCCCCGCGCCGGCATCGCCAAGCACGACCACGTCGCCTGGGCGCTCGCCCGCAAGGCGGACGAGATGGGCGTGCACATCATCCAGAACTGCGAGGTCACCGAGGTGATCGTCGAGAACGGCCGCGCCGTCGGCGTCGAGACGACCCGCGGCCGGATCAACGCCGGGAAGGTCGCGCTCGCCGCGGCCGGGCACTCCACCGAGGTCTCCGAGACCGCCGGCGTGCGCCTCCCCGTCCAGTCCAGGCCGCTCCAGGCGCTGGTCAGCGAGCTGTTCGAGCCCGTCCACCCCGCCGTCGTGATGAGCAACCACGTGCACGTCTACGTCTCCCAGGCCCACAAGGGCGAGCTCGTGATGGGCGCGGGCGTGGACCAGTACAACGGCTACGGCCAGCGCGGGGCCTTCCATGTCATCGAGGACCAGCTCGCCGCTGCCGTGGAGCTCTTCCCGATCTTCTCCCGGGCCCGCGTGCTGCGCACCTGGGGCGGCATCGTCGACGTCACCGCCGACGCCTCGCCGATCATCTCGAAGACCGAGGTGGACCAGCTGTACGTCAACTGCGGCTGGGGCACCGGCGGCTTCAAGGCCACCCCCGGCGCCGGCTTCGCCCTCGCGCACACGATCGCCAACGACGAGCCGCACGAGATCAATACGCCCTTCACCCTCGACCGCTTCGAGACGGGCCACCTCATCGACGAGCACGGCGCCGCCGGCGTCGCCCACTGACCGCGCCCCGGCGCCACGAACCCAGGAGGCCACCATGCTCCTCATCGACTGCCCCCACTGCGGACCCCGCAACGAGGTCGAGTTCCACTACGGCGGCGAGGCCCACGTGCCCTACCCCGAGGACCCCTCGGCCCTCGACGACCGCGAGTGGTCCCGCTACCTCTTCTACCGCGCCAACACCAAGGGCATCCTCGCCGAGCGCTGGCAGCACTCGGCCGGCTGCCGCAAGTGGTTCAACGCCCTGCGCGACACCCGCACCTACCGCTTCGAGCGCATCTACCCGATGGGCTCCCCGCGCCCCGACCTGCCGGAGGCCGAGAAGGTCCCGGCCGACGCCGCCGAGCCGGACCGCTTCGCCTCGATGACCACCACCGAGGGACGCACCGACGGCTCCGTCGCCGACCCCTCCGCCGCCGGCAGCGCCGCCGACGGCTCCACCCCTGCCCCCGAGGCTCGCACCGGGAACGAGGACGACCATGCCTGAGAACCAGACCCCCCGCCGCGGCCCCGCCCACGGGGTCGACCCCGCACGGCCCCTGACCCTCACGGTCGAGGGCGAGACGCTGCCCGCGCTCGCCGGCGACACCGTCGCCAGCGCCCTGCTGGCCGCCGGTCGCCTGGCCGTGGCCCCCTCGATCTACCTCGCCCGTCCCCGCGGCCTCATGGCCGCCGGTCTCGAGGAGACCAACGCCCTGATCACCGTCCACGACCGACGGGAGGACGGGACCGACGAGTCGATGCTCCCGGCCACCGCGGTCGAGGCCGTCGACGGGCTCGAGGCGAGCCTGCTCAGCGGGCTCGGGAAGCTCGACTCGCGCGAGGACCACGCCTACTACGACCACAAGCACGTCCACACCGACGTGCTCGTCGTCGGCGCCGGCCCCGCCGGGCTCGCCGCCGCCCGTGAGGCGGCCCGCTCCGGCGCCCGCGTCATGCTGCTGGACGAGCAGCCCCTCGCCGGCGGCTCGCTGCTGTCCTCTCGGGGCCTGCGGATCGACGACCAGGACGCCATGGACTGGGTCGACGCGACCGTCGCCGAGCTGCGCCGCACCGAGGACGTCACCGTGCTCGAGCGCACGAACGTCTTCGGCAGCTACGACTCGAACTACATCACCGCCCTGCAGAAGCGCACCGACCACCTCGGACTCCCCGCGGAGGGCGCGGACGGCGGCCGCCCCGGCGTCTCCCGCCAGCGCGTCTGGCACATCCGCGCCAAGCAGGTCGTGCTCGCCCCCGGCGCGATGGACCGCCCCGTCGTGTTCGCGCACAACGACCGCCCGGGCGTCATGCTCGCCGCGGCCGTGCAGACCTACCTCAACCGCTTCGGCGTCGCCGCGGGCGAGGACGTCGCGGTGCTGACCACGAACGACTCCGCGTGGGAGCTCGTCGCGGATCTGCACGACGCGGGCGTGCGCCTGCCCGTCGTGCTCGACTCCCGCCCCGAGCCCAGCGCCCGTGTCGCGGCCGTCCTCGAGGCGACCGGCGTCGACGCCCGCTTCGGCTGGTCCGTCGTGGACACCGTCGGCGGCGGCGACGGGGACCGCCTCACTGCGGTGCAGATCGCGCCGCTGGGCGCCGACGGCGAGATCGCCGGTGAGGTCGAGACCGTCGCCGCGGACCTCCTCGCCGTCTCCGGCGGGCTCTCCCCGCTCGTGCACCTGCACTCCCAGCGCCAGGGCCGCATCCAGTACGACGAGGCGCTGACCTCGTTCGTCGCCGTCCCCTCGGTCGAGGACCAGCACCTGGCCGGCTCCGTGCTCGGCACCGCCGACCTCGCGGACGCCCTCTCCCAGGGCGCCGAGGCCGGTGCCGCCGCCGCGACCGCCGCCGGACACCCGGTCTCGGCGAAGGCCCCGCGGGCCGAGGCGTCGGCCCCCGTGGCACCGGCCCGGCCGCTGTGGCTCGTGCCCAGCCCCGACAGCGGTCCCGTCTCCGCGGCGACCGAGGACCCCGAGCGCTGGCGCGAGCACTTCGTGGACCTGCAGCGCGACCAGACCGTGCGGGACGTGCTGCGCGCGCTGGGCGCGGGCATGCGCGCGGTCGAGCACGTCAAGCGCTTCACCTCGATCAGCACCGGCGCCGACCAGGGCAAGACCTCCGGCGTCGCCGCGATCGGCGTGATGAGCGTGCTGCTGGGGGAGGAGGACCTCGGCGGGATCGGCACCACCACCTACCGGGCGCCCTACGCCCCGGTGAGCTTCGCCGCGCTCGCCGGCCGCCGCCGCGGGCAGATGTTCGACCCCGCCCGCATCACCTCCATCCACCAGTGGCATCTCGAGCACGGCGCCGTCTGGGAGGACGTGGGCCAGTGGAAGCGACCGAGGTACTTCCCGCAGGGCGAGGAGGACATGGACGCGGCGGTGCTGCGCGAGTGCGCCGGCGTGCGCGACTCCGTCGGCATGATGGACGGCACCACCCTCGGCAAGATCGAGATCCGCGGCGCGGATGCGGCGAGGTTCCTCAACCGCATGTACACCAACGGCTTCCTCAAGCTGCCGGTCGGCAAGGGCCGCTACGGCGTGATGTGCGGACCCGACGGCATGATCATGGACGACGGCGTCACGCTGCGCGTGGCCGAGGACCACTTCTTCATGACCACCACGACCTCGGGGGCCGCCGCCGTGCTCGACCACCTCGAGGAGTGGCACCAGACGGAGTGGCCGGATCTGGACGTGTCCATGACGTCGGTGACCGAGCAGTGGGCCACGATCACCGTCGCCGGGCCCCGTTCCCGCGATGTGATCGCGAAGGTCGCCCCCGACCTCGACGTCTCCCAGGAGGCGTTCGGGTTCATGGAGTTCCGCGACACGGTCCTGGCCAGCGGCATCCCGGCCCGGATCCCGCGGATCTCGTTCTCCGGCGAGCTCGCCTTCGAGATCAACGTCGAGGCCTTCTACGGGCGGTCCGTGTGGGAGGCCGTGCACGAGGCCGGCCAGGAGCTCGACATCGTCGTCTACGGCACCGAGACCATGCACGTGCTGCGCGCCGAGAAGGGCCTGATCATCGTCGGCCAGGACACCGACGGCACGATCACCCCGCAGGACGCGAACATGTCGTGGATCATCGGCGCGAAGAAGAAGGACTTCGTGGGCAAGCGGTCCCTGGACCGCCCGGACTCCGTGCGCGAGGACCGCCGCCAGCTCGTGGGCCTGCTCAGCGACGACGGCACCACGCGCCTCGAGGAGGGCGCGCAGATCGTCGACGCCGACACCCCGATCACGCCCGAGGACGGGCCCGTGCCGATGATCGGCTGGGTCTCCTCCTCGTACCTCTCGGCGGCTCTCGACCAGCCGTTCGCGCTCGCCCTGGTCGACGGCGGCCTCGGCCGCATCGGCGAGAAGGTCCGCTCCCCGCAGGGGGACCGGATCATCGACCTGACCATCACCTCTCCCGTGCTCGTCGACCCCGAAGGAGCCCGCCGTGACGGCTGACAGCACCACCCTGACCACCTCGATGGACGTCCTGGAGCCGCTGCGCGCGGTCCCCGCCCGCCATCTGACCGACCTGATGGAGGGCGCCGCCGTCACCGGGGCGCGCGCCGTGACCCTGCGCGAGCACGAGTTCGCCGTGCAGATCGGCCTGCGGGCCGTGCCCGGCGAGCAGAGCGCGGCGGCGCTCGAGTCTGTGCTCGGCGTGCCCCTGCCGACGGCGCACGGCGAGGTGACCGGCGACCTGGACGGCCTGCACGTCCTGCGCCTCTCGCCGGACGAGTTCCTCGCCGTGGACGTCTCCCGCCGGCAGGAGCCCGGCGTCGAGGCGCCGTACCAGGAGGCGCTCGAGGAGGGGGTCCCCGGACAGGCCGTGGATCTCTCCGCCAACCGCACCGTGCTGGTGCTCGAGGGCGCCGGTGCCCGCGAGGTGCTCGAGAAGAGCGTCGCGCTGGACCTGCACCCGCGCGAGTTCGGCGTCGGCCGGGCCGAGGCGACGCTGCTCAGCACCATCCCGGTGGTGCTCGTGCGCAGCGGCGAGGAGACCTGGCGGATCCTGCCCCGCGCCTCCTTCGCGGACCACATGGTGCGCTGGCTCGTCGACGGCATGACGGAGCTCGGCTCCGCCTGCCCGGAGGAGGAGTCCGCGCAGCGCTCGGTGCGCCCCGCCCAGCACGCCTGAGCTCGCCCGCGGCACGGCGCGAGGGGCCGACGGGATCCGTCCGTCGGCCCCTCGCGCCGTGCCCGGCTGCTCCCAGGGAGTCCCTGCGCCGCGGTGAGCAGGCAGTTCGACCGCCCGGTCGTCGCGGCGTGACATCGCGGAGCTTCCGCGGCAGGGTGGAGGGATGAACACAGAGCAGACCCATCTGACCGTCACCCGCACGATCGACGCCCCCTCGAAGGACATCTTCGGCGTGCTGACGCTCCCCGCGCGCCACCACGAGTTCGACGGCTCCGGCTTCGTCCGCGCCGCCGACGACACCGAGCGGATCACCGCCGCGGGCGAGAAGTTCGTGATGAACATGCACGGCGACCACATGGGCGGCGACTACCGCACCCACAACTTCGTCACCGCATACGACGAGAACAAGATGGTGGGCTGGAAGCCGGCTCCCGAGGGGGAGGACGGCAGCGCCCCCGAGGGCCCGAAGGGCTGGGAGTGGCTCTACGAGCTCACCCCGCAGGGCTCGGACGCGACCGAGGTGTCGCTGACCTACAGCTGGTCCGACGTCACCGATCCCGAGCTGCTCAAGCAGATCCGCTTCCCGATGATCCCCGAGGAGGATCTCGAGCAGTCGCTGAACCTGCTCGCCGCCGCGGTCACGAAGGACTGATCGCGCAGGTCGCCGCCGCGGCCACGAAGCGCCGGTCCCGCAGCCCGCCCGTCCGGGTGGGCGGGCTGCTGCGCGACCGGGCCACCCATGCATGGACCGCCCGCATCCGCAGCGCACGCCCCCCGGCCGAGCCCGTCAGCCAGGGGAGGAGCCTCGCCCGGGCCGCCGATCTCTGGCACGCTTCGTGAGGACGGCGACGACGCCGCCCCGACCCGAGGAGCACCGCCATGGCCGACGCACAGTCCCTCCCAGCCGACGCCCCCGTCCCCGACGAGATCGTGCACAGCGTGCTGATCGACGCGAGCGCGGAGAAGGTGTTCGCGGTCATCCGCGAACCCGGCTGGTTCATCAACGACGGCGAGCACCGCGAGCACGAGATCACCACGTCGGGCCCGGTCACGCACGTGGTCGATCCCGTCCACGGCAGCTTCCAGCTCGCGATCGAGGCGCACGAGCCGCCGAACCGCGTCGCGTTCCGCTGGCTCGGAGGCGGGCTCGGCGAGATCTCCGACGCCCCGAACAACACCGTCGAGTTCGTCATCGACCCCGCCGGCATCGCGGCCCGGAACCGCGTGCGGCTCACCGTGCGCGAGCGCGGCTTCGCGAAGCTGGGCCTGGACGAGGCGGTGCGGCGGCGCAACTACGAGGAGAACCTCCACGGCTGGCAGCTGGAGCTCGACCTCGCCAAGCGCCTTGCGGAGAACGGTCGCAACGGCACCGGTGCGCCGGAAGCCGCCGAGGACGCCCAGGAGTGACCGCCCGCAGCGCCGGAGCACCTCCGGCGCCGTGACCGGAGCGTCGGCCATCCTCCCGTGCCCTGCCCTCGCCGGGCCGTCGGCCCGCGGCATGCCCCGTCGGGCTCTCCCCGCGCACGTCCCTCGTCGGCCCCGCCCCGTGCCCGGCCACGCCCCAGGTGAGCGGACTATCCTCAAGGGATGGGCAGGGTCACCGACAGCACGCGGATCCGCACCGTCCGGGTGCGGGACGGGAAGCTCTACGCCGGACGCAAGGGCGACCATGTCGCCGTCGAGGAGCCGCTGGACATCCGCCTGAACGGGCAGCAGCTCTCCCTCACCATGCGCACCCCCGGCAACGACGTCGAGCTGATCCACGGCTTCCTGCACGCGGAGGGCCTGATCCGTGACCGCGAGGACGTGGCCGAGGCCCGCTACTGCGACGGCGCCGTGGTCGACGCCGGCAGCGGATTCGCCCAGAACACCTACAACGTCATGGACTTCACGACCACCGGGCCGCAGCTGCTGCCGCAGGTCGCCCGCGCCTTCACCACCACCTCCGCCTGCGGGGTGTGCGGCGCGGAGAGCATCGACGCCGTCCGGCAGAAGAGCCGGTACACGCTGCTGCAGTCCTGGGTGGCGGACCCGCACGTGATCCTCCGCGCCGCCCGCGAGCTCTCCGACCAGCAGGCCGTCTTCGCCCGCACCGGCGGCGTCCATGCCGCCGCGCTCGTGGACCTCGAAGGGAACCTGCTCGTTGTCCGGGAGGACGTCGGCCGGCACAACGCGGTCGACAAGGTCATCGGCTGGGCCCTGCTCGAGGACCGCCTGCCGCTGCGGGACTGCTTCCTGCTGGTCTCCTCCCGGGCCAGCTTCGAGATCGTCCAGAAGGCCTGCATGGCCGGGATCCCGCTGGTGGCCTGCGTCTCCGCCGCGAGCTCCCTGGCCGTCGAGACCGCCCGCGAGTTCGGCCAGACGCTCGTCGGCTTCACCCGCGCGCGGGAGGACGGCGACGGCCGCATGAACCTCTACACCCACCCCGAGCGGCTCGACCTCTCCGCCGCCGAGGGCTGAGAGAAAAGAGGTCCGGCATGGCCTCCGTGCCCGGTAGTGTGCGGGGGTGACCAGCGACGACGCCGCCCTTCACCAGTTCTGGGCCGAGGCCCGCACCGCCCGCCCCGAGCTGCCCGCGCAGCTGCCGGAGGCATGGGCGTTCGGCGCCACCCCCGAGCACGCCGACGGGCTCCTCCGCCTCGTGCTCGACGGGGTGAAGACGGGGACCGCCTCCTCGCTTCGGGACTACGAGGTCGACGGGGACCCGCTCCCGGAGGTCGGCGAGCTGTCCATCATCCTCGACGGCAGCGGCGCGCCCCGCGCGGTGCTGGAGACCACGGAGGTCGTGACCGTCCCCTTCGACCAGGTCACCGCCGAGCACGCCCGCTCCGAGGGGGAGGGCGACCGGACCCTCGCGGCCTGGCGGCAGATCCACGAGCGCTTCTGGACCGAGCACTCCGACGGCGGCTTCGCCCCGGACATGCCCGTCGTCTGCGAGCGCTTCCGCCTGATCCACCCCCGCTGACCGCATGATCACTCGGGTGACTGCCTGATCCCCGGCGGCGGCCGCTCGTCCCGCCGTCCGGCAGCCCTTCCCGACCGCGTCGCCCCGCCCGGGCGCCGACCGGTCGCGATCGAGACGTGGATCTGTCTCGTTCTTCGCCGCCATACCGACACATAGCCACGTCTCGGCATCGCGAGGATGGGAGCCGGCGGACGGCGTCGTGGGGCTGGCGCAGGGCAGAGGTGCTGCCGTGCAGAGCAGGGCGGGTCGCCTCAGCGAAGGGCGAGCAACGCCGTGGCGGTGACCGCGTCGATGACCAGGTCCGTCGCGACCCCGGCCCGCAGTGCCGCCCGCAGCGGCAGCGCCTTGCGGGAGCCGGAGGCGACCAGGAGACGCCGCGGGATCCGGGCCAGTCGGTCCGGGGCGGTGCCCGAGCCGCGCGCGTTCATGGCGATGTCGCGGAAGGTGCCGTCGGCCCGCAGGAACACGGTGCACACATCGCCCACCGCGCCGTCGGCCCGCAGCGAGCGCAGGTCCGCGGCCGTGAGGTAGTTGTGGGTGTAGACGTGGCTGGGGACCTCCGCGTCGAAGGCGCCGACGCTGAACACCGCGACCGTGGCCTGCGTCTGCGTCTCCAGCACCCGCTGCACCGAGCGCTCGTGCCACATCGCCTCGCGCGTCGCGGCGTAGTCGAAGAAGGCCGGGACCGGGAACTGGTGCACCGTCGCGTCCCATCGCTCCGCCGCCCGGGCGAGCACGGTGGCGATATAGGTCAGGCCCGACCCCTCGACGTTGATCGCGCCGTTGAGCTGCACGATCCGCATCCCGGGCACGGGGCGGGGTCGGACCGTGCTCAGCAGTGCCGCGACCGTCGTGCCCCAGGCGATGCCGAGCGTGGAACCGGGCTCGAGCATCTGATCGAGCAGCTCCGCGGCTTCCTCGACCACGGCGGCGAGGCGGTCGCGCTGATCACCCTCGGGCGGATCCGGCACCACGTGCACCTTCACCCCGTAGTGACGGGCGATGCGTCGTCCGAGGTCCTCCACGCGATGCGCCTCGGGCGGGCGCAGGGTGATCTGGACCAGACCTGCCTCGCGGGCATCGCGCAGCATCCGCGAGACCGTCGAGCGGGACACCCCGAGCTCCCCGGCGATCGCCTCCATGGTCTGGCTCTGCCCGTAGTACATCCGTGCAGCGGTGAAGAGGTCCTCGAGCCGGGAAGCGGGGGTCATGGACACCAGTCTTGCACGTTCGTGCACCTGGCTTGCGCGGTGCTGCACGCTCGTCCGAGGATGGCCGCGTCACCGCCGCGGAGAGCGCGACGGCCCGGCCGCGAGCGCCGGGATCACCAGGTGCCGATGCGAAGGAGCAGCCAGCGTGTCCGAACAGCAGCGATCCGCACTCACCCCCGAGGGCCGCGGCGAGCACCTCGCCCGCCTGCGCGCCACGACCGCCGAGAACCCCCTGGACGTCCTCGTCGTCGGAGGCGGGGTGAACGGGGCGGGCGCCGCCTTCGACGCCGCGACCCGCGGCCTGTCCGTCGGCCTCGTGGAGTCCCACGACTGGGCCTCCGGCACCTCCTCCCGCTCCTCCAAGCTCATGCACGGCGGCCTGCGCTACCTGCAGATGCTCGACTTCAAGCTCGTCGCCGAGGCGCTGCGCGAGCGGGACCTGCTGCTCGAGCACACCGCCCCGCACCTGGTGAAGCCGATCAAGTTCGTCTTCCCCTTCTTCAAGAAGGTCATCGACCGCGGCTTCATCGGCTCCGGCGTGATGCTCTACGACGCGATGCAGTCCATCGGCCGCAAGCGCGCCGTCCCCTTCCACCGCCACCTCCTGCACGACAAGATGCTCGACGTCTTCCCGGCGCTCGACGGCGACAAGGCCGTCGGCGCGCTCGAGTACTACGACGCGCAGATGGACGACGCCCGCTTCGTGATGATGCTGGTGCGCTCCGCCGCCCAGCATGACGCCGCGGTCGCGAACTACACGACCGTCATCGACTACCTGCACGAGGGCGAGCGCGTGGTCGGCGCCCGCCTGCGCGACGAGGAGAGCGGCGAGGAGTTCGACGTCCACGCCCGCCAGGTGATCCTCGCCGGCGGCGTCTGGACCCAGGAGCAGCAGGAGCTCGCCGGGGCCGACGCCGGCCTCGAGGTCCTCGCCTCGAAGGGCATCCACGTCACCGTCGCCCGCGAGCGGATCCCCGCGGTCCCGGACACCGGCATCATCACCCAGACCGAGAAGTCGGTCCTGTTCATCATCCCGTGGGACGAGTACTGGGTCATCGGCACCACCGACACCCCCTGGACCGAAGGCCCCCGCGATGTCGGTGCGACCTCCGACGACATCGACTACGTGCTCGAGCATGCCAACGCGGTGCTCGCCGACGACCTCACCCGCGAGGACGTCATCGGCGTCTACTCGGGCCTGCGCCCGCTGCTGCAGCCCGTGAGGAAGGGCGAGGGCAAGGGCTCGGCGAAGGTCTCCCGCGAGCACACCGTCATGGAGGTCGAGCCCGGTCTCTCGGCGATCGCGGGCGGCAAGTTCACCACCTACCGGGTCATGGCCGAGGACGTCGTCGACTTCGCGATCAAGGACATCGAGCCCGGCCGGCCGAGCCTCACCCGCTCGGTCCCCGTCATCGGCGCCCAGGGCTACGCGGCCCTGGTGCGCGACAAGTCCGAGATCAGCAAGCGGATCGGCGGCGAAGGATCCGGCGCCGACGAGGTCCGCGTCGACCGGCTCCTGTTCCGCTACGGCAGCCTGCTCACCGACGTCCTCGCCCTGATCGACGAGGACCCCTCGCTCGCGACCCCGCTCGAGCACGCCCCGCGCTACCTGCGCGCCGAGGTGGTCTACGCCGCCCGCGCGGAGGGAGCCCGGCACCTCGCCGACGTGCTCGAGCGCCGCACCCGGTTGGACTACGAGACCCGCGACCGCGGTGTCGCGGCGGCCGACGAGGTCGCCGCGCTGCTCGCCGCGGAGCTCGGCTGGGACGAGGCCGGCGTGCGCGCCGAGGTCACCGCCTACCGCGAGTACATCGAAGCCCGTCTGGCCGGGGAGGCGACGACCTCCGACGCCGAGGCCGCGGCCCGCATCTCGATCGCTGCGGAGGTGCCGAGCCACCGCTGACACAGAGCTCCTCCTCGGCCGTGACCCGGCCGGGGAGGCCCTCCGCGGGCGACCCCGCACGCGGACCACCGGCGGGCAGGTCCCGCCCCTCTCCCCACCATCTGGATGCCACCGGTCCCGCAGAGCTGCGGGGCCGCTCGACGAGGAGGCCTCATGGCAACCATCTTCCTGTACGAGATCGCCGGCACGGCGATGCTCACCCTGCTCGGCGGCGGCGTCGTCGCCAACGTGATCCTCGGCAAGACCAAGGGCAACGGCGGCGGCTGGCTGCTGATCAACTTCGGCTGGGGCCTCGCGGTCTTCGCCGGCGTCTGGGTCGCGTACAAGACCGGCGCCCACCTGAACCCCGCGGTGACCTTCGGCCTGCTGTCCAGCGGCGCCGAGGAGTACGGGCCCGGGATCGCCGTCACCGCCGGCAGCACGATCGCCTACCTGCTGGCCGAGATGATCGGTGCCTTCCTCGGCGCGGTCGTCTGCTGGCTCGCGTACAAGACCCACTACGACCAGGAGCAGGACGCCGGCACCATCCTCGGCACCTTCTCCACCGGGCCCGAGATCCGCTCCCACGGCTGGAACCTCGTCACCGAGATCATCGCGACCTTCGTGCTGGTCTTCGTGATCATCATGTTCGGCAACACCCCCAACGAGCTCGGCCCGCTCGCGGTCGCGCTGCTGGTCGTCGGCATCGGCGCCTCTCTCGGCGGGCCCACCGGCTACGCCATCAACCCTGCCCGTGACCTCGGTCCCCGCCTCGCCCACGCGGTCCTGCCGATCCGGCACAAGGGCAGCAGCGACTGGGGCTACTCCTGGGTCCCGGTCGTCGGCCCGCTGATCGGCGGCGTCCTCGCGGGCGTGGCGAGCCTCGCCTTCTGATCCCTCCCGCTCCACCGCCGGGCGGCTCCCGTGCATCGCACGGAGTCGTCCGGCACCATGACCCCAGCACCCCGCTCATCATCACGAAGGAGTTCCGATGACCGACCAGAAGTACATCCTCTCGATCGACCAGGGCACCACCTCGACCCGCGCGATCGTCTTCGACCACGCCGGCCAGATCGTCTCGACCGGCCAGCAGGAGCATGAGCAGATCTTCCCCAAGTCCGGCTGGGTCGAGCACGACCCGATGGAGATCTGGCGCAACACCCGCGCGGTCGTCGGCTCCGCGCTGACGGGTGCGGACATCAACCGCCACCAGCTCGCCGCCGTCGGCATCACCAACCAGCGCGAGACCGCGGTGGTGTGGGACAGGAACACCGGGGAGCCGGTCTACAACGCGATCGTCTGGCAGGACACCCGCACCCAGAAGATCTGCGACCGCCTCGCCGGCGACGAGGGCGCCGACAAGTACAAGGAGCGGGTGGGCCTGCCGCTGGCGACCTACTTCTCCGGTCCCAAGATCGCCTGGATCCTCGAGAACGTCGAGGGCGCCAAGGAGAAGGCCGAGGCCGGTGACCTGCTGTTCGGCAACACCGACTCCTGGCTGGTGTGGAACCTGACCGGCGGCGTCAACGGCGGCGTGCACGTCACCGACGTCACCAACGCCTCGCGCACCATGCTCATGAACATCGACACCCTCGACTGGAACGAGGACATCGCGAAGGACATGGGCGTGCCGCTGTCCATGCTCCCGGAGATCCGCTCCTCCTCCGAGGTGTACGGCAAGGGCCGCAAGAACGACCTGCTCATCGACACCCCGATCGCCGGCATCCTCGGCGACCAGCAGGCCGCGACCTTCGGCCAGGCCTGCTTCGAGATCGGCATGGGCAAGAACACCTACGGCACCGGCAACTTCATGCTGGTCAACACCGGCGAGGACCTGGTGCGCAGCGAGAACGGGCTGCTCACCACCGTCGCCTACAAGATCGGCGACAACAAGCCCGTCTACGCCCTCGAGGGCTCCGTCGCGGTGACCGGCTCGCTCGTGCAGTGGATCCGCGACAACCTGGGCCTGATCAAGGACGCCCCCGAGATCGAGGACCTGGCCAAGAAGGTCGACGACAACGGCGGCCTGTTCGTGGTCCCGGCGTTCTCGGGCCTGTTCGCCCCGCACTGGCGCTCAGACGCCCGCGGCGTGATGGTCGGCATGACCCGCTTCCACAACAGGAACCACATCGCCCGCGCGGTCCTGGAGGCCACGGCCTTCCAGTCCCGCGAGGTGCTCGACGCGGCGGTCGCCGACGCGGCCTCGGAGGGCGTGGAGCTCACCGAGCTCAAGGTCGACGGCGGCATGGTCATGAACGAGACCCTCATGCAGTTCCAGGCCGACATCCTCGGCGTTCCGGTCGTGCGCCCGAAGGTCATCGAGACCACCGCGCTCGGCGCCGCCTACGCCGCGGGGATCGCGGTGGGCTACTGGGAGGGCGAGCAGGACGTCATCGACAACTGGGCCGAGGACAAGCGCTGGGAGCCCCAGATGGACGAGGAGACCCGCGACCGCTACATGCGTCTGTGGCGCAAGGCCGTCGAGCGCACCCTGGACTGGGTCGACGACGACACCGAGGCGCTGTTCGGCTGATCGACGAACTGCGGGCGCGGAGCGGCCGGCGAGGGACGAGTCGTCCGTGCAGCGTCCGTGGGAGGAGATCAGCGAGAGAGCGCGGCTGATCGACGAACTGCGGGCGCCCGGCATCCCGAGAGGGCTGCCGGGCGCCGGCATGTCCGGCCTCGGGGGGGGCGGGGTGGAGGTCACCGTCCGGACACGGGATGAGGTGATCGGCGTCACGTCGTCGTAGGCTCGGCCGCACCTGCTCTCCCGGGCACCGGTACGGTGGCGCGTCGTCCCCGACCGGACCGTCGGCTCCGCGAGCGAGGAGGCTCGCGGCGGCCGCGGGACCCGGCCCGTCCGCCCTTCCCCACCAGAGATCGGAGACTCCCATGGAGCTCGCCTTCAAGCTGGTCGCCCTCGTCGTGTACTTCGGCGCGATGATCGGCATCGGCCTCTACGCCTTCCGCAAGACGAAGGGCGGTGAGGACTACATGCTCGGCGGCCGCCAGCTGCACCCCTTCGTCGCGGCGCTCTCCGCGGGGGCCTCCGACATGTCCGGGTGGCTGCTGATGGGCCTTCCCGGCGCGCTGTACATGAGCGGCATGGTCGAGGCGTGGATCGCGATCGGCCTCACCGTCGGCGCCGGGCTGAACTGGATCTTCGTCGCACCGCGACTGCGTCAGTACACCCAGATCGCGAACAACGCGATCACGGTGCCGAGCTTCTTCGGCAACCGCCTCCACGACCGGACGAACGTCCTGCGGATCGCGGCGGGCCTGATCATCCTGGTGTTCTTCACCTTCTACGTCTCCTCCGGCATGGTCGCCGGCGGCGTCTTCTTCCAGTCGATGTTCGGCGGCCCGTACCTCACGGGCATGCTGCTCGTGGGCGGCGTGACGATCCTGTACACCCTGTTCGGCGGGTTCCTCGGCGCGAGCTACACCGACGTCGTCCAGGGCCTGATCATGCTGGTGTCCCTGCTCATCGTGCCGATCACCGCGATGTTCGTCGTCGGCGGGCCGACGGCGATGTTCGACTCCGTGCGCGAGGTCGACCCGTCCTTCGGCTCCCTGGTCTCCGGCGGCACCTGGGTGGGGATCCTCTCCGCCGTCGCCTGGGGGCTCGGCTACTTCGGCCAGCCGCACATCATCGTGCGCTTCATGGCGCTGCGCTCCTCGCGCGACGCGAAGTACGGCACGGTCGTGGGCATGTCCTGGATGGTCCTGTGCGTGGTCGGCGCGGTGTTCACCGCGATGGCGGGCCTGGCCTACTTCCAGCAGAACCAGGACGTGCAGATCACGGACGCCACCAATGGCGAGTCGGTCTTCCTCGATCTCGCCCAGATCCTGTTCCACCCGCTGATCGCGGGCTTCCTGCTGGCGGCGGTGCTCGCCGCGATCATGTCGACCGTCTCCTCGCAGCTGATCGTCACCACCTCCGCGCTGGTCGAGGACATCGTCGGCGGCGTGGGGGTGAAGCTCTCCGAGCAGGCGAAGCTGTGGGGCGGCCGGATCGGCGTGCTCGTCGTCTCCGTCGTCGCGGTGGTCCTCGCACTCGACCCCGGCAGCTCGGTGCTGGCGCTGGTCGCCTTCGCCTGGGCGGGCTTCGGCTCCGCGTTCGGCCCGATCGTGCTGCTGTCCCTGTTCTGGCGCCGCCTGACCATGGCCGGGGCCGCCGTGGGCATGGTCTCCGGTGCCGTGGTCGCCTTCGTGTGGGGCCAGTTCGAGCCCGACGTGGCGATCGGGCTGTTCGGCGAGCAGCACCTCTACGAGATCATCCCCGGCTTCGCGGTCTGCCTCGTGCTCGCCGTGGTGGTCAGCCTGGTGACGCCGCAGCCGCCCGCGAAGGCGATGGAGGAGTTCGACGACATGCTCGACTCCCTCGCCACCGGCGAGGCCCGCGACCGCTCGGCGGAGGAGCCCGCCGCGGCCTGAGCCCGCGGCGGCGGCGCGTCGGTCGGACGGGGCATCGTCGGCCGGCCGCCGCGTCGTCGGCCAGCGGCGGCGCCGTCGGCCGAGCTCAGGCCGACGGCGCCGCGACGTCCTCCCCGTCGCCGAAGAGGTTCTCCTCGGCGGGGCCGACGGCTCCCGGACGCACCGAGAACAGGGAGCCCGCCGTCGGGTCCTCGCCGTCCGCGAGTCCTTCGCGGCTGGTGGTGATGAACAGGGTCCCGCGGTCCTCGCCGCCGAAGGTGCAGGCCGTGACCTGCCGAGCGCCCACCCCGATCCGCTCGGCCACCGCGCCGCGCTCGTCCAGGCCCAGCACCTGCGAGCCGCCGAACATCGCCACCCACACCCGGCCCTCGGCGTCCAGGCACAGCCCGTCCGGGGAGCCGTCCTCGCCGGAGAGGTCCGCGAAGGGCCGACGCTCCACGAGCCCGTCGTCCGAGGACCAGTCCAGGACGTCGACCCGCCCGGTGGGGGTGTCGACGTAGAAGGCGCGGGATCCGTCGGCCGTGAAGGCCAGGCCGTTGGAGATCGTGAGCTCGCCGAACTCCCGTGTGGTCGTGCCGTCGGGCAGCAGGCGCCACATCGCAGCGGCGCCGGGGGACTGGTCGTAGGCCATCGAGCCGCAGAGGAACGAGCCGTCGGGGGCGATCGCGCCCTCGTTCATGCGCACGTCCTCCTCCCACAGCGGCGGCAGCGCGCGGATCGAGCCGTCGGCGTCCTCGAGGCCGAAGCCCTTCTCGAGGGCGAGCACCGCCCCGCCGTCGGAGGCCGGGCGCACGCAGGCCACGACGGGGCTCGGGGTGGGCAGGCGGCGGGCGGTCCCGTCGGCGCCGAGGTGCAGCATGTCCCCGGCGAGCATGTCCACCCAGCGCAGGCCGCCCCAGGTCTCGGACCAGCACGGGCCCTCGGCGTGGTGGCACAGGGCAGGGGTGATGCGGTCGGCGTGCATGGGGCCTCCGGTTCCTCGCACAGGACGGGCCGCATGCGCGGCCGTGCGGCCACCGTACGCGGCCGCCCCCGGCGACGTGCCGACGCGGGGTTCGGCGATCCGGCCCCGGAACCCGCAGGCGATGCTCATAATGAGGGCGGACCGCCGACACCGACGCCGGCGGCACGACGACGGACACGATGAGCGCCACATGACCGATCCCTCGAGGGAGGTCCCGGGCACCGACGCCCCACGGACCGCCGCCTCGCCGACGCCCGGCAGCACCGCGGGCCGCACCTCCCCGGCGGTGCGCAGACGCCGACGCATGAGCCGCCGCTCGCGGCGCGACGCCCTGGTGTTCCTCGCCTTCGCCGCCCCGAACCTGGTGCTCATCGCGATGTTCACCTATCGGCCGCTGTTCCTGAACATCCAGTACTCGATGCTGGACTGGACCCTCGGCTCCCGCACCGCGACCTTCATCGGCCTGGACAACTACCGCGAGTTCTTCACCTCCGACGCAGGGCTCGAGTCGCTGCGCATCACCGCGATCTTCACCCTGTTCACGGTGGGCGGGGCGATGGTGCTGGGCCTGCTGATCGCGGTGGCGCTCAACATCGACGTGCCCGGCCGCGGCCTCGCGCGCTCCGCCGTGTTCGCGCCCTACGTGCTCTCCGGTGTGGGCGTGGGCCTGGTGTGGCTGTTCATCTTCGACCCGAACTTCGGCGTGCTCGGCTGGATCCTGCGCCAGGTGGGGCTGAACAGCCCGGACTGGTTCCTGGACCCGGAGATGTCGCTGGTCATGCTGATCATCGTGTACGTCTGGAAGAACCTCGGCTACTGCGCGATCGTCTACCTCGGCGGCCTGCAGTCCCTCTCCCAGGACGTCATGCAGGCCGCGCAGCTCGACGGGGCCGGGGCCGTGCGCCGATTCGTGAGCATCGCGCTGCCGCTGCTCTCGCCCACCACGTTCTTCCTGCTGATCACCACCACGCTGAACAGCCTGCAGGCCTTCGACCTGCTGCGGATCATGACGCCGACGGGCCGCGGCACGAACACCATGATCTTCGAGTCCTACCTGCAGGCCTTCGGCGGCTACTCCCGCGCGGGCTACTCCGCCACGATCTCGGTGCTGCTGTTCGTGATCCTCATCGTCATGACCGTCGCGCAGATCCTCTTCGTCGAGAGGAAGGTGCACTACGCATGAGCGCCCCCGCCCGCCCCGCCCCCGAGAGCGCCGAGACCGGCGTGCCGCGACGGGCCAACGGCCCCTTCTCCCGCTCGAACCTCGGCGCCACCCTCGCCGGCGGGTACCTGCCGCTGATCCTGGCGACCCTCGTGATGGTGCTGCCGCTGCTGTGGATGGTGGTGAGCTCGTTCAAGGCCCCGCACGAGATCCTCTCCACCGACCTCGTGGTGCTGCCGGAGCAGCCGTCGCTGTCGAACTACGAGGCGGCCTGGAACTCGGTGCCGATCCCGCGGTTCTTCCTGAACTCGGTGATCGTCACGACCATCGGCTCGTCGATCAAGGTGCTGCTGGCGATCTTCACCGCCTATGCGCTGGTGTTCGTGCGCTTCCCCTTCAAGCGCGTCATCTTCGTGCTGATCCTGGTGGCGCTGATGGTGCCGCCGCAGGTCTCGATCCTGCCCAACTACGTGCTGATCGCGGGACTGGGCGGGGTGAACACCTATTGGGGCATCATCCTGCCTGGCCTCGGCACCGCCTTCGGCACCTTCCTGCTGCGGCAGTTCTTCCTCACGATCCCGCCGGCGATCCTCGAGGCCGCGGAGATCGACGGCGCAGGGCACCTGCGCACCCTGATCTCGGTGGTCGTGCCCATCTCGGTGCCGACCGTCGCGACGGTCGCCCTGGTCACCATCGTCACCGAGTGGAACGACTACATCTGGCCGCTGATCATCACCTCCGAGGCGAGCCGCATGACCCTTCCCGTGGGACTGACGGCGCTGAGCAACTCCGAGGGCAACACCGGCTCCGGCTGGGGGATCCTCATGGCCGGCACGGTGCTGGTGATCGCCCCGGTCCTGATCGTCTTCGCGATGCTGCAGCGGCACATCGTCTCCGGCCTGACCCAGGGCAGCGTGACCGGCTGACGCGAACGCGTCCGTCCCCCACCCCGAAAGGACACCCATCATGACCAGCTCACTGCACCGTCCCGGCGGTCTCAGTCGTCGTTCCCTGCTCGGGCTCGGTGCCGCCGGCGCCGGTGCGCTGGGCCTGGTCGCCTGCGGCGGCCCGGAGGTCGGCGGCGAGGGCGGAGGAGGGGGCGGCTCCGAGGAGCTCGACCTCGACTTCGAGGGCATCGAACCCGCGACGACGATCGACTTCTGGACCAGTCACCCGGGCGGGTCCCAGGAGGTGGAGAAGGAGCTGCTGGGGACGTTCGCCGAGGAGACCGGCATCGAGGTCAACCTCGTCACGGCCGGGTCGAACTACGAGGAGATCGCCCAGAAGTTCCAGACCGCGCAGGCCGCGAACTCCGGCCTTCCCGCCGTGGTGGTGCTCTCGGACGTGTGGTGGTTCCGGTACTTCGTCAACGGCAACATCATCCCGATCGACACCCTCGTCGACCAGCTCGGGATCGATCTGTCGGACTACCGCGACTCGCTGGTCGCGGACTATCAGTACGACGACAAGCAGTGGGCGCTGCCCTACGGCCGCTCCACGCCGCTGTTCTACTACAACAAGGACCACTTCGCCGCCGCGGGCCTGCCGGACAAGGCGCCGGAGACCTGGGCGGAGTTCGAGGAGTGGGCGCCGAAGCTCACCGAGGCGGAGACCCCGTACATGTATCCCGACCTCGCGGGCTACGCGGGCTGGACCCTGCAGAACCTGCTGTGGGGCCAGGGCGCGGCATGGTCCGACGAGTGGACCGTCACCTGCAACAGCCCCGAGGCCGTCGAGGTCATGCAGTGGGTCCAGGACTCGGTGTTCTCGGGCGGGTGGGCGCAGGTCGCCTCCAGCGATTCGGCCGACGCCTTCGCCGCCGGGGTCTGCTCGGCGACGATCGCGTCGACGGGCTCGCTCGTGGGCGTGCTCGAGTCGGCCTCCTTCGACGTGGGCGTCGGCTTCCTGCCAGGCGGGTCAGCGGACGGCCCCGTGTGCCCCACCGGCGGGGCGGGCCTCGGCATCCCCGCCGCGATCACGAAGGAGGAGCAGCTGGCCGGCGCCATGCTCCTCGAGTTCATGGGCCGCCCGGAGTCCACCGTCGCGTTCTCCGCGGCGACCGGGTACATGCCCGTGCGCAAGAGCGCCGACCTCTCCGAGCTCACCGCGAAGACCCCGGAGATCCAGACCGCCGTGGACCAGCTGGAGGTGACCCGGCCGCAGGACTTCGCCCGCGTCTTCCTGCCCGGCGCGGATCAGGAGATGGCCAAGGCCATCGCCTCGATCGCGACCGCCGAGGGTGATGTCCAGGAGGCGATGGACGGGCTGAAGGAGACCCTCGAGGGGATCTACACCAAGGAGATCGAGCCGAAGCTGCCCTGATCCGGCGCGGGCGGAGTGGGCGCTGCCCCGCCAGCCCGGCTCCGGCCGCAGCCCGTGCCGAGTTCATCGACGATCCGTGCCACTTCGCGGGAGTTGTTCGACGATCTGCTCCAGATGAGTGGAATAGATCGTCGAACAACTCCTGCTGCGCCATGAGGATCGCCGCAGGCCGATGGGCGAGGTGAGAGCACCTCGACGGCATCGTGCGGGGTGAGAGCGCTGCGACGGCCCGGTGCGGGGGCGGGGACAGCCGCCGCCCCCGCCTGCCCCGCGACTCAGCCGCGCTGGAGGCGGGTCAGTGCGTGCGAGATGTCGCGCGTGGCGGGGTAGAGGTCGCGGTAGAGGCGGTACAGCTCGTCGTACCGCTCTCGCCGTGCCGGGTCGGGGACGATCTCGTGGTCGGCCGGGTTCCAGCTCGAGACGTCGGTGCCGTGCGCGAGGCGCGCCGCCAGCATCGAGCCGCCGTAGGAGGCGCCGACGATGCGCCGCGGGATCTGCTGGGTCAGGCCCGTCACGTCGGAGACGATCTGCGGCCACAGGTCGCTGCGCGCGCCGCCGCCCACGGCCACCACCCGGTCCAGGCGGAGCTCCGCCGCGGTGAGGGTCTCGAGGTGGTGGCGCACACCGAAGGCCGCGGCCTCGAGGGCGGCGCGGTACAGGTCCCCGCGGGTGTGGGAGAGGGTCAGGCCGGCGACCACGCCGCGCGCTCCCGGATCGGCGATGGGGGAGCGCTCGCCTGCGAAGTAGGGAAGCATGACCAGGCCGTTCGCGCCGGGGCCGCTCGCCTCCGCCTCCGCCAGCAGCGCGTCGAAGCCGGGGGAGCCGGTGAGCTCCCGCAGCCAGCCGGTGATCGCGCCGGAGGAGGCCATGCCGCCGGAGAGCGCGAAGGCGCCGGCCTCGACGCCGGAGGTGGGCCACAGGGTGCGGCTCGCGACGGGCTCCTCGGTGGTCGCGATGAGGAAGGTGGTGGTGCCGTACATCAGCATCAGGTCGCCGGTGCCGGCGGCGTCGACGCTGACCGCCTCGGCCCAGGCGTCGATGGTGCCGGTGATGACGGGGATCCCGGCGCGCAGGCCGGGCACGAGCTCCGCGATCGCGGGCCGCACCGTCCCGGAGGCCTCCCCTGCCCAGCGCAGCTGCGGCAGCTCGAGGCCGGGGGCGACGCGCTCGGCCCACTCGGGATGCCAGCGCTGGTGGCGCAGGCTGTACATCGGCGCGGTCAGGCTCGCGCTGACGTGGTCGAGCACGTACTCGCCGGTGAGGCGGAAGGCGAGGTACGAGGCGGGCATGAACAGCCGCCGCGCCCGGGCGTAGGTCTCGGGCTCGTGCCGGGCCACCCAGGCGACCTTCGGTCCGGCGGCCTGCGAGGTCAGCATCCCGCCGCAGTGCGCGACGATCTCCTCCCTGCCCAGCACGTTGGTGAGATGACGGATCTCCTGCTCGGCGCGGGTGTCCACGCCGTAGAGGATCGCCGGACGCACCGGTTCGCCCTGCGCGTCGGTGAGCAGCACGCACGGACCCATCCCGGAGACCCCGATCGCGGTGACCTCCGCGTGCGCGGTCGCGGTGAGCTCCCTGGTGATGTCCACGAACTCGTCCCACCAGGTCTCCGCGTCCATCTCGACGTGGCCGGGGGCGGGGCGGGAGACGGAGTGCTCGCGCACGGCGGTCCCGAGGATCGTCCCGTCCAGCGTGACGAGCGTGCCCTTGGTGCTCGAGGTGCCGACGTCGACGCCGAGCACGGCGGGGAGGGTCGGCGGCGTCGTCGTCACGGCCGACGAGGTCGGGTCCGGAGCAGGGGCCCTCGATCCTGTGCCTGCCGTCATCGCGCCGCCTCTCCGTGCCGTCCTCGCCGCGGACCCATCCTGCCACCGTCGGCCGTCGGGTCGCGGCTCTCCGGGCGGGTGGAGCGTTCCCACATGGCCCCGTGGTGCGCAGCACGGCCCGAGTTTCACTAGGATCGGCCCCGCGTGCCCCGCCGTGCCGGGGCCCGGACGAGGTCGTGACGGAGAGGAGGAGCGCCGATGCTCGAGACCGCGATGGACCTCCAGCTGCTCCACCGCGCCGCCTCCGCCTACTACGTCGACGGGGTGCGTCAGGCCGAGGTCGCGGATCGCCTGGGCGTCTCCCGGCCGACGGTCAGCAAGCTCCTGGCGGAGGCGCGCCGGATCGGGATGGTGCGCTTCGAGGTGCTCGAGCCGCCCACCGCCGACCTGCCCGACCTCGCCGCCCGTCTCCACGAGGTGCTCGGCGTCCGCGTGGTGCGCATCGCCCCCGGCGACCAGGTCCAGCGCGACTACCGCGGGATCGGCGACCTGCTGGGGGAGGAGCTGCGGGCCCTGGCGCTGCAGCCGGGCGAGGTGCTGCTGATCTCCTCGGGGAGGACCACCTATGCCGTCAGCGGCATGGCGGGGCTGCCCGAGCTGCCGGGCGTGGTCATCGCCCCCACCGTCGGCGGGCAGCAGGAGTCCGACCCGTCCTTCCAGACCAACGAGATCGTGCGCCGCTTCGCGGACCGCACGCGTGCCGAGCCGCGATTCATCTTCGCGCCGGCGAGCCCCTCGGAGCGGCTGTGGGAGTCGCTGCAGGCCGATCCCAGCTTCCAGGCGATCACGGATCTGTGGTCCCGCGCCCGGGCGGTGGTCGTCGGGATCGGCGAGCCGTACGAGGGCCGGTCCGCGCTGACCTCCGTGGTGCCGCGCGGCGAGCCGGCGCTGGCCCCGGCCGTCGGTGACATCAACCTCCACTTCTACGACACCGCCGGGAGGCCGGTGAGCTATCCGGGCTCGGAGCTGCTGGTGCGGCCGCCGCGCGAGCTGCTCGCGGCGCTGCCCACCTCGATCGCGATGGCGGCCGGCGTGCGCAAGGCGCCCTCGATCCTTGCCGGGGCCCGTGCCCGGATGTTCACGACGCTGCTGACCGACGAGCCGACGGCGCAGGCCGTGCTCGCTCTCTCCGACGCGACCGACTGAGCCCGACGCGGGTGCTCGGGTCGGCCGCGGGAGCCCGGCCCGCCGTGACAGAGCGCGCCGCGACCGAGCGCGCCGCGACCGGCCCGCCGTGACCGAGCGCGCCGCGACCGACCGGTCCCGCGGCGAGCGCGTCCCGGGCGGACGCGATCCGCGCAGTCGGTGGCCCGTGCACCGGCCGACTCACGTGCTGACCCCTCTCCGACCTGGCGCATCACCATGCGGAACATTTGTGCTTGACGAATGTTCCGAGACTGCCTACAGTGATCGACGTCAGGCCCGACCCGTCGGCGCGCCCTTCGGGGTCACCAGGCCGGGTGGAACGTATCGAAGGAGATGTGTCTTACGTGAGCCAGCTGCCCGCCACCATGCAGGCCGTCGTCATGCACGCGCCCGAGGACTACCGCCTCGAGGAGCGCCCCGTGCCCGCCCCCGCCGCCGACGAGCTCCTGATCCAGGTCGAGGCCGTCGGCGTCTGCGCGAGCGACCTCAAGGCCTACGCCGGGGCCGCCAAGTTCTGGGGCGACGAGAACCGCGACCGCTGGGTCGAGCCCGGCATCATCCCCGGCCACGAGATCACCGGCACGATCGTGCAGGGCTCCGAGGAGGCGCTCGCGCACCACGGCGTCTCCGTCGGCGACCGCATCGTCGTCGAGCAGATCGTCCCCTGCGGCGAGTGCATGTACTGCCAGCGCGGCTGGTACTGGATGTGCGCCCCGCACGACATGTTCGGCTTCAAGCACTACCACGGCGGCATGGCCGAGTACATGATCGTGCCGAAGCTCGCCCGCGCCCACCGCATCTCCCGGGACATCGCTCCCCAGCACGCCGCCTATGCCGAGCCGCTGAGCTGCTCGATGCACGCCGTGGAGCGCGCCGAGCTCGAGTTCGACGACGTCGTCGTGATCGCGGGCGCCGGTCCCATCGGACTCGGCGCGATCATCGGCGCAGCCCACAAGAACCCCAAGCTCGTCATCGCCCTCGACTTCGACGACGACAAGCTGGCGCTGGCGAAGAAGTGCGGCGCCGACCTCACGCTGAACCCCTCGACGGTCGACATCCACGAGGAGATCCGGAACCTCACCGGCGGCTACGGCGCGGACGTCTACATCGAGTGCACCGGCCACCCCAGCGCCGTGCCCCAGGGCCTGAACCTGCTGCGCAAGCTCGGCCGCTTCGTGGAGTACTCGGTGTTCAAGGAGAACGTCTCCGTGGACTGGTCGATCATCTCCGACGACAAGGAGCTCGACGTCCGCGGCGCCCACCTCGGCCCGCACACCTGGCCCGCCGCCATCAAGATCATCGAGAAGGGCGACCTGCCGCTCGAGGAGATCTGCACCCATCAGTTCGGCCTCGCCGACTTCCAGAAGGCCCTAGACTCGGTCGCCGACTCCGCCGGCGCCTCCGTCAAGGTCTCCATCCTCCCCGGCCGCTGACGCTGGCCCCGCTGATCCCTGACCAGCCCTGACGGGCGATCACGGATCGGCCCCGACGGGGCGGCCGACGCACGAGAGCGCGTCGTCGGCCGCCCCGGACCCCTCCCCTCGCACACAGGAGTGCCCTCATGAGCGCCGTCCCCTCCACCACCCAGCCCGGGCCCGCCGTCCCGGCCGCCGGGTCCTCCCAGGAGACCTTCCTGGATCGTCTCGGCATCCCCCACGCCCTGCGCTGGGGCTTCCTCGGCGTGCTCGTCTTCATGACGGGCAACGGCGTGGAGACCAACTTCGTCTCCCCGCACATGGCGAACGTCTTCGGCGGCGGGGACGAGATGATCAACCTCGCCGCCACCGTCATCACCTTCTACTCCCTCGCGGCGCTGATCGGCTCCTATCTCGCCGGCGCCCTCTCGGACCTGTGGGGTCCGCGCCGGGTGATGCTGCTCGGCGTCGTCGTGTGGGTGGTCTTCCAGGCCGCCTTCGTCGGCGCGCTCGCGACCGCCTCCGTGCCGCTGATCTTCGCGACCTATCTGTTCCGCGGCTTCGGCTTCCCGCTGTTCGCCTTCGCGTTCCTGGTCTGGGTCAACGCCGTGGTGCCCAAGGAGCGCAACGGTGCGGCCGTCGGCTGGTTCTATGTCATGTTCACCGGCGGCATGCCCACGATCGGCTCGCTCGTCGCGATCGGCCTGATCCCCGCCTTCGGCGGCGGCCTGTTCGGCGAGCGCTGGGCCATGGTCGCCTCCACCGCGATCGTGGTGGCCGGCTTCCTGATCGCCTGGCTCGGGGTGCGCGAGCGCCACGGCTCGATGCGCCTGGCCCCGGAGGGGGAGACCCCCGCGCAGGTGATCTTCTCCGGTGTGCGGCTGTCGGTGACGAACAAGCGCGTGATGATGGGCTTCCTGACCCGCCTGATCAACACCGCCCCGCAGTTCGGCATGTTCATCATCCTGCCCACGGTGATCGCCGAGACCCTCGGCTGGGGCCAGAGCCGCTGGCTGCTGATGACCTCGGTCGTGTTCGCCGGCAACATCCTGTTCAACGCCGCCTTCGGCGCCCTCGGCGACCGCATCGGATGGACCACGACGGTGCGCTGGTTCGGCATCGTCGGCTCCGCGATCGGCCTGCTGCTGTGGTGGTACGTGCCGCACTGGGTGCCGGCCGGCTCCGACTGGGGCTTCGTCGTCGCCGTCGCCGCGGGCACCGTCTTCGGCATCCTGCTGGCCGGCTTCGTGCCGCTCGGCGCGATCATGCCCGCGCTCGCCCCGGCCCACAAGGGCGCCGCGATGGCGATGTACACCACCGCCGCGGGCGGTGCGACCTTCCTCGGCTCGGCCGTGGTCGCGATCGTCCGCCCCTGGGGCGGGGACGTCGGCGTGGTCTGGGCCTTCGTGGTGCTGTACGGCCTCGCCTTCCTCATGACCTTCGCGCTGAAGGTCGACCAGCCCCGCGTCGGCAAGAAGGACATCCCCGCCGACGAGGCCTGAGCTCCGCCGCGGGGCCGACGGGGACCCCCGTCGGCCCTGCGCGGCGCGATCCGCTCCGACTCGGCGCCGTCGGCCCCGCGCCGCGCCCTCCCGCCCCCGCCGCCTCCTGCCCACCACCTCGAAGGAGCACGTCATGACCTCCGGCACCAGCCCCCTGTTCGACCTCACCGGCCGCACCGCCCTCGTCACCGGCGGCGCCAAGGGCCTCGGCCTCGCGATGGCCCGCGGCCTCGCCCAGCACGGCGCCCCGATCGTGCTCGCCGACATCGACGACGCCACCGGCGAGCAGGCGGCCCGCGACCTCGCCGCCGAGACCGGGGTGGAGGTCTCCTACCGCCACCTCGACGTCACCGACCAGGCGATGGTCGAGCGGGTCGTCGCCGAGATCGACCAGGAGGTCGGCGGGATCGAGGTCCTGCTGAACAACGCCGGTCGCACCATCCACCATCCCGTCGAGGACGGCGACGGGGAGAAGTGGCGGGCCGTGATGAGCCTGAACCTCGACGGCGTCTACCACGTGCTCTCCGCCGTCGGCCGGGCGATGCTCGAGCGCGGCCGCGGCAGCATCATCAACACCGGCTCGATGAGCGGCATCATCGCCAACGTGCCCCAGACCCAGGCCTCCTACAACGCCTCCAAGGCCGCGGTGCACAACCTCACCCGCTCCGCGGCGCTCGAGTGGGCCTCCCGCGGCGTGCGCGTGAACGCGATCGCTCCCGGCTACATGCGCACCGAGCTGACCCGCGGCTTCTACGAGGCCGGCGGGGAGCAGATCGACATCTGGAACCTGATGACCCCGATGTCCCGCCCCGGGGAGCCGGAGGAGCTCGCGGGCGCTGCGGTGTACCTGGCTTCCGATGCGTCCAGCTTCGTGACAGGCTCGATCCTGTCGATCGACGGCGGCTACACCGCCGCCTGACCCCGGCGCGCGGGCGACCGACGGGACCCGTCGGCCCCTGCGCCTCGCCGATGCGGCCGGAGCCGCCACCGGCGCGGCAGTCTCGCCGCTGGTGCGGCGGCCACGCCCCCGGTGCGGTGCCGCTGCCCGACCTCGACCCTCGTCCGCCCCCGACCCAGCCGATCCGGAGAGCACCGATGACCTACCTGTTCGACGACCCCCAGACCTTCCCCGCCGACGCCGTCGAGGGTCTGGTCGCCGCCCATCCCGAGGAGCTGCTGCGCGTGCACGGCGGCGTGGTGCGCGCGAAGCGGACCCCCGCCGGGCAGCCCGCGCTCGTCGTCGGCGGCGGCTCCGGCCACTACCCGGCCTTCGCCGGCTGGGTCGGGCCCGGTTTCGCGCACGGTGCGCCCTGCGGGAACATCTTCTCCTCGCCGTCCTCCGACCAGGTCTACTCGGTCGCGAAGAACGCCGAGAACGGCGGCGGCGTGATCCTCGGCTTCGGCCACTACGCCGGGGACGTGCTCCACTTCGGCGTCGCCGCCGAGAAGCTGCGTGCCGAGGGCATCGACGTGCGGATCGTCGCCGTCAGCGACGACGTGGCCTCCGGCCGCGAGGGCGAGCACCGCGACCGCCGCGGCATCGCCGGCGACCTGCCCGTCTTCAAGGTCGCGGGCGCCGCGATCCAGGCCGGTGCCTCCCTCGACGACGCCGAGCGCCTCGCCTGGAAGGCGAACGACGCCACCCGCTCCCTCGGCGTCGCCTTCGACGGCTGCACCCTCCCCGGCGCCGAGGACGCCCTCTTCCACGTGCCCGAGGGGAAGATGGCGATCGGCCTGGGCATCCACGGCGAGCCCGGCATCGACGAGCAGCCCATGCCCTCCGCGAAGGAGCTCGCGAAGGTGCTGGTCGACGGCGTGCTCGCCGAGACCCCCGAGCTCGATTCCGAGCGCGTCGCCGTGGTGCTCAACGGCCTCGGCACCGTGAAGTACGAGGAGATGTTCGTGGTGTGGAAGCACGCCTCGCAGCTCCTGTCCGAGGCGGGCCTGACCATCGTGCGCCCCGAGGTGGGCGAGCACGTCACCAGCCTCGACATGGCCGGGCTGTCCCTGACCGTCATGCGCCTGGACGAGGAGCTCGAGCAGCACTGGCTGGCCGCCGCGGACGCTCCCGCCTTCCGCCGCGGCGGCTCCGTCTCCGGCGATCTCGGGGAGGAGCGCACCGACGTGTACAGCCCCGGCGAGGACCCGATTCCGGACGCCTCCGCGGGGTCCCGCGAGTCGGCGAGCCGGATCGCCGGGATCCTCGCCGACGTCGAGGCGCTGCTGATCGAGCTCGAGCCGGAGCTGGGCCGGATGGACGCGATCGCCGGCGACGGCGACCACGGCCAGGGCATGGTGCTCGGCGCGAAGGCCGCCCGCGCGGCCGCGGATCGGGTCGTCGGGGCCGATGGCGGGGCCCGCACCGTCCTGGTCCAGGCCGGCGCCGCCTGGTCCGCCGAGGCCGGCGGCACCTCCGGCGCGCTCTGGGGTGCGGCGCTGACCAGCCTCGGCAGCGCCGTCGCCGACGACTCCGCCGTCTCCGGCGAGCAGCTGCTCACCGGGCTCGTGCAGGCCGTCGAGGCGGTCGAGCGGCTCGGCGGGGCGAAGCCCGGGGACAAGACCATGGTCGACGCGGCCGTGCCCTTCCGCGAGGCGATCACCCTCGCCCAGGCCACGGGCGCCGAGGAGGGTGACGGCTCCGCCGCCTCCGCCTCGCGCACCATCGCGACCGCCGCAGCCCGCGCCGTCGAGGCGGCCGAGGCCACCGCCGACATCGCTGCATCCCTCGGCCGCGCCCGCAATCACGGCGACAAGTCCGTGGGCACCCCCGATCCGGGCGCGGTCTCGTTCTCGAGGATCGTCACCCTGCTCGCCGAGAAGCTCTCGGACTGAGCGCCGAGGCGGGCTCGGCTCGCCCCGCCTCCCACCCCGCCCAGCGACGCCACGCCCCGCCCCGGCCAACCCCGCCCGACCACCCACCCCTTCCGCCAGCCCCCTCCCCTCTTCCTCCAGCCCCGGACACCCCTCTCGCCAGCCCCCTCCCCTCTTCCGCCAGCCCTTCTCACCTCTCTCGCCACAGTTCGGTGCGGTTCTGAGCCGTTTCGGGGCTGGAAATGGCTCAGAACTGCACCTGACTCGGCCTGGCTCCGCGGGCCTAGCCTGTGGGTCTGCTGAGCTCGCTGCTCGGCTTCCGGGCCAGTCCCTCTGACCTCGCCACCTCTCGTCTCTGAAGGAGAACATCATGGCTCTGACCATCGTCACCGGTTCCGACAATGCCGGGTTCGGTCACAAGTCCGCGCTCAAGGAGCTGCTGGAGAACGATCCCCGCGTCGAGAAGGTCATCGACGTGGGCGTGACCGGTCGTGAGGACGGCACCTACTACCCCAACGTCGCGGTCGAGGCGGCGGAGAAGGTCGCTGCGGGCGAGGCCGATCGGGCGCTGCTGATCTGCGGCACCGGTCTCGGCGTCGCGATCGCGGCGAACAAGGTCTCCGGCGTCCGCGCCGTGACCGCGCATGATCTGTACTCGGTGCAGCGCTCGGTGCTCTCGAACAACGCGCAGGTGCTGTGCATGGGCGAGCGCGTGATCGGCCTGGAGCTGGCCAAGGAGCTGGTGAAGGTGTGGCTCGACCTCGAGTTCGACCCCGAGTCCTCCTCGGCGGCGAAGGTCGACGCGATCTGCGCCTACGACGGCTCCCTCGAGAAGTGAACTGACCCCCGGCCCGGCCACCGCGGGACTGTCCATGAACCGGCCC
>Ga0308157_10001889_pt1 | contig 38593 bp, 35 predicted proteins | sample PhyBR1_FD_201035 | JGI IMG/M metagenome (GOLD analysis project Ga0308157, IMG submission 201035) | Phyllosphere microbial communities from UC Gill Tract Community Farm, Albany, California, United States - DLSLB.R1 | ecosystem: Host-associated > Plants > Phyllosphere > Unclassified | place: USA... | reverse complement strand
GGGCGACGATGCAGAATTCGCTGAACAATATGGCTGCCAATGCCGGAAATAATGAAAGCAGGGATAATGCCAATCCGATCATCCAGAACGGGGAAAATATTTACTATACCCAAAATGCCTTTCCTACAGGAATCATGACGATCCTGACGGTCAATTATTATGATACTTATCCGGCGCTTCCGTCCGGAGTGGTGATCCCGACCGAGATTATGGGGCAGAAAGTGCTGAAACAGTTCGGACACAGCACCGGCGGTAAGAATACCAAAGACCTGCCGTTAGCTTCTTATGTGAAAAATATAGAAGACGACAGCTGGACCAAAAGTTTCGTGTACTTTGATGTCAAAGGCAGATCAATCGGAGGCATTGCCCTGAATCATCTCGGAGGGTATACCAAAACGGAAAGTGAGCTCGATTTTGCAGGCATCACCAGGAAAAGCAAAACGTATCACAAAAGACTGGCCGCCGATACCGAAAAAATCATTACCCAGACTTTTGAATACGACAGTCAGAACCGGCTGATGAAGCACTGGCACCAGGTCAACGGGCAGCCCCAGGAGCTTCTGACGGAGAATAAATACAATGAACTCTCCCAGCTCACCAATAAGAAGGTAGGCAACAATCTTCAGAGCATCGACTACGCCTACAACATCCGCGGCTGGATGACAAAGATCAATGATCCGGCAGCCCTGAACGGAAAGCTGTTCGGTTATGAAATGAAGTACCAGAACGCAGCGGCCGGAAAATATAATGGTAATATTTCCCAGGTCGACTGGAGAACGGCGCAGGATGAGGTCCTGAAAAGATATTCGTACCAATATGACCCGCTGAACCGGCTGAAAAAAGCGACCTATTCTGAACCGAATGCTTCGATTCCGGGGAATGATTTTTTCAATGAAAGCATCGACTACGATATGAACGGAAACATTACCTCCCTGCAGAGAAACAGCAAAGGGGTAAACGGAATTAAAGAACAGATCGATGATCTTACCTACCAGTACAACGGAAACCGACTGAATACGGTAACTGATGCTTCCACCAACTACAGGGGTTATCCTGATGTATCCGGAACACCTGTTGTGTATGACGACAACGGCAATATGAAGGAGCATAAGGATAAGGGAATTTTAGAGATCCGTTACAATTTCCTCGATCTTCCTACCGCCATGAAGTTTGACCAGCTGTACTTTACCAGAGGTGTATGGCAGAACGTGAATACGGCCTTTACCTACCGCGCCGATGGTACCAAGCTGAAAAAAGTATACAAATACAGTGAAGACTCGGTATACAAACAGAAAATCACGGAATACCTGGATGGTTTCCAATACGAGATCGTGTCGACCAACGCAGATCCCCTGATCAAATTTGTGCCTACCGCAGAAGGATATTATAATTTTGAGAATAATAAGTATATTTACAGCTATGTAGACCATCTGGGAAATGTCCGCGTAAGCTACTTTAACAATGGAAACGGCGCAGAAGTTCTTGAAGAAAACAACTATTATCCTTTTGGATTAAAGCATGAAGGGTACAATGCCCTAGCCGGAAATCCTGCGTATAAATATCAGTATAACGGTAAGGAACTCCAACAGGAAACCGGCTGGAATGACTACGGAGCGAGAATGTATATGCCGGAACTGGGAAGATGGGGCGTGATGGATGCATTATCAGAAAAATATAACAGCTATAGTCCGTTCAATTATGCCATCAACAATCCTGTCATGATCATTGACCCTGATGGAAATGATGCCAAAACTTACACGGGTCAGGATGCCATTAATGCTTTTATGAACTACAAAGAAAATATGGATGCAGGACGGTTCGCAAATTTCAAATCGGTGTCGGCTACTTTTTCTCTTTTAAATGGAGACGGAAAAAATCCGTTTTCGCATGTTGATTTTACGAAGTTTGGGGGAGATGATCTGCTAAATCCACTATTTCAATTTCCTAAAAGTGACATAGCTTTTTATAAACAAGAATACCCAGCTTTTTTTGATTTTATAATGAATGTACTTCCTAATATAGTCAATGAAAGTAACTTTATGAAAGTATTAAGCGAAACCAGCGGCTTTTCCCCTGAGGAATTAGGAAAGATGTTTTCAAGTAAAACAGCGTATGGCTTAATGTCGCATCAATCAATTGGATATTCCAATGCGGATTATCCTCATAGTGCCCAGCCTAAATCTTATCCTATAAACATGGTAAGATTAAATACAAATGTTCTAGATTGGTTTCAAGGAGCTAATAGAGATACTTCTACAAAGGAAGGACTTACAAATGTGTTTTATATGGCAGCATTGGTAGGACATGAAATTAACCACTGGGGTGAGGCAGCTGGAAGAAGAGTTCCTTTTGAAAGCACAGGACTTCAAAAATCAGGTTACAATGATGCAGGGGATTATTTTGAAAATAAGCTTCTTAAAGACACTTACTATAAAAGAGGACTTGGTGATCCTGGAAAGTTTAAACCAGGGCTTAATATTTATGTTGAAAAGAACTTTAATTTGTTATATAATGTTTTTAATAAAAAATAAATGAAAAGATTAACTTTAACACGTTTCATCATTTTTAGTTTATTGTTGTATTGTTCAGCTATTAAAGCTCAATACAAAAGCTTTAATGATTATTTTTTTAATAATTATGTTACTTACTATTCTTTAGGTAATTTTATGGAAAATAATAACATTATTGTTGTGGATGAGTCTGAAAAAATTAGTAAATATGATTTAAATTATCATCATGAAGAAAATGGATTAGTTAAAAATATCCAAATTGTACATGGAATTCCTAAAGAAAAAAAATATTTGTTTTTATCAGACTACATTGTAAATGAAAATCTTGCAATAGTTTCGTTTTCTCTGTCTGATCATAAAAAGTATATTATTTTTACTTTAAAACGAAAAGATAGCAAAACTAACTGGTGGGAAACAATTAGTATTTACAATGGTAGTATGAATTAATAATTTAAGATAAAAATGATACCCTTATCTTGCAGATTTATAATCCTCGAGTCACTAAAAATAACCCTAGTAAAAATTACTAGGGTTTATTTTAAATCCAGATTGAAATGATGCCAAAACTTATACGGGTTAGGATGCCATTAATGCTTTCATGAACTACAAAGAAAATATGGATGCAGGACGGTTCGCAAATTTCAAATCGGTGTCGGCTACTTTTTCTCTTTTAGATGGAGACGGAAAAATCCGTTTTCGCATATTGATTTTACAAAGTTCAATTCAGATGGGACATCAGGTTTAATGCCATGGACGCAAAATAATATTGATAACGAAGCTCAATTTAATTTTTTTAAATATGATGCAATAGGAGATCCTATTGTTAAACTCCTTATCTGGCCAAGTAACAATGATGTATGACATACAGTGGATATACTAACTTATCGTCCAGTAAAAGTTAAGCACAAAACCTTATTTTTAACGTATTAAAAGAGAGCAAGAATTATGATCCAGCTTTTAAGACTAAAGCAGTTCAACTAATCAATAAGCAACTAATATCTCAGAATTCGCACGAGAATTCGGACTGCTCTACAAATAGCGAAAAGAGTACGGAAAATTTGAGCAAGTGTAGACATTCCCCTTTTTGAAACATCTAAGAAATATAATTACAGTTTTACTTGTAAAATTATTAAATTAGTTTAATCTTAAAAGATCGTTATGCGTCCAAATTATAAAAAGATATATACTGATTTACTTTTAGAGAAGCAGCCCGAAAAATTAAAGGATGAAAAAATAAAATCCTTGATTTCTGATTTGACTACAGCTGAGAAGGTTCTTAAATTTAATGAATTGATATTTGGTCTCCAAGGTGAAGACACCGTTAATAATCATAAGCTTAGAAGTTACGATAAACAGACCATTATTAAAATACTGCAATACCAAAAAAAACATAATTTATCTAAAAAATTTACGGCGATGAAATATGGAATTAGCCGTACCACAATTCAGAAATGGCACAAAGATTTTGGACATGAAGTTAAGTGAAATTTAACTTTTAAATAATCTCAAAAATGATCACTCAATTGGTAATTAGAATAATATGATCGGCGACTTGGTCACAAAGTATTTATTTTAAAGAAAATAAACAGTTAATACTATCATATTTTTTCATTGGTAGAATTCTCAAATTTCATCTCTTTTTCTAATTAATTATCAATAATATTTTTTTGATGGTAATAACACAATCGGGATAATGGTAACAAAAATTCTATAAATTATCGTTCATATTTAACCTGTTCTTTTTTCCATATTCAAACCTATTCTCGTGAACTTCACAGAACTGGGGAGATGTAAAGCTTTATTTTCCTCTTACCAAGACCCAATGCAGGATAAATAAAATGTCTATTGTGAGAGTTTTTCTAAGAATTAATTCGTGAAACAAGTGTAATTGCATTGCATTTTTCTACAATATTTTACCGTTGGACGGCTCTCAAATTTTATATAACACGAACAATTATATAATGTTTAAAGAGATTCTGTCACATCCTGATCATTAAATACAATAGAATTTCCAACTTTTCAAATACGGAGATACCCAAGATGGTATACTTTAATTGATACGATAGAATTTTCAATTTTTGTCTTAATTTTTTCTTATCTACTTCTAATCAATCTTTTCGGTACTACGAAAAGGTAGTGATTTTATGTGATGCCTATTACTCAATTTTACCTCAATAAAGTTGATCAACTGTTCAAACCTATTAACATCAAAAATCACCGTTATGAATATTGAAAGAACAGAATTTATAGTCTGGATGGAACGAATCATGGAACGATTCGACATTCTGAAAGAGCAGGTAATAAACAACCAATCAAGATTTATTGAAGTAGATGGCGAGCAACTGCTCGACAATCAGGATGTCCTGCAGTTACTTAAAATAAGCTCAAGATCCCTACAGCGCTATCGTACCAATAAAAAATTGCCTTATTATACCATTAGTGGAAAGCTGTATTACAAGCTATCCGATGTCCATCAGCTTATCAGGGAATCCTTAAAATCCTGACCTAAGAGAGACAGCATCAGCCAAAAGGGTTGAGTCCGTACCATATTCTAAAAATATAAAGCCCTTGAATTTAATTTCAAACCATTAAACTTTTAGAAATGGAAGAAAACGTTCAGGATCAAGATTCAAAGGATGAGATCCAACCTGCATCAGATACGCTGTTGGTTTTGGATAAAGATACCAATACGATTGAGATGGTTAAAGAAGTGGATAAAAACGGTATGCTGAAAAAGCATTCTTTACATGAATTAGGACACATTGCCGCCTGTAAACGGTTTGCCGGTAGAAATGGAGAGATCGGCATGGGAATATATTTTATATTTCCCGTTCTCTATTCCAGTATATCAGCATTATGGCACTGTAAAAAAGAGCATAGGATTATCGGTAATCTGGCAGGAATATATATGCAGCTGATCTGTGTTTTCATTTTCTATACACTGTCATTTTTCTTTCAGAAAACAGTATTTGAAGAAATGGCCTATATTGTAGCAATATATTCACTGATTCAGTTGATCCCTTTTATAAGATCGGATGGCTATTGGTTATTATCTGATGTTTTTAATATTCCTAATCTTCACCAGCGGTCAAGTAAGGAATTTGGCGGCTGGATTGTCCATCCTTTACGATGGAATAAGGTAAAAACTAAAAAGGAAACCTTTATTCTTATATATGGTATATTTAATTATGCACTTTTTGCCTATTTTATTCTTTCTCAGCTAATCTTTAACTGGAGAGAAATTCTTCTCTTTCCGGTGAAGGTTTTAAGGGCTGCAGATCAATTGCTTTTTATGGATTTTTCTTTAGCTTTTTTATCAGATATTTCAATCACGATCCTTATTTTTTATATCCTTAGTATCAACTATGTTCATGCTATTTACAAAAAATTGGTGAAGTCAGAATAGCGCGATCAAATGGTATAAGATAATTACCATTAAAAAAGGCATTGTATGTTGAGCATAATTAAAATAAAAGACTTTTTTATCTTTTATTAGGTGGTTTTTATATATTTGCACTAATTATTTAAAGGCTTCAATATTTTTAAATAATACAATAAAACACAAATGATGAAAAATTATTCTATAACAGATGGTTTCCATTTCCATTCAATGGATATCCTGCAAAAAGATTTTTATATAGATACCTGCGTGGAACCTCAAAGGAGAGTATTACAGATATTTGCATCTGAAGCTTATCATTCATGTATACTTTACATTGGTAGCTATTAGCTATAAAATCTTTAAGAATTATCCCCCAATACCTTCTATACTTCCGGTTTTCTCGTAAGATTATCAATGGAATCAATCGATTATATTATTCTGAAAATAGTTTGTTTTTGCCAGAGTATTGTGCCTGCTTATGATACATATAGATTCATAACTCTACATGGCAAGTGGATATATAAAGAAAACAAAGACGAAAATAAAAAATAATCAAATTAGCATCCGTAGTTTTTTTATTGTATCGTCTTGCAATTTGAAAATTGTTTAGGTCTGTAATAGCCTAGATGCGGAGATAAATAATCAGGATTAAAGTTGTTTGTTTAAAAGAGACTTTACAGGGAACTAAATCGGTATACATAAATATTAATAAAAAAAAAATTCAAAATATCACTCAGCTGAACGAATTTATAAAAAATATAAGCCTTTAGCCATAAATAAGGTGCTTAAACACAAATACTTACAATTAACACATTGAAAATGAAAAAGAACATTATTCTGGCAATTGCTCTTGGGTTGGTTTCCAACGGAGTATTCTCACAGGTAGGCATTAATACAGGTAACCCTCAAGGAACATTTCATATTGACGGGGCTAAAGATAATCCTGCTACAGGTGCTCCCAACAATGCACAGCAGGCAAATGATTTTATCGTAACTTCTACAGGAAATGTAGGTATCGGTACAACATCTCCAAACCCCTCTGCAATATTGGATGTCAACACTAATAATCTTCCGGCCAACAACAAAAAAGGGATTCTTTTCCCACGGGTTTCTCTCACCAGTAGGAGAGATGTTACCACTGTACCAAATCCAGCAAATGGATTAGTCGTCTACAATACAGCAAGCGCAGGTTCTAATCCGGATAATGTCATTAAAGACACATTTTATGTTTTTAATTCTGCTTCAGGTAAGTGGCTAAGATTACTTGACGAAACAGCAATTCCTCCGGGATCTACTCGGGTTTCCTCAATTCTGGCGTTTGATACTACAGGAAATACAACAACCTATTTAGGAAGTGATTTGGGATCAGGAAATAATATCAGGCAAATTTTATTTGATAAGGTGAATTTAAATAATTCTGAAATAGGAAATTATAATCTTTCTACCAAGGAATTTACTGCTAATAAATCAGGATATTATAATTTCCAAATTAATTTTGTTGTGAAAGGCCCTTTCACCGGTGTAGCAAGAATCGGTGTTTCACGCCCTTATACAGGAGCTAAACCTACTACAGCAAGTAATAATACCTTTAGTTTTTTGAGTCAAACATATAATGATGTAACTAATAATCAACCTTTAACTCTGTTATCAACTGGAATGATTTATATGAATTCTGGTGAAAAAATTATTTTTCTTTCGCGGTATATAACTCCAGCAACAAATACTTTGGATCTGGAATCAATTAATTATAGAAGAGATTTGGTGAATTCAGTTAGCATAACTTATATTGCTCCTGAGAATTAGCTGTCGTTAAAGTTATTAGTACATCAGAAACTGAACTCAGTTTGTATTCTTGTATTAATGTACTGCTTCGTCCTATATAAACAGCGATTAGTAAGAATCTAAAAACTATTGCTAAGAACTTTATCTAAATAAAAGATTCTAAAACACAATGAAAAACAAAACACGGAAAAAAATTATTAAAAAAATCTGGTCGCTGCTGTTCCCATTCTCAGACTGGTATTAGACCAATTGCGTTATCTTATATTATTAACCACACTTATTACTGAGAAACAGTAAGTGGCTGTTATTATCAGAATTCTAGCATTAATTATCCATATAAATAGGCAATAAACTATAATTTACATATAAAATTTAGGCGCCTCCATTTATCGTAAGGGAATATTATGAGGGTGCCTGGTTTTAATTCTGGAATACAAGATGAGGGGCTCGGTGTTTGTCTGATTTATTTTTTTTATGGTAAAAGAGCCCCTCATATTTTTATAAATATACATTACAAAATCGTTTTACAATGGATCAGTATCAACATTTAATCGGAAAGACCAAAAATAATGTTCTCAATGAGCTGGGTGATGAATGTAATTTTTATCAATCAAGTGTCTGGACCTATATTTTAAAAAAGGAGTGGTTTGGACGGAAGAAAGTTCTGATAATCAATTTCGATGATAATAAGGTTTCCCACATAAAAACGGTAACGACTTATACAAAAAATGTATATCATTAAGTTCTAATGTATGAAGATTTTTATAAATAAAACAAAATAGTCCCTGATTAACTCCTGAAGTAAAAGTTGATTTTTAGGATTGATAGGGTAGGACTGCTCTCTTTTTCCATTCTTTTAGAAAATGATAAAGAACATAGTTTTCCGAAGACTGTGTATTATTTCTATGCATTTCTATATTGATTAAATGACGTATTATATAACTAGGATGATGTTGGTGATGCGAAAGAGCATACACAATTTCAGATAGCTATAGCTCAGCGAGTACTGATTTCACTCTTACCTAAACCTATGGTTTAACCGGAATTTCTTAATTTACTAAAGTAAAAAGCATTACCGGTGATTTCATTCCCTATCCAGGACACTGCCAAAATTGAGTTTTACCTTCACTCTTTACTCAATAGGCAGGATAATTTAAAAAGGGTGGATTCACTTTCTAATGATCATCAATTAGTTTATTGCACATTGAACTCCCTGGAGAATGGTGAGGCCTTCTATCGTGGCCAGATTCGCCGATTCCATTTTAATATGCATTTTAAAGAATTATTAAGAATACTAATATTCAATGTATTAACAGATAGTAGACCATATACCTATGGCGTAATTGCTGTTGCCTATAAGGGTAGTGGTGAAATTCCTGTTTACCGGATATGAATAATCAAATAGTATTCTTGTCTTATCTCTGAATCTCTTAACTACACATCGAACTATTATTATTCTGAATAAGAATATAATCGCTGATATTGAAGAATATATAGCGCTTTTGTGTTGAATAAATTTAATATCAGCGGGGTTTTTATGAACGAATATGGTGATCAATATTGTCATTCCGCAGTCAGTAAATAAACAGTCCGAAATCTTTTTTAAGTATTATGATTCACCTCATAAGAAAAATTATAATCATTCAATAGTTTTGTGAAATTAAATCTGGAATTTGTGAAATAGGATCTTAAAGTTTCTAATCTGATCACTGAAACATAAGTTTTTACAGAACAAATGATCGAAAATCCTGGTTTAATATTGTTCCCTTAAAACTAAAAGGTATTATTATGAAAGTAAAAAAAGTAATTTTTTCGGGCAGATTGGTGACATTTTATATGATTCTTATTGCTTCTTTAGTGACGGCACAGGTAGGAATTAATACACAGACTCCGGATCCCAGCTCTGCGCTTGACATTAGTTCTACAGCCCGCGGATTGCTGGCTCCGCGAATGACTAGTGCACAGCGAACAGCCATCGCATCTCCGGCAGATGGTTTGATTGTTTACGACACTACACAGAAAATATTTTATTATTATGCAGCGGGTGCCAATATCTGGGCCCCGGTGGGAAGTGGTGTTTCGGAAAGACTGAATTTTAAGCGTATAAAATCTACTGATGTGCTGTCTACAGTGCTTGCTGCCGAGTTAAGTGCCGGCGGTGGAGCAAGATATCTGTTGGATGCCAATACGCTGTACGAAATCAATGGTCAGATTACATTTGACCGTCCATTGGAACTCAATAATGCTTATATTCAGGGGCATGATACCAATAATGATATTATTTTGCGAACCAGTGGTAATATTGTGGAGGGCTCTACAGGTGGCAGTATCAGAAGTATTACCATGAGCGCTCCGGGAGGTAGTGTGTTCAATCTTTCGGGAACGGCCACCCAAAATTTGATATTCAGAGATTGTATCGTTGCCAATTCCAGCAGCGTAGGAAGTATTTCGGGACTGGGACTTGTATTTTTCAGTATCATTCAGTATACGGGTAATTCTAACGGTATTACTTATAATAATATCGGTCAGCTGCTGCTGAGCAATATGGGCTGGGCCTCCAACAATCTCGGGACTTACGAAAGACTGCAGGGAACCTTTACTTTAGTAGAAAAGCAAGGCGGCTTTAGTCAGGTTAACGGTTCTGCAGTGGGTTTTGATGTTTCTGCCTCCGGTCTTACCATTACAGGAGATGCAGTTATAGAATCGGTTGTTTTCACCGGGAATACTACGGCAGGATATGTCAGACCTTATACTACCGGAACCTTTGCCGGGTACAATTTCAATAACAGCTGGACGGTGAGAGCGGCAGGACTTCCCACGGAAGCAGATACAAACGCGGTGGGAGACTTTTCTGTGGATTATGCCGTAGGAACTGGTATCGGAGTCACTTTTAATACCTCCAATCCAAGTAATATTGTTAAAATAGGTACTGCAAGTTCTATCTCTACCTCTTCCAACCTCTTCCGTTTTGCTACTGACGGGGTACCCAACCGATTAAAATATATTGGTAAGAAGAAAAGAATTTTCCAGGTTACAGGATCGGTTTCTTTTCAGGTACCCGGTGCAGGAACCTATATCATTTATATTGCAAAAAACGGTACCCCTCTGAATCAATATAAGATCTATGGAAGAGGCACGGCGGTAAATGATATTGTGGTACTTCCGATCAATGGGACGACCGAGCTTACCACAAATGATTATATTGAAATCTTCGCACAGCGGTATACCGGAACTACCGGTGATATTGTAGTCCCGAATATGACCATTACTTTAAAATAGCAAATAATCTTATCCGTCCGACGGATGTCTGGATCTTTTCGTTACTACAGCTTTTGCGTTTGAAGCCCGTATCAAAAAGAATCTCTTGCAGGACTATTAAGATATTGCACCATTTTATATAAATTTATATTTACTGATCAATTGTAAAATCCGGAGGAATATTTTTCTCCGGATTTCTTGTGCTCGGAGATAAACCTGTCACCTTTTATTTTTTCAGGAGTTGTATCAACGCAGACGTTATTGATAAATAATTATTGGCCAGGTTTTGTCGTGTGAATGGATGTAAACCAAGGGCGATACCTCAATTAGCTATATTAATATACGGAAATCCCTTCTAGAGAATATCGGGAATCTGTCTGTAGTCTGTAGTCAATTCTTATTTTGAGAGCATTTCCATTAAAATGAGTAGAGAAATAAGTTTTTTAGAAGACTGATATTCGGGATTGAGCTGTTCCCGTATTTCGCCCAGGGTTTTACTCAATTTATTACTTACCGTTTTATTGCTCAGTCCTAAAGCTTCTGCAGTTTCATCGACAGATCTGTTCTTTCGGATTCTGAGATCATATACGTTCTGCTCTGTTAGAGGAAGCTGCGAAACCACCTCATCAATCATTGAAAATAAAGCTGAAACATCATGCTCTTCAAGAATTTCGAAATATTCGGTGTCGGTGATATCGATGGAGTGTTCAGATTCATCGATCCTTATGGTAGATGACGTTTTTTTATAGGTGTTGAAATAATCGATCACCCTGTAATGGAGATACCGTAGGAGATATCCCTTTGCACTTTCCTGGTCATCCGTATGAATACTGTCCGTATTTTCAAGAACTTTAATCCAAAGATTCTGCAGCAGTTCCTCTGTCGCCTCTTTGTCTTTCGTACGTGCAAACACAAAACGGTAAAAAAGATCCCAATACCGTTCATACAATATTACAAAAGCAGGGCGGTCGCCTGTTTTTATCTTAGCTAATAAACTATGGTCTGTCTGATTCATATTGCTGGTACAAAATTACCTAAAGGAAAATTAACTTTTTGTGAACTTTGGGCAATTCAACATTAATTATTTCTGAAAATAAGAGCCGGAATGTGAAGCTAATGTTGAGAAATGATGAAGAAAACTCAAAATCGTTGACAAGTACGATGTAATATGAACAGAATGTTAAAAGCAGGCTGGGGAAGTTTTTTATTTCCGCTGTTTTATAGATGTAACTGAGAATTCAGAGGTAAGCATTTATGAAAAACTTAAAATATAAAGATATTGAAGCGTTTGTCTTCAGACTTTGGGAAAGAGAAGTTTCCGGAGAGCACAGATCTCAGAAAGAGACCCAGCTTTTGGATCAATGGAAAATTCATGTAGAAAAGAATCTGGATACAAACCATATGAAAAAATCCGCAGAAAGGGTTTTATTTTCACTGGAGCCTTATTTTATTCAGCCCGGCATTACTCATCATCCGAACAGCTTTAGAAAGTATGTTTACCAAATCGCAGCCGTTATCATACTTCTTTTTTCAATAGGGGGAATTTTTACTTACCATACTTTCTTTAAGCCGGATGTTTATGTCGCAAAATCTGAAAACCAAAAGGTTTATCTGGCAGACGGCTCGGTGGTAACTTTATTTCCCGGAGCAGAGCTTACCGTTGAAAAATCTTTTCCTGCTGATACAAGAGTGGTGGATTTGAAAGGAGATGCTATTTTCTCGGTTGCGAAATCAAAGAAGCATCCCTTCATTGTACAGGCAGATGGTTTCAGCACCAAAGTTTTAGGTACGGTATTCAAAATCAGCCAGACCGGTAATGATAAAGCCGTAGATCTTTATGAAGGAAAAGTAGCCGTTTCCTGTGGAGGTGTGCCTGTCACTTTTCTGAAACCCCATCAAAAATGGACCAATTTCGGTGTGGCCCGTACGGCAGCCGTCATTTCATTCACAGAAGAAAATCATTCACAGAAGGAACTGCCGTCATTGTTGTCTCTGAGTTTTAATGACGTTACCCTAAAAGAAGTAGCCGAAGTTTTACAGAAGAATTACAATATCAATATTGTGTATCCGAAGGACGTTGCAAATAAGAAAATAACAGCCGATTTCACAGGGGGAAGTACCGATGAAAATGTTGAAGCGCTGGCATTTATCCTCGGATTGGACGTTCAGAAAGAAAAACAGATGTATATCCTTAAAAAACAGCCATAAGCCGAAAAAAAACTAATAATCAGATAAAATATAATTAAAGAGAGTGTGATAATGAAAAGTTTGAAGTGTGGTCTTACGATAGCAGCAATATTTTTTACGGTGGCAGCAGAGGCTCAGGAACTGGTACAGAAGGTGTCTTTTTCTGCACCATCCGGAAAATCGCTTACTGATGTTCTGGAAGAGTTTTCCGGTAAAACAGGAATGCGATTGGTCTATTCTAAATCAGATATTAAAGAATTAAAAGTAAAAGGAGTAAAATGCGAAAATGCGCCGGTAAACGCCTGCCTGAAAGATATTACCAATGGATTGCCGGTTGTTTATCGTTTGCGGGGAGATCTTATTTCAATAAAATATGAAGGAAGCAGTGTTGCCGTTTTGGGAAACGGAAGAATTTCAGGGAAGATCGTTGATGAAGTAGGAAACCCTGTGATAGGTGCAGAAATAAATGTGGCCGCGAAAAGTACCGCAACAGACAACAATGGAGACTTCTCTATAGAACTTCCCTCCGGAATATATACTTTAACGGTAAAAGCTCCTAAATATAATGCTCTGCGGGTAGAAAAAATGAAGGTGATTCCCAATGAGACCAATGCCGTTTCATTTGCCATGAAGGCGGCTTCAGATAAAATAACAGATATCAGGGAGGTAGTCATTACAGGAAACCGTAAGGCAGATACGCAGGCAGGGCTATTAGCCCAGCAGAAAAAAGCAGCCCAGATGAGCGATGGGATTTCTGCCGAACAAATTGCCAAAACACCCGATAATGATCTGGGGGGAACCTTAAAAAGAGTAACCGGAATTACCACCATTGATAATAAATATGTCGTGGTGCGCTCCATGGGAGAACGTTGGAACACGGCGGCAATGGACGGGATCAATCTTCCCAGTACGGAAGCCTATAACCAGAATTTTTCATTCGATATTATTCCGACCTCCATGGTGGAAAGTGTAGTGGTAAGTAAAAGCGCCACTCCGGACATGAATGCAAGTTTTGCCGGAGGTTTCGTAGAAATAAAAACAAAAGATATCCCCAATGAAAACTTTACAACAGTAACCACGGGAACTTCTTACAACGATTTGGCAACCTTTAAGGAAGCACTTACCCGCAAACGCGGAAAATACGATTATTTCGGATATGATGACAGAACGAGAGATTTTCCGAAAGGATTACAGGACATGAACTGGACGAATCCGATGTTTTTTGAACAGTCGAAACAGTTTACCAATGATAATTTCTCTACTTATGTAACGACAGCAGACCCGGGGAGCAATATGCAGCTGGCATTAGGAAGAACATACAGGCTTAAAGATAATAATAAATGGGGTTTTGCAGGTGCCCTAGTGCTAAGAAATGAACAGAATAAGCTGGAAATAGACCACACAGGAAGAGGAAACTGGCTGGATACAACTTATCTCACAAGTTCTGATGCTCCGGATTATCAGCAGTCACCCGTAAAGTTTTACAATTTTAAGAATAAGGGTGCTTCTTACACCTACAATTCCACCTTGGCGGGAATGTTGAATTTTGGATTGCAGCTGGGAAAAAACAGGTTCTCGTTCCGAAATTCTTATACCCATATTTATGATAATACACTCACCAGGATTACCGGATGGAACGAATATACCTCGGGTACCGGACTGCCGGGAAATGCAGAATTGTCCTATAATTACTTTTACAACGGAATTGTTCCAAATAATGATCCCGGACAGATAAAATCCTTAGACCGGCCGTATACCGATAATGCCGATTATCCGGTGTATCAGACTCTTTTGCAGAATAAGCTGGAAGGAAGTCATAAAATCGGAAATATAGATATCGACTGGTTTGCAGCACGGACAGGAGTAGCTGCAGATACCAAAGATTATACACTTCATCAGACACTGTATAATTTTATAGGGAACGAGACTATTGCCTATCATCAGATTAACAATTCATCAAGCGATTTTGCAAGAGGGTATATCGAAAACAGAGAAACCGATTATAATTACGGCGCTTCCTTAAAATGGAATATCAATATTGGAAGCTTTAAAAATGATATTAAAGCAGGATATGCAGGCGCTTCAAAAAGCAATACCAATATTCAGCAGAAGTTTTTATTAAGAGTAGACGAATCCAATGGCGGTGGGAATATCAAAACCCTGGAAGGAGCACTTTCCGATTGGTTCGACGGGTCGCATTATGGCCCCGGAGGTATAGGGTGGGAAACCAGACCTTTATACAGTGATGAAAAATACCAGGGTAAGGTAGAACAGCATGCGATGTTTGCCATGTTTGACAACCGCTGGAAAAATAAGTTCAGATTGGTCTGGGGGCTTCGGGCAGAATATTTTGAATATAATCTTATTTCCCAGCAGATGGATCCTAACGATCCTCAGAATGTCAATAAAGTTCAGGTAGAAGACAAACCATGGCAATGGATGCCTTCGGCCAACTTCACCTACAGCCCGACCGCAAAGATCAACGTAAGGCTAGCCTACAATAAGGCGGTGATTCGTCCCCAGTTTAATGAAAGAACAGGACTGCCGTTTTTTGATCCAATCGCCAACGGGTTAATTCATAACACAGCCATGGTCTCATCCGTGGTGAATAATTATGATTTTAAATTTGAATGGTTTCCGGGACTGGGAGAGATATTTTCAGCAGGACTCTACTATAAGAATATAGACTGGCCGATTGAAAGAGAAGGATACATTTCGAATGAAGGAAACTTACACCTTTACAACGGGAATTCTAAAAATGCTAAGCTGAAAGGGGTTGAAGCCGAAGTGAGAAAAAACCTGGGTTTCATCTCAGATAGTTCTTTTCTTGAAAAACTCTTTATAAGCGGAAATTTCACGTATAACACGACAAAAGTGATCTCTTTTAAAGATCGGGAAAAAACAACAAATGAAGATGCAACTTATGAGGTGGAAAGACCTTTGTACGGGCAGACTCCTTATGCCTACAATGTCGGCATACTGTATGATGGGGAGCGTCTTGGACTCAGCTTTTTGTATAATGCCAAAGGAGATCAGTATATGACGGTAGGATATTCATATAATGCGGAAGAAATTCAAAGACCCTATGCCGTTGCAGATGCACAGATTTCCTACAGATTCCTTAAAGACAGAAATCTTGAAGTAAAATTAAATGCGAGAAACCTTTTTAACAGAGTAAGGGAATATTATAACAATAACAATTCCTATTCGGTGTCGAAGAGCGGAAGCTCCCAGACCGAAAGGGAAATGTGGGAACTTCTACCGGGCGCCACTGATAAATATGATAAAAATATCGATAAAATAGTATTTCGGGCGTACAGCGGAAGAATATTCGGGCTGAGTGTGAACTATACTTTTTAACAGAATTTAAATAAAAAACAGAAGAAAAAGAGCTCATTGGGCAACGTACAGGTTCCGGTGACCTGAAACTGGATCAAAAATACTGCTGATGAATGCGCAGCATCGCAGAGATTCAAATAAAAACCGGGGTCAGCTGCTTTTCCCGAAGCAATGACAGAATTATCAGGGAACTCTTTATCCCGGCTCCTCCCGTGAAAAAGAGTCAATAAAAAAATAACCAAATCGCAGGAATGTAGAGGAGAATGTTCCTAAAAAACTAAAAACGATCCGGTAAAAATAAAACCGGTAAATCTAAAAATTGTAACAATGAAAAAATTAACTCTAATCGCAGCGGCAGCTTTATCTCTAACTGCTTGCCAAAATGAATCTTTAGCAGACTCGTCAAGCAACTTTGATATGAAATCTACTTCTGCTGAGTATATCACTGCTTCATCTCTTCCCGTAACAACGGTAAGCGGTCCTATTACGACCAATACCACATGGAGCGGAGTTATCGAAATCGATGGTACCGTAGCTGTGAAAAACGGGGCAACACTAACGATTCAGCCGGGAACATTCATCAAAGCGAAGCCTAATGCTATCGGAGAAGGTTCCGGGATATTGGTCGTTACCAAAACAGGTAAGATCAATGCAACAGGTACAGAATCTCAACCGATTATTTTTACAAGTTACAGACTATTGGACGGTAACGAAGATACTACAGCCGTTCCGGGAGATTTCGGGGGAGTTGTTATTTTAGGTGATGCACCTACCAATGTTCCTACGACTACTACAGTAGAAGGTTTAACGGGTAGTGACTATTATTTCGGAGGTTCTAATGCAGCTCATAATGCAGGAATTTTGAAATATGTACGTATCGAATTTGCAGGATATGATTTTGTAGGAGCCAATTCCGGTAACGAAGTGAACGCGCTTACACTGGCAGGTGTCGGAAACGGAACTTCCCTAGATCACATCCAGGTATCATACGGTCAGGATGACTCTTTCGAATTCTTCGGAGGTACGGTGAATGCAACAAACCTTGTTTCGTTTGCTGCTGAAGATGATAATTTTGACTTCGATAACGGATACACCGGAACCATTACCTGTGCATTGTCTTTAGCAGATACCAATTCTTCACACACCACCAGTGGAGGGGTTTCTGATACAAACGGAATCGAGCTGGATAACAATGCATCCGGTTCTTCTACAGCATTGCTTACACATCCGGTTATCAACAACCTTACGATCGTAGGACCAAGCACCAATGTACTTTCTTCAGTATCAGGAGTAGGACCTGCTTATGAAAACGGAATCCATATAAGAAGAAACGGTAGATTAACGTTAAATGACGCTGTGATTACAGGATATCCTACAGGGATCAGAGTAGAAGGTACAGGATCAGAATTATCTTCTGCTTCCGTATACAGCTCAATCAAAGTACACGGATTTACTACGGCTGTTACCGGTGCCGGTACATCAGGAATTCCTGCTGCCAACTTAATGACCGGTTCATCTGCTGCTTTATTTGGAATGAGCCAGCCTTTCTTCAACAATGGAGGATGGAATGTATCTCCGAGAAACTGTGGAAACTTCCAGGGAATCTGGACAAAATATGATTTCTCAGTAATCGATTAATCTTATCATGCAGGGAATAGATATCATTCCTTTCCCTGCTTTTTTCTTTTTAAATTAATAGTAATAATTGATGTTATGAAAAAAATAATTTTACTGTCTGTTGGCCTGTTGGCACAAGCTGCATGGGCACAGGTTCCTGTGTGGAGCAATACCTTTGATTCTCCGGCTTCTCTTCAGGGATGGACGTTCTATGATACAAATAATAATGGTAACGGCTGGATACAGGGACAGAATATTTATCACAACGGAACTGCTTTAACGTACGGGACGTCAGGAGTTCTTCGCCACTCCATCAATCTCGTACCTACAGGGAATGCTACAGGTTTTGCCACTGAGAGCGACTGGATCGTTTCCCCGATGATTGATCTTTCAGGAGCGGGAGGAACCATTACCCTCGCAGGATATATCGGAAGACAGAGATCTACCCATACGCTGGTAAGCAGAGATCTTTACATTTTTATAAGCACTCCGGAAAAAGAAGTTCCGCAACTTGCAGATTTTCAGCAAATGGCTACGGATGCCCAAAATTCTGGTGGAGCAGTATACAAATTCAATGCGACAAGTGCTAATTTGCCTGCTGATCTTACCCAGTTTGCAGAATGTCTGGTTAATATTTCGGCGTTTGCAGGGAAAAAAATCTACATCGGCCTGTGGTCAAACAGGATCTCATCAGGAGCAGCATCCAATTCTCAGAATATCAATATTGATGAAATGGCGATCTACGCATCTGTCTTAGGAACCAAAGACGTTAAGACCGGAAAAGCATTAACCCGGATAGAAGAAAATCCTGTAAACAATTCATTACAGCTGAAACTGAATTCTGCATTCAGGGAAAATAATACCACAGTAACGGTTTATCACATGACCGGTCAGCAAATCCTTAAGGCGAAATATTCTAAAAACATAAATGTATCAGAACTTACAGCAGGGACGTATATCGCTGTAGTTTCTGACGGAATCATCACTGAGAGATTAAAATTTATAAAAAAATAACCTCTTCCTGGGTAAAAAAGGATAACCATGAAAAATAAAAACGATCACCAAAGAACATCCAACATACTTTTTTTATAATTAAACATCGTCCTGAGCTCTCGGGCCAGGGCGATTTTTCTGAATTTGAATGTTTATAATCTGAAATAAGATCAATGAAAAAAATTTTAGCATTTACGCTGTTTACCCTACTTCTTTCATGCACCGATAACAGTAATCTGGAACTTTATGATAAAGTGCAGAGAGCGGCACAGGTCAACATTAAAGGATATTCCAAACCTGATGTGATCCAGATGAGATTGAGCGGCGTTCCGGTATCCGTCAACGGAAATTCTTCCTATACCGAAAAAATAGAAACCCAGCTCAACTTCGTTCTCGATCAGGGTGAGACTGAAGAATTAGGATTTTACAACAGTCAGACGGGCACTCAGATCGCGAAATATAATATTACTTATGATAATATCAATGATTATAAGAATCTGTATTTCTTCAATTTACCGGGGATTTTCCTGCAGACGTATGCCGTGAAGCCCCAGGTAAATCTTGGAAGGGTAGGATTCGAATTCATCTTTCCTAACCTCGGCGAATTTTCAGGTTCATCCTCCGAAAGTGTAAAAGGAATTCTGAAAAGAGCAAACGGAACCGTACTGGCTGAATTTGATGCTATTGGAAAAAAAGACTTTACAGCCGTAAAAATATACCCGTTTTTCAGTGCTGCAGAACCTGTATTTCTGGAATTATATAAACCCGGAACCATAGAACCTTATACGGGAAGCAGTATTATAAAGGCAACGATAAAACAGGATATCGGGGCCAATCTTATCGTTCTGCAGGAAAAAATGGAAAACGGAGCTTTGGTTGTGAAAGGTGAAATAGATGTTGCCGATTATTTATAAAATGATTTAAATGGTATGCGGAAATTTTTAAAAATTCAGGGGTTGGTTTTATTGCTACTTACAGCAGTGATCGCATGCAGCCGTGACGATGATGATACGCCCGATTTTCCGGACGGAAGTATAGAATCCGTGAATGTCTGGGTACAGGACAGCATGAGAAGGTATTATTATTGGGCAGATCAGATGCCTGAAAAACCGGACTATCATCTCCCGGTGAAAGATTTCTACAAAAGTTTGCTGGCACCCCAGGATCGCTTTTCCTTTATGGTCAATACCTCTGATTTTTCTACTTATCCCCGTTCAGTCCGCAATATGTATGGTTTTGACTATGCTACGCTGCAATTGGGCAGCGGAGAAGTGGTAACCGTCATAAAATTGGTGCTGAAAAGTTCTCCCGCATTAAATGCCGGTCTGGAAAGAGGAATGATCATCAGGAAGATTAACGGACAGACCGTTACAGCCTCTAATGCAGAGCAGCTGACCTCATCCATTCCCAACCAGAATATTCTCGAGTTAACCGTCGGAACCTGGAGTAACGGATCCGTCATCAATGAAAAAAATATTACGGTATACTACGGCTATTCGTTCGAACAGCCCTTAATGTCCAGAATCTTTGAACAGAACGGTAAAAAGACAGGCTATCTTTATATTTATGATTTTCCGGATGGGATGACAGGAGCACTTAACCAAAAATTTACAGAATTTAAAGCATCAGGCGTACAGGAACTTGTGCTTGATCTTCGTTATAATTACGGAGGTTCCGTATCCTCGGCAGCCGCTCTGTGTTCACTGATTCCGGCAGGAATTTCTGCAAATTCCCAGTTTATTACCTATAAAGGAAATAAGAACGGGGGTGAAGTGAAAAGAACGTTTTCCCAACAGATCGCCTACGATCCCAATGCTTTAGATTTTAATACCTTACGCGCCAATTCATTGAACTTAAACAAAGTCTATATCCTTACCTCCGGGAGTACCGCTTCCGCTTCGGAAATTGTCATTAATAATCTTAGACCGTATCTTCAGGTCATCCAGGCCGGTGGGATTACGCTGGGAAAAGATATGGCGGGATTCGTAATCGAAGACAAAAGAAAACCCAAAAAAATCAGCTGGCAGATGCATCCGGTTATTTATAAGGTATTCAATGCCAATGGAGAAGGAGGGTACAGTAATGGCATTGTACCGCAGATCCCGGTCAGTGAATATGTAAGTTTACCGTTACGTCCGTTGGGGGATGCTGAAGAAAATATGCTTTCTGCAGTTTTAAGCAAAATCTATTCAAAATCAATCCAGAGCCCGTTACAACCCAATAAGATAAAAGTTATTGTGGAAAGTGACCGTCCCTTTACCGGATTTTTAAAATTAAATTCTAAATAAATAAAAAATGCAGGGTATAGAGCCGAAAATTCATAGCAATCTTACCAAAAGGGTTGAGTACTACCGTTTTTTGCTGCAGAAAACCGATCATCCCGAACTTCATTCCAATGATGCGATAGCCAAAGCTTCGGAACTGTGTGAACGGTACGAAGAATACCTGATCAATAAGAAAAAACTGGAAAAAAGCATTAAAGAGTACAGGGAATATCATACCGGTCTCCGGAAATTACTGACCATAAAAATTCGGGACTTAAGAAAAAAAATGAGAGCCATTGGTGATCAGTAAGCAAGAATCCATCAATTTTTTATTCCGATAATTTTCAGGGCTGCCGTATCCAGATAAATATCATTCAGGACGGTAAGAGATTCGATATCCTCAAAATTTTTGCATTTCAGATCATTCGTATTGAAGGTAAGCTCAATAGCACGGTTATAAGAAGCGGCAATTCTGATCAGCGAGTACCCGTTATACTCCATGGTAAATCCCCTGAAAAGACATTTCTTTTCTGCTTTCTGGTAACGTTTATATTCTTCAAAGAGCATACTTTCATTTTCATTGGGAACTGCTTCACGATTATGCTTCAGAGCATTCCAGGACGCATAATTTTTTGGCTCTTTCAGGAGCGTTCCATGGGAATCTACAGGAATAAACATTCCTAATGTCAAAGGTTTTTTCAGAAAATTCGCATAATTCTTCATCATATTTAAGGTCTGAAGATCGGCATATCCTTCATTTGAATAATATTCGATGACAAAAGCAGTCATCGGGATAAGCTTGTGGAAAGCATCGGTCGGCATAATTATTTTTATATCAGTTGATCTAGACTTAGTGTGATTTTTTTCACAAATATACAAGTTTAGAAGAACCGATCACTGTTCTGTTAACCTCAACAGGCCTTTTCTTGTTTAGAATAATTAAAAATTTGGTGCCGATATTACAGGGAACAGCAATAAATGTCCCTAGAATAATCGGTCCTAAGATTACAGAAATAAAATTATTAACCCTGCCAGTCTTGGTTTTTATAAGAAAAATACAAAATGGTAATCTGTAAGATTTTGTGTGAACCTGTTACAATGAATGATCATTCACCATTTAAAAATTCGTCGCTTAAATTAATTCCTCTGTAAATTCTATTTTCCATGCTGCATTCCTTTCTTTTATCTACGTAATCTGCAAAATCAGCGAGAACCATGATGTTTCGTGATAAAGGGTGTCATGTTATCAAGTTCAGCTTTAGAACTTTACTGCTAAATTGATATTTAACTCCCAATATAGATTTTAATAATGCATTTCTTATCTGCGTAAATCTGCAAAATCAGCGCGAACCATAATCCTTGAGATAAAAGAGTGTAATTTATGGACTAATAAAATCAGTACGGTGATTTTCCATTTATGGATGTTCAAAAAGTCGGGCCCCTTTATGATTTATCACTGTTACAATTTACATTAATAGTTTAAATAACGCGGGGAAAGATCATTTGATGCCATGTAAAATCAACGAAAAAAGGCAGAATAATGCAATCGATTGAATAAAAAATAGGGCCTTCTTTAATTTTTTAATAAAAAGCCACTAAGTGGAGAATTACGGCAAGTAATTTGTATCAGAATTGTTGACTTTGTCAATAAATCACCAAAATATTCAAAAATATGAAATTCAAAGCGTATCATTTGATGATTGCATCATCCATTTTTTTTGCCAGCTGTTCTGAAACAATTGATGAAAATACGGAAGAACCTGAAGCAGGACCGTCTCTTCCTCCTGTTGAGACCAATCCTGCCAATACGGCCTATTCCCCTGCATTTCCTAACCAGACGCGGGTGAATGGAGTAAGAACAGTCACTCCTTATCAAACGGATATTCTGACGTCTTCACTTTCTGCACCCTGGGGAATTACCAGTCTGCCGGACGGAAGATTACTCATTACCCAAAAAGGCGGAACAATGCGTATTGTGAGTACCACGGGAACAGTAAGTAACCCGATTACGGGAATTCCTGCCGTAAACTCCGGCGGGCAGGGCGGATTATTAGGGGTATGTGTCGATCCGCAGTTTGAATCCAACAGAATGGTATATTGGGTGTTTTCTGAAAATGTGTCGGGTGGAAATCTGACGGCTGTTGCCAAAGGCAGACTTTCCAATGCTGAAACCAGCATCGAAAATCCTGTCGTGATTTACAGAGCCGGTCCTGCAGCTAATGTCGGAACACTTCATTACGGAGGACGTATTTTGTTTGACAGTACAGGAAATTTATTAGTAAGCTCAGGGGAACGTTCTGACCTCTCGACAAGACCTCTGGCACAGTCGGTCAGCGCTGCTCTGGGTAAAATCGTCCGAATTACAAAAGATGGGCAGCCCGCTCCCGGAAACCCAACTTTCAGCCAGGGCGGAGCATTACCTGAACTGTACAGCATGGGGCACAGAAACCCGCAAGGCTTAGCGATCCATCCTGTAACAGGAGAATTGTGGCAGAGTGAGCACGGACCACGAGGAGGGGATGAAATTAACCGTGTTATAGGCGGTGCCAACTACGGATGGCCTACCATCACGTACGGAATTGAGTACAGCGGGGCCGTGATCGGCGGCGGGATACAGCAACAGACAGGTATGCAGCAGCCCGTTTATTACTGGGATCCTGTTATCTCTCCAAGTGGAATCACATTTTATAAAGGAAGTCAGATTCCTGAGTGGCAGAACAATCTTTTTGTAGCTTCTCTCAGCGGGATGCATATTGCCCGGTTGGTGATTGAAAATAATACGGTAGTGGGAGAGGAAAGACTTCTTGCTGATCAGAACCAGCGTTTCAGGGATATTACCCAGGGAAGAGATAATGCTCTTTATGCGATTACTGATGGCGGCAGACTGTACCGCATCCGTAAATAGTTAAGAAGGTACAGATTGTCCGGTTTGACGGATAATAAAGGATAACAGTTTCATTGCTTTGACGATAAGAGCAATATACATATAATAAAGCCGCTGGTAACAAGCGGCTTTATTTATTTTTTATCTGAGTGCATTGTACTTTTACCATTTCCACTAGTTTTTCTTTTAGCTTATACAGGGGACTGGTATATTAAATATACAGCTGTTCCGGAAGTTTGAAACAGCTGTATTCAATTATTTATTTTTACTGGATTACCATACTTTTTTTCCGTACCGTATGCGCCGAAAAATATCCCAGGGCGCCATTGCTGATGTTGCTGGGGGGATTGGAAGGAGTGACTCCGCCACCCGGACCGCCACCGTTGGAAATCTGAAGCAGCGCAGAATAGAAGGTATACACAGGCTCATCAATACATTGCATTTCCACATGAATGGTATCACCGGCAGCTACCTTGATGTTATCATCTTCATCATCATTAGGAAGCAACAGTGGTCTCTGGTTTGGCATCCCGTTATTTACGTTATCCGAGAATTCCTGGAAATATTTCTTAGCATGGTTATTCACCATAAAACTGAACAGATAACGGTTTCCCAGCGCGGGTGGATCCGTAAAAACAGGCAGAAGCGTGTAGCTTGTCTCACCTCCGATAATAAAAGAATCCTGCTCCAGATTATCAAATGAAACAGCCTGAGGCATTGTACTCTGGGCTGTATATTGCTTTCCTTCAGCATCAATTTTTAAAGTATAGGTTCTGCCGGATTCACCGGTGAAACCTGTCGTCTGATACATTCCGTTGCCGATATATTGTAAGGTCTCTGTTTGCCCGGAATCATCACTTAAGACAACAGTGGCGTTTTCAACAGCAGGATATTGGTTCGCTTCCGTAAAGGCGACAGATTTACTTATTTTAACGAAATAAGGTCCTGCCTGATCCGTGATATTGCCCTCGATAACGATATTCCCGCTCTTATCTTCCAGATCCAGATCAATTTCTTTTTCGCAGGCTGTAAAAGTAAACAGCGATATTAGTATAAACAGTATATTCTTCATGATCTAAAATTTGAAATTATAGGTAATATTGGGAACCCATCGGAAAAGGGAAGTTTGCATAGCCCGGGTTGTTCCGGGTTTGTCAGGATTGTCTTCAAAATTAATTATGTATGCATTTTCTCTTCCGTAGATATTGTAAATGCCAAATGACCACGAGCCTTTAAAACGTTTATGATGATCCGGCTCATAGGTGGCGCTGAGATCCATCCGGTGATAGGCTGGCATTCGGTCTGCATTTCGGCTGCTGTATTGAAATACGGTCTGCTCGTTCAGCTCATATTTTCCGGTTGGGAACGTAACGGCATTTCCCGTGCTGTATACAAATAATCCGGATAAAGACCACTTTTTATTCAATTCGTAGGTTGCCACTACGGAAAGATCATGCGTTTTATCCATTCTGGCATTGTACCAGTCGTTATCATTAATCCCGTTAATTTTTCGCTCTGTTTTGGATAAAGTGTAAGAAATCCAGCCAGTAAGTTTCCCGCTCTTCTTTTTGGCGATAAGTTCCAGACCGTAAGCCCGGCCTTTTCCGAATAACAGTTCACTTTCCACATCGGCCGCCGTATCGAATGAAATTTGGGCTCCATTTTTAAAATCAATCTGATTCTGCAACGCTTTATAATATATTTCAGCATTGAATTCGTAATTATTGTTCTTAAAATTCCTGCTGTACCCGAGGCTTACCTGATCAGCAATTTCCGGTTTTACACTGTAGCTGCTTCCGATCCACTGGTCAGTAGGATTTCCGCTGCTGCTGTTGCTCAGAAGGTGCAGGTTCTGCGTATTTCTTGAATAGCCTCCTTTGATGCTGCTGACCCCGTTGATACGGTAATTGGCCGTAATTCTCGGCTCAAGATTAACATACGTTTTTCCGAAGTCTCCTTTTTCCAGAACTTCAGAATCCGTAAGTATTCCGTTTTCATACGTATTATAAGTATCTCCGCCTAAAATACTGAATGATGAAAGTCTTAAGCCATAGTTCACCTGAAGCTTTTCTGAAGCTTTAAAATCATCATTGATGTAGAGAGCATTTTCCCAGGATTTTCTGGGATTTCTCGGGAAGCTGCTTACACTCGTTCCTGATGCGCTGCTCGGTGTAATGGTGTGGTAAATAGATTGCAGCCCGAAACGTACAGAATGCCTATTTCCTGCAAACCAGGTGAAATCCTGCTTCAGATTCCAGTCTTCGATCTGGGAATTCAGTCCGAAAGTATTATCGTTGCTCTGAAGGCTTACCTTATAATTGTAATTACTGTAAATAAAAGAAGTATTCGAAAACAATTTACTGTTGATAATACTGTTCCAGCGCAGAGTAGCTGTTGTATTCCCCCAGTCTGTAGAGAACGTATCTCCCAGCCCCAGAACATCTCTTCCGAAGTATCCCGAGAGATACAGACGGTTGTTGTCATTGATCTGATAATTGGCTTTTAAATTAAGATCATAAAAATACAGTTTGCTGTCCTTAAAATCCTCAGTGGACTTCAGAAACAGATCGGCATACGTACGCCTTCCTGAAACGATAAATGATGATTTTTCTTTCTGGATAGGTCCTTCCACACTCAGCCGGCTGCTGATCAGCCCGATACCTCCGTTGACATTGTAGTCTTTGTTATTTCCGTCTTTCATTTTAACATCCATTACGGAAGAAAGACGGCCGCCATATTGAGCCGGACTGTTCCCTTTGATGATGCTGGCATCCTTCAGGGCATCACTGTTGAACGTACTGAAAAATCCAAGTAAGTGAGACGCATTATAAACAGGAGCTTCGTCAAGCAGGATTAAATTCTGATCAGTGGCGCCCCCTCTTACACTAAAACCACTGCTGCCTTCACCGTTACTTTTGATTCCCGGAAGAAGCTGAATGGTTTTCATGATATCTTTTTCACCGAATAAGACCGGGAGTTTTTCGATATTTTTAATGCTCAGAGTCTCCGTTCCCATCTGGGCAGACGTAAGATTTTTATCTTTCCTGATTCCGGAAATGACAACTTCATCTATTGTCCCGATTTTTTGCTCTTCCTCATCCTGCTTTTCTTCGGGATCCAGCTGCAGATCCAGTTTTGTATTGGTATCTACTGTTACACTCTGCTGAAAATCTTTGTAGCCCGGGTTAGAAACGATGACGGTATAATTTCCCTGTGGCAGCGATAAAGAATAGAAGCCGTATTCATTGGCAAGAACCGAGATCGTGGGATCTTCTGCTACCTTTACCGTAACTCCGATCAGCAATTCCCCGTTTCTGTTATCTTTTACGGTGCCGCTTATTGAGTATTTTTGTTGAGCCAAAACAATAGTGCTGAAACAAAGTGCCGCTGCGGAAGTGGCAATTTTAAAGGATAATGTATTCATTTAGTGTTTTTATCATGAAATTTTTATGATTCAGTAATAGATTAAGATTATAAAATTTCACCTATCAATCTTTAATTTTATGAATTATATAATGTTAGTTCTATAACTTAGATAGTAAAGAATTATTGTGTCTCTACCCGTTATTTATCTTAGTGAATATTTTACGTTCTATTAATTTCATGTGGCGGGTAGGGTGCGGAATTGAAAAACTTGCTTGTTTGTATTAAGAGATTTGATATATTCACTTACTTGTACCGTAACTCCAATCAGCAACTCTCCATTTTTGTTATTTTTACGGTGTCGCTTATTGAGTATTTTTGTTGCGCAAATACGACGATGGTGCTGTAACAAATTGCTGCTGCGGAAGTGGCAATTTTAAAGGATAATGTCTGCATTTATTATTTTTAATGAAAACTAAGAACGTTAAAAATCTAAATATATTCTTATTTAATCTAAGTTAAGTGAATAAATTATCATGGTAAATAGGTGCTTTTTCAGTCAAAATTCTCTCATCATAGGTTTTTTGAAAGATAAAATTGAGCAGACCGATATGAAAATCCAGTGAAAAATTTAGTCACAGCCTTAGCATTTACTAAGATTATTATCTGTCAAGTTCAATCCAGGTGGGAGCGTGATCACTGCTTTTTTCCCAGCCTCTGACATGACTGTCAACTCCTCCGGATTGTAAATCCGGGATAAGATAAGGACTCAGCAGAATGTGGTCGAGTCGTATTCCTGCATTCCGGTCATACGCTTTGTACAAATAATCCCAGAAAGTATAGATTTTTTCTTCCGGGTACAGCGTACGGATAGAATCCAGCCATCCCTTTTTCAACAGATTTTGGTATGCTTTTCTGACTTCAGGTCTGAATAGCGCATCGTTTTCCCATCGCTCGGGTTTATGAACATCAAAAGGGGTCGGAATAATATTAAAGTCGCCGATCAGTACAGCTGGTAGTTCCATTTTGATAAGTTCATCGGTTCTTTTTTTCAATCGTTTGAGCCAGGACAATTTATAATCGAATTTCGGTCCCGGGTACGGATTTCCGTTGGGAACATAGAAGCAGCAGATGACTATCTGGTCAATAATAGCTTCGATATAACGGCTTTGGACATCTTCATCATCTCCCGGTAAAGAATTCTGGACTTCTGTTATTTCATGGTCTTTTGACAAGATGGCAACACCATTCCAGCTTTTCTGCCCTTTCCAGATGGCCTGGTATCCTGCATCCCGGATAGATTCTATCGGAAAGCGTTCCTGCGGAGCTTTTAGCTCCTGGAGACATACAATATCGGGCTGAGCTTCTTTTAACCACTGAAGCAGAACAGGCAGTCTTGCGTTGATTCCATTAACATTATACGTTGCTATTTTCATGATAGGGATGTTTAATAAAAAAGAGCAATAAACATTCCTTTTATAATAAATTCATGCAGACTATAAACGAGATCTGACAAAAGATGAACAGAATTTGGCAGATTATGTTTTTAATTATTTAATAAATCTGAAATTAATATTGGCATTTCCCTTAAATGAAAGAACTAGGAAATTCATGATTATTGGGAGGTCGCGAGTGATTAAATGAAGGATTAATGAATTTCGTTGGCTTTGCTTTTTACAATTTCTGCTACTTTCTCTAAATAGGGATCCGCATTTTCAAGAAATTCCCGGTCGGTTTGCTGAACTCGGATATGAGGAATAATACCGTTTCCTTTCTTCTGGTCAGGAAGTATCCGGGCGTCCTGTATCACATGAACGATAGAAAAGCCTGTCTGAATTCCGGTATTGGGTAATTCGTAAACAAGAGGTAAATGCCCGTTATGCTCGTAATATCCACCCACGGTTTCTCTACCGATCACAATGGCATTGGTATAAGATTTTATCAGAGATGCCAGATGCGAACCCGCAGAAGCCACATGTTCATCAACCAGTAAATAGAGTTGTCCTTTAAAAGTTTTCTCATTAGGAAGGATCAGCGGATTTTTATCATCAGCCCAGTAATATTTTTCCTGAACCGCCCTGGGATACATCTGTTTTAGATAGATATCGACCCCATGGCCGTCTTTCACCCCATTGGCTAGGAGAAAAGGAGTGATGACCAGTTTTTCCTTAAGGGGAATTTCATTAAATTTTGTGTAGGCATAATGGCTGTCACGGAATGGACGCTCCGTGAGATACGTGAAAACTTTTTCGTAGAGCGCACCGGTACCTCCTGTATTTCCTCTCAGGTCAATAACCAGATTTTCTGTTTTTTCTTTTTCCAGAGTTATCATCATCTGATCAAGAAACTCACTGAATTTTTTATACGCAGGATCTTCCTTACCGACAGCAAAATCAAAACCCCTGATGGATAAACGGTAAATGTTGTCATCATCTTTGGTTAACGCGTATTTTTCAACCTGCAATTTTTTGGTAAGAATAGATGAGTGACGGTTTTCCTGGAGTTGTCGTGCTCCTTTAAGAGAAACTCCCTGCAGAACAATCTGGTGAATACTGTTATTCCAACGGTAGCTGACCGTATAATTTTTGTGGGTTCCGAACTCCATATAAAATTTATCAAGCATCCCCTTTTCAAATCCGTTTACTTCCCTGTACTCTTCCGAAAAACCGTCAGAATAGTAATACTGTGACATCCGCCGGATAATTTCGGTAGAAGAAACACCATTGATGGAGATGATTTCTGCAGAAAGTGGAATAGGAGTATCTGCCGAATTTTGAAGCAGTCGCCCGTCCAGATTTTTTAAAGTGATCGGTAAGTATTCATTTTTCTGAGACAGATAGTAGGAAGCATGATGAGGTAGATCTGTGAAATTATGACAGCTGCCCTCAAATACGGTAAGACGGGCAATGATCTTATAAAAATCAAAAATATGCCGGACGTTTTGAATTTCTTTTTCAGCCCAGTGATATAAACTATCAGTTTCTTCTCTGGTTCGGTACACATACAGTCCGGAATTTGCCTGCTCACGGATAGCACGGAAGGTTTTCAGATCCTGCAGATACTGTTCGGTACTAAACTTTGCGTTTACAACGGAGATTTTTCGTGATTCCTTAATCTCAACAGTAATATTTTTACTTTTTTCCAGGTAGGATTTTGCCCGGATTCTGAATTCATAGATCCCGTTTTTTTCAGGAGAATAATAAAATCTCTCCTCAGATTTAATCCCTTTAGATTCGTCCTGATCTTCTATTTTTTTTCCGTTTCTGAATACCGTTATTCCTAGATTGGCATGGGCGGAACTTACAGAGATCCAGACCGGCTTTTGTGATTTGGGAGTATACCGGATGGTGTCTCCGGAGGACAAATGTACAAGAGTTTGGGCATCAACATAAGAAATGAGCAGTAAAAAAGGAATAATGAATAATCGGAACATCTTAATTTTTTGACTGGCTAAGATACACATTAACGCTGATAAAAATGCCGACTGACTTTCTGCCACAGCATACATTTATTGCTGATTAATAAAAAATCCTATCCGGAGAGGATAGGATTAACAACTAAATATAAAGATAGCATTAAACAATAAACAAAGATGCTATTGCCTGTGCGTCACTTCCACTGAGGACTTCATCATAAGCTGCTGAACCTGCTGCTGCTCCAAAAGCAGTGGCTGTATTGAAGCCTGCCTGCATCGTTACATCCTCACCCGCATATACGGGATTGGTTGCCGCCGGCATATTTCCTCCATTGGCAAGTTCTATCCAGCCTTTGTTGGCTCTCATCCGGCGTACTTGAGAAGCGTGTCTTGCTTCAACTGAATGAATCTGTAAAGCAGCCTGTAAAACAGCCTGATTAGACATAACATTTCCTGCCTGTCCTTTATATGCTCTCACACCGGTATCTTCAAATGCCTGGGCCAGCGTCAAAAACTGACTGTAATTGGTGAAAGGCGTAAAGTTTCCACCAGCTGAAAAATCAAAAGTAGGTTTTGCGCCCGGAGTTACTCCCAGAGAAGTCAGTGTGCTTTTCAGAAAAGTAACATGTGCCGACTCGTGTTTGGAGATCTGCATAAAAACGGTACGGTCAGCATTCGGAATAAGACCTGAAGTCGTAAGTCCTATTCTGTAATATTCATCTTCCAGATATTCTAGAACCAATGCCAGTTGTAAAGCGTCCGTTAAAGCACTTTTATAAGTAGGTCCCGAAACCGTCTGATTTACCGTTTCAGCTTTCGCAGGTGTTGACATTAAAGTCCCCAAGCCAAGAGGAACTGCGGCAACAGCTGCCTTTGTACCGAAATTTTTTATCTGGGTCAGGGTTTCTAATCTTGAAGCTTCGGTCGTGAAGAATTTATCGTTAGAAAGTCTGTCTAATAATTTTAAGATGTTCATAATAATAGATTTTTAAAGTGAATGATTAGTTGATACCTCTCTCTTTCCACGTGAAAGGCGTTTTGAAAAAACCTCCGGCTGCCGTTACCACATCTTTCGGTTCTTTGGCCACATCCAGTCCGTTGGCATTGATCACATCATCACCGGAAAAATCTGCTGATCCTGGGTTGATTAAATTTCTGATGGCTGAAGCATGTCTGGCTTCTACCGAAACAATTTTTCCTGCAATAACAAGATATGTAGGATTGGTAATATACTTTCCTGCACCATTATATGCGGCTACTCCCGTATCTTCCAAAGCTTTTGCCGTGGCAAGAACCGAATTCCGGTCATTGAAGTTTACATTGGGATACTGAAATTCCAGCGTAGGCAGCACATTCGAAGTGGCCCCGCTGATAGCCGCTTTGAAAAAATCTCTGTGAATTACTTCATGATGGTAAAGGTCTGTGAAAACTTCTTTCTCTGCACTGGAGATCCCGGTGTAAAAATTATTAACGACTTTGGTGTAAAAATCGGCTTCAAGCTGCTCAAGAGCATAAGCATAATTAAGAATACCCACATCGCCGGATCCCAGGTCAAACACATTACTATCAATGATCTGAAAATCATCATTGTCGTCACAGCCTACAAGAGCAAGGCCTGCCATGGCGAGTCCTATGCCGCTAAGTTTTAGGAAATTTCTTCTTCCGGTATCTAAGGTTACCCCCTGATTGGAAACACTAATAGTTTTTTTCATAATATTATTTTTAAGTGTTAGGTTTGTGTATAATGAATCTGTTTACAAACGGTTAAAATTTAAAGAAACAGCATAATTTTTATGCTGTTTCACTAATAAACCACTTACGGCATCAAAACCGTATCTATCACATGTATAACCCCGTTGGACTGATTAACATCAGCAATTGTTACTTTTGCGCTGTTTCCTTTGGCATCTTTTACATACAGATTTTTTCCTTTGGTCCAGAAAGTAAGTTCTTCCCCCTGTACTGTTTTCATTCTGCTCATTCCATTTCCTGCCTTCACGGCGGCCCATATCTCTTTTGCATTATATTTCCCTGCAAGGACATGGTATGTCAGGATCTTAGTAAGCATTTCCTTATTCTCAGGCTTAACTAAATTTTCAACAGTTCCTTTCGGTAGTTTTGCAAAGGCAGCATCTGTAGGTGCCAAAACGGTGAAAGGACCCGCTCCCTGCAAAGTTTCTACCAGTCCGGCTGCTTTTACAGCTGCAACCAGCGTCTTGTGGTCCTTGGAATTGACAGCATTTTCAATAATATTTTTTGACGGATACATGGCGGCACCTCCTACCATTACCGTTTTTTCTTTCATCGATTGTGCAGCTACGTTTCCGCTGAAAGCGAATGATAAGGTCATCATGGCAAAAACTGCGATTGTGGATCTAGTGTTCATTGTATTGATTTTTTTAATTGTTGTAATGGTTTAATCTTGTTCTAAAATCATTTACGACCCCGGTTTGCTTTTAGATTTAAAAAATTCAAAAAAAATTACAAGCTATTGAAAAACAGCATATTAATTTTTGTTTTTAATATTAAAATCAGTGTTAAGAGTTTAATTTTCTAATATTTGGAGGTAATTATTGAATATTTAAAAGATTTATTAAATATTGCTTGATATAAATTTTATTTTATTAAATTTGAATAGAAAAATATTCGCTATTAAAACAAACTATTCGGAAGAGCAACTCATCGTTTTACTGAAAGAAAAAAACGAGACCGGTTTTCATCATTTGTATGATAACTATTCCGGTGCGTTGTATGGAGTGATTCTGCGAATTGTACAGTCTAAAGAATACACCGAAGAAATAATTCAGGATGTATTTGTCAAAATATGGAATTCTATCCATCAGTATGATTCTGTGAAAGGAAGATTTTATACCTGGATGATCAATATTGCCAGAAATACGGCCATAGATTATCTAAAATCAAAAGGTTTTCAGAACGAATTAAAAAACCAACCGCTACCGGATTTCGTATATAACTCTGCAGAGCTTTCAACGACCAATCATTCTTCCGATTTTATCGGTTTCAATCATGTCCTGGAAAAACTGGAGGTTGATAAACAGGAGCTTATCGATTTGGCATACTATCAGGGATATACCCAAAACGAAATATCCGAAAAACTGAAAATACCGCTGGGAACGGTTAAAACGAAGATGCGGAATGCACTGATAAAATTAAAGGATTTGTTAAAAGATTATCAATAAATTGAACACTAAAGAGTACATATCATCCGGAATTATAGAATCTTATATTCTAGGTTTTGCTTCCCCAGAGGAAGCAGGAATTTTGGAGTGTGTGATGAAAAACAATGCGGAGGTGAAAGCTGCCTTTGAGGAAGCACAAGAAACATTGGAAAACCTGGCTACAGCTCAGGCTGTAAGGCCCCCAGATGATTTGAAATCAAAAATCTGGAATAAAATTCAACAGGAACAGACTGTTGAAGAAATACCACCTGTAATTTCTACAGATATACCGGCTGAAAGTCCGCAGGAAGAAATCAGAATTCAGGGAAATGGAAACAACAATTGGAAAGTCTACGCGATTGCGGCATCAGCACTGTTTCTGGTAAGTGTTGCCGGGAATCTTTTCTGGATGAATGATCAGTCCGAAACAAAGTCTGCTTTGGCTAAACTCAGGACAGAACAGCAGTCTCAGAATATTGCTTATCAGAAAATGGAGCAGAAATGGAAGATGATGTCCAATCCTGATATGAAAATGGTGATGCTGAAAGGTGTCGAAAAGCATCCTGATACAAAAGCCATGGTTTTCTGGGATAAGAATTCAAAAGAAGTATATCTGAGTGCTGAAGAACTTCCTAAAGCTCCGGAAGGAATGCAGTATCAGCTTTGGGCGATCGCAGACGGAAAACCCGTAAGTGCCGGAATGTATACCGAAGAAAAGGACAGTAAAACAGCTCTTGCCCAAATTCCGAAGGCCCAGGCATTTGCCATTACTCTTGAAAAACAGGGGGGGAGTGAAGCTCCTACTATGGAAAATATGTTTGTCATGGGAGCAATTTAGAATTACACTGAAAAATAAGACTAAGAAACAGGCTGTCCGGATTTGGACAGCCTGTTTTTTTAGCGACTTTTACTATTTGAAACTAAAAATCTCCTGCCACAGGCAGGAGATAAATGAACATAATATAAAAAATAATTGTTACTTACAATCAAATGTTCGTTTGAACAATATATTCAGATACAGAATAAATATTGCTGTGCTCCGAGTTGTTATTTATTTATGTTGTGAGGATTAATTAAGCTAACTTTACGTTAACTGCGTTTAATCCTTTGTTACCTTCTTGAACATCAAAAGTTACTTTATCGTTTTCACGAATTGTTCTTGTGCTTAATCCTGAAGAGTGTACAAAGATATCTTTGCTTCCATCTGTTGGAGAAATAAATCCGAAACCTTTTGTTTCGTTAAAAAATTTTACGGTGCCTTCTTGCATTGTAATTATTGTTAAAAATTGTTGTTGTAATTATTTTATGATCTGTATATCTACTGCAGAGAAACCTTTTGGAGATTTTTCTTTTTCGTAGGATACTTTGTTTCCTTTTTTTATGGGTTCATTGCAATTGTTATTATGGAAGAACACATTTTCTTTGGTGTTGTCTTCTGTAATAAAACCATAACCCTTTTCACTGAAAAACGTAACGATACCCGATTTTCTCACTTCTTCTTCCTCAATAGGAGCTGCTCCCAGCTGAATTTCCGTCAGGTTTATTTCCTCACGGTCTGTAGTAGGAGGTGTGGATGTTAATCTTCCGTATTCGTCAACGTATAAAAACATATCTGTAAGATCTTTGCCTTTATTGTTGTTTTCTTTACGTTCTTCGCGTCTTATTGCTTTTTCTTTTTGCTTTTGAACTTTTTTCTTGAAATTTTCTTTTTTAGAGAAAGAATCCCCCATAAATTATATTTGTTTTTAATTAATATATTGAAATGTTTTATTTTGTTTTGGTGTACTCAAAATAGACAAGTCTTGTAATGCACCGCTAGCCAGATCATTTTTTTTTTCACCAAAATAAACGGGCGGCTCATCGGCCTGATCTGTTAACTGTTTTGGACTTACTGTAATTTCTACAGGATTTTTAAGTATACCTTCCGCAAACTTTCTGATATGATCCTCCATTACCGTGGAGAAAAATAAGGTCTGTTTCTTTTTAGGAGTCAGTGTAAGAATGGTTTTCAAATCATTTACACAATCCAAATCAAGCATATGGTCGGTTTCGTCCAGAATCAGTATTTCGATTTTAGAAAGATCAACAGGTCTTTGATTGACTAAATCTAGTAATTTTTCCGGAGATGAGATCAAAATATCTACTCTTTTTCTAAGGGCAGCCAGGTGACTTCCCGTAGATGCTCCATCAGTGATAGAAAGCAATGATAAAGGTAAATATTTGCTGTATACCATAATATCTTCTTCAATCTGCAGGACTCTTTCGCTGGTTGAGGTTAATATTAATGTTCTTATTTCTTTATGTTCGGTCGTGTTTTTCTTCAAAAGCTGCAGGACCGGCATGGCATAGGCTGCTGTCTTTCCTGAACCCGAGGGTGCACATCCTAAGATATCTCTTCTCATTAAGATATGTGGAATCGCGGAATGCTGTATTTCCGTAGGCTTTGAATACCCCGTTTCTGTAACAGCACGAATAATAGGATTTATTAAATTTAAATTTTTAAAATTCATTATAAATTATTCCGGATGTCCGGTTTTGTGGACTAAACCCTAATAAAGGATCTAAAATTGGTGTATTTTATAATGTTAAACAAGAGTCAGCGATTCTTCATTTATCATTTACTTTGCTTACTAAGACAATAGTATTCAGTCCGGAATACAATTGTTGACGTTGGCAATAGCTATCTTTCTTCTAAAACAGGATTTTTTATGATACTGTCATGAATTAATTTTCACCTTCTTTTCATGGAAGGGGCATATTTTATATTTGCTGTTTATATTCCGATATTCACTTAGCTGTTGTTCATGCTCATGTTATATCGTATATAAGCTTGCAATGGGCAGCTGAAAGAGCAAAACTGAAAGAAAAAATTGGGATTTTAAACTTGTAACAGAATAGCAAAGGCAGAGGCCTGTTGATGTATGCTTTGCAAATATACAACAAATAAACGGGATATCCACTAGTTTAATTGATTGATTATCAAAAATATATTTATTTCTTCCTGATTCCAGTGATTTTACACTTATATAAACAGCAGAAAAACTCCCGGACAGGTCTGTCAGGAGTCGATTTCCTATTATTTTTGAAAAATTATTTTTAATATAAAAATTTTATAATTATATTTTAAAATTTATAAACAATTGCATTAATATTCATTCCTGCGCCCACCGAAGCGAATAAAACCACATCATTTTTTTCGATCTGATGTTGCGGAAGTTCGTCCTTTAGAATCATCGTAAGAAGAGTAGGGATGGTGGCGACACTGCTGTTTCCCAGTTTATTGATGACCATAGGCATAATATGCTCAGGCACCGGGTAGTCATAGAGCTGATAAAATCTGTCGACAATAGCTTCATCCATTTTTTCATTAGCCTGGTGAATGATAATTTTGTTCAGCTGATCAATAGAGTATCCACTGTTATCAAGGCATTTTTTCATCGCCTCAGGGACATGGATCAATGCAAACTCATATATTTTCCGGCCATCCATTTTAATATATTTCGTATCCGGACAACTCTCATTATTGTACGATTTTCCAAAGTAAAGGAAATCTTTCTCCTTAAAAGTATGAGAAGCAGATAAATGCGCCTTGATGCCGGACTCATCGTCAGAAGCTTCCAGAATCACGGCTCCAGCCCCGTCTGCGTAAATCATACTGTCTCTGTCATGGCTGTCTGTTACTCTGGACAGCGTTTCCGCACCGATGACAAGACATTTTTTTGCAATTCCCGATTTGATAAAGGCATTAGCCTGTATCACGCCCTCGATCCATCCCGGACAGCCGAATAATACATCGTAAGCAACACAGAAATTGTTCCTGATTTTTAAAAGATGCTTTACTCTGGAGGCAAGACTCGGAACGGCATCAGACTGTACGGTGCCAAAACGCACATCGCCGAAATTATGAGCAAATATGATATAGTCCAAAGTTTCAGGATCAATTCCCGAATGATCGATAGCTGCCTGAGCGGCAATGAATCCCAAATCTGAGGTTACCTGGTTGGTACTGGCATATCTCCGTTCTTCAATACCTGTGATTTTCTGTAATTTGTTGGTAATTGAAGCATTGTTTTCTTTTAATGCGATCCCTTCTTGATTTAAGAATAAGTGTTTATCAAAAAATACGTTGGGAATAGTCTCTGAAGGGATGCAGTTTCCTACACCTGTAATTTTGCTTGTCATCTAAACTTTGATTTTCAGTCTTTTATGTTGGGTAGACAGAATAATTCGGTAAATATAACAATTATAAAACAGTAATTACAGGTTTCTCAAGAAATATTTGCAGTTCATATACAAAATTGTTTTATCTTAAAAGAATTTTTAAATTTAAATGAATGATTTTAAGCATACTTTGAATAAAATCATTATTATTTGACACATAGTTAATTTTAAACTCATATTTTTGCAGCAGTGAATTTTA